>Ga0137418_10000159_pt1 | contig 51929 bp, 43 predicted proteins | sample CZODoug3_1_2_16f_FD_122242 | JGI IMG/M metagenome (GOLD analysis project Ga0137418, IMG submission 122242) | Vadose zone soil fungal communities from Angelo Coast Range Reserve, California, USA - CZODoug3_1_2_16fungal (Hybrid Assembly) | ecosystem: Environmental > Terrestrial > Soil > Vadose...
GCGTACTTTTGCTGCATTTCGATGAGCCAGGGAATTTCGACCTGGCAGGGCTCGCACCAGGTGGCCCAGAAATTGACGAGCACTACTTTGCCTTTGTATTGGGCCAAGGAGAGATCTTTGCCGTCGAGATCCTTTAGAGTGACGTCGGGAGCGGGCTTTGCAGCGGCATTGCTAAGGGTGACTTTAGCGACGCCGCTCTTAGGCTGGCGTGTGGCGCGGTCGGCGAGATAGGTGGCGGCGATGACGGCGACAACCGCGATGATGACCAGCAAGGATTTCTTCAACTTTCGACTCCTCCAGATTTAGCTACCGCAAATATTATCTCGCAGCTTGTCGAGCGCGGCAAAAGCGGACGGCTCATTTCGCTCCGGTTAAAGATTTCTCCAGCCATAGAACGATGCTGTTGAGAAAGCCCAGCTTTCCGGCCATCCAGGTGAGGCGGTTGGTGAAAATCAGGCCGCCGACAAAAAGAAGTAGCGCGCCGCTGAAGAGTTCGACGGCGTGGAGATGCTTTCGGAAGCGCTGGTAGAAGCGGAGGAACTGGCCAAGGCCCAGAGCGGTGAGCAGAAAGGGAACGGCGAGGCCCGCGGAGTAGACCGCGAGGAGCAGAACGCCGCGGGCGATGGTGTCACTGGCTGCCGCAAGCGCCAGCACGGTCGCGAGGATGGGGCCGATGCACGGCGTCCATCCGAAGGCAAAGGCAAAACCGAGGAGAAACCCGCTCCAAATCCCGGGCTGCTTGCTGCTGGTGCGCAGGCGAACGTCGCGGTTGAGCCAGCGGGTCATGGCGGGGCCGAAGAACCCGATCAGCGAGAGGGAGAAGAAATGGACGTAGCCGAGACCGGCAAAGAGCGGGCCGCCGCGCAGAAGTGAAGCGACGCCAAGAAGTGCCAGCACGCCGCCGAGAATGAGGCCGGTGCGGACGGTGAGCTTGATGAGAACGCCGAGAAGGTGCAGTCCGAAGAGAAGAATTAGCGCGCCGGCGATGGGAGCCAGGAGGGAGCGATTTTGGCGGAGAAAGGTTCCGACGGCGCTGGCCGAGGCGCCGAAAGAAATGAAGACGACGGAGAAGCCGGTGACGAATGCGAGCGAGGAGGCGAAGAGTCCGGCGCGGGGTGGCTGGCCTTGACGCAACTGTTCCATGCCGATGCCCGAGAGCATCGAGATGTAGCCGGGGACCAGGGGCAGAACGCAGGGAGAGAGGAAGGAAATCAGCCCGGCGAGGAAAGCTCCCAGGAGTGAGACATCGGTCATTCGCAATCGGTCCTTATGTGCATCAGAGTTTCGATCGGCATCCGCGCCACATTCATCATTACGTTAGCCCTGCGTTTGCGGATTCCTTGTTCCGCTTGAAATTGCTTCGGGCGAGCGCGGCTTCCAGCGCCGCTACAAGGAAACACGAGCATCGTGGCGCGCTATATGCGGTGCCGCGCTAGACGCACAACTTCCTATTGTCCCACAAAGTGCGTGAGTGCTTGCGCCGGCGCTCGCTTATTCGCGGCCTTCCGGCAGGCCGTCCGACTGAAGAGGCGGCCCCTGAGAGATGACCTGGATTGGCGGCCAGATTATTCCAAAAGCGCAGCACTTGTTTGGACGGACGGCAACGGCGCGCGGTAGCGAATGGCCGACAGATGAGGGATTTGGCTGGCGGGCCGGAGGCGCGACCCCAAAGGATTGTCCATAAGGTCTTGGAAATAATGAGCTTAGCAGGGCGGTATTGGCAGCACGGTTGCACTTCTTCGAGATCGTCGGGAAACAACCTGAAATGGCTGTTCCGCGGAATGCGCATGAACTGGACGCCAAACAAAGTGACGCTGTTGCGGGTGCTGGTGGGATTTGCGGCGGTGAGCCTGTTCGGGCGTGGTGCGTGGGCGAATCTGGCAGCGGTGGGGCTGACGGTGGCGTCGATCGCGCTGGATGCGCTAGACGGTCACATCGCGCGGGCAAGGAGGCTCGCAACGCCTGTTGGGGCGCAGATCGACATCTTGGGCGACCGCATGATCGAGAACGTGTACTTCACATATTTTGCGGTGGTGGGAATGGTGTCGCTGTGGCTGCCAGTGTTCTTCTTTGCGCGCGGGGCGGCTACGGATTTTCTGCGCGGGTTGGCCATGCGCGCCGGGCATTCGGGATGGGGTGGGAACGCAATGCTGCAGACCTGGTGGGGACGCGCGCTGGTTGCCTCGCGGTGGAGCCGCGGATTGTATGCGGGGATGAAGTGCCTATGCTTTTGCTATTTGGGATTGGAGCTGGCGCTGACGCGGGGGCCAGCGGCGCTGAGTGGCGAGTTGGCGGCGGATGCTCAGATGCTGATTAGCGTTGGAGCACAGGTTTTGACGTGGGCTACGGCGGGATTTTGCTTTGTGCGAGGGTTGCCGGTGCTGCTGGAGGGGTGGAAGTATTTCGCGGATGGAGTGGTGGCGCGCGGCGGGAAGAGTGTCGCGGGGAAAATCGCGTGAAATCGCGCGAAATAGACGGACGGGTTGCGGCATTTTTTGATTTGGACGGGACGTTGATAGCGCGGCCTTCGCTCGAGCGGCGGTTTTTTGCGGAATTGCGGCAGCGGCGAGCGATTCCGATGGGGAATTATTTTTTGTGGCTGGCACGGGCGGCGTGGCTCGTGCCTCGTGGAATCCAAACGATGCGGCACGCGAACAAAATGTACTTGCGGCGTGTGTGCGCGGGCGAGAATGGATCTCGGAGCGATAGAGGACAGCCAAAAATGGCTGCCCCACGGTTCCTTCCGGAAGGCGTGGACCAGGTGGCATGGCACGCGCAGCAAGGACACGCGATTGTTTTGGTGAGCGGCACGCTGGCGCCTCTGGCGCAGGAGATGGCGCTGGCCCTAGTAGTGCGGCTGGCGGTGCGCGGAATTGCGGCTTCGGTGGCGGTTTGCGCTACACGGCTGGAAGAAAACGACGGACAGTGGACGGGCCGGATTGTTGGGGATGCGATGTTTGGTGAGGCAAAGGAGCGCGCTGTGCGGCGTTTGGCGGGGGAAAAAGGATTTGAGTTGGCGCAGTGCTACGCGTACGGAGATTGCATAAGTGATCGATGGATGCTCGAAGCGGTTGGGCGGCCGGCGGCCGTGAATCCTTCGCGGCGGCTCGAGACGCTCGCGCGTCGGAAGAGATGGCCGGTGCTCACCTGGGCGGAGGGGAAAAAACCAAAGCCGAGTGCTCTGAACACGCAGGGTGAACGGAGAGACGCTGAAGAGATTTGGGAGAACGCGGGATGAGCCGTACGTCTGGGAGTAACTATCGAAGAAATCAATTCGCATCGGTTTGGCGGCCGGGCATTAGTTCGCAGGAGGACAGAGCACTTTTAAGAGCCTTCGATTCACAACGTGGTCAAGCCAAGAGCGAGCCTGTGGATTTGGCGGCGTCCGCGGCGACCTGCGGGCCCTTTGAATGGGTGGCACTGGGATATTTGGCGGTTTCCAGTGCGCTGATTGTGGTTTTCGCGGCGAACCTGGCGCATCCACTGCGGTTGCTCAGTGTGCAGGTGCTCGTTGCACTACTGATCGTGGCTTTGTGTCGAGCTGAGGCTAATGTATGGACTCCTACTTCGACGTCAGCGATTGAGAGGCTCGGCGCCAGCAGAAACGGCTCCCCCACTCTGACGCAGAGATTCTGGCATTTTTCGCGGCACTGGTATCCCCATCTCTTCTTCCTATTTTGCTTTGAGGAATTGGGAGCGCTCGTGCATTTGGTATCACCGCGATGGCAGGATGCGAAGCTCATCGCGTTCGATCACTGGCTCACGGGAGTGCATCCGGCGATTTGGCTGGAGTAGTTTGTTACCGCGGGCCGCAACGAGTTCATGCAATTTGCGTACTTGACGTACTTCGTTTACCTGCTGGTGCTTGGCGGCATTTTGTATTATCGCGAGGACTGGCTCGGGTATTGGTCGGTGATGACCTATTCCGCGGTTGGGTACGCGATCGGATACGTGATCGCGATTTTTTTTCCCATCGAGAGCCCATGGTTTGCGATGGCGGGTTCATGGCATGGGGAATTGCACGGCGGAGCGTTTACGGCGGTGATTAATTTTACCGAGCATTATGGGCGCGTGCGCGGGGCGGCGTTTCCATCGGAGCATGTGGCGGGATCATTTGCGGCGCTGTGGGGCGCTTGGCGGCACCGGAGGTGGCTGTTTTGGGTGATGCTGCCGTTACTCCTGTGCATGTGCGTTTCGACGGTGTGGGGACGGTATCACTACGTTGCCGATATTTTTGGAGGAATGGTGACAGGGACGCTGGGGTTCATGATTGGGAAGTGGCTCATGAGGAAGAGCGAAGAGGCTCCCCGAGCAGACGCCAAAACGTCCGTCAGATTTGCGTCTCTGGGCTGAAGTTGAGTCCCTTCGGGGATCCTCGCCCCTCGGCTCCGCTCGGGACAGGTCGGAGGCCCTCAGGATGACAGTTTTGCAACCGGGGGCGGTTTACGTTGCGGGTTAAATTCTTCGAACCGGTGCGCGATGCGGAGGAGGAGAAGTTCGTCTGTTACGGCACCGATTAGCTGGAGGCCGACGGGGAGGCCGGCAGACGTAAAGCCACAGGGGACGGATATTGCGGGGATGCCGGCGAGGTTCGCAGGGCGATTCGGACGGAGGAGCAGAGCGCGGGTGGGGTGACTGGTTTTTCCGATAGGAGTGGATTCTTCGCCAATCAGCGGAGCGGCAATGGGAGTTGTGGGGACGACGAGTGCGTCGACCTCAGCGTCGGTCATGGCGAGGTGAAATTGCTGGGTGAATTTGTCGCGGGAATCGAGCGCCCGCAGATAATCGGTCGCGGAGATTTTTGTGCCCATCTCAAGGCGCGTGCGAACATCCTCGCCATAGTCTCCAGAGTAAGCGGGGAACCAGCCGGCTTGCTGGTGATAGTGCGTGGCCTCGGCCCAGGCAATGTGGTTGCCGGCTTCTTCCGTTTCGCTTAGCAGAGGAATCGAGACTTCTTTGACCAGCGCGCCGTGCTTCTTCAGGGACCGAACGGCTTCGTGAAACGCGATACCCACGTCGTCAGAGACCAAATCCAGGAAAAACTCCTTCGGTAATCCCAGGCGAAACTTGTTGGCGCGCGTCGAGAATTCTCGGACTGACAAGAGGCTCGGTTCCGCCTTGCCGCGCACGAAAATTGGGTCAAGCAAGAGAGCGGCATCGATAACGGTGCGGGCGAGAGGACCGACGAAATCGAGGTGCGGTGAAAGCGGGACAACACCTTCGGCGGAAACTCGACCGATACCGGGCTTGAAGCCGACGACGCCGCAGAGGGCGGCAGGGATGCGGATGGAGCCGCCAGTGTCCGTGCCGATACTGCCATAGCAGAGGCCAGCGGCGATTGCCGCTGCGGAGCCGCCGCTGGAGCCTCCGGGAATGCGGGCGAGATCCCAGGGATTGCAAGTCGGACCGTAGTGCGGGTTGTTGGTAGTTACGCCGTAAGCGAACTCGTGAAGATTGGTTTTGCCCAGGATGATGGCCCCAGCCTCCCGGAGGTTTGCCCAAACGGCAGCATCATGTTCGGGGATGAAATCCTTCAAAATTCTTGAGCCGGCGGTGGTGCGGATGCCCTTCGTGTAGATGTTGTCTTTCAGCGAGATGGGAATGCCGTGAAGAGGGCCGCGGTCATTGTGGCCCCTGCGGCCCCGCGGACCGAAAAGCTCGGCTTCAGCTGCTTTAGCTTGCGCGAGCGAAAGCTCGGCGGTGACGGTGATGTAGGCGTTTAGTTTCGGGTTCAGTTGCTGGATTCTCGCGAGCATGAGTTTGGTCAGCTCGACTGGAGAGAGCTTGCGCTTGCGAAAGAGGCGGGCGATTTCTTCGATGGAGGCGAAAGCTAGGTCGGTGTCTTGCATTTGGGGCAAACTGAAGGAATTTAACACAGAGGCCACCGAGGAACGCACAGAGAACACAGGTAAGAGAGGACGGAGCTAAAAGATTTTTTCCTGGTGGCGGAGGTTTCCGAAGGTGCCGAGGTTGGCGATGATGAAGGCCACGCGGAACTGATTGTCCGTGCGCACCTGGCCGAGTTCGATGCGGCGGTACTCGAGGGCGATGCCGCAGCACTTGCCGTTGTAGCTGAATTGCACGAGTTGATTTTGCAGAGCGCTTTTGGTGATGTCGTAGCTAATGCCGGTGGTAACGTTGAAACCGCGACGGGTTTCGCTGCCGTAGCCCATGAGCACGCGCACTTGATTGGAGAGCGGCTGCAGGATGGGATCAGCTTGCAAACGAAAGTGGGCAATGGTGGCGAAGAATTCGCGATAGGGCTTGATCTTCACCAGCGTGCCTATGACCGTGACTTTGTGGAGCTGGGGATCATATTCGAGCAAATGCTCGGTATCAAAGAGGCCGCCGGGAGTGATCTTGAAGTCGCTGACGATCGGGGAAGAGTTGCGCGGTCCGAGTGCAAAAGCGAATGGCGAGATGGAATCGAGAGCGTCGAAAACGTTGCGTTGGCCGTTGAGAATGGCGCCGCCGAACGTTGGATCGAAATAGTGCTTCTGCATCAGGCTCCAGGAAAGGAGCTCTTGGGGCTGGTCATCGCCGGATTTCATCCAGAAGCGTTGCGTAACGCCATATTCGACTTCGTTGGTGTTGGTGCGTGTGGCGTCGGCGTCAAAGCGGATGAATTGCAGGAAATTGTCGATGCCAGTGACATCGCGATAGGTGATGTGCGGCTCGATGGTGTGCTTGTAGCGCCTGCGGGGTTTCGTCTTGCCGGACGAAACGGGACCGAAGAAACGCTCCAACGTGGGGAGACGAAGATCGAGACTGAACTCGCCGTCGTTGCGCATGAGCGATTGCGTGCTGACGACACCGGCAGGAGTGAGGGACTCTCCGTAATAAGTGGTGCGAAAAGCGGCGGTAGCGGTGGCGTTGAGCCACGGTCCGAAATGGACCGGCAGCGTGACGCGCGGCGCGAACTCGGTGCGCGAAACAAAATTGGGAGTCTCGATAGGCAAGTACGTGGCGCTCGGAGCAAAACCAACATCGTCGCGTTTAACGGCGCCGGCGAAGGCGTCAAAACCAAAATAGAAGGGCAGGCGCTGCCAGGGTTGCTGTTCGACGGAACCGAATCTGGCCTGCGGCGCGTTGCGCAATGTCACGCTCAACTGCGGGTTGGTATTGAGGAAGCTCCTGTCGTTCAATGATGCGAGGTTGAAACTGAAGCCGCGGAAATTGTTGGTGAGAAAAATGGAGCTGCGAATATCGGAATTGATGGCTTCACCGAAGGTGTCAGAGAAAGCCAGAAGGAACGTCAGCGAGGAAAGTTCGTTGACGTCGGCGACAAAGCGCCAACCGTGCGGCAGGAGCGATTGCATGGCGAAGCGCTGCTCGTGGCCGCCCTGTCGCTCTCGGTCGATCACGCCGAAGTAGTTGTAGCGGATGGCGGTGCCCTCCCAAGGAGTGGCGCGGAACTGGGCGCGTTCTTCGGAACCGCGCCTGCTAAGGAGCTCCGCGCCGAGCGTGGTGTCCATCCAACTGACGGGTGCCCAGTAAAATTCATCGCCGAAGACGAAGCCTTTGCTGGTGCTGTTTCCGGCGACCGGCACGAGCAGGCCGGACTGGCGGATTTTGGAGCCGGCGGGCGCGGTGGCGTACGGCATCCAAATGAGCGGGACACGAAATAAGCGGAAGTTGGCGTTGACTAGGGCCATCGTTTTGCCGAGGCGCACGCGGGCCCGCGGTGCGTAAAACTGCCACTTGGGTTGATGCGGGTCACAAACGGTGATCCACGCCCGGTGAATAATGTAGAAGTCGTTTCCAAACCGTTCCACCAGGCGAGCTTCGAAATAGAGCGGATTATCAGTAACGAGGATAGTGGGATTTGGCTGGCGCTGAATTTTTACCGTGCCGTGAACGTTGATGAACGTGCCGCGGCCGGTGCCTACGTTGTAGTGGGCTTCCTCGGCTTCGAGGTGCTGATTTTCGAAGTCGTATCGCACGTGGCCGCGCGCGAAAGCTTCCGTGGTCTCATCGTTGTACTCGATGTGATCAGCGCGCAGGCGTTGGCCGGCGTAGTGGATATCGACGTTGTCGTCGGCGATAAAGAGATTGCCCTGGCGGCGCTGCGGGCCGTCCGCAGAAAGCTCGGCGACGCCGCCCTTGGCAGCGGGCCTGCGGACTTGTTGCGCGGCGGCCGAAGCCGCGCCAGCGAAAATCAAGGCGAAAGAAAGCAGCGTTACCCGCGAAAGAAGTTGGAGCACGGAAGATTCCCGAGCATGAGAATGTCGATTCACGCCGAAGATGTGGTCAATGGAGTAAGCGGGATAGCCTAGCATGGGCATTCCGGGTTGTGTAGCGGGCCGCGAAACCGTGGTGCGGCGTCGCACGTCTGTTTCAGCACGGGACCGGGTTGCTTCCACAAACTAGTGATGCACGTTGGAAAGCAGCGGAGTATGATTCCGCGCCGCGCGATGAGGGAGAGAATCATGAAGCGAGTGTCGTTTGCTTGGAAGTTGGCAGCAGCCGCAGGGTTGTTTGGCGGAGCGCTTATCGCTGGAGCGGAGCCTCGTCCTGCGGACCAGACGAATCCGACGGACACACTGAAGAACCTGGAGCTGCGCGAGATCGGCCCGGCGGTGATGGGCGGACGCATCGATGACTTCGCGGTGGTGGAGAGCAATCCAAACATTGTTTTCGTGGGCGTCGCTTCCGGCGGCGTGTGGAAGACCAGCAACAACGGCACCACGTGGACGCCGGTGTTCGACAAAGAAGCGGTGTCGACGATTGGCGACATTGCGATTGCGCCGTCCGACCCCTCGATCGTGTGGGTCGGATCGGGCGAGCCGAACAACCGGCAGAGTTCGTCGTGGGGCGACGGCGCGTACAAGTCGCTCGACGGCGGAAAGACCTGGCAGAACATGGGGCTGCGCGCGACCCATCACATCGGACGCGTTGTGATTCATCCGCGAAATCCCGACGTGGTGTACGTGGCGGCAGAGGGCCATTTGTGGGGGCCGAATCCGGAGCGCGGCGTCTACAAGACGACGGACGGCGGAAAGACTTGGACGCAGGTCTTGAAGATAAATGACGACACTGGCGTGAGCGATATCGCCATGGACCCGCAGAGCCCGGACATTCTGTACGCCGCGGCGTATGAGCGCCGCCGCACGCCCTTCGGTTTCAACGGTGGCGGGCCGGGCAGCGGCATATACAAAACGACCGATGGCGGCGCGACGTGGAAGAAACTGACGAAGGGCTTGCCGTACGAGAACGGCGGCGACACTGGGCGCATCGGCCTGGATATCTACCGCAAGGACCCGAACATCGTTTACGCGGTTGTGCAACACGAAAAGGGCGGAACATTCCGCAGCGAAGACAAAGGCGAGACGTGGAAGAAGATGGGCGACACAAACCCGCGACCTTCTTACTACAGCCAGATTCGCGTCGATCCCAATAATGATTTGCGTATTTGGGAACTCGGTGCGCAGATGTTCTACTCCGAGGACGGCGGCAAGAAATTCGTGACGGATCGCGTGAGGGGCATCCACGGGGATTTTCATGCGATGTGGATCGATCCGGCGGATTCGAACCACATGCTCGCCGGCAGCGACGGCGGAATCCATTGGAGCTACGACGCCGGGCGCACGTGGGATTTCGTCAACACCATCGCCATCGGCCAGTTTTACGAGATTGGCCTCGACAACGAAAAGCCCTATCACATTTGCGGCGGACTGCAGGACAACGGAAGCTGGTGCGGGCCGAGCCAGTCGCTGACACGCGACGGCATCACCAATGAAGATTGGTTTGTGATTCACGGCGGCGACGGATTTTACGCGGCGATCGATCCCCTCGAACCTTGGATCGTGTACACGGAATCGCAGGACGGCAACATTGACCGGCGCGATCTGCGAACCGCGCAGCAGCGCTCGATAGCGCCGGAAGCGAAATACGGCGAGCCGCACTACCGCTTCCAGTGGAATTCGCCGGTGGCGGTTTCTGCGCACAACCACACGACGATTTACTACGGCGGAAATTATTTGTTCAAATCCACGGACCGCGGCGATACCTGGACGCGGCTCGGCGGGGACCTCACTACCGGAGTGGACCGCAACAAGCTGCAAATCTTCGGGAAGACGCCGGACAAGAACACGCTATCGCGGCACGACGGCGTGCAGGAATATCCCACCATCACCACGCTCAGCGAATCGCCTTTGACGCCGAACGTGCTGTGGGTCGGGACTGACGACGGGAACCTGCAAGTGACGCGCGACGGGGGAAAAACTTGGAAGAATGTGGCTTCGCGCGTTCCGGGCGTGCCCAAGGGCACGTACGTCAGCCGCGTGGTGGCGTCGAAAGCCGGAGAGGGAGCCGCGTTTGCAACGTTCGATGGCCATCGCAACGATGACTACGGAATCTACATTTTCGTGACCAATGATTACGGTGAGACATGGAAATCGATTCGCAGCGGTATTCCGGCTTCCGCCGGAAGCGTGCACGTGGTTCGGGAGCACCCGCGAAATCAAAACCTGTTGTTTGCCGGGCTGGAATTCGGGCTGTGGGTTTCCTGGGACCGCGGCGCGAACTGGACGGCGCTGAAAAATAATTTTCCAACCGTGCCGGTGGACGATATCCAGATACAAGCGCGTGAAAACGACCTAGTTCTGGCTACGCACGGGCGCTCGATATGGATTTTCGATGACATCACGCCGATCGAGAAGATGAACGCCAGCGTGTTGAACGGTGATATGACGTTCTTCCCGCCGCACGCAGCTACCGTTTTCAACATCAGGATGCGGCGCTGGAGCGGGGGACAGAAATTTTTCATCGCGAAGAATCCGCCTTACGGCGCCATTCTGAACTACTACTTGAAGGAAGCCCTGCCGCCCGAGCCGCCGAAGACCGAACAAAAGGCGGACAAGGACGATAAGGACAAAGCCGCGGCAGCAAAAACCGAGGAAAAGGGGAAGGGTGCAGCAGAGGAGAAGAGCAAATCTTCCGCAGAGCTAAAGAAAGAAGGCAAGGTCAAGATCACCGTCACCGACAAAGACGGGAAGGTAGTGCGCGAGTTGGACGGACCGGGCGCGGCCGGCGTGAATCGCGCGAATTGGGACCTGCGCTACAACGCTGCCGCAGAGCCCACGCCGGAACAGATGGAGGCCATCAACGCCGGATACTGGGAAGGTCCGCGCGGCCCGCGAGTAGAACCCGGAAAGTACACAGTTAAAATCAAGGCCGGGGCCAAGGAAGCAACGCAGGAAGTCGTGGTCGAGGATGATCCGCACATGCAGCTTTCCCCGGAGGATCGCGCGGCGCGGCGCGCAGCCATGGATCAGCTGTACGCCATGGAAAAGAGCGCGGCCAAAGACCGCAAGACGGTTCAGGGACTGAAGGACGCGTTGAGCGCGGCGCGCGCGCAATGGAAGGCGGATGCCGGCAAGCCCGACGTACCAAAAATCCCCGAAGACATACAGAAGGCGGCGGAAGAGCTGCAAAAGAAGGTAGACAAGGTCGCCGAGAAATACATCCGCGAACGCGAAGGGCTCGGCAATGCGGGCCCGCCATTTGAATGGAAGCCGGAACCTTTGCCCAACCAGGTGCAAGGTCTCTTGCAGGATCTGGATGGATTCGCGGCGGCTCCCGGTGGGCAACAGAAAGAGAAGCTCGCAGAATTGGGTCCGCTCGTCAGCGATGCTTCCGCGCAAGTCAAGAAGTTAGTCGATGAGGATCTGCCGGCGCTCAATAAGAAGATGAATGACGCGGGGATCCCGCACATCGTGCCAAAGCCGGCAAGCCAGCGCCGCGATGACGGACCTAGCGAGGAGTCGGACCGGTAAGGTGGTCGCTTGGGGCGGTTGATTCCGCAAGCTCGAAAAACCATGGAGCCAGAGGGTAGCTCCGCTTCTTTTCAGGATTTCGCGGGAGTCGGCACAGTCGCGGACGCAGGCGCGGGAGTAGCGGCCGCCTTCAGTTGCGCCGCGCGATACCAATCGAAGGTTCGCCGCAAGCCCTCTTCGAACGTAACTGTCGGCTCGTAGCCGAGGAATTCGCGGGCCTGCGAAATGTCCGCTTGCGAATCGCGAATATCGCCGTCGCGCGGCGGTTCATATTTCGTCTCTAGGCTCTTGCCGGAAATCTGGCTAAGGAGCGCCACGGTCTGGTTCAGAGAGAAGCGGCCGCCGACCCCGACGTTGAACACCTTGCCGGAAACATTGGGAGCGTCACAGGCCAGCAAATTGGCTTGCACCGCGTTTTCCACATAAGTGAAATCGCGCGTTTGCTCGCCGTCGCCGAAAATCACCGGTTGCGTGTCTTCCAGGAAGGCCGTGCAAAATTTGGCCAGCACGCCGGAATACGGCGAACTGGGGTCCTGGCGAGGACCAAAAATATTGAAATAGCGCAGCGACACGTTCTCGAGCCCATAGCACCGGCCGAAGGTTTGTGCGTACAACTCTCCGACATACTTTGTGACGCCATACGGCGAGATGGGCTGCGGCTCCATCTTTTCGATCTTGGGAAGGGTGGGCGTTTCTCCGTATGCGGAAGACGAAGCGGCGAAGACGATCCGCTTCACTTTCGCGTCGCGCGCCGCTACCAAAACGTTCAACGTGCCGTCGATATTGATGCGGTTCGTTTCAATGGGATCCTTGACCGATTTGGGCACGGAAGTGCGCGCCGCCAGGTGCAGCACGCATTCGGCTTCGTGCATGGCTTTACGAACCACCTCGATGTCGGTAATGCTGCCTTTAATCAACGTGATTTTGTTGCGGATTTCCGCGAGGTTCTCTTCCTTGCCGGAAGAGAGGTCGTCCAGCACCACCACGCCGTGCCCGCGGCGGACGAGTTCGTCCACCGTATTCGACCCGATGAAACCGGCGCCACCTGTAACAACGAAGCGCATCCAGGAAATCCTCCTCCAAGGTCCGCAGCAGAAGCGTGGCTGCCGCGGGAAGCAAGGCGCGCTTAGGAAAGACGAGCGCCTCGCGTTTTTGATAATCTCAGAATTCGCCGAGCCACCGATTGTTCGACGTTCGCTTTGCGCGCAAAATGTATTGTACGACGGAAGCCGCCGAGGCTAGGCATTGTTTCAGACTAGGTTCACGCAAATAGCATGACCAAGCTCTCCGCAACGATCGCGATAATAGCCGCGTTGGCCTGCGCCGCCGGAGCCTATTACTGGGCGCATGGCCCTGGCGCTTTCGGCCGAGTGTCAAAGGCTGCGCAGCCCGCCCTGGCTGCCCCCGTATTGGCAACGGGCAAAGCGGCGGAAGGTTCCGCTTCACCCACGCTCTCAAAAACGACCGCGCCCGGGATTCCTGTCGTAACTGCAGACGCGAGCACTCCTTTGCGACCTGGTGAAGTCCTCGAATTTGCCGCCGACGTGGCGAACCTCAGCAACGTCGCTAATCTGCGTCTGCAAATTGTCGATCGCCGCGACTTCTTCGGGAAGAATGCCTGGCACCTGCAAGCCTTCGCACGAACGGAGAATCCTCTGCGCATGGTATTCGAGCTTGACGATCAGTTTGATTCCTACAGCGATGCAGCCACGCTCTCGAGCCTGCAATATGAAATGCACTTAAACGAGCGCGGAGAAAAACAGGAGTCCGTCCAGCGTATGACGACGACCAGCACGGAGCGCGCCGCAGCAAATGCGACGCAGACTCGTGTTGCGCCTGGAACGCGCGATCCCCTGGGCCTGATGCAGTATTTGCGCACCGTAGATTGGACGAAGATCCACGAAGTGCGCGGCCCGGTTTACGACGGCCACAAATTGTACGACGTTAGTGCGAGGCTTGACGGCCCGGCGCAAAATATCGCCGTGCCGGCGGGCAGCTTCTCCGCTTCAAAGATCGAAGTTCGCGTGTTCGACGCTGGAGCGGAATTGAAGGACGCTCATTTCGCGCTGTATCTTGCAAGCAACGCTTGGCGAACCCCCGTGCTTCTCGAAGCCGTAATGCCGTTCGCGACCGCGCGGGTGGCCTTAGTGAAAATAAAGTAGACGTAAACCTGGAAGCAGAGTCGCAGTTACTCCTGCAACGCGAGCTGCTCGATCAGCGAGCAAGCGATGTGCCCGATAGTGATGTGCGCCTCCTGAATGCGCTGCGGATCGCGAGAAGGAACGTTCAGCAGCAGGTCCACCTTGCTCGCCAGCGCACCGCCAGACTCACCCGTAAGCGCCACTAGAAAAGCGCCCCGCCCCCGACCAGCTTCGATTCCTCGCAACATGTTTGCGCTCTCGCCGCTGGTGGAGAGAGCAACCAGCACATCCTGCGCCGAAACAAGCGATTCGATCTGACGCGCGAAAATCTGCTCGAACCCATAATCGTTTCCCGCCGCGGTCAGCACCGACGGATTGGCGGTCAACGCCAAAGCCGCCAGCCCGCGCCGGTCGTCGCGCAGTTTCACCACCAGCTCTGCCGCGAGGTGCAACGCATCAGCGGCGCTGCCGCCGTTGCCAAAAAACACGACTTTGCCCCCGCCGCGCAAAGCTGCGGCGCATTCTTGTGCAAATTGCAAAATCTTTTGAACCAAGACATCGGAGAAAGCCTGCTTGACGCGCGCGCTTTCCTCTAGCTGGCGGCGGATTTCTTCGATGGACGCAGTCATTTGCGCCTAGCAGAGCACGATTTTGTCACGATGACGCATCACGCGGCGCGTGGCGTTGCGCGCGTCCACCACCAGCTTGGCGGCATCGACAATCGCGGAGTAATCGTAGCTGGAGTGATCCGTGGCCACAATCACCGCGTCATAGCTGCCAATCGCCTGCGCATTCAACGGCACGGATTTCATATTCTCGTAATTGTAATGCCGCATTTTGTGGAGCTGCGGGAAATACGGATCGTTGTAATCGAGCTGTGCGCCGCGTTGTTGCAACAGCTGCATGATCTTGAGCGTCGGCGACTCGCGCAAATCGTCCACGTCCTTCTTGTACGCCACGCCCAAAATCAAAATCCTCGCGCCTTTCAAACTTTTCTTGTGATTGTTCAGCGCCGCGGCAATCGCGTCAACGACGTGATACGGCATCGCCGTATTGACTTCGCCGGCAAGCTCGATGAAGCGCGTCGAAAAGTCATACTCGCGTGCCTTCCACGAAAGATAATACGGATCCACCGGAATGCAGTGCCCGCCAAGTCCCGGCCCCGGATAAAAAGGCATGAACCCAAACGGCTTCGTCGCCGCGGCGTCAATCACTTCCCAGATATCGATACCCATGCGCAGGCTGAGCATCTTCAGCTCGTTCACCATGGCGATGTTCACACAGCGGAAAATATTTTCCAGCAGCTTGGTCATTTCCGCGGCGCGAGTGGAGCTTACCGGAACAACGCGCGCCACGACCTGCCCGTACAGCGACACTGCCGCGCGCCCGCTCGGCGGATTCACTCCGCCGACGACTTTCGGGATTTGCGCCAAACCAAACTGCTTATTCCCCGGATCTTCGCGCTCCGGAGAAAACGCCAGCCAAAAATGGCATGCCACATTCTCGTTTTCCGGCCCCGCCGCAATCGGGCATTGCAACCCGCCCTTCTCCAAAATTGGTAGCAGCAACTCTTCAGTGGTCCCGGGGTACGTTGTGGATTCCAACACCACGAGCTGCCCCTTTTGCAGGTGCGGCTGAATCGAGATGGCTGTTTGCACGACGTAACTCAGGTCCGGCTCGCGCCGCTCGTCCAACGGGGTCGGCACGCAAATGATGATGGCGTCTGCTTCCTTCAAGCGCGCGAAATCCGTCGTCGCCGCAAAATGCCGGCTATTCACGAGCTGCTGGATCTTCGTCTGCGGAATATGCTCGATATACGACCGCCCCGCATTCAGCATATTCACTTTGTTGGGATCGGTGTCGAATCCGGTCACCCTGTGCCCAGCTTCCCCGAAACGCAGCGCCAGCGGCAACCCAACATATCCGCATCCGATGATGGCGACCTTAAGTTGGGCGCCCTTGAAGAATTCAGGTTTCCGGTCAATTGGCATGAGTTGCGTCGCACTCCTAAACTGTTCTGAAATACACGGGCCGCAAAGCCCGCTGAAGAGCCGAATAAATATAACAGGGTTCCCGGCGCACACAAAAAAACGCCCACCCGAAGGTCTTCCCCCGAGACGCGTTGCGATTGCCTGGCAAAACGGAGCAAGATAGTAGGCACCCGCCCCAAGCGCTTCCAGCCGGCAGTTGCAGGCGTAAGCGGCATCCAGCAACCAGCGGATGACTGTTCGCTCGGACGTAGCGGGCGACTCAGATATGGCAGCACTGCGGTGCTAGCGCTGCGAGGAGTTTGTGAATCCCATGGTGGATGTGCACTGCCACATTTTGCCAGGTCTCGATGACGGCCCCGAGGGCATCGAAGAGTCACTGGCCATGGCCGAATCGGCGATCTCCGACGGCATCACTCATGTCGTCGCCACGCCGCATTGCAGCGACGATTATTCATTCGATTATGCGCGGGTTCAGCGCCTGCGCGAACGCCTGCAAACCGAAATCGGCGATCGGCTGAACTTGGCTACCGGGTGCGACTTTCATCTCAACCCCGAAAATCTTGAGGCTTTGCGGGCCGACGCCTCGCGCTTCTGCATCAACCAGCACGCTTACCTGCTCGTCGAGTTCAACGAAATCTCCATACCCCCCTCCATGGACGACACCCTGCACAGTTTGCAGCTCAAGGGCCTGCGGCCCATAATCACCCACCCCGAGCGCAACGCCATCCTTCGCCGCCAGCCGGAGCGGCTCGCAAAATGGGCGCGGCTGGGTTGCTTTGTGCAGGTCACCGCCGGCTCCCTGACTGGGACCTTCGGTCCGCGCGCGCAGGAAGATTCTCTATGCTGGATCGCGCAGGGCTTCGTGCACTTCGTCGCCAGCGATGCGCACAACACCAAGCGCCGGCCGCTGAGATTGCAGCCCGCGTATGACGCTGTAGCCGAGCAATTCGGCGACGAGAAGGCACGCGATTTATTTCTCGAAAACCCGCTGGCCGCTTTTGAAGGACGCGACCTTCCGTACGTCCCGGAAATTCCCGACGCAAAGATTTCGCCCCGCCGCAGAAGGTTTTTCTTCTTTTGATTGCCGCCTCACCGCGAAGGATGCGAAGGCAGGCTCGCCCATGCATTCAATAGACCCAGAACTTCGCGCACTACCTCTAGTGCATCACCGGTCGCGCGCCACCAATGATCAGGCGCAAACGGGTCAGTGGAAGCGGCGCGTACAATGGCTCTCCCCTTCCCACCCGCAAGCTCTCTCCACAGCGTTCGCACGCGCCGCGTGTGTGCCTTCGTGGTGACGATAATCACCGCGGCGCCCTTCTCTTGCTCCAATTCGGCTGCAATAGTGCGGACTTCATCCGCCGTATTGTCTATCGGCGGCTCGAGCACCCGGATTGCCTGCGATGGAACCCCTTCGTGCATCAAAACTCGCGAGTTGAAGAACTCCTCGCCGAGGTATGCAATATGCATCTCCTGTAGTGAGGCGGCAGGTTCATTGGCACGCGTCAGCCAAATTTGCGGTGCGTAGGCGGCCTTGTACAAGCGTGCCGCTTCCTTGGCCCGCATGGGGATTCGTCCGCTGAGGACCACAATCGCTTGGGCCTTGTCCAGCGGATCTTCCACGACCAGCCACCGGCCCACGCCGAGGAAAATGATTGCGGCGAACACGATTAGCCCAACAACCAAGGTGGGAAGAATCGCCCGGGCCAAGTGACGCTGCCGGACGTGCGGTGCATCTATGTTCCCGTGCATAAGCAAGCGCGCGCATGGTATCGCGGCCCGCCAGTGTGGTCAATCGCCGCCCAGCGCGATAAAATTGTCGGTTGCCATTTCTCGGGAGGGTGCATGCGCGCAGTAGTTACCGGCGGAGCAGGTTTCCTGGGCTCGCATCTCTGCGATCGCCTGATCGCGGAGGCATGGGACGTTCTCGCGCTTGACAACCTTGTTACCGGAGTGGAATCGAACATCGCTCATCTACGGAAGCACCCTCGCTTCCGCAGCGCGCGCGCGGACGTCTGCAACTACATCGACGTCGCCGGCCCCGTTGACTACGTCCTGCACTTCGCTTCCCCCGCCAGCCCCGTTGATTATTTGAAAATGCCCATCCCAACGCTCAAGGTCGGTGCGCTGGGTACTCACAACGCACTCGGTCTCGCCCTCGCCAAAAAGGCCAAATTTTTTCTGGCTTCTACCAGCGAATGCTACGGTGACCCGGAAGTTTCTCCGCAGCCTGAAACCTATTGGGGTCACGTGAACTCGATCGGACCTCGCGGCGTCTACGACGAAGCCAAGCGCTACGCCGAAGCCATGACTATGGCCTATCACCGCTACCACCGCGTGGACACGCGCATCGTGCGCATTTTCAATACTTACGGGCCACGCATGCGTCTCAACGACGGCCGCGCTCTCCCTAACTTTGTCCACCAGGCTCTCACCGGCAAGCCCCTCACGGTCTATGGTGATGGCAAGCAGACCCGCAGCTTCTGCTACGTTTCCGATTTGATTGAGGGTATCTATCGCCTGATGTTATCCGATGAGCATTTGCCCGTGAATATTGGCAATCCGCAGGAAATCACCATCCTCCAGTTTGCGGAGCGCATTCGCACCCATTTTGAAAATGCGCCGAAGATCATTTTCGAGCCTCTGCCGCAAGACGACCCCAAGCAGCGCTGCCCGGACATCAGCAAAGCCAAGCGCATTCTAGGTTGGGAACCGAAGGTGGGTTTGGAGGAGGGCCTGCGCACCACGCTCGACTATTTCAAGGAGTATTTTGCAAGCAAGCAGACCGCCGGCGCCTAGTAACGTTTTTCGCTTTTGCCGGCGATCGTTGGAAATTATTCGCGCCCAAACGAATAATATTCAAATCCCAGCCCGCGCATCCGCGACGGCAAATACAGATTCCTGCCGTCGACCACCAGCCGCCGCGCCATGAGTTTTCCCGCGCGCTCCCAATCCAGGTCCCGGAATACGTCCCATTCCGTGCAGACCAGCGCCGCTTCTGCGTCGCGCAAAGCATCGTACGGATCCTCGTGATAGCTGGCTGCGGGAAACAGCGTCTTGGCTTTCGAAATCGCTTCAGGATCCGTGGCTTGCACCTGCGCTCCCTGCCGGAGCAGTTCCTTCACCACTTCCAACGCTGGCGAGAATCGGATGTCGTCGGTATTCGCCTTGAACGCCAGCCCAAGCACCGCGACGCGTTTCCCCTTGACCACCCACAGGGCCCGGCGCACCTTTTCGAAAAACCTCTCGATGCGCTGCTTGTTGACGCGTTCGGCCGCCTTTAAAATGTCGAAATCCACTCCCACCGTGCCGGCCAAGTGAACGAACGCCTGCAAATCCTTGGGAAAGCAAAAACCGCCAAAGCCCAGCCCGGCGCGCAGGAATTGCTCGCCGATGCGCGGGTCCAATCCCATCGCGTGCGTCACTTCCTCCACGTCTGCTCCGATTTTCTCGCAAAGATCGGCAATCACGTTGGCGTAACTGATCTTCAGCGCTAAGAATGAATTGGAAGCATGTTTGATGAGCTCTGCGCTATTGATCGTAGTGATGAGCAGATTCACGGCATTCCCCGGCGGACACGTGCCATTGTGCACCGGGCAGCGAAAGGAGCGCTCCACGATCGGCCGGTAAATCTCCCGCATATCGCGCGCCGAAGCCTCATCCTCCACGCCCACCACTATGCGGTCAGGATGAAAGAAGTCCGAAACGGCCGTCCCCTCGCGAAGGAACTCTGGATTCGACACCACGCGAAACGCCAAGCCGCTGTTGCGCGAGTAGGCTGTGAGCGCGCGGCGCAATTCCAGTCCAGTGCGCGCCGGCACCGTGCTCTTTTCGATCACCAGCTTCGGCGTTCGCGCTTCGGTGGCAATCTGACGCGCCACGTGGTCGATCGCGGAGAGATCCGCATCGCCGTTTTCCTTTGGCGGTGTGCCGACGCAAATGAAGATGGCATCGCTGCTGCGTATCGCTTCGCCAGCGTCCGAGGTGTACGAGATCTTGCCGGCCCTTCGCGCCGAAGCCAGGATTTGGTCCAGGTGCTGCTCAAAGATCGGTACGCCTCCCGCCTGGAGCCGCGCGATCCGCTCCTCATCAATGTCCGTAAAAATGACCTCATGCCCCGCTTCGGCGAGACATGCGCCGGTCACCAGGCCAACATAACCACATCCAACTACAGTGAGACGCAATCCAGTCCTCCGCGCCGAGATTCTTTATGCTCGCACACCTTCCCATGTGCAGCAGCTCTAGCGTCGCCCGCTGTTCCAGCCCAATAGCAGCCCGCGCAGCCCCAGCAGTACGAGTTGCGGCTGGCGCCGCAGCACGTTCCACAGCAGCCGCGTCGACTCGTCGCGCGTAATCTCGCTGAGGGTATCCCGCGCGGCCGCGTTGAGCAGGTCCACCAGGTGCGAGTAATCTTCCTGCCGGAAATGATGCATCGTGCGCCGCAGCAGCCAGTGCGTGCTTAGTTCGCGCCGCAGGGCCAGCAGTCCCGTGCCGCGCCCGCCTTGCAAAATGGACTCGGCGACAGCCTGCGCCCCTCGAAAGCCGGTAACGATTCCTCCCACCGTGGACACTTTGACTTGCGCCGCGGCGTCCCCAACCAGGTACACGTTCCCTTTTCCCACCCGCCGCTTCACCGGCACCCACCGCTTGTACACCGGGATTCGCGCGCCCTGCCATTCGAGCGGCTCGATTCCCTTCTTGTCCAGGAATCGCGCCAGACATCGCGTGGCATCCCGGCCGTCCTCTCCGATGACGCCTAGCGCGCCGCGCTCCGCCGATTCCGGAATCAGCCAGTAGAAATACGGCGTGTCGTCCGGCACGAACCAGACACGCGTCGTATCCACCGGGCAGTCTTTCGGCAAGCGCACAATCGCCTGCACCAGCGGCACGGTGTCAATGGGCGCCCAGCCCGCCGTTCGCGCCACGCGGCTTGCCGCGCCGTCTGCTCCCACCACGCTCTGGGCATGCAGCACTTCCCGCCGTCCGCTGGATTCAACCTCAACTTGAATGCCACTCGCGGTGGGAGCCAGTCCCAGAAAGCGCGTATCGAAAGAAATTTCCGCGCCAGCCTGTCGCGCCTCACGCGCCAGCGCCGGAATCAATTTCGCGCGCTCGATGATAAGGTCTGGCTTGGCCAGCGCGATTTGCGCGGAGCGGCCATCCGTGAAGAGTTCGAATCGTCGAATCTCGTTCAGAACGCTCTCGTTCGCCGAAACTGTCAATTGCCTGCGGAAGTGATTCGTCACAATCAGCGTCCGCGGCTCCGGCTCCAAGCTCCGCTGGGACTCCAGCACACGCACACGCTTGCCGCCGTGAGCCACTTTGGCGGCGGCGTAAAATCCGGCCGCCGAGCCTCCCACAATTATTACTTCTTCGTTATTCTCGCGACGGCGTCTTTCCTGGTTTGCTTGCAACAGTTTCCGCCTTGCCCACCAACGCGCACTGTGAATTCACGTCGCGTCAACCCCTTTCCCTGCTCCGCTGAGTGCTAAAGGAGTGGGTAACTGAGCGACCGTAAGTATAGCCAATCCGATTGCCGCAGCAAACCTCAATTGCAGTCACGGCAGAGATAAACTTGATTTACCTTGTGGTTAAGGCGACCGCTTGGGTTTTCGCAGCCTGCCGCTCGTAGGGCGCCTTCTCCAACATCGCAACAACAAATAGCATCGCGGCGATGACCACCACCGCGAATAGCAGTGCAGCGCGCGCCGGAATATAGCAAACCCAGATTGCCGATAAGCCGCTCACCGCGCCAAGCAGATACAGCGACAACACTGCGCCGCGTTGCCCCAATCCCAAATTCGCCAACCGGTGCGCGGCATGATCCTTTCCGGGCGCCGCAAACGGCAGCAGTCCGCGCCGCGCGCGCGAGATGGTGATCAGCGTCGTATCGAAAATAGTGACGCCGAGAATCAGCAGCGGAGCCAGCAGCGCCGAAGCATGACTCCCCTGGATCAATCTCAGCTTCAACGCCAACGTCGCCATGAGGAATCCCAGGAACATCGCTCCGCCGTCGCCCATGAAAATCTTCGCTGGCTTGAAGTTCCAGCGCAGAAAGCCCGTAGCTGCGCCAAACACTGCCGCAGCCAGCGTCGACACCACAATTTGGCCATTCAAGAACGCGAGCAACGCAAAGAAGAACGAAGCGGTCGCCGCAACTCCTGCGCACAGTCCGTCCATGTGGTCCAATATGCTGAACGACGCGGTGATCGCCACCACCCAGAAAATCGTCAGCGCCGCGTCCAGCACGTACCCCGCGCGTCCGGGAACAAGCAGTTCGAACGCCTGCGCATGAATTCCGCTCGCAAGAAGAATGCACGCCGCCAGAGGCATACCCACGAAAAGCTTGATCTGGTGATGCAGCCAGCCACGATCATCCAAGAAGCCAACCGCCGCCACCAGCGTCGCGCCCGTCAGGATCCCCACGCTTTGCTCTCGCGCCGCGCCATCAAACGCAAAAATAATCGCCAGCATCACGCCGCCGTACATCGCCAGCCCGCCCAGCAGCGGTATCGGCTGCACGTGCACCTTGCGGGGACCCGGCAGGTCCACCATCCCCACGCGCAATGCCAGTGCCCGCACCGGTACTGCGAGCATCATGGATGCGAGTAGCGCAATGGAAAACGCCAGCACTCCGGCTGACATACAACCTCGTCAGGAATGGGTGTGATTCACCAGCGCAGGGACGACTGCACAAACGGTGTTCACAGCAAATTGCCGGTTGGGGGCCGGCTCCCAAGACACCACTCACTGCCCCACGCAGCCTAAACACAATACTGCGGAACTCTCGGCTCCGCCAGAAAATTCCCGTGCGTCAGCGCTCCGTGAGCATCCGCCCGAAGATCCGCTCCACCTCTTTGCGATCCTTGGTCGAGTAGTACCAATCGATCGTGCGTTTCAGCCCCTCGCGAAACGGCACCTTCGGCTCCCAACCGAGCAGTCGCTTCGCAAGTGCGTTGTCCGCCACTCGGTTCAGCGGCCCAGTAGGCATGTCCGGCCGCTTCTTGATTTCCGCTTTATGTTTCGTGAAATCGCAAACCATCTTCGCGCATTCGAGCACCGTGATGCGCTCCATCGTGCCCAGATTGATCGCTGTGCCGTCGTTGATTTTCTCTCCCGCCAGGATCGTGCCCTCGACAATGTCGTCGATATACGTCCAGTTTCGAATTTGCGAGCCGTCGCCCCAAATCTCAAACGGGTTCTGCCCCAGAAACGCCCGCGCGATCATCGCAATCACCGCATGATTTTCCACTCCTCGCGGTCCGTACACCGTGAAGTACCGGCACGACGCCGAGCCCATGCCGTGCTCTTTCGCGCACGCCTGCAGCGTGATTTCGCCCATCAGCTTGGCCCAACCGTACGTGTTGTCCGCGTCTTTGGGCCCTTTGGTCATGTCCTCGGTCAGATAGATCTCTTTATGCGTGTCCGACTGCAAAAAATTCGGATACACGCAGCCTGACGAAGCGAACACTACTTTTTTCACCTTGGCCCGCAGCGCTTCCGCAAACACCAGGCCATCCAGGAAAAAATTCGACGCCGGCCCTGCCTGGTGCAAGTCCACATATCCCCGGCCGCCGTGGTCTGCCGCAAGATGAAACAACGTGTCCACACCGTGCATCGCCGCCCGCGCGACGCCCGGCTCGCGCAAATCCGCATGCAGGAAATCCACGTGGCCGCCGCCCAGATGCCCGCGAATATTGTCCAGGTGTCCGCTCGAGAGATCGTCGACAATGCGCACCATTGCACCGCGCGCTAGAAGCTGATCCGTCAGCGTCGATCCGATGAACGACGCTCCTCCCGTTACCAGTGCAAGTTTCCCGGTCCAAAAACCCTCCGTTGATTTCACGCTAGGCGCGCCTCCTCGATAATCCGCACAAATTTACGCAATTCGCTCACTCTATCATACTCATTCGCCGCCGCCCGCGCCGCCTCGCCCATGTGTCGAAGTTCATCGGCATCGCACAAAGTTTGTCGGACGGCACAAGCAACTTGCTCGGGACCGTCCGGATCGCCCCATACTGCGAATCCGCGCTTCTCGCCGATGGCAGCGACATCCGTCTCCCGCGGCGCCACCGCCACAATCGGCTTCCCCGCGGCGAGAATCCCATACATCTTGCTCGGCACGATCACTCCTTCCAGCCCGCGTTTGATCGTCACGATATGCGCATCCGGCGCCGCCAGCACGGACGCAATTTTGCTCGCCGGAAAAAATGGCAGGAATCGCACATTCCTGCAGCCCGCGGCCGACGTTTCAATCTGCGCCCGTTGCGCGCCGTCTCCAACGAACACCAGCCCGATCCCCTCATCCGCCAGCTTCCGAGCCGCCGCAACCAGCGTCTCCCACGCCCCGTAAAATCCCAGGTTCCCCGCGTGCAACAGCACAAATTTGAAATCGCCTCGAATCGCGCGCACCACTTCAGCATCCACCGCAGGCTCCGGCCACGCTTCACAAATCTCCGCGCCGTCGCGGACCACCGCGATGCGCTCCGGCTTCACTCCTTTCGCCACAATTCGCGCGCGCATATCTTCTCCAAGCACAACCACCCGCGTCGCCCTCCGCAGCGCCCACTTGTGCAATCTCTCCCACACCCGCGTCAGCAGTCCGGCCCCGATGATCGACCCGCCGACCGCCATATCCGGATACAAATCACGAATGTTGTACACAAAAGGTTTGCCTTTCAGCAGCGCCACAAACGCCGCCACAATTCCCTCAAACGGCGGATCGGTCATCCCCAGCACCACATCGCAACGCTCAAACACCGCCCGCGGTACGCTTAGCGCCGCATACGTCAGGTAATTCAGCGCCCGCCGCCTCATGTGCGCCCGCGAATAATCCGTTGACCCCACACGGATAATTTTCACCGTTCTGGCCTTAGGCGCTCCGCTCGCCCTCTCCGTCTGCCACAAATGCCAAGACCTCCTTTCCGTAGGATCGTACGAAGGCCGTCCGCAAACCACCGTAACCTCATGCGCGACCGAAAGCGCATTCGCAACCGTCTGCGCCATCCTCGCTGTCGCGGAATTGTCCGGTGGGTAGTAGAGATTCAGCAGGAGAATTCGCACCGCAAGATTGTACAAGCTGATTAGGCACTCTGGCCCGCGCTGTTACTTCTTCTCTCGTGTCGGACGTTATCGATGACGAAAAGAATGCGACGTATCGGAATCAAGCTCACGCGCCCGCGTCACCAGAAAATCCCCCAGCACCAGCGCATCCATCTTCGTCCGCAAAAAGCAATCAATCGCTTCCTCCGGCCGGCAAACGATCGGCTCGTTGTCGTTGAACGAAGTATTCAGCACCACCGGCACGCTCGTTAAATCGCGAAACGCCGAGATCAGCGCGTGATATCGCCCATTAGTCTCACGCGTAACAGTCTGCAGCCGCCCCGTGCCGTCCACATGCGTCGGCGCCGGAATCAGCGCCCGCTTTTCCGGCCGCACCGGATACGCCAGCGTCATAAACGGCGAAGGGTGCGCCTTTGCATACCACTCGCCCGTCGCCTCCGCCAAAATCGACGGCGCAAACGGACGAAAAATCTCCCGGTGCTTGATTCGTCGGTTCAGGATTTCCTTCATATTCGCCCGCCGCGGATCCGCCACAATGCTGCGATTCCCCAGCGCCCGCGGCCCCCACTCCGCGCGCCCTTGAAACCATCCCAATATTTTTCCCTCTGCGATCGTCGCGGCTGCGCGCTGCGTCAACTCCTGCACTGGCAATTCCGCAACGCGGCATCCGTCGCGCGCAATGTCCCTCGCCTCGATTGCCGCGCGCATCTCCGCCGCCGAAAATCCCGGTCCCCAATACGCATGATTCATCACAAACGAACGCGGCTTTCCCAGTTTCTGGCACCAAACGTAGTACGCCGCGCCTACCGCAAGCCCCCCATCGCCCGCCGCTGGCTGCACGTACACCTGCTCAAATGGCGTGCTGTCAAAAATTTTCCCATTCGCCACGCAGTTGAACGCCACGCCACCCGCCAGGCAAATCGATTTCAGTCCGGTGGCCTTCGCCAGCTTCCCCAACATCCCCAGGTAAACCTCTTCCAGCCGCGTCTGCAAAGACGCCGCTAAATTTCGGTGGCGCTGCTCCAAAGGCTCCTCTGGAGCCCGTGCCGCGCCCAACTTTCGCGGCATCTCCTCCGAAAAAAGCCTTCCCAGCGTCGGCGTCTTGTCCGCCTCCGCCCAACTCATTTCCGGTCCCGTGCGATGGTGCACAAAGTAATCAAGTCCCAGCCGGAATCCGCCGCTATCTCCATTCGCGTCAAATCGCACGATGTCGCGAAACGTTTCCAGCCTCTCCGGCTCGCCGTAAGCCGCGAGCCCCATCACTTTGTATTCGTCGCCGAATTTCAGGAATCCCAGGTACTGCGTCACCGCCGTGTAATACAGTCCCAGCGAGTGCGGAAACGCAATTGCATCCGCAATCTCCATGCGGTTTCCGCTTCCGCTTCCCCACATCGTGCTCGCAAAATCGCCAAGCCCGTCGGCGGAAAGCAGCGCTGCCCGCTCGAACGGCGAAACGAAAAACGCGCTCGCCAGATGCGCCTGGTGGTGCTCGACCCGGTGAAATTTCGCCGCAATCGTCTTCGCGTCGCTGTCAAACGCCGCCGCCAGCGCCTCGCGTATGCCGGTGAACTTCGCCAGCACCTTGGCTCGCCCGCGCGCGAACGACGGCATGCGCAGCGCATAAAACAATTTTGTCCCCAGCCGCGCATAAGGATTCCGCGGCACCGCCACGTGATCGATTTCCTCCAGCTTCAGCCCCGCTTCTCGCAAGCAATACCGAATCGCTTGCGCCGGAAATCCCGCTGCGTATTTCACTCGATTAAAGCGCTCTTCCTCCACCGCCGCTACCAGCCTGCCGTCGCACACCACCGCCGCCGACGCGTTCCCGTGGTACGCATTGATGCCTAGAATATTCATGTAAGTGAATCAGTGTACTGCACTCGCACCGATGACTCGTCACTGCCCTGGGGCCGCGTGGCACCTGTAGCGGCCGCCTTCTGAGGCGGGCTGTTTTGCTGCCGTCTGTGTTAAATTTTTTCTTCTCAGATTGATGACCTGGCGAACTTTTGGTTGTGGCCGCAGAGTGCAACGCGGGTTCTCCCGGAATTCGCTCACCTAGAGATGCCGCCGGCACCATTCATTCATCACGTAAATCGACCACGGCCGCGACCATGAAGTCTTGCCCGCAAGAAAGGCGCTCCACACCTCGCGCACTCCGTCGTCGTGAAGATACGCCGCCAAACCCGACGCCAGCTCCGCAAAGCTCGCCTCCAGCCGCTTCCGCAGCGGACCGCGCAGCCATTCTTCCCACGGCAGCGTAAATGTCCGTTTCTTCTGCGCCAAAATATCCGGCCGCAGCAAATCAGCAATCGCCTCGCTCAGCAACGCTTTCGGTTGCGCGTCGCGCCGCCGCGCCACCTCTGGAAGCGCGCCCACAAACTCCACCAGCGGAGTGTCCAGCAGCGGCACGCGCACTTCCAGCGAACGCGCCATGCTCACCGAATCCGTGTCCCGCAGCAGCGTGCTGGCCATATAGCTGCGCATCTCCAGCCACGAAACGCTGCCCATCCCTTGCACCTTGCGCGCTCCGTCCGCCGCCCTTTCCAGCCAGCCCAGCCACGTCGGCTCCAGCGTCACACCATCCGCGGCCACGCTGCTCGGCCGGAATCGCGGCTCGATCAATCGCGACAACTCCGCGCCAACCGGGAACAATGCGCGGGTAAAAAAATAGGCGTGCGGCAGCGCATCCGGCGACAACCATGCGGCAATCGCTTTGCGTGCTGCGTCCGGGCTGCCCCCGCTCGCGATCGCCGCGCGCAGTAGCGGAGCAAGAGCCTTCCGCAGTGGCAGCGGCACAAACCACGCCATTCGAATCAGCCTCTTGATTCGCGGCGTATCCGTGAACGTGGCATAACCGCCAAAGAGTTCATCGCCCCCCAGCCCGGACAGCGCCACCTTAAGTCCAGCTTCCCGCGCCGCCCACGACACGAAATACGTGTTGATTCCGTCCATGCTCGGCTGGTCCAGCGCGGCGACAGCTTCGTCGAGCCGGGATACCACCGCGTCGCCTTCCAGCGGAATTTCGCGATGCTTCGTTCCGCAATGTTTCGCGACGCTGCGCGCTAGCGGCGCTTCATCGTAGGCGGTCCCCGGAAAGCTGAGCGTGAAGCTGCAAATCCCCGCGCGCTCCCGCGCCGCGAGCGCCGCAATCATGCTGGAATCGAGGCCGCTCGAAAGAAATAATCCCACCGGAACATCCGCAATCAAGTGCGCGCGCACCGCGTCTTCCAACAACGGCCGCAAACCTCGCGCCGCGGAAGAAAAATCTCGCGTTGTTCGTGCCTCCCTCGCCGCCGGGCTCCGCGTGGCGTCCCACCACGCTCGCGCGCGCGGGATGCGCCGCCGCTCCGGCACGTACACCAGCATGCGATGCCCGGGCGGAAGCGAAAATACTCCGTCCAGCAGCGTGACCGGTTCTGAAACACTGCCAAAGAGGAAGTAGGACGTCAAAGCGTCTTGCGAAACTGCTTTTGGCGCCATTCCTCCAGCCATGAGCGCGCGAACTTCTGAAGCGAACGCAAATCCATCGCCAGTCTGCGTGTAATACAAAGGCTTGATGCCTAGCGGATCGCGCGCCAGGAAAAGCAGCGCCGTCGTGGCATAGCGCTTTCGTAAATCCACTAGAGCGAGCGCGAACATCCCGCGCAATTCCTCCAGGCAGTCCTCGCCCCACTCTTCCCATGCGTGCACCAGAATTTCCGTGTCGGATTGTGTGCTGAATCGATGCCCGGAAAACGTCAGGCGTTCGCGCAATTCCCGGTAATTGTAGAGTTCCCCGTTGAAAATCACCGCTACGTCGCGTGTTTCGTTCCAGACGGGCTGCTGGCCCGTTTTCAGGTCGATGATGCTGAGCCGCCGCATGCCCAGCGCCAGGCCCGGGGCGCGCTCTTCGTTGACCAGATAACCGTCATCGTCCGGCCCGCGGTGCCGCATCGCTGCCGCCATCGCCCGCACTCGCGACTCTGCTTCAGAGGCGCGCCCGGCAAAAGCGATCCCACAGACACCGCACACGCTTTACTTGATCTCCGGCGTGCGAAAGAAGGTTGTTCCCGCTCGTATGAATTGGGAGCGCAATCGAAAGCGCGGAATCTTCAACCCGTGGTCGGCGTACCATCCCAGCAAAATCCTGAGCAGAAGAAATACAACAAACGCAAACGCCGACGCGCAAAGCGCAAAAGACGACTCTCGTTCCAATAGCAGGGTCCAATCAACGCTTTCTTCCCAGCCTGGAGCAGCCTTGTCCAGAATCCAGCGCAGGTAAAACCCTTCCATCGGCAGCCGCGCCAGCCGCACATGCGCGAGCTTTTCGTAGGTATATTCCTTGGGATAGTTGGGTATCACGCTGGTCGCTTCCGCAAGCGATGCTGGGTTGCGCAGGTCTTCGCGGGTCAGCAAACGCCCTTTCGTGTCGCGCAGCAAAATCCGGTACGCGGGGTCGGCGACCACCCAGCGCCCGTCAATCAGCACTTCCGCGACCACGTGCTTCGCCTTGTCGTCTGGAGTCAGCAATAGCAGGCGCCGCGCGCTCAAGCCGTTGCTGCGTGCAAGGTTCAGAAACGCATTCGTGGCCGTCCCGCAGACGGACAAAAGCTGCCGGTAGTTTAGTGTTGCTTCCGGATCGCGCCCCGGCAGCACGGATGGATTTGCGGCTTCCAGGCGCGGCGGACCTTTCCGCATCCAATCAAGAATGGCTTCCGCTTGCCGCTCAGCAGGCTCCGAGTCCGGCACGATGGCGTCTGAAAACCCGTCGAGATACCTCCGAACCGAGTATTCCCAGCCTACCGAATAAACCAATGCCAACAGCGCAACAAGGAGCAGCGAATTCACGCTCCACCACGCTACGCGAAAGATGCGATGCCTTCGAGTCGGCAAAACACCACCCTCAGTGCCGCAGTTCTGCAGTCTGCTTTTCGTCCTTCACCAATTCCTCGTACAGCTTCCCCATCTCTTGCGCCGGTTCGTCCCAATCGAGCCGCGCCGCGGCTTTTCTGCATCCTGCGATTAGCCGCGCGTGAAGTCCTGGTTCCCACAATACACGAGTCAGGGCCAGCGCCAGGGCCGCCGCGTCGTGCGCCACCACCAATCCCGCAACATCTGCAAGCAGAGGCGCGATCCCGCACTTGTCCGTGACCACCACCGGCGTACCCGCGGCCACTGCTTCGCCTGCGGTATTCCCGAAATTTTCATTTTGCGAAGGCAACACAAAAACGTCCGCGTCTCGGTAAGCGCTCCACTTTTGCCCGCCATACGCCGCGCCGCGGATTTGCACCCACGCGGAAATTCCCAGCTCGCCCGCCATTTGCTGGAGTTTCTTTTTCATGCCGCCTTCTTCGGGCCCCGCAAACACCAGGCGCATTTCCACAGCGCGCTCGACTTTGCAAAGCGACGCAAACGCCTGCAGCAGAACATCCGGGCTTTTCTTTTCAGATAGCCGCCCGAGGTAAAGGACAACTTTGGCGTTTTCCGGGATACCCGCGGCGGCGCGAAATTTCCCCCGCTCCGGCAATGTTTCCGGCACTTCCACTCCGTTGCGTCGCAACAGAATTTTTTCCGCCGGCAATCCCGAAGCGGCTAGCTCCGCTATTTCCTGCGGTGAGGTGGCGATGATTCTACGTGAACCCCGCAGCATCTTTTGTCCCAGGGCTAGATGATACATTCGTTTCAGCAGAAAATTCCTGACAATTGGTACGAACATGCCGATCGGTTCAACAACGTAGGGAATCCCGCTGCGCCGGCACGCCGCCGCGACCCCCGGTCCCAGGAAATCGTACAGCCCAAAAATGTGTACTACGTCGAAGTTGCGCAATCGCGCGTTGCAAAATCTTGCCATCCCAGGGTTCCAGCTCAGCGCGCGGTAGTGTAGCCAGTTCGTCAGGTAAATCGCCTCGATTCCGCTTTCCTCGAGCCGCCACCCCCAAGTCGATCGTTCCCTCCTGATGTTTACCACAGCCGCTGTAGCGCGCGACTTCAAGCCCCAATCCGCTGTTAGCACCGTCACGTGGTGGCCCAGCTTTGCGAGCTGCTGCGATAGCGACCGCACTTTTACCGGCGGCCCGCCAAATTCGAGAAATGGAAAATAGGTCTGCGTAACGTTCAGGATTCGCATTCGTCGCATAGGTCGCGCAAAATCTTTTTTAGCGATTTCGCGAAAACATTGAATCGGAATTCCTGCTCCACCCGCTCGCGCCCGCGCGCCCCCATCTCGCGTCCCAGCTCCGGATCGACCAGCAGCGTTTCCAGTGACGTGGCCAGTTGCCCGGCGTCGCCGTGTTGCACCAGGTATCCCGTTTTTCCGTCATCAATCACTTCCGGTGCTCCGCCATGCGCTCCGCCGATGACCGGTTTGCCGCACGCCATCGCTTCCAGATACACCAGCCCAAAGCCTTCTCCGCGGCTCGGCAGCGCGAAAATCTCGCAGGCCTGGTAACATGCCGCAATTTCCGCATAGGTCAGCCCGCTCAAAAAATGCACGTGCCGCAGCACACCGCGGCCATCCGCAATCTGCTCCAGCCATCCCTGATCATCGCCTTCGCCCACGGCAACCAGTTGCACGTCCGGCCACTCCGTCAGCAAACGCGGCAGCGCCGTGATCAGCGTGTCCATTCCTTTATACCGCTCCGCCGCAAACCACCGGCCCACCGTCAAGATAACGCGCCCGGCAGGAAAGTTCGCGGGAAGCGCCGGCTTCGCTATGAGCAGCGTTTCGAACTGCGGGTCCAGCGCCCATGGCAGCACGCGAATGCGCTCGCGCGGAACGTCCTGCTGGCCCGCCACTTGATTTGCTGTGTCCTTGGTCGGCGCAATAATCAGATCGGCCCTGCGCAGCGCGTGCCGCCGCAAAATCGACAGCGGCTCCCATACTTCCAGCCCGTGCGTCCAGACAATGGATTTCGCTTGCCGCGCGAAAAGCTTCGCCCCTTGCGCGACCGGCGCAAGAAAAGGATGCCCCGCAACTATTAATTTTGCACGCCGGCGTGCCGCGCGCGCCGCCGTTGCGCTGAACCGCGCCTTGCCCCGCGCGCTGCCGGTGAACACGAATTCGCGCGCCCCCACCGTCATGCGGTGCAATTCGGGCGAATCGTTCAGGCTCAGCACCCGGCACTCCATCCCGTGGCCCGCGGCAAATTCACTCATCACCGCGGCGACGTGACGCCCCGCGCGCTGCACTCCGCCGGGTGTATCCAGCTCAGAGAAGAGTCCAAGGAGCACGCGTCGAGTCTGCCAAGCGCCGCGCCGGAACACAAGATGCGGCATGCCGCGGTTTCCGCCCGCGCTCTACGCAGCCGTGTGATTGGTCACGATGTCCGCGAGATCGGCAAAGCGCTCGAGGTAAATGTCCGCCGGGTAAGCCGCGCGGTCATGCATCCCGAAACCATAGTTCACCGCTGCGGCTTGCGTCCCCGCATTGCGCGCCGTCTGTACGTCCACTTCCGAATCGCCGACGAGCAGGGCCTCGCGCGCCGCGATGCCAAACTCCTGCAGGATCTTGTTCGCGCCGAATGGATCGGGCTTTTTCGATTCAAAACTGTTCCCGCCATAAATTGCGCGAAAATATTCTCCCAGTCCCAGCGAATTCAAAATGCGCACGCTGATGCGCGCCGGTTTGTTGGTTAGCACGGCCATGGGCAGGTGGCTCAGTTGCGCCAGTGTTTCCGCCACACCGGGATACGCGCAGGTGTTATCCATTTTATGTTCTTCGTAATAGCCGAGAAAAAATTGCAGCGCGCCCTTTAGCTCCTCCTCCGTGGCCGCGCCGCCCAGCGCGCGGGCCACCAATTGCGGCGCGCCATGCCCGATGTAACCGGAAATCGTTTCCGCCGCAAGCCGCGGCCGTTTCATCTCGCGCAGCATGGCGTTCACGGAATGAATCAAGTCCAGCTTGGAATCAATCAGCGTCCCGTCCAAATCAAAAATCAGCCCGCGCACCGGAGGGAATTTAGCGTCAGCCATAAACCTTCATTCTAATACGCTCCGTGTAGACTGCGGCGGTTTGGTCTCCCCTCCGCGATTTAAGCCAGGGCAAGTGGCGGCGCAAATCTTCAGCCCCTCCACGCGTTTTCTGAAACGCACGCTGTTCGCGTAAAATAGAGGGCTTCGCATGCCGCTCAAATTGACACCGGAGACCCCATGGCTCAGGTTCATCCCTTTCGCGCCTTCCGCTACAATCCGGCGCGCGCCGCGCTTGACCGCGTGCTGACTCAGCCGTACGACAAAATTTCTCCCGCCATGCAGGAGAAGTATTACGCCGCCGACCGGCACAACGTGATCGCCATCGAGAAGGGCCGCGTTTTTCCAAACGATTCTCCGCAAAATAACGTCTACACGCGCGCGGCTGCCGCTCTTCATGATTGGATCCGCGACAACATCGTCGTGCAGGACCCGGCCGTTTCGTTTTACGGCTACACGCAGGAGTACACCGTTCCAGGGTCCGAAGAGCGCCGCATGCGCCGCGGCTTTATCGGCGCCGGCAAGCTCGAGGATTATTCCGCCGGTATTGTTTTTCGCCACGAGCAAACCCTTTCCGGTCCGAAAGCTGATCGCCTGGAACTTCTTCGCCATACGCGCACGCATACCGGCCAGCTTTTTATGCTGTACTCGGACGCGGGCCGCCGCGTCGACGCGATTCTCGCCGAAGCGGAATCGAGCGCGGCACCCGCCACCGAGCTGCGCGACGAGTACGGCGTCGTGCATCGCCTGTGGGTCATCGCGGATGCGGAGCGCGTTGCGACGATCCAGCGGGAGATGGCGGAGCAAAAACTGGTCATCGCGGATGGCCACCACCGCTACGAGACCGCGCTCAATTATCGCAACGAGCGGCGCGGCCAAGCCGGCAACATCGATTCCAACGCGGCCTACGAATTCGCGATGATGACTTTCATCAATACGCGCAGCGAAGGGTTGACGATTTTGCCGACGCACCGCGTGGCGGCCAAACTCCACGATTTCTCCTGGCCCAGCGTGCGCCGCCACCTCGAGCCCTGGTTCACCGCGGCAGCATTTTCCTTCCGCAATGAGGGCGAGCAAAGCGAAGCACGCGGCAAATTTTTACATCGCCTTGCCGAAAAGCGTGCGCAGCGCTCCATCGGGGTGTATCCGGTGGCGCAGGGCGCGAAGCACGCCTACTATGTCCTTACGCTGCGTGCCGGCGCGGACCTGGCGCAGCTGCTGCCCAATGTTTCGCCGCTGCAACGCGAACTCGACGTAGTGCTGCTCCACGAGGGAATCCTGGAGCCAGCCCTGGGTATTACGCCGCACGCGGTCACTTCTGAGAAGAATCTGACGTACGAGCGCGAAGCCTCGGCCGCGTTGGAGGCGGTGGACAGCGGCGCGGCGCAGATCGCCTTTCTGTTGAACGCTTGCGACGTGGAGCAAGTGATGCAGATCGCCACCGCTGGCGAAGTCCTGCCGCAGAAATCCACCGACTTTTACCCTAAACTCCTAAGTGGGATCACCATGTACGGGGTTGAAGGCGGAGCGAAGTAGCGGCGTGGACCCTGCCCCCTCCCCCTGTTTCTGTAACTGCGTATTCTAAAGGACTTAAGCGTAGGGGTGTCTGTAAGTGCGGAATCTAAAGGACTTACAAGTACACCTTTTTGACGAAAAGGCACGAAATCTGTAAGTGCGCAATATAAAGGACTTAGAGACGACAGGAAGGAACGCAGAATTCTCTATGGGCACTGTTACATAGTCGGTACTATTTGTCAAGCGAAATCATATAGGCTTTCGTTTCAATAAGTTGCAGGGCGCGGTGGGCTGTCCGGCTCTTCGCAAAGTGATCTCCTGGTCAGGGCCAACGTGATGCTCCATGCAATTATCGGAATAAAGGGTGATCCGTTGTCGCTGCGTGTGGTCAACACCCAAGTCGACCCCGAACTGGCGCGTGCCGCCGCCGAAGCGGTCAACAAGTGGCGCTACAGAGTCTGTGTGGCAACTCTTTGGCTCCGATCCATTGCAGCCGAATTCCGAGACTGTGCTGCTCGATTCCGCGGTGCGCTGGTCGACTAGCGCGTGATGCGACGCTAAGCAACCGGGCTCAGTTGCGGAATTACGCGCCACAATCGCGTCAGGTTCAGCGCGGTTGCCGCCAGCGTGAACTCGACAGCCACCTTGCTTAAGCCGCGCAGGCGAAAACGCCGCATCCCGCGCTGCTCTTTCAGTACCCCCATCACCGGCTCGGCCAACTCTTTTCTCCGTCGATACACCGTTCGTCCTGTCGCAGAACGCAGTTTCCGGCGCATGCGCTGATGTGCCGGATGGCAGGCACGCTGTTTCAATCTACCGCCGCGATTCAACACCCGCGCCATGTTGCAGTCTGGGACGTAGGCATCGATCTCCCGTTCTTCCATCGTTTGCAAGTTCTCGTTCGAGAAAAAACCGCTGTCCGCACTTATCTGTCGCGGTCGCGCGCCGCACTCTCGTTCCACCGCTTCTACCAGCGGCACCAGCAGCGCATTGTCCGTGGGCTCTTGACTGACCTGCTGCGCCAAAATCAAATGATCCGCGCTCACCGCCAGGGTCGCGGTATAGCCCAGTGTGAAACCTTGGCGGTCCCGCAGAAACCGGCTGTCTTCATCGCTGCGCGACAACCGCTTAACGCCCGCTTTCTTCAGCCGCTCCATACGCACCGGGATCTTCGTCAACTGCTGCTGCAACTTCTCTAGCGCCGCGCGTGTCACCGTAGTCCCCGCGCCCTCGTTGGGATCTGCCGCTTCACATTGCTGCTGCCAGCGACGGATGCGCTTGCGAATCTTCGCGCGTTCCGCGCGCAGCTTCTCGATGGTGTCCGTCGAATCCGCCGCCGCGTTCGCCGCGATCCGCGTGGAGTCAATGGCCACATGCCCCAGGTGACCCATCCCCAGCGAGCGCGCCAACTCCAGCACTTGCGTGAACACATCGTTCATCGCTCGCCCATGTCGCTTGCGAAACTCGTTCAGCGCCCAAAAGTCCGGCTGTGCTCCTCCCGCCAAATAGCGGAAGGCTAAGTCCTCCCGAACGCGCTGCTCCAGCCGCCGTGAACTGGTCACTCCCAGCGCATAGGCATACAACCACACCTTTAATAACAGCGCCGGATGATACGCCGGATGCCCTTCGTCGCCGTAGCCTTGCTCGAACTCCCGCAAATCCAGCTTCTCTACCGCGCGATGCACGAAAAAGCAAAGATGCTCCTCTCCTAACACCTGCCGCACGCTCGGCGGCAACAGATAGGCCTGCTCCGGGTTGTACTCATAAAAATTCGGCATCGCGCAGCCTCCTGCGCGCCAGTATAACCCTGCTGTCCAGCCTCAGTTGCCACACAGACTCTACAGCCCAACGCTTCTGAATGGCGATCCGATCGAAGTCGATACGACCGTAACGGTGAATTTCAGGTTGCTGTCCTAGAAAACCAAGGAGCCGTCTCCGCGGGCGGTAGTGGCACGCCACTCAAATCGTGGACGACAATATCCGCCGACGCCAGTAGGGTCGTCAGCTACTCCTTGCGAAGTACGGTTTTAGATTGCGGCATGCTGCACCGGTGTTGCTGTCTGACGGACGCGCTGCGAAGAGATTCTCCAGGTCCGTGCCTGCGCGATGCTAATTACATGAAAGATCGCAAATAGCGGAACGAGGAACGTCGGAACCAAGCTCAATGGCAGCACCGTCATCGGAACCATTGGAGGTCCTTGCGGGCTAATCAAGGCAGCGGTTGTGCCGAGGCTAACGGCAGTGACCAAATCCGCGATTCCAAGTACCTGCCAAAGAATGAAGCTATTGCGATGGCCGGGCTCGGCAAGCTTCCAGGCCACGAACGCAGCGGTCATCCCAATGGCCATGTCGCCATATCCGGCGGGCCATGCAAATATTGCCGGGAGGATGCCGCGAGCCTCCAAGAGGACAAATGTGAATCCGATGATTCTCCAGGCCTGCGCTGACGTCAAAAGCCTGGGGTTCAAGGATAATGCGAAGCTTCGAAAGCTTTCCGACGCCGCAAACCACAGCGAAAAAACGACAATCGGCGTCAGTGCGGCTATCCCCACCTCAACTCCGAGGCGATTCGAATCATTTTTGAACAGATGTAGGGCCGAAGCGGACAAAACAAATACAAACCAGCCGACGATAATCCCAGTGGTGAGCTTTCTGTAATTCATAGCGAGCCTCCTTGAGTTTTGACCACACCTGTTACTTGATGCGTGAGTTGCAGAAGATTCTTCCAAGCTTGGGCGCCGAGCCGATGGCGCAGGCGCGATTGAACTTTCTCCCAGACCGGCAACGCGCGCCTTAGCTGCATTTCTCCGGCGCTGGACAGACGTACCCATCGTTCTCGCCGGTCTTTGCCGCGGCGAGCTGTCACCCAGCCTTCTCGGCCCATGATGGCGAGCGTGCGAGTGAGGCTCGTGCTGTCCATCGCGAGCATTTCGCCCAGTTGTCCCTGGGACACCTCTCCGGTGAGCGAGAGCACTTGCAGGATGGTGAGCTGCGTAGCGCGCAGCCCAAACGGCCGAAGCGCCTGCTCATAGAGTTGGGTCAGGGCCCGCGAGGTACGACGGAGGGTGCCACACATGCAGGGCAGGGCCGGTAGTAGTGATGCACTCATACGGGAATAGATGCATATACATCTATCTTGGTTATAGGGAAATTCTCGATATGCAGGTTCTATTCACCTCGAACGAACGGTCGTGATCGTTTGGTTTTCGGGAACGTCGATACATCTGCCGTGAGCCCTGTCCATCGAGACAGGTAGATAGTGGGCACAACCGAATCTCTTATGGTCTCGCGCGAGAAGAGCGGGTCTACACTGACGGGAGACGAGGTCGGAGAGTATGAGACGCGCTTTGTTTTCGATGGCAGTGCTGCTTCTGGTTCTGGGTGCCGCGCAGAATTTGGCGGCGCAAAGAAAAGGCGCCGGTGTATTGAGCGGCGTAGTGCTTGGGCCGGATGACAAGCCGGTGCCGCATGCCAGCGTGAGCTATCAGTCGTCGAGCGGAACGGCGCCGCACGCGGTACGCGCGGATTCGCAGGGACATTTTACGATCACGAAATTGCGCTCGGACAATTACGACTTGCGGGCATCGGGCAGGGGCGTTTTCAGCGAGTGGGAGAAGAATGTGACAGTGCGGTCGGGGCAGACGAAGTCGGTGACGCTGCGGCTGATTTACGCGAAGGAGATTCCGAAGGCGTATACGAAAAGCAAGGCAAAGGAATAGCAGCAAAAGCTGAACGTTATTGCCGATCCATCCATCGACGCTTGGGATCTATGCAACCCTCTAGTTCCCTTCCACGCTTGTTAATAACAATAGTCCTCGCCGCCGTGTTTGCCTTTCGCGTGCCTGTCTTCGTCGACCGTCGAGAGTACTCCAGTGCAGTCTACAACTGGGTCAAGAATCCCACGCTTGAAAACGGAGCAGCTGTCACAAGGGAAAGCGTTAAGAACCGACGCATCGCGCTTATATCGCATTTGGCGGCCGGAGGTATCTTGTTCGCGCTCATAAGTGTGGGTTGGTCCTTATTCGCGCGACGATCGGCGAAACCAGGTAAGTCGTCGACAGATCTTCCCGTCCAATAATCCAGAAAGCATCAGGTAAACAAGACCGCCGCACTCCAAACTATTGCGTTAAGAGGTGCTGGAGTTCGGCGAGGTCGTCGGGGGTTACGTCGGAGACGGCGCACATCTCCATGCCGCTTTTGCGCCAGTCGATCCAGTGGTAGCCGAGCTGGGAGCCGGAGAGCGGCTCGGAATCAGGCTCCGTCGTGGGCCAGACGAAGACGTTGACGAGATGCTTGCGGCGCGCGTAGACCAGCACCGCGACGGTGCGGCCGTGGACGACGTCGAGGCGGCCACCCTGCAGCGGAAATCCTTCGTTTACAAAATCGTGGACGGGCGGAGCGAAGTCCAGCTTGCCGTCGAACCACGGCTTTACGGTGTGCTGATCGGTCGACTGCACGTCTTCGAGATGGCCGGGCTGAAGGGAACGCAGATGCGCATCGACGATGGCGGAGGCCAGCGCGGTTTGCCCGCTGCTGCCGCGCAGGACCGGAACCAGGCGCCAACCGAGGAAGACGGCGAGGAGAAATGTGGCAGCGACCGCGAGCCAGCGCCAGGGAGCCGGATTTCTCATCGGAATGATGGAGGGGCGAGTGGGCGCTCCGAGCTGCGCTTGCACCTTTTGGCGCAGCGCTTGAGGCGCGCGCTCGTATAGGCCAGCGCGCTGGAGCGAAGAGCGCAGATTTTCGTTGGCCTCCAAAGCGGCGACACAGTCGGGGCAGGAAATCAGGTGGCGCTCGAAATCGGCGGCGCGCGCGGCGTCCAGTTCGCCGTCGAGATAACCATGGAGAACGGTTTGGGTGAGCTCACAATTCACGGCCGGCCTCCTGTTTGTGCTGCGCAGCGGACTGGGTAAGAACGCGCTGCAGGCGCTGGCGTGCGCGGGCGAGCGAGGACATCACGGTGCCAATGGGAGCGGAAGTGACGGCAGCGATTTCCTTATAGGAGCAGCCTTCGAGTTCGCGAAGGATCAGCACTTCGCGAAAACGTACGGGTAGCTCTTCGAGCGCGCGAGTGAGGCGCTCGCGATTGTCGCCGGCAATGGCCAGCATTTCGGGAGTCACGCTGGGCTGCGGGTGCAACTCTTCATTGAATTCGGTCGTCAAGTCCACGGAACGATTTTTCTCCAGCCAGGTATAACAGGTGTTGCGCACGATCTGCAAAAGCCAGGCGCGGGCGTCGCCACCATGAAAGCCGCGGAAGAAGCGCAACGCGCGCAGCATGGCCTCCTGCGCAACGTCCTCCGCGTCGGCGCGCCCACGCAACAGCCAACGCGAGAGGTTAAAGGCGGCGTCGAGGTGCGGCAACACGAGCTGCTCGAAACGCGCCCGGTCCTGCGAATCCAACACGTCCAAACTTTCCCCTTCAACACCTGCACTCATAAAAGGGAACCGCCCAGGCATCGATTTTATTCCCGGTTTGTGTGAATCACCCAGCGAATTAAAAAATTCGGCGATTTGGAATAAGCGCGCAGCGGGGGTGGTCTGCACAAACGGAACACGTCCCAGAGCGGCGCGGGCACCCCTGCAAATACAACTCGGCTCGCGCCGCACTGTAAATGCAAAAGGACGCGTTTCAAACAGGCGGAAGTGTTTTGGGAGAAACAGAATGACGAAGAAAGTGAAAGACCAGATCTTGCACGATCACAACCAGGACGGAATCGATCGCCGCGGATTTCTGAAGTGCATGGCGTGGGCAGGAACGGGCGCGCTGTGCGTGATGCAAGGCGGCGTACTGAAGTCGTACAGCTTGAGCAGGCTTTCCGATTTGGGAGCGAATGCCGCGGCAGCGGGCGAGCTGAGCTTCGTGCAGATCAGCGACAGCCACATGGGATTCAACAAACCGGCGAATCCGGACGTAGCGGGGACGCTGAAGGCCGCGGTGGACAAGATCAACGGGCTGTCGAATGCGCCGGAGTTCTTGCTGCATACCGGAGATATCAGCCACTTGTCGAAGCCGGAAGAGTTCGACACCGTGGACCAGATTTTGAAGGCGACGGGCAAGGACGTTTTCTTTGTGCCGGGCGAACACGACGTGTTGAACGATGACGGCGTGCAATTTCGCGAGCGCTATGGAAAAGGCGCGAAGGGCGCTGGCTGGTACAGCTTTGAGAAAAAAGGCGTGCACTTTATCGGGCTGGTGAACGTGATGAACCTGAAGGCCGGCGGACTGGGGGCGCTCGGCCACGAGCAGCTCGAGTGGCTGGAAGACGACGTGAAGCGTTTGAAACATAGCACGCCGATTGTGGTGTTCGCGCACATTCCGCTATGGACCGTGTATCCGGAGTGGGGCTGGGGCACGGACGATAGCGCGCAGGCGCTGGCATATCTGAAGAAATTCGGTTCAGTGACGGTGCTGAACGGGCACATTCACCAGACGATGCAGAAGGTGGAAGGCAATGTGACATTTCACACCGCGGCATCGACGGCATTTCCGCAGCCGCAGCCGGGGAAGGCCGATTCGCCGAGGCCGATGAAGGTGCCGGCGGAGCAGTTGCGCAGCGTCTTGGGAATTACCGATGTGAATTATGTTCGCGGGCAGCAGGCCCTCGCGGTGGTGGACTCTTCGCTGGCTTAAGAGCCGGAAGAGCATCGCGCGACGAATTCAACTGAAAAACAGAGAAAGGGAGAAAAGTCATGAGGAGACGTGTGTGGATTCTAGTTTTGGCGGCGCCGGTGGTTGCGGCCGCCGTGCTGCTGATCAGCAGTGCAAGAGGTTTGACGGCCAGTGCGGAGCAAGCACAGGCGTCGAACGTGGAAGTGAAGATCGACAACTTCAGCTTTGGCCCGGCGACACTGACGGTGGCGGCGGGAACTACGGTGACGTGGACGAACCGCGACGACATTCCGCATACCGTGGTCAGCGACGATAAGGTGTTCAAGTCGAAGGTGCTGGATACAGACGAGAAGTTTTCGTTCACGTTTACGAAGCCTGGAACGTACGGCTATTTCTGCTCGATACACCCGAAAATGACGGGCAAGGTGGTAGTGCAGTGACAGGTGTCGCGAAGGCGTTCGATCCCAGCACGGTGCTGCTGGCAAAGCACGCACAACACGTCGTACTGGTGCATTTCCCGATCGCGCTTTTCATCACCGGAGTGGCGTTTGACTGGGCCAGCCAGTGGACGAGACGCAAGGCATTGGCGGAGGCGGCTTACTACAATCTGCTGATTGCGGCGGCTTCGACACTGCCGGTTGTTGTCACTGGCGTACTTGCTTGGCAACTCCAGTTGGAAGGGCAGAGGCTGAAGGGAATCTTGCTGCTACACCTGGTGATGGGGTGGACCTCTACGGTGTTGATCTGCGCTGTGTGGTGGACGCATTTCCGGGCGCGGCGACGAGGGCTGGCGCTTCCGGGATATCTGCGAATAATCGAATGCGTGGCGGTGGTGGCGGTAGGGCTGACGGGGCATTTAGGCGGGTTCTTGAGCGGGGTCAGCGGTGGCTGACGACGTGTGTAACGTGTTTGTGTTCATTCACATAGAAGGGTTCTGGCAACTGGGACGCGTAGAGCACTAGTACCACGACCCGGGTACCCTGTTTGGTGGCTCGGGTGGCCCATTGAGGTGCGCAGATGCGACCCGTAGTGTGCTAAGAACGGGTTGGGGGCCGCGCGGGGACAGCGGCCTCGAAAGGGGTCGTGTGCGAGCTACCCAACCCGCCAAGTTCTTCCCTCCCAAACGCCCACGCCAGCCATGAGGTTGGCGTGAGGCCAGCAAAGACGACGCATCCGTGAAAAGATAGGAACGAGACATGCCGTTGCCATGAACGGAGGCTCGCGTGGGTGAAGGTTGAGACCCGCCTTTTCCGCAACTTGCGAGACAGGATGCTTCGGTTAACTGAGCGATTTGCGGGACACCTGACGGGTGTGGCCGACATTGGCCGGGCATCGGTGTTTCTGTTCGGTGCCCTGTTATTTGCGCCGGGGCTGCTGGCATCGGAGGCGGCTGATCCGGCCGCGGCGAATTTGAAGCCGAACACAGTCGCGGCGTTCAACGAATATGTGCAGTTGACCGACGCGCGTAACAACGCTGAGCTGCAACGCGGGACGAATCTGCTGTGGATCGATGGCTTGCCGGAGGGGGAGCGCGCGCAGGCGTACGAGGCGCTGAAGCGCGGCGAAGTCAAAATGCAGAAGCTGGAGACGCTCGAGAACGGACAGAAGATCCGGTGTCCTGGCGGGATGATCCATCACTGGGTGGGCGTCGTTTTTGTTCCTGGAGCGAAGCTACAGGACGTGTTGGGAGTGCTGCAGGATTACGACCATCACGCGCAGTATTACGCGCCAGACGTGGAGCGGTCGAAAATCGAATCGCACGACGGCGACGATTTTGTGGTGTTCCTCCGCTTCCGGCGGCACAAGATAATTACGGTGGTGCTGAACACGCAGCACGATGTCCGCTATTTTCGCGATTCGGAAACGCGGGAGCACAGCCGCAGCTTTGCGGTGCGCATCGCGGAAGTGGAAAACACCGGCAAGAGCGACGAGCGCGAGAAACCGCCGGGCGAGGACGGCGGATTTCTGTGGCGCATGGAGACGTGGTGGCGGATGGAAGAGCGGGACGGCGGAGTCTACGTGCAGAGCGAAGTGGCTTCGCTGACGCGAGATATTCCCACTGGCCTGGGATGGCTGATCGGACCGTTCGTGACCAGCATACCGAAGGAGACGCTGACGTTTACGCTGGAGGCGACGCGCAGGGCGGTCGAACAAAGAACGAAAAAATAGAATGTGTGACTTGCGTTCGATTTATGAATCTTCTTTTAGGGCGAAAACCAGCACGCCGCTGCTGTTGAGGAGCGGATGAAACCAGCTGGAGTTCTCTCCGGGAGTGCTGGGAATGAGGATTACGCGGTCGGCCCAGCGGGAAACCAGGTCATACGAGTCGTAGATGCTATAGGAATACGCCAGGCCGTCGCCTTCAGTAATCGTATAACCCTTCCCGCGGGTACGAAGGAACGTATACACGCCCCAAACCTTGCTTTTGCTAAGGAAGAGCTTAAGCAGACGCGCGGCCCGTGAACCCTGTCCGAAGCGATTGCTATCACAAATGATCACGGCTTTTCTGGCGACGCGGAGCATTTCTTTGACGACGGCGTTCGGGTTCACAGCGTGGTGCAAGGTGGCGAACTCGCTGACGACGTCGAAGCTGGCGTCGGCAAATGGGAGGGCCTCTCCCGTTGCACAGATCATTGAAACATACGATGTGTTGCCATCCTTGACGGCTTGTTCGACAAGAGCGGCCACGGGTTCGACGCCGCATAGAAACAGATCAGGCAACGCGCGTTTCAAGTCGCACATGCCGCGACCGGTGGCGGTGCCAACGTCGAGAACAGAGCGGGCCTCCAGCATACGCAAGAATGCGTGCACGAACTTGGTTATGGAGGTGTCCATGGCGCCTTCGTGTGCATGCATGGAATCATAGCGAGCGGCAGTATCCGTGTAATATTTCCGCTGAGTCTCTACAGCGCGACTCGGTTTGACGACCATGCGACCTCTTTGCCAGCCAGAGTTCGGAAAGTAAAGAGCAAAGCCTATCGGACGGAGTTGGTTGCGGCCATCTTTTTCTCAGCAGCGCATTCTAAGAGCTCCCACAATTCGGCGCCGTTGCGGTCCCACGTCCACTGCTTGGCCGTGAGAACGGCAGCTTCCGCAATGCGCTTCCGCAATGATTCGTCGAGGTAAAGCCGCTCCAGCAATTGCGCAAGCGCCTGCGAGTCATTCGGATCGTGAAGAACGAAGCCATCGACTGTATCGGTTATGAGTTCCGCGACGCCGGCAAATATCGACGTAATGACCGGGAGGCCGCAAGCCATCGCTTCCAGAACTGGCAAGCCGAATGAATCCTCACGGCTTGGACTCACATAAAGGTCAGCAGCCGCATAGAAGTCCATCGCGTCATGCTGCGGCGGTTCCCAACGGAATCGCGTGGAAATGTTCAGGCGGCCGGCCATTTCTCGGAACGGCTCGACGACATCGGTGCCTGCGACGAGAAGATGCAGCGTGAGATTAGGAACAGCGGCCATGGCAGCCAGAATTGTTGGAACACCTTTCACGTCCCAGTCGTTTCCAAGTAACAGCAAGACGAAGTCAGTGCTCTGAAAATTTCGACTAAGGCGGGCCTGAGTGCGGCGCGCGAGACGTAGCGACGGAGAAAACTGGGCCGCATCGATGCCGTTCGGAATAACGCGAACATCGTACCGCTGGAAATAGTGAGCCAGAAGGTCAGCCGTGCGCTGAGAAACGCAAGCTACCAGAACGTTAAGATCACCGTAGATTCGACGCTCAAGGGTAGCAAGGAGCGCGTAGTAGGCTCGCCGATGCATGCGGTGAAAGAATCCCGCCCGTATGCCTGTATCCGCATTTTTGTCTTGCGAGATCTCCCGAAGGCGGTGGAACAGCGCGTGCACAATGACGACATCAGCGCTTAGACTGTTAATGCCTGGGGACAGGACAAGATCGAATGGCGCCCGGTGCAGGAGGCGGTGGCACCAACGCAGAAGGCTGTTTGCCGCGAGCCAGCCAACGAATGCAAGAAGATGTGGCCCCGGCAAACGGGGGACTCTATGCCAGAAGATTCCCCCCGCTTTTTCGGTGCGCTCAGCATCGGGAGCGCAGACGGCGATGTCCTCGACGCGTTGAGAGTAGAGATGAATCTCGCAATGGTGGCGCTGCGCCAATCGCTCGAGCAGCTCGGCCAGGGCACGTTCGGTGCCGTGGCTGCGATCCACGAAAGGAGAAATTACGGCCAGGCGCAAATCAGCGAATCCAACGGCGGCTGGGCTGCAAGGCAGCAGAGGCGCCAAATTGAGCGTCAAGCGCAAGCTTGGGCAACCGGAATAGCACTCCTAGGAGAAGCCACAAATAGGCGTTGAGAATAAAGTCTTGGTATGCCTGCATGCCCTCGTAAGTCAGAGGAAGCAGCAAAAGGAACGCGTACCAGAAAATCATGAACGCCACTGGGAACCAGGGAGATCCTTTCAGCTTTCTGACGACTTTCCATGCCGCCACTACGATGGCTATGGCCATGCTGATCCAAAGAAAAAATCCTACGATTCCAATTTCAATTATGATCGATCCGAAGCCGCTTTCAACACTCCCCACAGGAGGACTCTTATGGAAGAACTTTGTGACGTACTGCCCGCCAAGCGACAGAGAGCCGATGCCGTAACCGTACGGCCAACGATCATAGTCAAAGGCTGCCAAGAAGTTAAGCAACGGGTAATCGCGCGTGCGATGAACTAGCTCATTAGCTGGGCTTCTGGGGTCGAGCGTCTCCGAAAAAAGAGCGAGTCGGTTAAGAAACGCATCTGGATACGTGAACAACAACACTACAGCGGCAAGAGCTATACCAAGAACCGCGCGCTGGAGCATCCGAAAAATTCTCAGGGCCTCGCCCTGACGCCAGGGTGCGCCCCAAATAAAGGCCGCGCCACCAACCAAGGCGCTTCCCAATGTCCACATGAAGACTCCGCGTGAAGCCCCCATGACGCAAGCCGCAGCGGTTACTCCCAGCGCAAGAAACACAAATGTCCTGCCCCGCCGATGGCGCAGCAAAAGATATCCGCTGAATCCAAAAACTAGTAGCCAAGCGACGATGACCAGGTCTTGGAACCGTCCGGCGCTAACAAAAACTGATGTGGGCCTGTACACCATCACGCCTGATATTGGAGCTTCCCGATAACTGTGGCTCAAAAGGCGAATATCTTCAGCCATAACTTCGGGATTCAGAAACTTAGGTCCGATGATTGACTGTATGATTCCTAGCGTGACTATGACTGACATAAGGCCCAGATTGATTGTGAAAAATTTGCGCAGTTCGCTTTCCGATGTAATCAAGGCGTAACCGACGAACATCAACGGCACATAATAGAAATACAGCTTCATGCCCAAGAGGCCATAAAAAATGTGCGTGGAAGCGGGGTTGAAAACCTGCATCGCGCCGAACCAGACAAACGCCAGCAAAATCCCTAGGAAGGGCGGACGAAAGGTTTGGAGACGGGGGTCTTTGCGGCGATAGGCGATGAAAAATGCTAAATACACGACGAGAAGAAGAACGTCTTTAGCGAAATAGATGGCCATATTGTTGCCGAGAAATTTACGGCCGAGGTCCTCGAATAACAGCCAAGCCAAAAAAAGATAAAGACCATTGCGCCAGTCACGAAGAATCGTTACTACGACGGCGCCAATGCCATACGCGATTCCCACGTAAGCCAGTCCTACGAGGTCGCCATTCACAAGGTACATACTCGTCTTATATGCGCTGACCCCCGCCAGCAGAAGAAAAGCGGACGCAGCAATGGGACTGCGGCGGAGCTGACCTGGAAATGATTGGACCAGGGATCTCATCCGACGGCCTCGAGCACAAGGACGTGATGATCACCGCTGATCTCTTTTCCCCGAAATACCTTCGACGCAAGCCGAAGGGTCCAAGCGATGGGTTTTCGGGTTAGCTGATGTCCATTGGGTGGAAACAGGAAGTGTTCCTTAATCCTCAAACCCGCACGGGGTAAGAATTGTCGGAGCAAGAGATCGGCGAAAATGGGAGAAATATGGGTAGGATCGCTACGTTCGTCCATCATGCGGAGTCTGCCCGCAAGCAAGAATTTGAGCCGAGCCGCCAGGGAATCGACATTCGGTGTTGTAATGACGGCAACACCGTTTTTTGCAAGAAGGCGGGCTACGTTTCGTAGAAATCCGATAGGACTTTCGACGTGTTCGATCACTTCCACGGCGACTACTAAATCAAAGGCTCCGATGCCCAAAGCGTCGGCAAATGAAAGCCTATCGAAATCCAATGCGACAAATGGATGTTTACCCTGGTATACGGCTGAGTTTCTGTCTACGGCAACGATATCAATGCGCAAAGGTTCCGCGCGCTCGCCCATTGCGCCCGGACCGCAGCCCAGATCCACCATGCGAGCGCCCGGGCAGGCATAACGGGCGATGATGCCCGCTGTGAATTCGTGCAAACCTGCTGGAGTCGCGGTTGGTAGCATGGAGCTCAAGGCACCAAAGCATTGCATCGTCCGGAGTCACCAACCGGACGTCCAGCATGATATACGCCTAGCAGACGCTTAGTGAATTCCACTTTGCGGCAAATTTTGCTCGGCCCACGTTGTTGCACTGTCCGTAACCTCTCGATACACGCGCCGGTGCTCGTCAATCATCCACCGGCGAGCGAATAAACTGAGTGCGCGCAATCGAGCCTCGCGACCCATTGCATCAATCAGCGTTGGCTGATGTAAAACCCGGCGCATGCACTCCGCCAAAGCAATCGCATTTCCGGGGGCAAAGCACAAACCTGTGCCGCCAACCACTTCGCTGAGCCCACCTATATCGGAAGCGATCACTAGTCTGCCGCGCATCATTTGCTCAATGGCTGCTAACCCGGCAGTCTCCTCCCACACCGAAGGCATAACGACGACCCGCACGTCGCGGAGTGATTCAGCCAACGCCGCCCCGGCGAGGTAGCCAGTGATGCGAATGTGATTTTCGAGCTTCTCGCGCCGAATCATGGTATCCAGCGCATCTCGCTCTGGCCCGTCGCCTATGAGGCGAACGTCAAAAGTTTCGCCCTCAGAAATTAGTTGACGCACCGCCTCGAGGAGTATGGGAATGCCCTTCTCCGGCACAAAGCGGCCCACAAAACCGAACAAAATTCGGTCTCGCGGATCGGCCGGGGGCAAGCTCGCATTGCCCTTCGCAAGCGGATCCTCGATACCGTAATACACCACTTCCGCGCGGGGAAGCTTATGGCGATCGCGCACGTGCCGCGTAATCGCGAGATTCCGCGCCGCCCTGCGAACAAGCCAGGATCGCGGGAACATCCGGAGCAAACTCAGCAAGCTCCGTTGGGGCGATAATTCGTAATTCTGGCATCGCCAGCATTTCCAATAGCGCCGCTCTTGAAAGTGTCCGGGACATATCGTGCGGCTGGGCTGATAACTCAACAATCCGTTTGGGCAAATGGCTTGATAGCCGTGGTGCTCCACAACAACGGGCTTGCATGCCAGAAAAGCAAGAAGAAGCGGCACCAGAGAAGGCCCAGCGATGTGCACGATATCGCTCTCGCGAACCAATCTCCAGAGTTTAGTGAGCGTTGGGCGCCGAACGACCGCGAAGGAGAATGCGCTATTGTCAAAAGCGCCCGCGGCGGTCTGCGTTACAAGGGTAACCCTAAATCCTCCATTGATCTCAGGACCGCGCACCTCATCTAGTCCCTCGGCGAGAGATTGCACGCTCTTCTCCACACCCCCGATGCTCGGCGAAAAAACATGCGAATAGATCAAAATTTTCATTCGGAAATCTTGCGCGCGGAGGGGTTGCTGGCATTCGCGGCCACTAGTGGAGGAGGCGCGCTCCTGCCAATTCGGGATACCGCTTTGGTGATTGCGTTCACTGTTGCCTGGATGTTTTCCCGCGGTGACCATGACTGCATTCGGGAGCGCGCCGCGCGGCCCAGCTCAGAAAGTGGAGGATCGTGAGTGGACAGCCGACGTAACAGGCTCGCCAATTCGCTCACATCGCCGCAGCGATAGACGAAGCCGGTTTGCCCACTCGCGATTAAATCGCGTACGGCACCAACCCGGTCACTCGCGACGACGGGGCAGCCACACAGCATGGCTTCGTTAATCACCAGGCCAAACGCATCGTACTCAGAGGGAAGTACCAGCAAGTCCGCGGCGCGGTAGACGGCTGGAAGTTGCCTCTGGTTGACGAAGCCAAGGAAACGTACACGATCAGCGATGCCAAGCGATGCGGCCGCCGACTCAAGTTCAGGGCGTAGCGGACCCTCGCCGGCAACCACCAGAAATGCGCGCGGAAGGTCTGCCGCGGCAAAGGCTCTCAGCAGATCCAGCGGACGTTTCCAGGCCTGGAGCTTCGCGCAGAAGAGCACGATCATGTCGTCTGCGGATGCTCCCCATGATTGGCGAACGGCAGCACGGTCGACGCTGGCAGATTGCGCAATCCACCAGTCATTTTCGACGATGTTCGGGGTCAAGGTAACTCGTTCTTCAGGAATACCGAGAGAGAGCATCAATTCACGTGTACCAGAGGAAGGCACGATCACTTGGTCGGCCAGCCGAAAGAGTAGTGGCCAGGTGAACCGCTTAATTGGACGCTTCCACATGCGACCGTCCAGAGGGGCGAGGGTAATCGTATCCGTGCCGAACAGAAACGCCGCGCGTGTCGCTTTAGCTGCCAAAAAAGAAATCCAAAACGTAGCGCGACGATAGCTGACATAACACAATACGGCGTCGAAACGGCCGTTACGAATTAGCTTCCACAGACCGGGATTGCGCAGACCAAAGAAGGACTCTGTACCGGAACCATGGTTCGGCACATGGGTCCAGGCATAGCCGTCCAGGAGCGGAACGTCCCACTTCACGCTATGCCCAAATTCCGGGTCGTGACCCGCTTCGGCTCCGCGCATGCCGCAATAGGCGACCTGGAAATCGAGCTGGGGATGCTGCGCCATCAGCCGAAAAATCGGCGCCGCGTATTGCACTGGATGCGAAGCGATAGCCAGGACGCGGAGGCGGCGCTCAGACATGGCAATGCCTATGGTGAATCAACTCGTTAGCGGCGGAAGAAAGCCCTTGCAATGCAACCATTACGATGCAACAGGATGACCCAAGCGGAAGTATACTCGTTTCCCGGCGCAAGCGGCTGTGCTAAACTGCTTGGGTTCCGCAGGGGTTTGCAGTTCACTGTAGGTCTCCGCATCGTGATCTGTGTGTGCCGGCTGCGCGCTCGGGTAGGGCCGCGGATGGGCGAACTTTCAGCAGCAGGTTGCGAACAAACTGAAACGCGCGCCGACGGGCGCGAGAAATCAAATCGAGGAAGTGTCATGTCTGGGCATTCAAAGTGGGCCACCATCAAGCACAAGAAAGCGGCCACGGACGCGAAGCGCGGCCGCGTGTTTACCCGCGTCATCCGCGAAATCACCATTGCCGCGCGCATCGGCGGCGGCGATCCCAACTCTAACCCGCGCCTGCGCGCGGCCATTCTGGCTGGCAAGAATGAAAACATGCCAAATGAAAACATCGAGCGCGCGGTGCTGCGCGGCACCGGCCAGCTCGAAGGTGAACAGTACGAGGAAGTGACGTTCGAGGGATATGGCCCGGGCGGCGTGGGAATGCTCATCCAGGCGGTAACGACCAATCGCAACCGCGTGGTGGGAGAATTTCGGCACCTGATCAGCAAGAATGGCGGCAACCTGGCGGAAGCCGGCGCTGTTGGCTGGATGTTCCACCGCAAAGGCGAAATTGTGGTGCCCAAGGAGCAGGCGAGCGAAGACAAGATGCTGGACATCGTGCTGGAGGCCGGCGCGGAAGATTTGAAGGACGACGGTTCGGGCTGGTACGTGGTGACTCCGCCGGAAGCGATGGAGAAAGTTAAAGAGGCTTTGACCAAGGCGGGCATCACGCCTGCCTCCGCGGAAATCGGCATGGTTCCTCAGAATTACATCAAGCTGACCGGAGCGCAGGCCACGCAAATGGTACGGCTCATCGAGGCGCTGGAAGAGCACGATGACGTGCAGCACGTGTACGCCAATTTCGACATCGATGAATCGGAGATTCAGGCGGCGGTGGGCGCGAACTGACCCTTTTCCCTGCGTGCGCCAGTATTCATGCGGCCACTGACGGTTCAGTGGCCGCTTTGCTTTGCAGTCGCTTTTGCGCGAACCAAACGGAAAAAGGGTGGCACCGCTGCGCTGTTCGCCTTAGACTGTGTTTCGATGAGTGTCATGAATAGCGGCAGGAACGCGGGCCCGCGGATGCGCGTGCTCGGCGTCGATCCTGCCGCGGCGGGGCCGACCGCCACTCCCTTCAATCGCGCCGCGAGTCGCTGTGCGATCTCGGCCGGCAACTTCCGAATCTGCGCGAGCGTATGCAGGCCGTCAGCGCCCGGCATCATGGCCCAGATCTCGTTTCGCGAGTGATCTGCGAAGAAGAGCGCCCCGTTGTAGGCGGCCGGGTACGACCCTCCCTGGTAGAAGGCAATACCGGTAATGGATGCCCCGCCAGCGTGACAGCCTGGGTAACTCACCACACAGTGGCCGTGCTGGTAGGTGTAGTAAGGCGCTGCTACCGATCCCGGGCTAGCGTAGAGGCTGGAGCAGAGATTCAAGCCGGCGCTTTGGTAGCCGCCTTGCGGGCCATTCCCCTCGTAGCACGGCCAGCCGAAGTTGAGCCCGCCGGTGCATTGATCGCGAAGTACACTCCAGGTGTGATTACGCACGCGGCGATGAGTGCCATGACTGCGACGAGAGATTCGGTGAGCATCGCGCCGTAACCAACGAGTCTCGCGTCGGTCTCGTTGACGATTAACTTCGGCGTGGTGCCTGACGCGATGAGCGCGTGGAATCCGGAGATTGCGCCACACGCAATCGTAATGAATGCGAACGGAAATACTTTTCCGGCGAACACCGGTC
>Ga0137418_10000160_pt1 | contig 51903 bp, 37 predicted proteins | sample CZODoug3_1_2_16f_FD_122242 | JGI IMG/M metagenome (GOLD analysis project Ga0137418, IMG submission 122242) | Vadose zone soil fungal communities from Angelo Coast Range Reserve, California, USA - CZODoug3_1_2_16fungal (Hybrid Assembly) | ecosystem: Environmental > Terrestrial > Soil > Vadose...
GCATGAAACTGCGGAATCAGGTTTTTGACTTTGGACATTGGACTTTGGACTTTGGACTTTTATGAAAAGCATCCAGGAAACTTTCGCGCCAAATAACGCGTGCTTTGGGTGCGGGCCGGCAAACAAAAGGGGACTGCAAATTCGCAGCTTTCCGCAAGGCGACGAAGTCGTCGCTGAATTTCAGGCCGAGACTTATCAGGAAGCGTTTCCTGGGATGCTCAGCGGCGGCATCATTGGTACGCTGCTCGACTGTCACTGCAACTGGACCGCCGCCTACTATCTGATGAAACGCGCGGGCGCAGATCATCCGCCCTGCACGGTCACTGCTGACTACAAGATTACTCTGCGACGTCCAACGCCCACAGACCAACCTGTCAGGCTCGTCGCCCGCGTGGTCGAATCCAGCGACGATCGTGCCGTGGTTGAAGGAGAGTTGATCGCGCATGACAGAGTAACGGCAACTTGTCGCGGAACATTTGTCGCGGTGAAACCCGGCCACCCGGCCTATCATCGTTGGTAGTAGTAGTACAGACTTTCCAGTCTGTCCATTAGTGCGATTCGGAGAAGGGACAGACAAGAATGTCTGTCCTACTGATCGTTGGTAAAGCTGGATTTTGAGATTCTCGGGAAGTTAAGGAATGTCGCAGTAATAGCGACGGGAACAGGCATTCACGACCGGGCTAGGCTGAGGAAGATTTATGGCCCGTGGCCGATGGCGAAAGTTGAAAGCTGTTGCCAGTGTACGCTTACCTGATGGTACGATACGCTTAGCAGAAATTCATTGGTATGAAGCGTACGGAATCGGAAAGAAAGAATTCAAGCTGAAGTTACCTTTCCTGGACTAGCGATGAAGAAGAACAAAACAATTCATTTTGCACTTTGTCTGGATAACGAAGGATATAGATCCTCTCTTGAGGTGGGCAAACTATATCAGACTATTCCTGACAAAGAAGCCGAAGGTCATGGACTCATTCGCGTAATAGATGAGAGCGGAGAGGAATACGCTTTTGGGGCCGAACGCTTTCATCTTATGGATTTACCATCCACAATCAAGAAGACTCTATTGCAGGCTTCTCACGCCTAAGCTTCATTACCAAAGTTGCTCGGGAGCTAGTCAGGTGCCAGACCTAACCCATCGACCTCGTCGTCTCAGAAGGACCGAAGCGCTGCGTTCGCTTGTACGCGAAACGCGTCTGGCGGCTGAAGACTTCATACTTCCCTTGTTTGCCTGTGCCGGCAAGAAGGTGCGCCGCGAGATTCAATCGATGCCGGGCGTCTGCAATCTGTCGGTTGATGAGATTGCCAACGAGGCGGTTGCCGCTTTCGATGCCGGCCTTAAAGGAATAATGCTGTTTGGTTTGCCGGAAACAAAAGATGAGGCCGCCACGGGCGCTTATCACGAAGACGGAATTGTGCAGCAGGCCATTCGCTCAATAAAGAAGGCGGCCCCGGAGTTGGTAGTGATGGCCGACACCTGTCTTTGCGAATACACTTCACACGGCCACTGCGGTGTGGTGCGCGATGGCGAAGTCATCAACGACGAGTCGCTTGAACTGCTCGCACAAACAGCAGTCAGCCAGGCCACGGCCGGCGCTGATGTAGTTGCGCCCTCGGCGATGATGGACGGACAGGTCGGCGCTATCCGTGAAGCGTTGGATGAGTCCGGCTTTGATCAGATTCCAATCATGGCTTATGCGGTGAAGTATGCGTCTGCCTTATATGGTCCATTTCGCGAAGCGGCTGACAGCGCGCCTGCATTTGGCGACCGGCGCGCCTATCAGATGGACGCCCCGAACGCTCGCGAAGCAATGCATGAGGCCGAGCTTGACTACCTCGAAGGCGCCGACATTTTGATGGTCAAGCCGGCCACCATTTATCTCGACGTGCTGAAAACAATGCGCGAAGAATTTGATGTGCCGCTGGCTGCGTACCACGTTTCCGGGGAATACGCCATGATAAAGGCCGCGGCGCAAAACGGTTGGATCGACGAGCAGCGGGTGATGATGGAGACATTGACGAGCATCAAACGCGCCGGCGCCGACATTATTCTTACCTATTACGCGCGCGAGGCAATCAAGTTACTGCGTGGCGAGTGAAAAGGCACTGAAGGTCTTGAGCCCGCGAAGCGCGGCGATAGCATAAAGCCTGGGGTGACCCCAGGATCGTTTGAGTAAACAGCAAGAGCCCGCGAAGTGGGCGAAAGCCGCTCATCAGTAAATCACACTTTTGCGCTATCGCACGCTTCGCGCGCTCGGTTTTCTTACTCTCGTCATCCTGGGGTTACAGCTTTGCTCCACCCCAGGCTTTATGCTTCCACCCGCTGCGCGGGTTTTGGATCTAATTCACAGGATGCACATGAAAAAACTCGTCTCCCTTCTTGTCCTCTTTGTCTTTTGCCTGACCGTTGCCAATGTGCCGGCGCAAACGCAGGCTGACGAGCAACTGTCAGCTGCGATTGCCAAAATTAAAGCTATCGACAATCACGCGCATCCCCTGCGCTACGTTGCGCCGGGCGAGAAGCCAGACGATGAATTCGACGCGCTGCCGCTTGATGCTCTCGGCCTATTTCCCTTGCCCGTCCGTTTGCATCCGGACAATAAAGAGTACATCGGCGCTTGGCGCGCGCTCTATGGGTACGCGCATGACGACCTGACGGAAGTGCGTGAGTTGATGGAAACCAAGCAGAGACTGGCGCGCGAGCAAGGTGACAAGTTTCCGGCATGGGCCCTCGATAAGCTTGGCATCGAAACGATGTTTGCTAACCGCGTGGCAATGGGACGGGGCCTCGCGGCGCCACGTTTCCGCTGGGTTGCCTTCGACGATGCATTGATCTTTCCGTTAAATAACGACGCAGCCGAGAGATCGAATCCGGATTATCGCGCGTTGTACCCACACGAGGAACATCTTCTGAAGCGCTACCTCTCAAACGCGGGATTGAAGGCCTTGCCCGCGACGCTGGATGTTTACCTGGCGAAGGTTGTGACCGCCACGCTGGAATCACAAAAGCGTGATGGCGCGCTCGCTGTAAAGTTTGAAGCTGCCTACCTGCGTAAGCTCGACTTTGATGAAGCTGACAGCGGCGTGGCGCGGCGCATTTACGCGCGCTATGTACGAGGCGGCCAGCCGTCTGCCGCCGACTACAAAACACTTCAGGATTTTCTCTTTCGATACGTCGCTCGTGAGGCCGGCCGGCTTGGTCTCGCTGTGCATATCCACGTTATCAGCGGTGTCGGCGCTTTTTATAAGCAGAGCGGCAGTAACCCCTTGCTGCTGGAATCGGCATTCAACGATCCTGCGCTCAGAAAGACTAACTTCGTAATTATTCATGGCGGCTATCCGTTTACGAAAGAGACTGCGTCGCTGCTGAGTAAACCGAATGTTTACGCAGACTTTTCCGCGCAAACGTTTTTCATTTATCCGCGCGAGCTTAGCGAAGTGCTGCGCAACTGGCTTGAGGCTTATCCGGACAAGATTCTTTTCGGTACCGATGCCTTCTCATTTGGACCGGAAATCGACTGGCCGGAGGTGGCCTGGCTATCCACGACAACCGCGCGCCAGGCAGTGGCTCTGGCGCTAACAGGCATGATGGCGGATCACGAGGTCACGCGCGATCAGGCGCTCGACTTGGCGCAGATGGTGTTTCGAGAGAACGCTATCAAACTCTATAACCTGCCACGCTGAGGCGAAAAGCGTCCAGGAAAAGAGATGTAGAAACGATGACCATGAATATGGCACGCAACCTTGTCTGCTATGCAAAGCTTCTAAGGAGCAACCACTGGAATGAAATCTGACTGGGGAGGCTGACTGTCAAATGCTTTATGCCGATCAGAAAATCCGATTCGTCGCCTTGCTCGTGTTGCTGCTTTTAGTCTTCTCGGACGTTTCGCATTCACAATCTGGACGCCGCGCCTCAAAATTACCAGGCCCTCCTCCAGCTGCGGTCGAAGCTCCTAATACAAACTCCGCCAGGTCAAGCGGACCTGCGCAGCAAAAGACTCATCTGCTGGTTGCCAGGCAAACGACGCACAAACATTTGCAAACGGAAGATGCGGTATTCGCCAGTTTCATCAAACGCCTCAATGAATACGCGAATATTGAATGCTCCTCGATTGGCGACATGAAACAATCGCAGGCAGCCGCGCGCGCGAAGACCGAAACAACGGATCCAGTTGTGATACTTACATTCGATATCGACCGTTATGCAGGCGGAACAATCATCTTGAATTCACAGGACCTGGAGATCGAGTATTTCCTATTTGCCCCGCATTCAGGAAAAAAGCAGACTCAAGGGAAAGTTTATTTTCAGGGTGTTGGCAGCGGCCGCTTGCGCAAGAGTAATTGGCCGAACGGCACGCCGGTGAAAATGACGCCTGAAGCCGCCGGCATTGAGGCGGCGGAAAGTTTGTATCAATGGCTTTTATTCAGCGCGGCAACGAAGAAGCCCACTCAGTGAAATGAAAGGGGGTGATAACGCGCGGTTGTTCGCGCTTCGCGCTCATTGCGGGCGGGACGCCCGCGATCCCAGGAGCTACGATCTTAGTTCATCAAGCGCCGCTCCAAGCCGCTGAAGTCCCTCAACCAAAACTTCCGTTGAACCACCTAAGCCGATGCGGAAATGCGCCGGCATTTCGAAGAAGCTGCCCGGCACAACCGAGGTCTCATATTTTTCGTTTAGCAAACGGCAAAGGCTTTCTGAACTCTCCTGCCGCACACGCGGAAACATTATCGTGCCCGAACCGGTTCGAACCGTTCCCAGATCGTCGCGCGTATCGAGAAACTCATTGAGCAACGCTCGGTTAGTTTCCAAGCGAGCCCCTGCATTTGCCGAAATTCTATCAAGTTGCTCAAAAGCGCAAACACTCAAACGCTCCGCAGGATGCGCGGCGTTTACTCCGAACAAGTCGTTCAACAACCAGATCTCCCGCGCAAGTGCTGGTTCAGCCACGATCCACCCACAGCGCAGCCCGCTCAGTCCAAAAGCTTTGGTCAAACTGCTGGTCGTAATAAACTGCGGGCCCAAATGCAGGGCGGTGGCTGGCCGTCGATCAAACATCGATTCAAGGTAAACTTCATCAACCAACACTCGCGCATTCACACGCTGCGCCAGCTCGCCTACTTCACGCAAGGTTTTCTCGTTAGTCAACACGCCACTTGGATTGTGATGGTTGGTGATCACAATCAGCCGTGTGTTCGGCGAAATGTTCTTCTCGATCTCGTCAGGTAGAACTGCAAAACTGTCTTCGAAGCGCCGCGGGAAACGACGGATGTTTGCACCGAGGTAACGCGCCAGTGCCAGCAATGGTTCGTAGCTGGGTTGTTCGATCAAGACTTCGTCGCCCGGATTGATGATCGCCGCCATGGCCAGATGATTTGCGAGTGAAGTTCCCGTCGCCGTGACTATCGAATCCGTGTGGACGTTCAATCTCTTGGCAATCGCAGTAAGTAAGGGCGGGTAGCCGTAGCTATCCGATCCCGTTAACTCAAGATCGCTAAGGCTGACGTTGAGATCATTTAGCTCAAGATTATCCAGGCCGCTGGTAGCGAGATTAAAACGCGCGCGCGAACGCGTCTTGGCCCACTGCATATAATCCGAGGCGTGCGCTTCGCGTTGAGCGGTCATGATCGATGCCCTCGTTGCCATAGAAAGTATGCAGGGATTCCCGCCAGCAGAATTGCCAAGCCTATCAAAGTGTTTCGCGGATATTGATAGACAGTATTGATCACTACGAGCCAACAAACAGCAATGAAGAGAGCCGTTGTTAGCGGATGGCCGGGCACTCGCGCTAACGGTCCGTCAATGTGAGTTCCTTGCAACCGGCGCCGGAAAATGAAGACGCACATAGCCGTCAAACCGAAGAAAATGAAATCTACGGAAACAACGTAGTTAAGAATCTGCTCATATTTGCCCGAAAGCGCAATGACGGTCGCTAGCAAACCTTGCATCACAATCGCGATGACGGGAACACGACTGCGCGGGTTCAGTTTCGCTACCGCACCAAAAAATAGTCCATCCCTGGCCATAGCAAAATAGACTCGCGGCGCTGTCAACATACTCTGGCTCAGGAAGCCCAGCGTGGAAATCGCAATCCCAGCGGCAATTAGTCTGGCGCCCGTCGGGCCCAATGCCATTCGCATGACGTCTGACGCCGGCGTCGTCGTGTTTGCGAGTCCGGAAATTCCGAGTGCCCTGACACACACAAAATTCACGGCAAGATAAAGGACGACCACGGCCGTCACTCCGATGACGAGCGCGCGCGGCAGGTTCTTTCCTGGTTCGCGGATTTCGCCGGCCACGAAAGTTGCGGTTTGCCAACCGCCGTACGCAAACAGCACTGGCACCATTGCAGTACCTATCATCGTCAGGAAAGCTAACGAGGCTTTGAGACCGCCGCCAATGTCGGGCGCACCAAAGCCACCCGCCACAACATAAATTCCGTTCGTGCTACCCGGACCCGTTAGAAAGAGACCACACAAAACAAGTGCGACGATCGCCAGTATCTTCAGAACCATCAGGAAACTCTGCACCGTGCCGCCCGCGCGCACGCCGAGGCAGTTGATGATCGTCAACACTGCCAACGCCAGCGCTGCCACCACGCCGTCAGCCGCATGAAGGTTGGTCAGTTCCAGAAAGTAACGTGCAAAGGTTATGGCGACAGCCGCCATGCCGCCGGTTTGAATTACCAGCAGCAACCCCCAGCCATACAGAAAAGCTACAAGCGGATGAAAGGCCTCGCGCAGATAAGCATACTGCCCACCGACTTCAGGGCGCGCCGTTGCCAACTCCGCCCAAATGAATGCGGCGGCGAGTGCGACGAGTCCACCTAGCGCCCAAACAGCCAGAAGCAAAAATGTCGTGTGAACGCGGCGAGCGGTTACCGCCGGGTTCATAAAAATTCCCGAGCCGATGATGCCGCCCATCACCAGCATTGTGGCGTCGAATAAACCGAGGCGACGCGCCAGACCTTCAGCTTTTTGAGAATGTACCAAGCTGCTTGAATCCTTTTTTGTTTCTTTTAAGTACGCCGACTTCTGGTATAACTGTTGTTGCTCGAAAATGATTTCATTGACGCACGATACTGCAAATAGTTTTGCTCAATTATGGATCTGAAAAATCACGAGAGGCCCCTGGGGGTTATCGATCTATGGTCATGGTTTTTTCCGCTCACCTATTTAATTCACGTCGCGGAAGAGTACTGGGTCGGCGAAGGTTATCCTGGGTACATTCTGCGCGTGCGTGGCGTGCACCTTTCGTCCACCAGATTTCTGCTGGCCCAAACCCTGGGCACGGTATTGATGGCGGCCGGCATAATGCTGGCGCGACGATTTAACTTTCCCCACCTGCTGATCATTATTATGGCGTCAATGGTGTTGGTCAACGGTCTGACTCACACCGTGACGAGTTTAAGCAATGGCGGTTACGGGCCCGGCGTGTTGACATCGGCGCTGGTCTGGATTCCGCTCGGCATTTTTGTGCTTGTCCGTTTTAAGCAGGATTTGAGCAGAAAGAGATACTTGATCGGAGTTGCGATTGGTCTGGGCGTAAACGTTTTGGTTTTTCTAATCACCATGCGAGGCGCGCGCCTGGTATGAAAGCTAAATCCGCAGATTACACCGATTAAAAAAGATGGAAACACTAATCTGTTTTTAAACAGAATCAGCGGACTCTGCGTAATCTGCGGATATAGTTTTCCACTTCACACGGCCACAAGGCCCGCCGCCAAAATATCTGAAACAAAAAACCGGAGCCACAAGGTTGTGACTCCGGTTTTGCTTTCAGACCGACAAACTGAAGTTTGTCGAACATTGTTTTAGAAGCTGCCGCTTACACCTTTGAATCCATGTTTGGCCTGTTTTGCCGCCCAGGTCAACACGCGCATGGTGTCGTAGCAATAACCCAGGATGTAGTTGCAGGTCGACAGACAATGCTTGGTGCAATCAACCTTCATCTCATCGAGCTGCTTGACGTCAAACTTGTGATCACCCACCACGCCCCAGTCGTGTGTCGCCGAATACATCGGGAAACAGGGCGCCAGCGTTCCGTCGGTGCGAATGATCAGCGAGTTTTGACCGGCGCGACATTGCCAGGGTGGAACTCTGCCGCGCATCAACAACTTCATGTCTTCCATGTGCTGGATGGGATTAACCATCTTGTAGCCATGATTGACTCGCTTGTCGTTAAGATAATCGAGCAGCGCATCAACCTTCGGCCAATCGTCGGGCGTCAGGTAGGTCTGGTTCTCAGTTAAGTGTTTGAAATGGTCCTGCTCGGTCATCGGCGTCTCGTTGATGTGATAATCCGTGGCAATGCCGCTGTCGTGAGCAATCTCAGTCAGTTCCTTAACATCGTCCATGTTGTTATGGCAGATGTTGATATTGAACATCACGGTGTAGCCGTAATAACGCTGCCGCTTTACCAGATAGTCGAAGTAAGGACGAATCGGCTCAAACGCCTTTGGCAGCGATTTTCTTTCCTTCACCGAATCAACCGCTAGGTTCACGGTGGCAATGCCCGCATCACCGAGACGATCAATCACATCGGGCTTCATCAACCTTCCATTTGTCGGCAGGTAAACGAAGATGTCTTTCTTGGCGCTATAGTCAACAATCTTGTGAATGAACTTCGGGCGCAGCAGCGGTTCGCCACCCATCAGCGCCAGCACGCGCGAGCCGATTGAATGCAGCCAGTCGATCGAACGCTTGGCCACGTCTTCGGTCATGCCCTTGACGGCATTGTTATACGACCAGCAGTAGTGGCAATCGAGATTGCATTTCCACTCTGTAAACAGATACGGAATGATTGGTCGCAACTCGCCGCTGTGCCAGCGCGATTTGAAGTAGGGTGAACCCCAAGTCTTCCACGTGCGGATCGCGTTCAACTTCTGATACTCCCGCTCCGTCATCTCCACCGGATTCGGCTTTTGCGGATAGACCGGCTCGGGAAGAACGTTTTCTGGCATCGGCTCGAGCTTCGGCCGACTCTCTTCCTTGTAAAGTATCTGGTGAAGTTTTTGATCAATCCGGAACGCCGGGGCATCAGTGCCTGTGTCCGTGGCCACAGGTGGGGGCGTCTGAATGTTCTCCTGAATTTCTGCCATGATATTTCCTCTCCAAAGTTAAACGAGTAGGCGCGAGATTTGTCCGGCTGCCAATTGTCGAAGTCTCTGAAAAACGATTGCGAATAATTACCAACGGGCAGTACATCTTCTGCGTGGTTTGCAGACTGCGGCCGCGGCGGTTGCCTTTATAAACGTCGCGAATATTGGCTGATTTCCGGTGAAATTGCAAGCTTCGGAGCCGCCCACCGAAAGGAAAGTAAACTCGGGTTGCTTACCTCTTTGAATCGCGCTACTCTTGCGGCTTTTGTTGGAGGCCTGATTCTCCACTAACCGCAGACAAAGCTCTATTTACCACCCTAAAGGAAGTCAAGTTGGCCGCTAAAGCTGAAGCAATTGTTACCGCCGGATTGAGACCAGAGTTGTTTGCAAAACGAGGTATCGTTGTTGTAGACGCGCGGTCGCTTGTCATCGTGCTCGCGCTGATCGTTGTCGCCGGCTTTGCCTTTCGCCTTACAAACCTCAGCGCCGAAGGCCTCAGTGATGACGAGCTCAACAAGCTGGAAGCGGTTAGCGACTATCGCCAGCACGGCCTGACTTCGGCAAACGGCGAGCATCCGCTCTTGATGAAGGCGTCGCAAACGGCAACGGTCGTGGTCGCCGACAAATGGAACAGCACTTCCCTCGGCAGCCATAATCCAATCGCAATAGAAACTGCGCTTCGTTTTCCCAATGTGCTGTTTGGCTCCTTGACTACAATTCTTGTTTACCTGCTGGCGGCTGAATTGTTTGGAGCAGAAGTTGGATTGATTGCGGCAGCGCTGTGGGCTTTTGATCCGAGCGCGATTGGCTTTAACCGCATTGCGAAAGAAGACACGTTCCTGTTGTTCTTCTTCCTGCTCGCGAATGTCTTCTGGCTGCGCGGCCAGCGCGTGGCGGAAAGCAAACCCGGCGTGAAACCCATGAAGTATTACTGGGCCACGGCCGCGGCGTTTGGCGCGATGCTCGCCTCAAAATACCTGCCGCAGATGCTGAACGTTACCATCGCCTATTACTGGATCTTCCAGGCAATTCCGGAAACACGATGGCGGCTCGGTAAGAAACGCATGCTGACATTCTTTGCGATCATGGCGGTCACATTTCTGTTGCTCAATCCGACCATTTTATTGCCGGGAACCTGGAAACAAATGGGACTGTTCGCGGGGCAAAAGTTAATCGCACATGATGGTTACGAATTCATGGGCAAAGTCTACAGTCACCGCCTGACAGATTGGTTTAATGGGATCCCCTGGTATTTCTATCATCTCTTTGTCGTCGTCAAATTGCCATTGTTAACACTGGCCGGATTTGTAATTGGGTTACCGCTGCTTTTCCGGCGCAAGCTTGGCGACGGCCGCTATTTCATAGTGTTGTGGTTGTTTCTCTTTATGATGACGTTCAGTTTCGTTGGCGGAAAATTCACGCGCTATTTCACGGTCGCTCTTCCCGCGGTTCTGATAACTTCGGCGATCGGAATTCAATTCTTCGGCGGTTGGATTTCGGAGAAGGTTTCCAATGCACTGGGGGCAAGTTGGAGCGCAAATTACCTGCGACTGGGGCTGGTTGTAGTGGTCATTATCGGATCAGTGCAAGCATCGGCGTCGGTAGCTCCGCACTTCAGACTTTTTACCAACGCCCTGGCTGGAGGCGTCGCACGTGAGGGGTACTATTTTCCGCATGACGAATTCTATGATGCCAGTGTTCGCGACGTGATGTTTGAGATAGTCAAACGAGCAAAACCTAATGCGCAGGTTGCCAGCGAGATACCTAACCTGGCCGAGTATTACGCGCAAAGGGCCAATCGCCCTGACTTGGTATGTGTGTCTTTGTCAGACCCGAATGCGTTGAAGCAATTGCAGGAAGGCGACTATGTCGTCGATGCGCGTGGCCGTCGTTACTTCAGCAACGAGACGGTGCTGAATGTTCTTTCACAATCTGCAACTCCAGCATTTCAAACGACGCTTGGAGCAGCGGTGTCAGCTTCAGTGTACCAACTGGACAAGAAATCCCAGGATACGCTCATCGAAACAGCGCGCCGGCTGCCGCCTTTGGCCAGCAACATTCGCCTCTTATCGAATGGCACTCACGTGATCAGCAACTGACTTTGCCTGCTATTCTAACTGGCAACCTGATCACCAGCCGTTCGCTTTTGCAGCCAACGCTTAAATGAGTTTTGAGTCTCGCCCGACCGTCTTCCAAGCAGGAGGTCGTGAATGTTGATGTCTTCATCCAACTCAGGCCAATGGAGTCCTTCTCCTTTACCAATTAGGCGCCAATTCTTCCGCTCAGCCATTTGAAAGAACGCTTGCTTCGGTTGCAGCCAAAAAACTCAGTGCCTGACTTCTACTTCCACTGGCTTGGCGTCGTGCGACTCGTAACCCTCGGGCCAGTTTGAAATGTTCACGCCGTAAGGCCAGTCAGCGTCCGCACTAACAGCAAAGCTGATAGTGATAGGCAGTCCACGCATGGCGCGCAATCGAACTAATAACTTGTCGCTGCGCCATTCCTGAATCAACGGAGCGCCGGGGGGTTCGACCGGAATTAGCCGTGAACCACAGTCGCTCCCGTTAATAAAAAGCGTAACCCGCGTTTTGATTTGTTCTGGCCTTGCATCAACCGGCAGCACCGGCTGGATATGAGCCCTCACAATTAGTTGACTAACACGACGACGATCGGGACGTGCCGGCACAATGTAATCAAGGTGACCGACGCCGAATCCCCAAATATAACCGGGCCCACTGCCAATCTTTTCAAACTGCTCAGCGGCAGCCATCTGCGGTTTGAACTGGTATAAAAGTGATCGGTCCTCACGCACAATCAGCTGCGGAATAGTCGCGGCGTCGCCAGTTGGCCGTGACCAGGCAAACTGGCGCGGCACTAAGTGACGTGATGCGTCGGTTAATCGTTCCGGCGGGTCGGCAGTGCTGAGCGCTGCAAACATGCGAGCAGCGTGGCTGATCTCGTTCAAGATGCCGGCATCGCGCGATGTTGAATACGAAATTCCATAACCACGGCCGGGATCGGGCGTAAAGATCCAGAACATTGCCCCGGCGGAACCAGCGCGAACATTGCTCTCGAAAAACGCGCGAAACCATTCCGTTTGCGAAAATCCGTTGTAGCCTTCCGGCCCGATTCCAAATTCTCCAAAGATGACTGGCTTATTAAGGAAAAAAGCCGCAGCCGCCCGGTTCTCGACAAACTCTCGCAACGCCGCAGGCGAATCAACAAAGCTGTCGCTGTCGTCTTTCGGGTAATTGTGAACGTCGCAGTAGTCGATATTTGGCACGCGATGGTCTGCGAGCCACTCTCTTCGCTCGGCGGCGGTGCGATAGCCCCAATCGCCGGCGGCAATTGCATGATTCGGATCGAGCGACTTCAGATAAGCACTCATTTCCGCAATCCATGCGCGCCTTTCGGCCCAGCGGCCGGTAACCGCTTGTGCCTCATTCATCAATTCCCAACCAAAAATCGTCGGGTCTTCGCGATAAAGAATTCCGGTTACGCTGTTCCGCCGGTTAACAATTTTTTCCAGGTGTTCCCGATAAAGCTGGCGCGTCTTCTCGTTAGAATAAAACAGCATTGCGCGGTCCGGATTAATTCCGAAATGGTATTTGGCATCCGCTGCATCATTGACGCCGGCCCAGCGCAAGTATTGAGTCACGCCGCCGGTATCGCGCCACCAGTTTGCCAGACACAATTGCACGCGAAGGCTGTTTTGCCCGGCTTGCGCAATCACATTGTCGAGGTGAACAAACGCTTCTTCGTTCCAACTGTCCGGAGCCCAGCGAAAGGGATGCGTACGCGGCCAGTCTGCTTGATCCGCAACGGGCCCCACATCGTTTGGACCACCTTCGCCGGAGGCCCAGACACGGACCACGCGAATTCCTGCTCGTGCTGCCTGCCGCAGCGTTTCCGGCATGTGTGCGCGATCCTCATCGCGATACATCACTGCGACGTTTGCGCCAACAAAACGAAAAGGCTGACCTGCAATGAGAAAGTGGCTGCCCCGTATCTGCACAAAGCGATCGGATGGGTCATTGCGAGCAGCAGGGGACCCGGTGCGTATGAAGAAAAAGGCCGCACCCACAGCGACTGTGAGCGCGGCGATTGGTAAGAACTTTTTCACGTCAAAGGTACCGCGAAGCGATCGTCCTCACCGCGGACTGGTTAACCTGATAAACCCGATGATGCTGCAGATGGCTCCCAGTATCACGAAGAAATTGAAGAAAGTCAGCACCGTGAATACAAAGTTCGTGTCGTTGGTTAATACTCCAAAGCCAAGCGCCAGGAACTGAATATGAAACAACAGCAGACAAACCGCAGCGAACGAAAACCATCGGGTCGCTGGACCAAAGGCGCGCGCGCGCGCAAAGCCGAGCACAACCGCAACCAACCAGGCAATCCCTCCCAGCAGAAACATAGCGATCATCACCGGAGCGAAATAGCTCGGCTGGTGGAAAGTGTTTGCGACTTGCGCTAGCAGCATTACCGAAAGAATAAACATTCACCTTTCTCCTCTACGAGAGTTTGCACTGGCTAACAAACCAAGCGCCGTTTGCGCACGTCCGAAGCCGCTAACTGTGCACAAACGGCGGTCAAAGTTTCGGTTTTGAGAAACGACTAATAACGGCGCAATCAGCGTTGTCGGGCAAGCAGACGCCTTGAAGCGAACTGAACGAAACACCTGGCTACTGCGTGATGTGAATCTCCTCTTCCTTGTTTACATGACCCAGGAAGTAGAGCAACCCGCAGATGAAAGCAACGGCTGCAAGGCCCAGGGCGCGCCAACCTAAGGAATGTCCACCCTCGGCGTCCGTGAAGGTCACGAACTTGTAGAAGTAATAAATCGCTCCCCCAGCAGCCAGCAGACCCACAATCGCGAGCAATATCTCTTTCATTTCATTTTTACCTCCGGCAAATGAGTCGCTATGAAGGTTAGGAAAAAGCCGCTTAGCGCTATGTGGCCAGCATGTTAACGCCAGCCACCAGGGAACGCAAGTTTTTCATGCCGCAAAGCCGGACGCTGGCATTACTTGAGAATGATTCGCTTGTCACCGGCGCGGCGCGTAATTCGCTCACGGTCAAGATATTCAAGCAGTGGAATCGCATACTTGCGCGAGACTCCCGCCAACTCCTTGAATTGCGACACGTCAACGAGCCGTTCAGGCTCATGTTGCAAAGCGAATTGCTGGAGCAATTGCCGCAGGCGATTTAGCGCCGTAATGTGTAAAAGCATATCGCTCTGCGCGCGCACTAGCGTTCCATTTTCGAGCAGCATTTGCAAAATTTTCCGCCCGTGGGCTCGTTGCGTAGACGCAACACCAGCGCGCTCCAGCGCCTGGTCAAGCGTGGGCGGCTCCAGTTGCGCAGCCTCATATATCGCTGCGATTTTGTCGCGCAGCATCGAGTCGGCAGGGGAAAGATCAACTGTATGTTCGCGCAGGCGGACCAAATCTTTTTCCGTTACCAGCGCGCCTTTACTTTCAAGCTGGTTCATTACTGCGCGAAACAACTCCGCTGGTCCATGATTAAAAAGTCGCTCGCGTAAAAGTTCCCGCGACAGCCCGCGCGCTAACGGGTCGCGTTTATGATGAGACTTAACTTCTGCAACGACTGCCTCGGCCAGCCTCTCAAGATTTGCAGTCCCGATGAAAACTCCACCGGCTTCTGTGATGTTGCCGTCTCGCTGTGCGTCGTTTAGAGCGGCCGCCAGGACAGTCTCTTTCAAACCCGTTCTGGCTACGAGTTGGTCCGACTTCATTCCCTGATCACCCGCCGCCAAAACAAAAGTGGTTAGTTTTCTGGATCGCTCTGGCTGCATCAGGTCACGCAAGCGCTCGTCAGTTTTCGCCAGCTCCTTGCCTCGATGTCTTGTTGCCATCGGGTCGAGCACCACACCGCCCGCGATCGTTGTTGCCGGCGAATAGGAACGAATAATAAAACGCTCACCGTGCAATGCCACGATCGGCGTTTCCAATCGTAGTTGAGCGAAACCAGCCTCACCCGGCGCGATCTCGCCCCGCTGATTCAGCACGCGCACGCGGCCCAGCACTTCCGCCGCTCCTATATGCAGGCGAATGCGCGCGCGCGTTCGCAAACTACGAGGCGCGTTGTCGAGAACTTCGACGTGAACATCGAGAATTTGCGTGGTGGCGAAGCGGCCAACAGCGGCGAGCACCATGCCGCGTTCAATTGCACTTAATTCTACGCCTGCGAGGTTCACTGCGGTTCGCTGACCCGACGCGGCACTTGACACTTGCGCACCATGAACCTGCACGCCGCGCGCGCGAACACGCGTGCGGGCCGGAAGTAGCTCCAGCTCATCGCCTTCCGAAATCTGACCTGATACGAGTGTGCCGGTGACGACGGCGCCAAAGCCCTTCATGGTAAACGCTCGATCGACAGGCAACCGCGTCAGAAAATCTGCTGAACGCGCGGGCGTTTCCGCTGCCACCTGGCGCAGCGTCACGCGCAATTCTTCAAGGCCGGAGCCGGTCTTTGCACTTACCGAAATCATTGGCGCGCCTTCCAGAAATGAACCGGCAACTAACTCTTCCGCTTCAGCCCGAACCAACGAAAGCAATTCTTCTTCAACCAGATCGGTCTTAGTGATGATAACAAGTCCATGGCTTACGCCGAGCAGCCGACAAATATCAAAATGTTCTCGCGTCTGCGGCATTACGCCTTCGTCGGCGGCGATTACCAGTGCCACCGCGTCAATGCCGTGCACGCCGGCAAGCATGTTTTTTACAAATCTTTCGTGCCCGGGAACGTCGACGAAACCCACCCGGACCTCGCCAAGCTCAAGGTCAGCAAAACCCAAATCGATAGTGATGCCGCGACGCTTCTCTTCAGGAAGGCGATCAGGATTCTTTCCGGTTAAGGCCTGGACGAGGGAACTTTTACCGTGGTCTATGTGGCCGGCAGTGCCGATGACGATGGAAGACATGGGAGCAGGTGTCGGAAAGAAGGTGTCGGGTGTCAGGTGTCAGGTGTCAGTGTCTAAGCTCGATTTAGCGCGTTACGCAGCGCATACAGTTGCTTTCCCAAAGCGGCAATTTCGTTTAGCGACGCTGAAAGTTGAGCACGAGGAATGTATTTAAGACGCGCAGCTATTTCAAGCTGAGTCTCCACCTCTGCCAATGAAGCCTGCGCCATCGACAGATGATGTAAGTACTCCTTGAGATGCTCACGCGTGTGTCCCTCCGCTATGTTGGATGCAATTGACACAACAGCTCGCCTAATCTGACTGGTTAATCCGTAGGTTTCTTCTCGCGGGAATTTCTGAGTCGTCAAATAGATCTCTTCAACCAGGTCGATTGCTTTTTGCCATACTCGTAATTCACGAAAGTTCTTCATTATTTCTCTCCTTTCCAAAGACTGAACAGTTGAAAGGGTGAGAATCATATGGTACTAGCGGCTCACTGACACCCGATACCTGCCACCTGGCACCCGATACCCGATACCTGACACCCGACACCTGACACCCTCATTTCGCGAGCACTCGTTCGTAGAATTCTATGTAACGCGGTATCACGATGTCGGTGCGGTAGCGAGCGACCGCCGACGCGCGCGCGCGCTGGCCCATCTCACGACGAAACTCTGTGTCAGCCAACAGTCTTGCCGTATCGCTGGCCATTTTCTCAACGTCGCCGACTTCGCTGAGAAATCCTGTGTCACTATCATCAACCACTTCAGGCACGCCACCAACACGCGATGCTATGACGGGCACTTCGCAGGCCATCGCTTCGAGCGCCGCGAGCCCAAACGACTCCTGCTCGGAAGGCAACAGCAAGACATCAGCGGCTGACAAGTAATCAACAATCTTTGGTTGCTTGCCGACAAAAACACACTGGTCGTAAACCTTGAGACAGCGCGCGCGATGCTCGACGTTGGTTCGCTCGCTGCCGTCTCCTACCATCACCAGTCGCGCTGCGATTCCTTTTGCCAGCACGCGCGCGAGTATTTCAACGCAATCGACCGGACGCTTTACCGGACGAAAATTTGAAACGTGAACTAACAACGGCTCGCCTTTTGGGCTAAGCGCGGCGCGCAGGCTCTCAACCGGATGTCGCGCATACTCGGTTTGGCAAACGAAATTCGGGATGACCTCTATATCGTCAAACTGAAAGATCTCTTTAGTCGCATTTTTTAGATAATGCGAGATTGCGGTGACGCCATCTGACTGGACAATGCCATAACGAGTGATTGGTAGATATGAACGATCGGCGCCGACGAGAGTAATGTCAGTACCGTGCAGCGTGGTGATAACCGGCAGCCGCCGCTTTGGCTTCAGCGACTCGCGCGCCAGGATCGCGCTAATCGAATGAGGAATGGCGTAGTGAACGTGCAGCAAGTCCAGATTCTCGGTCTCGGCGACCGTTGCCATCTTGGTTGCCAGTGCCAGCGTGTACGGCTGATGCTCAAACAATGGGTACGACATCATCTCCACTTCATGGAAACGCACGCGCTCGTTGAGCTCAGTCAGTCGCGTCGGTAGTGAAGACGAAATGAAGTGGACCGTGTGACCGCGCTCCGCCAATTCCTTGCCCAGTTCTGAACCGACGATGCCGCTGCCACCGTATGTTGGATAAACCGTGATGCCAATGTTCATTGCTGGTCAGTAGTCGGTGGTCCGTTGTCAGTTGTTCGTTCTAGTTTATTTCGGCTTGATTGAAAAAGGTAGCAAGGAGACGGGTCGAATACAACTGACTACTGACAACGGACAACTGACGAGAAAAAAAAGCGGAGGCAGAACGACCCTCGCAATCGCCTGCCTCCATCTCAACTTGGCTCACCTTAATTGTAAGGGGGGCAAGTGAGGGCACGGAGTATATGCCCGCCTGCCATCTTTGGCAATAGCTTTTGGCCCATAATACACGGCCCGTATTACGCGCTTTTTTGTTGGCGAAATCTTGCCATGTTCGCTCGCTAACTGCGCTTCTCGCACAAACCCGTTATAATGTTGAAACAGCAATCTTTCGACAGATTTCGTAGGTTTTTAATCATCAGTAAGCGGAGATTTTAGCAATGCCAAAAATTAGCGATATTGAAGAGACTCCCAATCCGAATGCCGTCAAGTTCATTTTGCGCGAGCCTGTCAGCAATGGCACCGCGCGTTCCTATAGTTTGGCCGACCAGGCGCAGGATGATCCGCTTGCGAAATCGTTGTTTGATGTAGAGCACGTCGTTTCAGTCTTCTACATGGACCGCATGATTACGGTTGAAAAGGATGATGAAGGCGATTGGGACGATCTGCTGCCGACGCTCGCAGTGCCCATTCGCGCCGCTGAAGCTGTGAATTCACCGGCCGCAGCTGCGGCTGCCGTTGGCGGAGCAATTGCCGCTGTCACCAGCGACGATCCACGGCTGCTAAGAATAAACGAGATTTTGGATGAGAAAGTCAGGCCGGCGCTGATGGGAGATGGCGGCTATCTGGAGGTGCTGGGCCTAAAGGAACACACTCTCAGCATTCGTTACCAGGGCGCATGCGGCAGTTGCCCCAGCTCGCTCAGCGGCACACTCATGGCAATCGAGGGAATGCTCAAACAGGAGATCGATCCTGAACTTGAAGTGGTAGCGGTTTAAGTTTTTCTGGAACTCTCACCTTCCGCTCGCGTTTAATCCTTTGACTTAGACCATTCTCTATCGATCCGTTTCAGGAGAGATCCATGACATATCGCGTCCCCCTTCAGGCTTTTCTGCTTGTTCTTCTCGTGTTGCCGGCAATCAGTGCCCAGGAAACCGCGGAAAAAGTGATCGCTTCCCCGCCAGCCAGCGCATCTACGGCCGCGCCAACGACCAAACCTAAATCAACTTCAGCAGCGGCGAAAGCAAAACTTGAACAACAACGCTCGCTTGCTCTGTCGTTACTCGTCTCGCTGGCAAACGATGCGCGCAGTTTCCGCGATCAAAAGCTTCGTGCACGCACGCTGGCCCGCGTAGCCGATGGCATCTGGAGGGTTGATGCTGATCAAGGTCGTGCTCTTTTCTTAAGAGCCTGGGACGCCGCCGAAGTTGCCGATCAAGATGCGGCACGGGAAAGGAAAGAGGAGATGCAGCGCCAGCAGGCAGAAGGGCGAGGCGGTGGCATATTCGCCCGCCAGCCTGACCTGCGATCGGAAGTATTACGGCTGGCGGCAAAGCGTGAGCGTGCTTTGGGAGAAGAGTTGCTTGATAAACTCAAGCAAGCCAGGACGCAGGACGCTGCCGATACGCCGGCACAAAGACCTGAAGCCCTGGATACTCCCGAGGCGATTGGCCAACGCCTTAGTTTGGCAAGACAACTGCTCGATGTTGACGTACCACGCGCTTTACAGTTTGCTGATCCGGCGCTGGCCACGGTCACGATGCCGGGACTGAACTTTCTTTCGTTCCTGCGCGAGAAAGATGCAGCGGCCGCCGACCAGCGATATCTTCGCATGCTGGCGCGATCGGAGGCGGACGCTCAGTCTGATGCCAACACAGCCTCAATGCTTTCGTCGTACGTTTTCACTCCGCACATGTTCGTCACCTTCGACCGCAGCGGCGGCGCCAACACTTCGCAGATGGGCCGCCCAACGCCGCCGGCAACCACACCTGAGTTGCGTGCCGCATTCTTTCGTGTGGCCACGCAGATTCTCATGCGCCCACTGGCGCCGCCTGAGCAGGATCGCACCACCTCGGGCATCGAAGGAAAGTATCTGATCATCACGCGCTTGCTGCCGCTCTTCGAGCAGTTTGCCACGCCGCAAGCTGCGGAACTGATGCGGGAACAACTGGCCGGACTGAGCGGAAGTGTGCGCGAGGAAACGCGTAACCGGGACGATGAAACGATGCGGCGGGGAATTCGTGACGAGCAACCGGCTGCGGACAACGAACAATCCCTGCTCGACCAAATTGCCCGGGCGAAGACTTCGGACCAGCGCGACCAACTTTATGTCGGGCTGATAATGCGCACGCTTGAGCGCGGCGATCTACGTGCGCGTGATTTCGTTGACAAGGTTGAAAGTTCGGATCTGCGCAAGCAACTAAAGCCTTTCGTGGATATGAGTCTAACTATCTCCTTCATTGATAAGAAAAAATCCGACGACGCTCTCAAGCTCACCGCTGACGGTGAATTGACACATTTCCAAAGGGTCTGGGCTTTGACTCAGGTGGCGCGACAATTAAGCGAAACGGATCGCGACAAGGCACTTACATTACTGGGTAATGCTCTCGACGAAGCGCGGCGCATAGACACTTCGGATGCCGATCGGCCGCGCGCACTAATCGGCTTGGCTAATGCTTTGTTTGCAATGGATCGCACGCGGGCCTGGGAGCTGGTTGGTGAGGCGGTCGGCGCGGCAAACTCTTCCGGAGGTTTCAGCGGCGAGGACAGTCGTCTCACGTTGCAGTTGCGCACGCCGGGCATTAATTCAGTGCGCACTAACTCCACCGAGAACTTTGATCTGCCGGCAATCTTCCGCACGCTCACAAAGGACGACTATCATCGCGCGGTTGGTTTGGCCCGGACCTTTGAAGCCGACTCGCCGCGCGCCACCGCATTGATTTCGGTTGCCCAGGCATTGTTGAGTGATAAGTGAGAATTGTAGGGGGTGGAAGAATTTTGGACTGCGGCGGCTTGACGCCGCTTTTGCTTAGCCATGAAATTTCGTAAAGGAAAGCTCTCCACTCCTTCGCACCGTTAAAGCGGCGTCAAGCCGCCGCAGTCCAAACAAAACCATAACGCGTTCACGAATAGATGTTCATCGGTCTTGTCAGTAGCGCTACCGGATCGTCTACATTCAAAGCTTCGCGCACATAAAACGGCTCGCCCGCCGCGACGCCGATTAACGAACCAAAATACCGCATGCGATATTCGATCTGATCGAGAAAGCCAGGGTCGCTGATGCGCGTCATCGGTTCCTTCGATTCGGCCCGGTAAAACTGCGAGGCATGAGCGCGGATAGCAGCCATCTTTTCCTCTACAAATTCCGAGACGTCTACAATAAAAGACGGCACCACGTGACGAGAAAACAGCGAGTGCATTAGCGCCGGCATGCGAATGGCTTTTTGTTCGCCCTCTTCGTCGTAGCGCGCCATGGTCGCCAGCCGGGCTGCTTCACGAACGATGCGACAGGTGTTCGCATGATCTGGATGTGGATCGTCCCAGTGCGTGGTGAGCAAAACTTTCGGCGCGTGTGAACGCAGCAAACGCACCACCGCGGTGCGCGCTGCTTCGGTGGGCCAGACATGCCCATCGGGTTGGCCCAGGTTGATGCGCGTGTCCAATTTCAAGATGCGCGCGGCGTCGGCTGCCTCCTGCTTGCGCGCCTCCGGCGTGCCACGTGTGCCCATCTCACCGCGCGTCATGTCCAACACGCCCGTGCGATACCCTTGCGACTTTAGTCTTAGCAGCGTACCGGATACGGAAAGCTCTGCATCATCCGGGTGCGCGAAAATGGCAAGCACGTCAAGCTCAGTTTGCGAAGCACTCATATGAGTTGAGGTTTAACTAATGCTGCGCTTGCGGTCAAGTCTTGTAGGACAGACATCCCTGTCTGTCCCGCTCCCACGACATTTCATCGATTGAGAGCAAAGAAAAGCAGATTTTCCATTTATCATTCGCGAATTCAACTTTGAATTTCAACAATTGCAGAACCGAGAGCGGACCGGCACCCCAAGCGGGCAGCCCGCTTGGGGTGGTGGATGCGACCGGATGTTAGGATCAATGTTGAAGGCCGCTCGAATCCTCTATTTCATCGTCGACGGTAGCATCCGGTCGCTACCGCTCTCGGTTCTGCATTGAGCGCGTTCCTGATTTGTTGCCAGCTCAGTCTTCGGCGCGCGAATGCTGTTGACCTAATACCGGTTGCACTTCGAAATTGAATTCGCGAATCTTCTTTTTTCTTTCCACTGACTTGAGTTCTCTGGTGATTAGCAAAAGGACAGGAAGGAATGCCTGTCCTACTGCAAAACATCTCGATGCGCAGCAATATGCTAGAATCCGCTTAATCGAATTTCTCTACGGCTGTTCAGATTGTTATCCAAAAATTTGTGGTGGGGATGACGAAATGAAATGTCCTGTTTGCAGCAGAAATACCGGTTGGGCGCGAACTCGATGTCCTGCCTGTAAAACCAAGCTCATTCAGTGGTACATCATCGCCGCCATTCTCTTCCTGATGGCTTGCTATGGCGGGTTGGTCATCCTCGAGAACGTTGGCTAGCTGAGAGCGCAGGCTTCACCTGACACCCCATTCCCAAATTCCGTACTGAATCTTCTTGTCCAGAGTCGCCCCCGATTGCTTTAACGCTAGCGCTATTTGTCCGCGATGATGTGATTCGTGGGAAATTAGATAACCAAGAAAAGCTGCTGCGTGAGGTTTGAAGCCTTTTATTTTGCCACCGTGGGCCAGGCTTTGCTCAAGCAAGGATCTGATTGCCGCGCTTGAATCTGATAGCGACTTTCGCAACTGCTTTTTGTCAACCGCGTTCTCTTTTTCAAGTTTCGTCAAACCCTTTAGCTGCACCGGAGCCGCTGCTTTCAGCCACATCAATCTCACATTGTGAACGTGAGCAAACTGCTCGCCGACATTCCGACCTTTTGAAGCGGACAGGTTGCGCAACGAAGCCGGCTCGATCGCATCAAGCAGATAAAGATTGATGCGATTGTGAATGTCCCAGGTTTCAAGAAATTGTTTGTCGTCCATGCTCTCGTTTGTCTTTGTAACGCAAACTGTTGGTTTGCGTAACGATGAGTAGACTCTCTGCTTGAATGGCCATTAGTCTCGGCAAACTAACAGTTTGCCTTACAAAGGTGAAGGCGGTGAGTTTCGCCCCACGTACTCACCGCCTTCTCGCGTGCGGTGCTGCCGGTTTTCGGGAGACTCCCAAATCAGCGCACACGCACTACGATGCTATTGGTTGTCAATGCATTACCGGTCGCTCGTTGCAAGTCGGCAATTGCTTTGTTGAGATCAGTCTGCGCACGCAACTCGTTTCCGCGCGCGGTGGTTAATGCTGTTTGGCGTTCCAACACCAGAAACACTGTCGATTGTCCGGCATCAAGTTTTCTTTGTTCGCTTTGATACTGTTGCTCACTCGCCTGTCGCTGAATCACTGCCGCATGCAGCCGCGCTTCAGCGCTACGTACAAGCTGCAATGCGTTTCTCACTTCCACCTGGATTGATTGCTGTAGTTGTTCGCGTTGGGTGGCCAATCGTTCACCCTCGACCAATGAACGACCCAACTGCGCATCGGCAGTGCGATTTCTTAGCGGCAGACTGATCTGCACGCCCACGCGATAATTGTTGAAACGGTTGGCCAGCAGGTTTTGCAGCGATTGGTTATAGCCGCCAAGCAAATCCGGTGAAATCGTCTGCACGGGAGGATCCGGCAAACGATCAAAACCAGAATTCAACAACAGTTTATTAACTGCCTCGCGCAACTGAGTCGAAGACGACGTTAACGGATTTACACTGCCACTTGTTGTTCCCGCCAAACCGACCATGCCATACGTACCGACAAGATCAATTTGCGGCTTGGTCTGCTCACGAAAATATTTCTGATCAATTTGATTGATTTCGCGCGCCACAGTTGACTGTTGCAGCTCAGGGCGATTGTCCATTGCCGCTTTCATGGCATCGGGCAATGAAATCTCTGGCGTAACTAAGTCAACCGAATCCGTCGGCACAATTGAAAGGTTCCAAAGGTCCGACTGATGGTTCTCAGCAATCAGGTTCTTCAGATTGTTTTCGCTGCGCGAGACGTCTTCCAATGAAGAAAAGAGAGTTTGCTCAAAGCCTGCCAGCTGCGCTTCTGCCGCAACCACATCAATCGGGGCGAGTGCGCCTTCAGTAACCAGGCGTTGGTTGTGTTCGAGTTGCGTGCGCGCGTCGCGGACAGCTTCTCTTTGGACCTGTAAATTCCGCAAGGCAAACACCAGATCCCAGTAGGCCCGCTGCACGCTGGTTATGGTTTCGATCGCACGCTGCCGAAACTGCGCATCCGTTAACGAAAGATTTTTCTTCGCGATTTCGATCGACCTTCGGCTGCCGTCAAAACGCAAACCGCGAAACAGCGGCTGGGTATAGGTGAACGTCAACGCCGTTGGATACTGCGGATTCAACGCCGTGAACTGATTGTTGCTGGTTAACCTGATAGAAGAAAAATCGAGATGATAGTTACCGCCAAACGCCGGCGTCAGACCTTCAAGTCGCGCCGTGCCGGTGTAATCGCTTTGCGTAACCGCGCCGTTAGAGCCGCCACTTAGAAAACTCGAGATAGGACTCTTGACGCGTTCGTAATAAGACGTAGAACTGAGCCGCGGATCGTACACGCCCTGTGCCGACTTCAGATCAAACTCTGAAATCCTTACGTTCTGCCGCGCGACTTCGATGTCTTTGTTATTTGCCAACGCCAATGCCAGCGCCTCGCGCATTGAAAGCGGTCGCTGTCGATCCATGTCGACACCAACGCGGTTCAGTTCAGGCAACGGTTTTTGCACCGGATGAAAGTCAGACGCGACCGCGGGCACCTGCAATTCCTGCGGCGACGGCGATGGTGACGGTTCTTGAGCAATGGCAGTAAAAGAGAAGATCGCCAGGAGAAAAGTCAGCACCGCGGCTCTGCCGCCGCACCGCGCGAAAACGCCTCGCCTTTCCGAAGCGATTCTTTTTTCTTCCGGGGCTATGCCTCGACCCAAATCAGAACTGGTTTCAACTTCAATCATTTCTCTGAATCAACACCTACAAGATTACTTAGTGCCTCGACACTAAACTGAACAACGATGCCGTCGCACTTGCTGCTCTACGGCGTACGCGCCCAAACATTCTGGTAAAGCTCGCTCCGATCAGTCCCCAGACTCTGCTTCTGCCCAGATCGTCGAACAGTGAATAAAAAACCGGCACCGCCAGCAAGGTCAGCAACAAACACAACGACTGTCCGCCAACGACCAGTACGCCAATCGAACGATTAGTGCCCGAACCTGGCCCACTTGAGATGGTCAGCGGCAACATGCCCGCGACCAGCGCGATCGTAGTCATCAGAATTGGCCGCAAACGATCGCGGTTCGCGCGAATGATTGCTTCCAGGCGTTCCATGCCGCGTGCGCGCAACTGGTTCGTGTGGTCGATTTGCAGAATCGCGTTTTTCTTGACCACGCCAAAAAGAAGCAATAGTCCCAGGCCGGAAAAGATATTTACCGTTTGCCCCGTGATCAGTAGCGAAACGATGCCGAAAGGTATGGCCAGCGGCAACGTTAACAGAATCGTGATCGGGTGAATGAACGATTCAAACTGCGCCGCCAGCACCATGTACATGAAAACAAATGACAGGACAAAGGCGAGCATGAAGTAATAACCAGCGCGTCCCAACTCTTTCGAGCGTCCGGCCAAACCTGTTGAATACGCGGGGTCGATGTTTGTTTCCCTGGCAAACTGGTTCATCTTGGTGATCACGGCTGCCTGCGATCCGCCCGGTTTCACATTGGCCAGCAGTGTCACCTGTCGTTGCCGGTTGAGACGATCGATTGCCGAAGGCCCGGTGCCTTCTTGAACCTTCACCAGATTGTCAACGCTGACCCAACCAATCTTCGACGAAGAAACGATCATGCGATTGAGACCTTCGACGCTCGATCGATATTGGCCGACGGCGCGCACGCGAACGTTGTACTGATCGGTGCCGGCATTGAAGGTCGAAACTTTTTGCCCAGCAACCAGCGTGTTCAGGGCCTGCGCGATGTCTGCTACGCGGACCCCGAGGTCCGCCGCGCGGGCGCGATCGATGACCACGCGCAGCTCAGGCTTCCCGGTGATCAGCGTTGAATCAACGTCAACCACATCAGGAATCGTTTTCATCTTTGCCAGTAATGCGTCCGAATACTTCGTTAACTTGTCGAGATCCGGACCGCCGATAACGTATTGAATGTCGGCGTTGCGAAAGCCGCCGCCGGATATGGCCGCAACCTGCTGCACGCTGGTGCGCAGTTGTCCGGGATATTCCTTTACGTACTTCGCCAGAATTTCAGAACGCGCCCGCAACATCAGATCAGCCTGCGTTACCCTGCGATTCTCGATTGGCTGTAGCTTGACGTAAATCGACGCTACGTTTACCTGCTCCTGTTGACCACCGCCAATCGTAGTCAACGTGTCGGTAACACCCGGCAACTTGCGCACGTCCGCAGAAATCCGTTCGGCCAGCGCTGAAGTCGCAGCCAGCGTGTAGCCTTCAGGCGCGCGCACGTTGAGTTCAAACTGCGACTGGTCATCAACCGGCAGAAAATTCTTTCCTACTAACATGAATAGCGGCACGATGCTGACAATGACGATCGCGCAGGCAATCACAATTACCCAGCGATGCGCCATGGACCAAGTCAACATTCGTTTGTATGTTTGATCAATCGGCCGGTAGAAGCGCGACTCCTTCGAGCCATGATCGGCAGGCTCGGTTCGCCGTTCGAAAGCGCCTTCCTCTTTATCGCTGCTGCGCTTGATCAAGCGGGCGGCGAGCATTGGTGTCAGCGTGAAGGAAACAAGCAGTGAAACCGCAATCGCGAATGAAGACGTCAAACCAAATGAAGACATGAAGCGGCCGACGATGCCACCCATAAATCCAACGGGCAGAAATACCGCCAGCAACGAAAGCGTGGTGGCGGTTACCGCCATACCAATTTCTTTTGTGCCGTCGATTGCTGCTTGAAAGGGTGGAATGCCCTTCTCTTCGATGAAGCGAAAAATGTTTTCCAGCACCACGATGGCGTCGTCAATCACGATACCGACCATCAAGGTCAGCGCCAGCATCGTGATTTGATTGAGCGTGAAGCCCATCGCCGCCATCAGGCCAAAAGTTGCAATCAACGAAGTGGGAATGGCCAGCGCGGCAATAATCGTGGAGCGGAAACTCCAAAGGAAAAGAAAAACGACGATGGCTGCCAGGATGCTGCCTTCAATCAAGTGCCTCTGAATCGATTCGATCGAGGCCTTGATAAAGATCGACTGATCGCCAACTATTTTTGTATGGAAGCCGGGCGGCAGCCTCTTTTGCAGTTCCTGTAAACGCTCTTTCACCGCATCTGCAACGGCAACTGTGTTCTGTCCCGATTGTTTGGCAACGACCAGGGTGACCGCCGGTTGGCCATTCAGCCGTGCTTCTGTTCGGGCTTCTTCCGCGCCGTCTTCGGCGTAACCAACGTCGCTGAGCTTTACGGCATAAGAATCACGGTTGCCCACCACCAGATTGTTGAAATCCGCTGGATTAACGATGCGGCCCATCGTTCGCACGGTCAGCTCGCGCGTGCCTTCGTCAATTCGTCCGCCGGGAACTTCCAGGTTCTGGGCGCGCACCGCATCCGCAACTTGAGCGACAGTAACGTTGAACGCACGCAGTTTGTCAGGATCAACCCAAATTTCGATTTCGCGCGTACGTCCGCCGATTATCTGTACATCACCCACGCCATTGATAGATTCGATCTGTTGCTTGATTTTCTTATCGGCAATGTCGGTAACTTCGCGTACCGAGCGCGGGGCTGAAACCGCAATGCGCACTACCGGCGCCGCATCCGTGTCCAATTTCTGGACAATCGGCTGTTCAGCGGTTACCGGCAGATCATTGACGATCAGGTCAATCTTGTTTCGTACTTCCTGCGCAGCGATGTCCGGATTTTTTTCCAGCAGGAAGGTAATGAACACTTGCGAAACGCCTTCGACTGAGGTGGAACGCAACTCGTCAATACCGCTGACTGTGTTGACCGCACCTTCAATCTTGTCGGTGATTTCAGTCTCGATTTCCTGCGGCGATGCGCCGGGATTGACCACGGTGACCGTGATCGTCGGCAGGTCGATCTTGGGGAACAGATCGACGCCCAGCGATTTGTAGGAAAAAAGTCCCACGACGGTCAGGCTCAATATGAGCATCGTCGCGAATACCGGACGCCGGACACAAATTTCAGCTAACTTTTGCATCGATTCAGAGCCAGTCCAAAGTCCAATGTCCAATGTCCAATGTCCGCGACTCGGATTCCCGACTTTGGACTTTGGACGTTGGACTCTGGACCACTATTGTCTTACAGCCATCCCATCAGCCAATTGCTCAATATTGCTGGTCGCCACCTGTTCATCGCCCACGATGCCGTTCTTAATCTGCACCAGATCGCCCTCGGTCTGTCCAAGTTGGACCACGCGCTCCTGCGCATGGCCGTCTTTGATCACGAATACCCGGTTGACGCCGGACTCCGTGCGCACGGCACGTGCCGGCACCAACACAGCGGGCTGCGCGCGCGATTGCAGAATCCTCACGGTGGCAAACTGTCCGGGCTTTAAGGCCCCGCTGCTGTTTTCAACTTCCGCTTCCACCGTCAGTGTGCGCGAAGCCGGCGTCACGTTTGGCGAAACGCGGGCGATACGACCGCTGAAATTCTTATCAGGCCAGGCACTGGTTGTGATTGAAACGGACTGGCCCACGCTGATTTCGGGAATTGCCTGTTCCGGAATGTCGATGCGGACCCGCAAAGGATTAATGCGTACGATCGTGGCGACCTTTGAGGTAGTTGACACATACTCGCCCAGATCGGCCGTTCGCTCGGAGACAAATCCATCAATCGGCGACAAGACTGCCGCATACGAAAGGTTTCGGCGCGCGAGATTGAGCTGACTTTCAGCGCTCGCTACATTTGCGCGCGCCGTCATCACGGCTGCATAGTTTTGCCGACCGAGCGATAGCGCCCCTTCGTAAACTTCACGCAACTGATCGCGCTGAGCTTTCTGCTGATCGTAAACAGACCGCGAAATGTCTCCCGATTCGATTAACTTTTCTGAGCGGCGCAAATTCTTCTCCGCAAGATCGAGGGCAACCTTGGCGTTGCCGACTTCCGGGATTTTATTCAGATCAAAGGATTGCCCCGGACGGACCCCAATCTTCTCTTCCGCCTGACGCAAAGAAGCTTTCATCTGATCGAGCTGCGCCTGCATTTGCTGCACGCGAAGCTTCGCGTCCACATCGTCAAGCCGGACAATCATCTGGCCACGCTTGACGTAGCTGCCCATGTCCACGCCGACCGCCACTACCTTGCCCGCCATCTGCGGCGCAACGTCTGTTTGCTCGTCGCCGGTTAAACTTCCGTTCGCTTCAAAATACTGCGGCAGCTCGCGAACTATCGCGGTCGCCGTGGTCACATCCACCGCCGCCGGCTGCGCGTTTGCTTGCTCTTGTCTTACGTTCGCTTTCGAGCCGCCGCAGGCCATGGCCAACAGCAGCACCAACGTCATGAGCACAGACAGTGACAACAGTTGAATGGTCTTGGGAGATAACACCGATCTATTTCTTCCTCGAAAAATGATTGCCGGAAAGTTCTTCATTTTTTCAGCGGCTAAGCAGCCTCCCGGCTGATGCCATTTAACAGAATATCCGAGAACTGTTTTGCTGCTTCCTGGTTGGAAATTTTCAGTAAACGTCGCTTAGGGTCCCAAAGATTGTTGTTCAATGAATGGTGAATAACCATGCCAATGAACGCGCGCACTATGATCGCCGGATCCATCGCCACCATCGCGCCGTCGCGCTGTCGTTCGGCGATGTAATTGCCAAGCAGTTCGTAAACCCGGCGCACAAACTTCTCAAAAAACATTTGCGCCAGCTCATGTCCCTCGAGCGCTGCGTGCAACAGCAAACGTTGAAACTCGGGATCGCATTCGTGGTGATCGAGCGCGCCGACTGCCAGTCGTTCAAAAACCTTGCGGTCGTCTTTTTCCTGAAGCGCCTCGGCCACCATTGCCTCGGGATTCATCGTATCGCCCGAGCAGGCCTTGTGATCGAGAATGGCGGAATACAGTTCCTGCTTGGTAGCAAAGTGACGAAAAACCATTGCTTCGGACACGCCCGCAGCTTGCGCAATTTCTTTGGTGGTGGTGCCGACGAAACCTCTTTGAGAGAAAAGACTCACCGCCACGCGGAGGATTTGCAGGCGCCGCTCTTCTGCCGACATGCGCGACGCATTCGGCATTGCTGTGCCCGTTTTTATTGTTGTTTGCTTACTCAAAAATGATTTTTTCTGCTGGTGGAGCCGCAAAGTAAGTACTTACTTACCACCACTCGGCGGCCCCTGTCAAGAGCTCCGGGCGGGAAAATGCACAGCCGCCAGCCTGCTTCAAAAGAGCCGGGGCTTGTATCGTTCCCGACCCGGAGGCACTGCAGACTTGTACCTTTTCACAACAAGACTCTCCGCACTGCTTGCTTTTGTTTTCGCTTTAATCGGCGCATTGAAAGCGAGTTGGGAGGGTCGCACACTCGGCACGTTGTTTGCTCGCTATACTGTGATCAATATGATCTTCCTGAAGACCATGCACTAAATAAGCAGCAACATTTACAGCAAACAAGAAGGAGAATTGACAACATGTCACAAAACACATCAAGCACAAATTTCCCTGGAACAACCGGAACCAGCAGCTCAAGCACAGGTTCAACCACTGCTAATGCAGGCACAGGCGCCGCTACTGGACTTGCGCAGACCGCGCAAGAGTATGGCGAGAAGATTTCGGAAGCTGCGAGCCAGGCAAAGGATTACGTCAGCGACAAGGTGACCATTGTTGGTGACAAGTTAAAAGAACTTCAAAACGCAGACCTCGGCGAGATTGCTGAAAACGCAAAGGACTATGCGCGCAAGAATCCTGGTCAGGCAATTCTGATCTCGGCGGCGGCAGGTCTGTTGCTCGGCTTGATCATTCGCGGCCGACGCTAAGCTTTTTATTGGCGCGCCCGCTAGAAAGGAGACTCATCAATGGCGGCTTCAGCTACAGGTGCGACATCGGCGGCGATGTCGACACGAACTGATAACGAAAGCCTCCCTTCACTTTTTACCCGCTTAGGCGACGACGTAATGCAGCTCTTCGATACCAAGATGAGTTTGCTCAAAGTCGAATTGAAGGAAGAGGCGAATAACTACGCTCGAGGCGGTGCGATGATTGCGGTCGGCGGCGTCATCGCGGCGATCGGCTTTGCTTTGCTGAACGTGGCGCTTGCGTTTGGTATCGCCACGCTGCTCTCAAACATAGACATTAGCCAGCCTGCGAAGTACGCCATTTGTTTTGTCGCCGCGGGTGTGCTTTACCTGATCGTGGGCGCAATAATCGTCACCACAATGAAGAACCGTCTGGCCAAACAGACCCTCGTTCCCGACCGGACGGTGGCAGAATTGAGAAAGGACAAGCAATGGCTGAAGAACGAACTTTAGGTTTGGCTCGGGCGCGCGAAACCGGCGACGAAGATGCGTCGAAAGAGGCGCTGCAACGTCGCATGGAAGAGGCGCGCGATTCCATCAGCAACACCGTCAGCGAGATCAAAGACAACGTGGCGCAGCAATATGAAAACGTAAAGGACGCGCTCGACTGGCGCGAACACTTCAAGAAGCAACCGGTTGCCTGGTCGATCGGCGCGGCTGGCGTGGGATTTTTCGTCGGCTATGGAATTGCCGCCGCTCTCAGCGACGACGATTACGCGGACATTCCATACGCGTCACAAACAATGCGCACCTATGCGGCGCAACCCGTAGTCGGTGAACCGCTTGCAAAGGCCTTATCGCCCACGAAGACAAACGGCAAAGACGATGGGCCAGGATTGCTTGAGCGTTTCAAGGAAACGTCTGCGTACGACCGGCTGAGCAAAGAAGTTGGCTCGCTTGGCGATCGTCTGGTTGAAGAGCTCTCGACTACGGCACAGCAGGTTGTTTTGCCGGCGCTGCTAAAAAAGATCAAAGGCTGGATTGGAGTGGATCTTTCTAAGAAGACTCCGTCGATGGGCGCCGAACAAAGTGTCCCGCAGTAGTCATGAACCTTCACTGGCAGAGGCGAGAGAGTTTTAGAAGAGAGACTTCTAAAAGAAAAGGCGAGCAGCAGGGCTCGCCTTTCTTATGTTCGACAAACTTGAGTTTGTCGCATTCTTCGACAAGCTAGAACTTATCTAACATCAAACTGATCCACCTACCTCATCCGGGCTGTCTTTTTCGGCCTGGATTTTTCTTTAGGCGCTTCGCTCACTTCAGACTCATTCGAGCGATAACCGCACTCGGTGTTGGCGCAATAACGAAATGTGCCTTGCTTCTTGGTAGTCTTCTCGAGCAGAAAAGGCGCGTTGCATTTTGGACAAGTTTCCAGCACGGGCTTGTCCCAGTAAACGCGATCGCAGTCGGGATAAGCTGAGCAACCGTAAAACACTTTGCCGCGTTTGGATTTTTTGACAACCAAATCGCCTTTACAGCCGGGCCGCGAGCACTTAACGCCCGTCAATTCCTGCTTGATGTATTTGCACTTCGGATAATTTGAGCAGGAGATGAACTCGCCGAAGCGACCGAACCGTCTCACCAGTTGCGCGCCATCGAGGGGACATTTTTCGTCCAAAGGAATAGGCGCCGGAGCGGCCACACCGCTCTTGGCGATCTTGCGAATGTTGCGGCATTCCGGATAACCGGTGCAGCCAAGGAAGGGACCAAAGCGGCCGCGTTTCAGTTGCATCGGTTTGCCGCACAACTCACAAACTTCGGGCTCTGCCGCTTCCTCAGTTGCGCCGCCGTCTGTTCCAGATGCATTTCCATTGGCCCCGGCTTGTGGTTCTGCATCGCGCGTCGCGCCACAGTTCAAACACTTCAGATATTTTCCAAAGCGTCCCCACTTCTGGACCATGCCTGGTGTTTCGCATTTCAGACAGACTTCATCTGTAGGCGTGTCGGTTTCTTTGATGTCCTTGATGTGCAGCTTGAATTTGTTCAGGTCCTCGGCAAACTTCCCGTAGAACTCGTGCAGCGCGTCCGTCCACTTCAGTTTGCCCTCCTCGATCGAATCGAGTTCCTCTTCCATGCGCGCTGTGTAAGTTTCATTAAACAGATCGTCAAAGCCGCCTTCGATCAACAGATCGTTAACGGTCTTTCCCAGCGCCGTTGGATGGAAACGCCCTTCAAGTTTTTCAACATATTCGCGCGCCTGAATGGTGGTCATGATGGCCGCATAAGTTGACGGCCGGCCGATTCCCTTTTCTTCAAGCGCCTTGACAAGGGTCGCCTCAGTAAAGCGCGGCGGCGGATCGGTGAAGTGTTGCTCCGGCGTGATCCGGTTGAGCGCGAGCGTTTCGCCTTTCTCCACATTTGGCAGAGTGCGCTCGGCTTCTTCATCCTCTTCAGTTTTCTCGTCGCGGCCTTCCTGATAAAGCTTGAGGAAGCCATCAAATTTTTGCACCGAGCCGGTGGCGCGGAAGATGAAACGCCCGGCGGCAATATCAATCGTCGTCTGATCAAATATCGCCGGCGTCATCTGCGAAGCGACGAACCGTTGCCAGATCAAGCGATAGAGTTTCAACTCGTCCTTATTAAGATACTGGGCCAGCGAGTCGGGCGTGCGTGTCACTTCCGTCGGCCGGATCGCCTCGTGCGCGTCCTGCGCATCTTTCTTCGATCGATAATGAATCGCTTTTTCCGGAAGGTAAGGCGCGCCATATTGCTTGCTGATGAAATCGCGCGCCTCTTGCAAGGCCGCGTCGGAAACGCGCGTCGAATCGGTGCGCATGTAGGTAATCAAGCCCACGGAGCCTTCCGAGCCAAGCTCAACGCCTTCGTAAAGCTTTTGCGCAATCATCATCGTGCGCTTCACGGCAAAGCCGAGTTTGCGCGCCGCTTCCTGCTGCAACTTCGAGGTGATGAAAGGCGGGACCGGATTGCGCTTGCGCTCTTTGCGCGTGACTTCACTGACAACGAATGTTTGCTGTCCCGCTTCGGCGACGATCTCAGTTGCATTCGCTTCGTTGCCGATCAGGATCTCGTTCTTTTTGGGTTCCTGATCAAACCCGCCGGTCTTTACCGTTTGCTCGCCAATCTTGAACAGACGCGCATCGAAAGCGGGTGGCAGTTTGGCTCCGAGATTTGCCGCAATCGTCCAGTACTCAGTCTTGATAAACTTTTCGATTTCGCGTTCGCGCTCAACCACCATGCGCAGCGCCACTGATTGCACGCGACCCGCGCTCAGCCTGCCTCCTACCGTGCGACAAAGCAGCGGCGAGACTTTGTAGCCAACCAGACGATCCAGCACTCGCCGGGCCTGCTGCGAATCAACCAGGTTCTCGTCGATCTTTCTCGGATGATCGAAGGCTTCGTTTACCGCGCGCTTGGTAATCTCATTAAACATTACCCGGAAATATGGCTTTGCCGGCCGCTTCGGCACAATCTCTTCAGCCAGATGCTGGCAAATTGCTTCACCCTCGCGATCCGGGTCAGCAGCCAGGTAGATGGCGTCTGCTTCCTTGGCCGCTTTCTTCAGCTCAGCCACAATCTTCTTGTTGTTTCGCTTGCGTGAATCCGGAATTACTTCATAAGTAGGTTTGAAGTCATCATCGACGTCAACTCCCAGTCCTTTAGAAGGCAGATCTTTGATGTGGCCTATCGAGGCCTTAACCAGATAGTCCTTTCCCAGATATTTGTTAATGGTCTTCGCCTTGGCCGGCGATTCAACTATGACTAGATTTTTTGCCATTTTCGATCTATCTACTACACAACAACTACATCGGCTGCTTTATCTCGTTCGCTTCGAGCCAGAATTCCAAAATACAGAAAATACTTTCTTAAGTCATTCGGGTGATTAAATTCGGGTGTCTCACTGACAAGTTCATCACAGATTACTTCTCTCAACCGCGTCAATTCTTTTAATCGATGGTTCTTCCATCGTGGATCAGCGATCGTCAGATCCAGCAACTCAAGCATCCGCGCAAAGGCGTGCTCAAAACGCACGTCATCACCCCGCTCTTTCCACCGCAATGCCCGCTCATACTCGCTGCCGACATTCCCCAGTTGAGTTGCGAGCGTCATCGTAAACCAGCGGCCAGCGGCCAAGTCAGGATGATAAGTTGTCATTTGCTCTTCTCTTCAACTAACGAGCGCACAATTCGAACAATTCGAGCCTGAATTTCAGGGTCTTCGACACCGCGCGACCGATTGTTCTGCCTGGGTCGAATGTTGATCATCGAATCAAACTCCACCATTTCGCTGAATGCACGCTCTGTATACAAATTAATCCCCCACAGATTCTCCTGACGAGAATTCTGTTCAATCAGAAATGCCTCTTCGTCGGCGTGCAATTCAGCCCCAACCGCCATGATTTCTTTCTCGACATCAACCACGGCCTTCACCATATCTCCATACAGTTTTTCGCCGGCGTCACGAAGCTGTTGAGTTGAAATTGGCTCGCGCACTAGCGTTGTTCCCATATACATTTTACATCTTCCGCACAAAACACTTGCCCGGCAGCGCTCGCACCAGGTCGCGCATTTCCAATGTCAACAACGCCGACGTCAAATCAGATATCGACAACTTACTGCGATCAACCAAAGCATCGATGTGCGCCGGGTCGTCTGCGGACAGTAATTTGAAAACAGAGTTCTCAAATCCGGTTAAGCCTTGTGGCACCATCGCCAGTTGATCCGCCAGCGATTTCTCTTTCTTTTTTGCGCCAAGTGGCGGCGGCAATAATCTCGCCGCGATCTGCGGCGGCAGCTCAGCCGCGATGTCCTGCCACTGCTGCACCAGCTTGGCGCCCGCGCCCTTAATCAAATAATTCGTGCCAAACGAGGTGCGCGAAGTAATGTTTCCGGGAACTGCAAATACTTCCCGGTTTTGCTCAATAGCCAAGCGTGCCGTTATCAATGAGCCTGAATTCTCCGCCGCTTCTACAACTACCACGCCCAGGCTCAGTCCGCTAATGATGCGGTTTCGATAAGGAAAGTTTTCCGAGACCGGCGGCGTCGCTAATGGAAACTGCGAAACCAGCGCGCCACCTCGTTCTAAAATTTCATCTGCCAGCTTTTTGTGATCGCGCGGATAAACTTCATCGATGCCGGTGCCGAGCACACCTACCGTGCGGCCTCCGCCTTCAATCGCACCGCGATGCGCGGCCGCGTCTATGCCACGCGCAAAGCCTGAAACAATTGTCACGCCGCGCTGGGCCAAATCGCGTGCAAGCATCAAAGCTGCGTTCTGGCCATAAGTAGAACATTTGCGCGAACCAACAATTGCTATGCAGGGCTGATCCAGACACTGTGACCAGGCGCCTTTTACGTAGAGCGCGATCGGCGGATCGTAGATTTCTCGCAGCAGCGAAGGATAAACGCCGTCATCCAGAACCAGAATGTCGCCGCCGAGTTTCCGAACTTTTAAGAGTTCGACTTCCGCTTTCTCGTGCAGGTCGCGCGCAATGATGCTGTCCACAGCTTCTGGCAACAGCCTCAGCTTCTCGAGCTCGACGCGTTGCGCCTGGAAAACCGCTTCGGCGGAGCCAAAACGCTCGAGCAGCTTGGCAGCGGCACGAGGTCCGATGCCCGGAGTCATATTAAGTGCGATCCACTCTCTCATAGCGATTTGTGATTGCTGATTGCTGATTGCTGAATCAGCAAACCCCCATCTTCAAAGGCTAGCCTTTTCGCAAGCCCCTTGCCGTTTTGATTGAGGAAACAGTGATTGAAAGAATTTCAACAGCTTCTTTAAGCAAATCTGTTACCCGGATAATGCGCAGAGCAAACGCGCGAGTTCTTGCTTTAAAATCTTTAGGATTCATAGATTCCTCCCGGCAATCTGCAATCCCCAAATCCGCAATCGGCATGGCGGAGGCGTGTAGGAATCGAACCTACCTGAGCCTGTTCTCACAGTCTCACTTACGGTTTTGAAGACCGCGCCATTCACCAGAACAGATTCGCCTCCCCAGTTTGAATCTCATTTTTGGTATCTCGATTTCAAATTTCAAACGTCGATCTCAAAAACTGAAGGTTGCCTTTCAAACAGCTAAATGCATTCGGCCCTTCGGAGCGAAAACCCTACGCGCCGTTCGCCGACCCTGTCAAGCGAGTGAATAAAGCAGCACGTTCCATCCTGATGCAATACTTTCAGCGAAGGGGCCGGTGGGATTTGATGGTTAAAGGTGAATCAGCTCCCCGCACCGATGAGCCTCTGGATAGCTCGTTGTTTGTCGCGGCCTGCAGTCTCCGGCATGCCGACAGGCCTTTGATTTAAATAGAAAAAAGACCGTAAATAAGCTTGACGAAACAATGGTCTCTGGCGTAAAACGTGCTCGAAGCTTGCCCGTTCCAGCCCGCAATGTCGATCCGCCGTCCCAATAGGGACAAGTCCACAGAAAACATTGCCACCCAAGCGGGTCGAGGCTAGCCACACCGGCGCAGCTTTTCCAACCAACCCGCGGTCTGACTTAAAAACGAAGTCTCGCCGTTCCACTTGCCCGGAGCAGGCATGACCAGTAGCCACAATCGCATTCTCGTTTTGCACCACGGCCGGTTGCTGCGCTTGCTGTTCGTTCCTTTACTGGTCCTGCTTTCATTCGCCTCGGGCCTCGCACAAACTCAAGGTTGCAGTTCCTGTTACGTCTTCAAGCCCATTGAAGCACGGCAAACTCCCAAAGACTTCGCATCGCTTGGCGTACGCCCTGAATTGAATAAGGCGTTAACGCAGTACCAAACTGATCCCTCCATGAAAACGGCCATCGGCGTGCTCAAGTTTTTCAGCTCGGATTTCTACAAGATGACAGTCGATCAGCGGGCCGCACTCTTCAAAGCCGATCCGGATCTGTTCCTCAGCGTTGATATCGCGAAGTATGAAATCGTGATGCACGTACGCAAGAAGGTGGGCGCCAAGTCGTCTCGGCGCGTCGGGTCAACGGGCCAAAGGGAAAAGAAGATTATCGAGTGGGTCAAAGCGGGTCGACCCAGAGACGCGAGCATGCCTGAGCTCGATCCAGGCAAGCAGTTTGTTAGCGATGACGACATCACAAATCTGACTAACTCTTCCGAGTTGTTGGCCGACGAAGCCGTAAATGGTGAGCGCGCAATCAAGGCTTTTCACGACGTGACCCGGGAAAAGTTCTTCAACGAGATGGGGCCGGACGTCGTTCAAACGGAGTTTCTTTCGCCGACAACGGCCTGGGTTGTGTTCAAAGCAAAATATGGAGACCAGATTGCGAAGGAACGTCCTCCACCTGATTACCTTTACGCCTGGACCGCGGCGAATCCTGAAAAATACAACGATCCTTTCGGGGTTTACATGCTCGACGTCTGGGGATACGACAAGGGCGTGGTTACCGGCGATGTCAATGATCCACTAAACACTACCAAGCTGTTTAAGGAAGTCTACGATCCGCCGGCGAAACCGCCTGCTTCCGGCAAGTTTGCCTACATCGCTGACAATCTGCGCCAAGCCTCGGTGGTCCATCACGATCGTTTTGAAAGTCAATGCAAATATTTGGTGCGCATGATCGATGCCTGGGCGGCTGTTAGTGGCCCGGAGTCTCTTCCGCTCGACTGGAAAGTCAATCGCGCGATGGCGGAAGAGATATATAAGAAAGGCGTCGGCGTCGGCGGTGCCGATCAGTTTCAAGCACACATCAAAGGGATTATCAATGAAGTAGTTATTAAGACTCACAACTATCACCTCGACCGGATCGCTGGTGAACTGCGGCCGGTGCTTGAATCTCTCAAGAATGTGCCCGACGGCAAACTGACCCGGGCGGATCTCGAAAATCATCCTCAACTTGTTGAAGAGCTGAATGGACTTCTGATCGCCTACACCAACATTCCCGAGGAAACTCATGAGATGTTGATGCGGCAATTCCAGGAGCGCATTCAACAAGGTGAGGCCAGCGACTCGGCAGTCGACATTCTCAGTAGCCACGTCTTCAAGCACATCATGGAGATCGTGCAAGCCGAGAGCACTGTGCAAACTGAATACATAGAATCGTTCCGGCGGATTCAGCAGTCAGTGGAAGAGAACCTCGCCAAGGCTATCGACGGAGTTGACCTGGCGGTCTTCCTTGAACAACTGGCAAAGGGAAAGGTTGAAACTACGAGGCTCGAGCTGGAAAGCATGCGCGTGGTGCGAAAACAAATCCAACTGAATCCGACGGAAGTAAACAACCACTTGGAGTTGATTCACGCGCTTGCTAAAGAGCTCAACTGGCCTAATGAAAAATATGTCGCCAAGGTCAAAGATTATTTCAATGCGGGTCCCGACAAAACGCTGCGCGCCCTGGAAATGTTTCAGCGGTTGACTCGTTTCGGCGATAGCAGCAATGCCACTTCCGTCAAGACCTCATATCTCGATAAAGACGGCAAACAAGTTGAGGTCAAGGTCGATCCCACGCGAAAGAACCTCGGGCTCCAACTCTTCGTAGCCGCGATCAAAGGGGGCGAAACTGCCGGCACACTCATCGTTAAGGGAGGCGAATGGTGGGGCCATGTTCAGAACGGCAAGGACTTGTTCGTCAACCTAGACAAGTTGTTCACGCAAAGCGGCAGCATGGACGACGCCACTATTGGACAAACTCAGGCGGCTTTGTTCGCGAACATCATCAACTTCAACAATCTCGTTAATAAATGGCAAGTTCCGGCAAAGGGACTTCTTACTTCAAATTTGGTGGGAACGCTGAGTAGCAATGCCGGCGCAATTGGCATCGATCCTTCGGCAAACGACGAACTGATTTACTCGGCATTCAAGGACCTCGCCGTCATGTACCAGCCTCATCTCGCCGGCGTCATTGCCCTAATGGAACTCGGCCAATGGGGATACAAGGAATGGGTCCTGACTGGCGAGAAAAACGACATCATCGATGCGATGGTCGAAAACGGTATTTGGGAACCGGGTGACGTCAAAAGTCTGAAGACCTTAAAGCCGGGAGAACTGCCGAAGTTGAAAGCGGTGCGCGCTCGGGAGGCAGGCGAAATATTTGCGCCCGTTGAACTCGCGCGTCGCGATATGGGAAACGTCTTCCTGATTAAGAGTAAGCGGGAATTTCACCCGTGGTTGAAGATGCTGGACATTGCCCACGACGGCGGCTACCTCGATTCCGATGGCGTAATGACTAACTCAGTCGATGCCCTCAATGAACTGTCGGGCTCCTACTTTTGGCGCAAGGTTTACCTCGGCGTGTTGCCAAAATCCACGCGCGATTGGAACAAACCGAAAATGGAAGCGCTCGGCATTATCATCAAGCGCAGCGAAGACGATCGGAAAACTCCCCTCGTCGGCAGTCAGATCGTGATCGACTCAACCCAGGAAAAGCTTCCGGCAAGCGAAACACAACTGCGCTTGATGGGTTATCTGATGGCTGACTACTGGATTAAGCGCCAGACAATCCTGGAAGAGGCTTTGTTGCCGAAACTCGAGAAAGAGGCGGCGCGTCGTTTTCTTGACAAGTTAAAATCCGACGAGGCCGAAGCATCAAATTACAACCTGATGGACCAGGTCGAAGAGCTCTACAAGGAAGTGAAGCTGATAGACAAAAAGCTCTGGCCTCGTGTCGCCCATTCGGCGGATCCATTTCCGATCAGCAAACTTTATGACGCGGAGAAAAACACCCCTGTCCTCGACGCGTTCAAAGACGAAGACAAAGTGAAGCGGGCGGTAGCTGAGCTGCAACAGCTTCAGGATTTTCTTAAGGACCCCGATAAATCAACTATCTCAATCTATGACGAATCGATCTCTGCTCCGGTTGAGTTCACCCGCATCAGTGCTCCCAAAGAGGCGACGGTACTGATGCAGTCGTTGCGTGATTACTATCGCAAGCTGCTCGATGGGTACGAGCAAGTGCACGCCGTGCTCGATGAAGGAAACAAAGTTCTCAAGGAAGGCAACGTAACCGTCGAGCCTTTCCACATCAAATTTGAGCCCGGCACGTGGGCCCTTTGGGCGCTGAGCGAGGGCGTCACGAATCCGGTGCGCGGCGATTTGAAAACGTCAAAGAATTGGCTGGACGGTTACTACCAGGCACGAAAGCGTGTTTTCCGCGACGTCGCGGAAAAAACCAAAAGCTCACCCGCTAGCGGACCGTTGGAGTCGTTATGGAATTTTGTGCAAACAGCGCTTGATCGCGACACGGTTGATACCGGCGGCAGCCCGGCACATCCGTTGTGGCCCAAGCTCATCAAGTTGCGCTTTCAGATTCATACTCTTGAGCTGATGGAAGACTTCGCGGTGTCAATGGAAGGCACTGAGCTGCGCGACTACGCTTCGAAGATGACCATCAAGGAGGGCGTGGCCGTCAAGGTTTCGGACGACGACCTTAGTAGCTCAACAAGCCGCCTGGCGTTCATCGCAAAGACAAAACAGGAAATGGAAGATGAGTATCAAAAATTACTGGACAGTCTTACTCGTCTTTTCGAGATTGCCCTCGCCGTTGAGCCTTTGAAGCCCTACATCGGTCAGGAAATTTCCGCTGTGGCTACCATCAGTAAAGATTCGCTGCAAGCGGGTAGCGAACTTGATGCGAAGACCAGATTTCCCAATTACGTCACTAAATTCAGATGGACCGTATTAGACCTCGAGGGCACACCCCTCAATAAAGTGGAAACGAATGAGCCAAAGTGGAACCCGAAACTATTTAAGGAGGGTCTGTACCGTCTAAAAATGGAGGCGCTCGACAAAGGCGGAAATGTGCTCGCTACAGGATTTTTTGACGGCCCTGATGCTCAGACGCTGCTGGTCTGGGGTAACGTCGGTGTCAAGGATGGCGACTATGACGGTGAGCCGCTCACGATCACCATCGGCAACCTCAAAGAGGAGGTCAACAAACTTGGCGGCTTCTCGTTTGAACTCAAAGAGTATAACGAAGCTATCTGGACCAGCTCATTCACGAAAGGACAGGCAACCGCGGTAATTGGCGGGCGTACGTTCTACAGCAACGTCAGTGAACTTGAGGCTGATCCGAAAACTGGTGTGATTAAGCTGAAAGAAGACTTGAATGTTTTGCTGCCTTACAACGTGGCAGTGAAAGTTACTGTCGTTGACAAAGCCGGGCAGTCCGTCAGCGGTGCGAGTGCTGAGATTGTGAACTCGGGGGGTGCCGAGACGCCGACCAGTGGCACGATTCAGGGAACCAGCGGCACTCTAAAAGTGGCGAAGGGTGATGCGGTTGTTGCCATAGCTAAGTATGAACCTTTCGGTTTCAGACTGTTCACTCCGATAGTGAACTTCAACCCGCAACAGGGCCGCGCCATCGAACTCAAAGCTGAGTTGCCGATGTTCGATACGGGACACCTGATTGCTTCCGGTCGATTCGTTCCCGACTCTGCCCTCAATCCTGCGCCCCAACTAACCGGCGGTCAGATTAGCTCTAATATAGGAAGCAGCGGCGTTGAGGACCAGGGCACATTCACGCTCGCGAACGATAAGCCAATCAACCTTCAGTCAAATCCTCAGTTCGAAGCGACCGCCTCCGTGACCGATGGAAACGGCAAACGCTATCTCCCAAAAGTCGGAAAGATCACCAAAGGTATCTCCGCCGACAGCAAGCTCAATCTGGGTAATATTGAAGTCGCTCGTTCGGGTCTGACGCTGAAGCCCATTCAAGTGGAAATGTTTGATTGGACCGGGCGGGCCATTATGCCGTCGGCAGGACAAAGCCAGGTGTTAATAAACGGCGTCGCGATCGCCAACAACAACGGTACCTTCATCGGCGAGTACACCTTCACCGACGACAACGAACAGATCATGATCGAAGGCACATTTGAGATGCCCGACGGATCGCAGGCCGTGATGCAACAACGCATTGCTGCGCGCGAATTCGGCGGCATTGGCGCGGCCAGCCCGCAATCGCCGACCTATTCGCTAAAGCTGCCAATCTATTTGCCTGGCAGTTTACGAGTAAATGGTCGCACGCGAATCGACGGAGTCCCGAAAGATCACAGCACGCCCGGCTTTGTTAGTCTTACCGATCCACTGCATGGACTCGCCAATGCGCCACTCAGCAACATGCCGTTCGATTTCACTTATCACAAGCCGGTGTACCTCACCGAAAACCTGACGATTCAGGCAACAGCAAACGACGGCGACATCACTTATCACGGCTCGATTGCTGCCAAAGCTCCGAATGGCGCCGGATATTTGGATGTTGGCGAAATTGTTCTGGCGACAGGTAACACTAAGACGGAAGAAACGGCGAAGAATGAAGAGCCTCCTGAGCCAGTGAATGCTGCTGGCGAAGAGTCAAAGCCCGCTGCCGGCGGTGATGAGCCGCCCGAGCCCCTGTCGCCTGTGCATAAACCGCCGGCTGGTCAGACGGGAACCGATCCGTCTGCGAATGAACCGCCCGAGCCTGTGGCTGCCAACAAGCCGCCCGGCAGTCGGAGCGGTGTAGATCCCTCTGAGAATGAGCCGCCTGAGCCTGTCGCGGGAAACACGATCAAACCATCGGGTAATGAAGGATCGGGACATGAAGGTCCGGAACCAGTTGCAGGAAACAAGCCTCCGGTAGACGAGGCGCCGGAACCTACGGGCGACGCCGGCCCGCCCGCAACCGGTGGAAATCAGGGCGCGCCAAACTCTGGGGACCGCAACCCGAATGAACAAAAGCCAGAGCGACCTGGTAGTGGTGCGGCGAGAAAACTAGACCTGTCGGGCATCTGGAATGTCATTTGGCAAAGCAAGGGCGATGAGATGTTGGGAGATGCGACGAGGACCGACCGATGGGAGTTTACTGACCTGGGCGGAGGCAGATGGCGTCTAAAGATTACAATTTTGGATTTGCGACAAGACACTCAAGGCGACCTTGCCGTCACCCATGTAGAAGATCCGCGAGGTAAGACATACGAATCCACGATAACAACTGAGGATGAAGGTAATGGAAGATTTCGCTTGATGTTTCCCAGGGATGAGAAATTCGTGATCGAGCTAACGGGAACCTATAGCTCGTCGCAGTTTTCAATGACTTCCACTAATGATGGCGTGAATGGAGTTCAGCTTATATACAACGCGAAACGGCCGTAAGCGTCGCTGACGTAGCGTGGCAATGTTTCATGAGTTGCAGCTTGCTTTCGTTCAGTTCCAATTTGGAAAGCCCCATGCTCAAGTTAAGAACGATAAAGTGTTTTGCTTTTTTTCTGCTGGCAATCCTTGCGAGCGCAGCAGCGCACGGCCAACCACGCGGGCAGACCCGGAAGGCCAAGCCGGCGTCAAAGCAAGTTAGCCGCGCGGCAAACCTCGTCGACGAAGCGGATAAACTCTCCGAAGAGAAGAAATGGTCTGAAGCGATCGACGTCTACAAAATCGCTATTCGGCTCGATTCAAACTACGAAGACGCTTACGCCGGCCTGGGTGATTCTTATCTAAATATCGGGAAGTGGGACGAAGCGCTGTCAGCTTACAAAGAACAGATTCGCGTAGCTCCCAACAGTCCTAACGCTCACTACAACCTCGGCTACGCCTACAATAGGATGGGCCGGCACGGCGAGGCTTTCGCGCCGCTGGTTAAAGCTGTCAGTCTCGATCCGCAATTCGCTGAAGCGCACTACGGTATTGGCTTCGCCTATATGCGAGGGCAGGAGTTTGAAAAAGCAGTCGGCTTTTTGAAGAGCGCCATCCGGCTGAAACCGGATTACGCGGAAGCTATTTATGGACTCGGCTCAGTCCTGGCCCGCTTGGGAAACTTTGATGCGGCCGATGCAGAGCAACGAACACTGGCGCCGATCAATTCCCGGTTGGCAGCCCAGCTAGATAAAGACATTCAAAAGGCACGTCTGGCCGCTGCGAACGAGAGGGCGAATGAAAGCAGCGCGAGGGTCGGTAACAATCCCGCAACGCCGCCGGCGCAAACATCCCAACAGAGTAACCGATCAAATCCCGATCATAGCGCGGCGGCTATAACCGGATCAGCAACCGCTTCACAAACGAATAGTCCCTCACCCAGTGATGCCAAGGTTGAGTTGGCTTTCTGGGAAAGCATTCGCAGCAGCAAGGATCCGGCAGACTATCGCGCCTACCTTCAGAAGTTTCCGAATGGCGTGTTTGTCGATCTCGCGCGTCGTCGAGCTGGGCAGGAAGAAAAAGTCTCTGGGGTAAAATCGGAAGTAGCTCCGGCCGTCGGCAATTCGGTAGTGCCGAGGACATCTCAACCAGCAGCCGCCAACGCAAACACACAGCCGGCATCCTCACAGCCGATAACATCAGATCGTTCCGTTCCGGCTTCGGCGAATGTCGCTGCGGATCGACTCGGCAAAGGGTTTGGTTTGAAGGCGGGAATAAGTACGCGTGCCGATGCCGCGAGTGCCCTGGGACCTCCCGCGCGCGATGTCAACGCCTCGATGGTTGAATACAATCCGCAGCCGGGCACTGGAAAAATCTATGTGGAGTACCAATCCAATTCTCCGATAGTTAGTCGAATAGAAGTTTATCTCCCGGCGCCGGTATTGCGCGCCGATATGCTGATGGCTCTTAAGCTGTCCGATCGACCTCAGGAAGCCAAGCCCGATTCAAAAGGAAGGCTGGTCGAGTATTTTGGAGCGCCGAGATTCATGGCCCTCGCCCACGTGGCTGGCGAAGCAACAAGTGGAATTAATAGGATCGGTTATTTTAGTGAAGCGCTCTTCAATGAAGCGCTCGGTCGTCCGCAGCCGCAAGCTAATGACACGATGGCTGCGAACCCATCCGGTGCAATAGTTCCGAAGTCCTCAGACCCTTCGAACCCTCAAGCAACTACAAATAACTTGTCAGGATCCTCGCCGGCCAATGGAGTCGGCCTACCACCTTCGATCGCCGCCGCTACCTCGACCGAAGCGGCAGCCGAAAAGAGCTGGACGATTCCTGCAAATACTATTGTGTTCATGCGCATTAACAACGGGGTGAGCTCGAAGAGGGCGAAGGCTAACGACATAATAACCGCGGTCGTGTCGCTGCCTATCACTATTGAGGGCCGCACGCTGGTTGCCGCCGGCACACTGGTGGAAGGACGAGTGACGCAGGCGAAGCCGGCCGGACGGATGGGCAAGCCGGGAATGATTGCCATCGATTTCGGCGAGATCGTTTTTAAGAATAGTTCGCGCGTTAAACTCATCGGAACCCTAACCGCCGCTAACGCCGATCCAAAACACAAAATTGATCCCGAAGGTTCGGTAAAAGCAAAGAATAAGGGACCACAGCCCGGCGTCGTTATCGCCGGAGGGGCCGGGCTGGGTGCAGTCATCGGGGGCGCGAGCGGGGGCGGCGCTGGCGCGGGGATCGGCGCTGCCGGCGGTGCGGGCGTTGGCATTGCTGCCTCATTGCTTATGAAAGGACCTGAGGCTGAATTGAAGCCTGGCTTTCCGTTTGGAATTCAACTTTCGAAGCCCGCAATCATAAGTGAGAGCAATTTGAGGGAGGCAAATCCTCAATGAGGATGCTTGGATTATCAGTCGTCTTGCCATCCGCCGGGGAGGTTGAGCCTGGCAAGAATTTACAGTCTAAGGCTCGGAGCAATTTTCCCAGCCACGCGCTGGTTGCACTAATCCTGTTTGTCGGCAGTTACGATTGCCTGGCGCAGACCGCTTACCTTGGCATCAAGCCCGGCTCAAGCACACGCGCTGACGTTGCGCGACTGCTGGGCCAACCAGTCAAACAAATTAGCGAGACCATGGTCGAACATGGTCCACAGTCAGGAACAGGAGCGATTTATGTGGAGTATCGCGCTGGCTCGGAACTTGTCGGCCGCATTGAGGTGTACCTTGTCGATAATGTTTTGCGTGAGACGTTAATCCAGGGTCTCAAACTAACAGTTCAACCTGAAGTCAGAAAAAACAATTCGAAGGGTCGACTAATTGAATACTTTGGTTCGCCGCGTTACCTGTCATTAACCTATGCCGGCGGCGAGGCGAGCTCGGGAGTTAAAAGCGTGGGTTACTACGGCGAAGAGATGTACGACCTTGCCCTGGGAAGACCGCCCGTCAGCAAGAGCGGCGGGGACATCGTCAGGAATTCAGAGCCGGTGCCGGGCGGACAATCCTACACCGAAGTGCTGGGGCGCGCGCAAGGCGCCCTGCAAGCGCTCGACTATAATGGCGCAATACGCTTCGCCCAGCAGGCTGTGCAAATCGATCCGGGAAAAGCTGGTGCCTATGAAGTGATCGGCATCGCACAGCTTTATGGCATGCGTGACCTGGGCGCCGCCGCTACCGCCATGCGCGCGGCTGTTGATCGCGGCGGATCAGCAGCGTTCGGTATCACGCACGATCACAGTGGCAACTTTCAAAGTTATTGCCAGGGCTCTCTCTATGTGAATAAGTATGGTATCAGCTATCGCAGCAACGATGGCAGCCATTCATTCAACGCAAACTACAATGCCGTAAAGGAAGCGAAAGAGAATAGTTTTGTCGGCTCGAACCTCCATTCATTTCACATCAAGGTGAACGAAAATGGCAAGACAAAAAACTATAACTTCGCGCCCGGCACACTCAATGCCGCGGAAACCAATCTCATCCTCACGTTAATGCGTAACCCCTAACCACATTTTCTGCCCAAAGAACCGCGCGCGAAATTTTCCAGTTCCCGATTCGTTTTCTCCCACTTGATTGACCGCCGTCGCCCGGTGTAATATTCCGAACGAACGTTCGAACGGTAAGCGGATTTGCGCTAAACAAGCCGAAACGTGGGAATCTCCTGGCCGGATCCGCCAATTTTGAGGAGTGCATGATCAACTTTCAAACATCACCTGAGCAGTACCATCACTGGAAATTAGCTATAGACGGCGCGGTAGCGAACCTGAGCATGGATGTTCAGGAAGATGAGACGTTGGCCGAAGGCTACAAACTAAAACTCAATTCATATGACCTGGGCGTGGACATTGAGTTGGCCGACGCGATCCAGCGCATCCGGTTCGAGCATCCCGAAGTGAAGGTTGTTGTCATCACCAGTCTCAAACCGCGAATCTTCTGCGCCGGCGCCAACATCTACATGCTCGGCACCTCTTCGCACGCTTTCAAAGTTAACTTCTGCAAGTTTACAAACGAAACCCGCTGCGCGATCGAGGACGACTCTCATCATTCCGGGCGCCGCTATGTTGCGGCACTTAACGGTACCGCGTCGGGTGGCGGGTATGAGTTAGCGATAGCCTGCGACGAAATTTATCTGGTCGATGATGGCAACTCCGCGGTTTCCCTTCCCGAGGTTCCACTGCTTGGTGTGTTGCCCGGCACAGGCGGCCTGACGCGGTTGGTTGATAAGCGAAAGATCCGTCGCGATCGCGCCGATGTTTTTTCCACGCTCGCGGAAGGCTTGAAAGGAAAGCGCGCGAAAGAGTGGCGACTAATTGACGATTCGTTCCCTACCAGCAAGTTTCAGGAATCGATCGGCGCTCGCGTGCGCGAGATTGTTAACTCACGTTCTGATGATCCTGAGTCCTTCCCCTCTCCCTTTTGGGAGAGGGGCCAGGGGAGAGGGCCTGATGCTGCTAACCCCTCCCCTCTTATTCCCCTCCCAGAGGGAGGGGAAATTAGCGGCATCAAACTCAACCCGCTCCAACTCGAAATCAAGCCGGCGGGTCTGGAATACAAATACGTGAACGTCGTTTTCAATCGCGAGCAGCGATATGCGGATTTGACCGTGCGCGGACCGGAAGCAAATTTGGCGGCGACGCCCGATGAGATCCAGAAACTTGGTGACTCCTATTGGCCGCTTCAGGCTTATCGAGAGTTAGACGATGCGCTGCTGTACCTGCGCGTGAATGAGCCCGAGATCGGGTTGGTTTGCGTGCGCACCGTGGGAAACATCGATGGCGTGCTGGCCGTCGACAAGGCGTTGCGGGCTAATAAGGACCATTGGCTGGTACGCGAAATCATTCTTTACATGGCACGCGTGCTGCGCCGGCTTGATCTAACGGCGAAGAGCTTTTTCGCAATAGTCGAGTCCGGAAGTTGTTTCGCCGGCAACTTGCTTGAGCTGATGCTGGCCTCTGATCGCAGTTATATGCTCAACAACGCGGACGAAAAAGTTGAACTTGCGCTAAGTGAACTCAACCAGGGCGCACTGCCGATGAGCAATGGTTTGACGCGTTTGCAGTCTCGCTTCCTGGCCATGCCAGAAAAAGTAGCGGAGATTCTTGCGAGATCAGGACGGTTCGATACCGAGGCGGCGGAAGAAGCCGGACTGATAACGTTTGCGCCCGATGATCTGGATTGGGAAGATGAAATCCGCGTGGCGATAGAAGAGCGAACTTCGCTCTCGCCGGACGCGTTAACGGGCATGGAAGCATCGTTGCGCTTTGCCGGTCCGGAAACGATGGACACGAAGATCTATGGAAGACTGACGGCGTGGCAGAATTGGATCTTTCAACGACCGAATGCCGTTGGCGAAAAAGGTGCGTTAACGAACTATGGAAAGCCCACACAAGCACAGTTTGATTTTAAGAGAACTTAAGTAGCACAGACTTTAGTCTGTGTTGGTCAACAAAATGCACCGACTGCAGAGCATGGTTCAAGATAGAAAATCTCATGGTTGGGAAGGGTGGCTTGCCCCCGCTCTGATCGGGTGCCATTCAACGCGCGGGGGTAAACCACCCTTCCCAACCTGTGAGGCTTTTTATCTTGAGTGCTTACGCTGAGACTTTGTGTCTCCGCGGCTGATTTTAAGCGAGGCGTCATGAACCTTTACGAACGAATTCCCAACAACGTTAACTTAAGCGAAGACAAAAAACTTCAGCGCGCGCTGGAGAAGTGGCTGCCAAACTACCTCGACTGGTGGAACGAGATGGGTCCTGATGGCTTCCAACAGAAGGACGTTTATCTGCGTACCGCGATTAGCGTCGAGCCGGACGGCTGGGCCAACTTCGACTTCGTGAAGATGCCCGATTATCGTTGGGGCATTTTTCTAAAGCCTGCCGAGCCTGACGCGAAGATTGGCTTCGGCGATAATTACGGTCAGCCCGTTTACCAGGAAGTGCCCGGCGAATTTCGTAACGCGCTGCGCCGCATCATTGTTACGCAAGGCGACACCGAACCCGCCTCCGTTGAACAGCAGCGCGAACTCGGCAAGACCTGTCCTTCCCTTTACGACTTGCGCAATTTATTCCAGGTCAACGTCGAGGAAGGCCGGCACCTCTGGGCGATGGTTTACCTGCTGCAACGTTATTTCGGCCGCGATGGCCGCGATGAAGCGGACGCGCTGCTCGAACGACGCAGCGGCAATCCTGATAAGCCGCGCATTCTCGAAGCATTCAATCAACCCTGCGATGACTGGTTGAATTTTTTCTGCTTCACGATGTTTACCGATCGTGACGGCAAATATCAATTGTCGGCGCTGGCGGAATCCGGCTTTGAACCACTGGCGCGCACCTGCCAGTTTATGTTGACTGAAGAAGCGCACCACATGTTCGTGGGCGACACCGGCATCAACCGCGTCGTCAAACGCACCGCGCAGTTAATGAACCAGGGCGACGTGCGCGAACTCGGCGGCATTCCTCTGGGCATCATTCAGCGTTACATCAATTTTTGGTTTAGTTATTCGCTCGATCTATTTGGCGGCGAAATCAGTTCAAACTCGGCAGACTTTTTCGCGGCGGGTTTGAAAGGACGTTACAAAGAGCAGGAGCAGTACGACGACCACCTCGCTGCTGATCAGATCTTCAACATGAAAGTCGTCGAGGACAATCAGATCAAGGATTCGGAAGTTCCGTTGCGGAACGCGTTGAACGAAGTGCTCCGCGGCGAGTATGTAAAGGACTGCGAAAAAGGTCTGGCGCGCTGGAACAAGAGTTTGTCCGACGAAGGCCGCAGCGAACGTTTGTTACTTCCGAACAACCGCTTCCATCGGCACGTGGGCGAGTATGCGGGCCAAAATTTTGATCTCGAGGGAAATCTGATTTCGCAGGATGATTTTGAACGGCGCAAAAGCGACTGGCTGCCGAGCGTCGAGGATCGCGAATACGTGCGCAGCTTGATGCAGGCCGTAACTGAGCCCGGCAAGATTGCGAATTGGATCGCACCGCCGGCGACCGGCATCAAGGGCAAGCCGTTCGAGTTTGAATATGTTCGGCTTTGAATGATTTTGCTGAGCAGGCACAGAGACTCTAAGGATGCGACAAGGAGCAGAATCTCACAGGTTGGGAAGGGCGGCTTGCCCCCGCCTCGACTCAGTGGCATTCAAACAGAGCGGGGGCAAGCCACCCTTCCCAACCTGTGAGGTTTTCTAACTTGAGTGGGTCTACTTAGCTTGAGTTTTTGTCTGAGTCTTGGGCTGGAGTTTTCGAACTGAGTGGATCGATTTAGTTGAATTCCCCTCTACGTCTTTGTGCTTCAGGTGATGAGTTTCCTATGGCAGCTGATCTCTCAACAGACTTTTCGAAATACGATCAGAAGCTGGAGTTCATCCTGCGCCATGCGGCGCGCATTTTTGCCGAGAAGAATTATCACTCCACCACCATGCGCGACATCTCGCGCGCGACGGGCGTCAGCCTCGCCGGGCTTTATCATTACTGCAAATCGAAAGAAGAGCTGCTGTTTCTGATTCAGGACAACTGTTTCGGCCGCGTGCTCGATAGTCTTGAGGAGCGCCTGCGCATTGAAGCCGATCCGCTTGCTCGTCTGCGCATCTTCATTGAAAACCACCTTTCGTTTTTCGCCGCCAACATGGCTGAGATGAAGGTGCTGTCGCATGAAGCTGAATCGCTGGAAGGCGATTTGCACATACACGTTTCCACTAAGAAAGACAGATACACCAAGCTTGCGCGCCGCATACTGAAAGATTTGCAGCAGGCAGAAACTGTCAGCTCGCAAGTGGATCTCACAGTCGCAACTTATGCCCTGTTTGGCATGATGAACTGGATCTACAACTGGTATGATCCGAAGGGCAAACTGAAAGTTTCCGAGCTGGTTGAGAATGTGACGCGTTTGTTCCTGCAGGGATTCATTGCCGGATCATCGAGGGAAGCACTACACTTTGCGCCACAAACAGTTGCGCAACCGTTGAGCGTGTGGCGTGGTGTAAGCGACGCTAAGTAAGTTTGAGGAGAACTTGAAATGGCGGAAGCCGAAGCACAGGTGAAAACTAACTCAAGTGGGTTGGTGCAGTACGGCAGCGAAAACGGTATTGCTTTTC
>Ga0137418_10000161_pt1 | contig 51866 bp, 46 predicted proteins | sample CZODoug3_1_2_16f_FD_122242 | JGI IMG/M metagenome (GOLD analysis project Ga0137418, IMG submission 122242) | Vadose zone soil fungal communities from Angelo Coast Range Reserve, California, USA - CZODoug3_1_2_16fungal (Hybrid Assembly) | ecosystem: Environmental > Terrestrial > Soil > Vadose...
AATCCCAATGACGAAACAGCATTGAAGAAATGGCGGGCGGGAGTAATCGTCTCGTTAGGTATGGCGTCAACCATCGTTCTTTTCGGGTTGGTTCTGAGATTTATGGGTGCAACATGGAATGTTGCTGGTTGGTTCTTCATCGTAGGCATCGTGCTTCTGCTTGCATGGACGCCGAAATTAGATGTGTCCGCTGTCGGCTAGATTTTTGCTTCCACAGAGGTTTCTTAGTCCTTTGATTTACCTTCATCACTATCGCGTCGAGACCTTCTTGGAAGATTTAACCTTCAAGTACATGTCGGGCATCTTGAACGGATGGATCAATCCAGTGTTTTTTCTTACGATGATCTTAATGCTAGTGGACAAGACACTTAGGTTGACCAGAATATTTCGATATGTTGTCCTCGCATTGGTTCCCTTCTGCTGGGTTGCGCTTCTGTACGACCATGTCTATCCCCGCGAAGGCTACATTCTGTGGACCATTGGCATGCTGTTGGTTCTGATCTCAAAGAGCTCGAAAACGTCGAGGTCCACTCAAGTTTTGCAAGGCGGTTGAATGATTTGACCCCGCTTTATTGGATAAGTCTGGTTAGTCGGATAATCGTACAAGTGGTTTCGCGAGGATTCCACTTCTCCGGTAAGCGCGTTCTATAAAGGGGAGAGTCAAGAGAAAAAACATCCCCGGCGACTGGAAGGAGCAAAAATGTTCGCTCCGCTCTCCAGCCCAGGTCATGTTGAGAGGCTCTGGGGTATTCGCTCTTCGTAGATCCATTCTGTTTTCGTGACGGCGCTTTCGGATTCTGAAGCAAGACAAGCTGCGCGGTTGAACGTTGTCAACCATGGTTCTATCTGAGGCTCGAGGCCTATAGCTTTTTCTGGTTATCCGAGGGGGCCTATAGTTTATCAAGAGACTCGCGGTGCTCGGAGCACACTCTCCGCCTAACGCGCTTGTGGAGACTCACCCTCGAACCAAAGCGTCAGAAGAACCGAAAAGCCATCACCAGAAATAAATCCAGCAAAGGACGGTCCTCACCCAACGCTTAAGCTGCTTGTTGTTTCAGATGTTCTGCGTCGAAACGAACTCCTTTCTTCCAAACGAGCAAAGTGGTGGCCGCGATCTTACGCGCCAAGGTGAGGCGCGCCAAATGCGGCTTCACGCCTCGGGCGACGCAGGCTTGGTAAAAGTCTTGGAAAGGTCCCACGGTCGAGGCGGCTCGCGTCGCTGCACCCTTGAAGATATTTTTCAGATCGTGATTATGGTTGATGTTGAGCCCGCGGACGGCCAGGACCTTCTTGGAGCGTTTCAGTTGGCCACCGACGAAGCGATATTCCCCACTGGTGTACGTCCTCAGCGCCAAGCCACAGTAGGCCCAGAGTTGTCGCTTGGTGCGGAAGCGATTGGGCGTCTGCATCAGAGCGATCAACAAAGCGGCGCGGATGAGGCCAATGGTAGGAATCTGCCGCAGTAATTTCATGGCCGGATGTTTCCGGGCTTCCGCTAATAGTTCTCGCCGCGCTTGCTGGCGCAATGCCGCTAAGGCGTCGAACTGCTGGTAGTAGAGTCCGGCACGACGGCGTACGCCGGCTTCCGAAATCTTTGCGAGCCATTCCGCACGGTAGCGCGGTGCATACACCTGCTGGCCGGCACAAGGAATCCCCCAGCTTCGGTAAATGGCCTTCAGCCGACTCATCACCCGCGTCAAATCGCGTGTCATCGCTATGTAGCTGCGCGCCAGCTCCTTCAGAGTTCGGATACCCGGCTCGCCGTGATACACCGAGCTGAGCTTGTTCAGATACAACAACTCGGACAGCTTGCGAGCATCGATGCGGTCGTTCTTGTTCCCGACTTTCAACAGGGCATTCTTGCGCGGATCGCAGACCACCACTCGGGTGACGTGAGGCTGGAGCAGACCGTGCAACCAGGCGGCCCAGGTCCCTTCTTCAAAGGTCACCGACAAACTGCCGCGCAGGCCGCGAATAAACTGGAGAATCGTCTCCGCTTTCGTTTCGACAATAGCCTCCATCACCAGATTCCCGCGCGAATCCCGAACGGCCACCGAGATCGTTGCCTGATGCACATCCATCCCAATATACTTGGCGTCATTCATGAGGGCGCTCCTTGTTGTAGGTAGAGATGCGAACGATCAAAACCTACTCCAAACGGGCGCCCTTTTATAATGCGTTAATCAGGACCCCTTCCGCGCACTGGACTTGACGCTCGGTTTCCACAGTAGAATGCAGCATGGCCGGAACAGCGCAAGACTTCTACGACGACCTATCCAGCAATTACCACTTAATTTGTGAGGACCCTGAAGCATCCATGGCGAGGCAAGCCGCTGTTCTTGGACCCATCCTTGTGCACGAATGCGGCAACGCTGTGCCAATCACGATACTCGACTGTGCCTGTGGGATCGGAACACAAGCAGTGGGCTTGGCTAAAGTCGGTTTCCGCGTCACAGGTACTGACTTCAGCGCCCGCGCTATCGAAAGGGCCCGCGGTAGTAGTTCGCGCTCGAACTTTTGGAACTGATTCACATCTCGTAGGTAAATCGGTGAATGCCGGCAGCACTTTTCGGGCCAACACTCGGTGCGTTACCGTGGATGTCGCCGCGATCTCCATCAGCGTTTGCGCGCTGGCGGTGAACAGCAGGCCATAGATCAAACGCGCGTTGTCCAAGGCCAGCACATTTGAGTTCATGCGGCACCGTGAACACTACATGGAAGTAGCTGGTGGCCAGGAGTTCTCCCTCACGAGCCGCCAGCCAACGCTGGCGCGCTTGGGTCTGGCGCTTGGGTCTGGCGCTTGGGGCAGTGCCGATTTCTGTACGAGTTGTAAGAGATGGCCTCATGTCGGAACCCTATTCAGAACGGGGAGGCCCAATCGTGCTCTGAAGACGCTGAAACTCTTGCATTTCGTGTCGCGTTTGCTGGACCTTGCCTTGCTTCCGATAGAGAGCCGCCAGTCCGAAATGCGCCTGCGCTGCGAGCGAGGTCTCCTTTTCGAGTTCGATCACCCTCGTCCACACTTTCTCAGCAGTCTGAGCATCGCCGCTCAACGAAGCGGCCTTGCCCAGAGAGTAGAGGGTTTCCGGCATGTCTGGCTTTCTGTCATTCGCGCGCTTAAGTTCCTCCAGAGCTTCGGTAGCCTTTCCCTGTTGGAGCAACGCCGCACCTAAACGATAAGCAGCCTCGGCATTGCCCGGACGAAGTTTAGTCTCCGCGCGAAACTCGGCTTCTGCTTTTGGCCACTGAGCGGAGTTTGCGTACACCTTACCTAGTTCGAGATGGAGGCCAGGCAATTCGGGACGGAGCCGCAGTGCTTCCTGATATTCTTTTTCGGCCTGTGGCATTTGGCGCAGGACAAAATAATTTTCAGCGAGCGCTTGATGCGCGCGGGCGGAGTCCGGATGCGCGGCGATAAGCATATCAATGGCGCTCTTGGAGAGCAGTCCACTGGCGTGGCCGAGGTAATACAGCAGATCTGGGTCGTCGGGTCGTTGAGCGAGGGCGGCATTGAAGTTCGCGACCGCTTCGCTCAATTGACCGGTTTCGATTTGCGCGATTCCCAGGGCGTCCTGTGCGCCTACCCTCTCGAGGTGCGGGATCGCCTCGGCGGCGTACCCCTGAGCCAGAAGGGCGTAGCCAAGATATTGATGAGCGACGGGGAGGTCAGGGCTCAATTCGAGCGCGCGCTTCAGCGGATTGATGGCCGAACCGTAGTCGTGCTTCTCCATGTACGCCGCGCCGAGATTCACGAAGGCATCGGCGAGGCCCGGGTCGAGTTCCGTAGCTTTGCGAAATTCGGCGATCTCTACATCAACTTGATGCTGCTTGCGCGCCTCCAGCCCAGCGCGAAGATGCTCTGCCGCCGCATCGGACGCCACGGCTTGCCCCGCAAGCAATCCAAATAGAAGAAGATGAATCATGAGCCTTCCGGCTCACGAACTTCGAGGAATTGATCCGCGCGAACATCCTTCAGAACTTGTTTCGCGCCAGAAGGCCAGAGGATCTCGACCGCGGCTTTCGCGGCCGAGCCTAATCCGAAGTGAAGGCGCTTATCGTTGGCGCAGACGTAACTGCCGGCGGAGGTTGCCGTGCGAGTTTGGCCGTTGACACGCACGATCGCGCCGTACCCGTCGCGATTACTACGAGTTCCGCGCAAAGTAATGGATAGCCAATGCTGGCTCCCGCCGCGATTCAGCAGCAGAACGGGAGGACCGCCGAGCGTTGTTATGAGGACGTCCATCCAGCCGTCGTTGTTGATGTCGCCGAAGGCGGCTCCGCGGGCAGCCAGCGGCGCGGTCACGCCAGAGTCCGCGCGCTCGAAACGGCCGCTGCGATTCAGCGCAAGCAGCGGCAGCTCCTTGTAGTGCAGCGAGGCGTCAATCTGTTGGACATTATCGAGAACGTGGCTCTGCGCGACGAAGAGATCCTTCCAGCCGTCATTGTCGAAATCCTCCAGGCCCACGCCCCAGCCGGAGCTGCCCGAGGTCAGAGCGCCTAAACCGGTTTCCAGGCTTTGATAGCTGAAGAGACCGGCACCGTCATTGTGATACAGGCCGTAAAGCTCGCGCGGCAGGACCGTAACGAGGACGTCAGGACGGCCATCATTGTCGTAATCCTGAAAGACGGTTCCCATCCCCGAAAGACCCTTGCCGTCCGACGTGAGTGCGGCGCCGGATTCAAGCGCGCACTCCTTAAAAGTGCCGTCACCATTGTTATGGAAGAGGTACTGCTGCATGCCGTCGTTAGAGACAAAAATGTCCGTAAAGCCGTCGCCATCGTAGTCTGCGAAGGCGACGCCCAGTGCCCTACCCTTCTTTGCCGCAATCCCTGAACGCTCGCTAACATCCTCGAACGTGCCGTCGCCCCGGTTCCGATAGAGGAGGCAGGTCGTCGGGGGGAATGCACCGGGCGGGCAGTAGGTATGCCAATCGCCACCACAAATCTTGTTGTGATCGGCGTCCCATTCCATATAGCGGGTCACAAACAGGTCGAGATGGCCATCGTTGTCAAAGTCGAAGAAACCGGCAGAAACTGACCAGCCTCCGCCAGCAACGCCTGCCTTGGCGGTTACATCCGTAAAGGTGCCATCGCCGTTGTTGTGATAAAGGATGTTTTTTCCGTAGCTTGTCACGTACAGATCGGAATAGCCGTCGTTGTCGTAGTCGCCAACGGCGACACCCATGCCGTAGTTACCGTTGCCCGCGTGTGCGAGTCCCGCCACTTCGGTAACATCCGTGAAGCTGCCATCGTGATTCTGACGGTAAAGACGATTCCAGTAACGAGGAGTAGCGCGGTCGAAGCTTTCGGGGACGTGTAGACTGTTCCCAATCTTGCCTCCATTCACCAGGAAGATGTCGAGAAGGCCATCATTGTTGTAATCGAAGAGGGCCGCGCCGCCCGGCATGGTTTCGATTAAATACTTATGAGGTGTAGGAGAATTCTGGAGGATAAAGTCGATTCCACGCAGCGGCTTGACTTCGAAAATAGGCGTTGCGGCTGCCAACGCTGCAACGCTCAAAAAATCACGCCGCGTATACCGCCGAAACATACCGTGCGTGGCTCTCCTTGTATCTGAGCCCTGCTCACTGCGTTCGGATGCGCAGAAACAGGCTAGCACGAATTCTAGACCGGTCAATCCAACATACAGGGAGATGCAGAGGAGCAGCTCGTCGCACAAACGTCAGCCGCGCCAGAGTAGACGCGGGTGTCTACCCTGGTCGGCCAACCCGATTAGAAGAAAAGCTTCAGACCGAACTGGATCAATCTGGGATTTGTTCCAGGATAGGTACTGCTCACGACGCCGAACGTTGACGATGTCACACTCGTATTCGGCGGAGCAAAACGCGTGCGGTTGAAAATATTGAAGAATTCGGTCCGGAACTCGAACCCGATTCTTTCGTCAGGGCCGAAACGCGTCCTCTTGAACAGCGCGAAGTCAAAGTTGTTAATTCCAGACCCACGGATACTAGGATCAACGCGAGCTTCATTGCCAAACGTGAAATCCGCCGGGGCGGTGAAACATCCAGTGTTGAACCACTGATTCAGCTTGGCCGCCTTGCTGCTGGCCGAAGTCCCTTTATTGCAGCCGGCGACGAAGTTAGGTCGCGAACCCGCGCCAAATAGCGTCGTATAGTTAGGGGCGCCATTTGAAAAGACGAGGGGAAATCCTTTCTGGAACGTCGTCACCCCGTCAACCCCCCAACCGCCCACGATCTTCTCTGTCACACCACTGGCGGTCGACAGAAATTTCCTGCCGTGACCGAAGGGAAGGTCAAGGACGTAGCTGATGACCAGACGCTGAGAAACGTCTTGGGAAGATAGTGACCGTTCACCCTTGAGGTTCGTGTGGTCTTGGATGGAACCAGTGGCTACTTCTAGCCAATTCGTGAGCGTATCCGCATCACTAAGAAGCTTGGCACTGGTGTAGGCAACCAGCAGCGAACCACCACTAGGGAAGCGACGCTCAACAGTGAGTTGGAATGAGTTATAACTACTATCAAAGTTACCTTGGCCAGCAAGGCGCAGGCTCGAGTACTGTGGAAAAGGCCTGTTAAGCTGGCCGATGGTCGTCGTAGCGCTCCCCAAAGCAAACGGCGTACCCGTCGCGGCGTCAAAGAAAGGATTTGGAACCGGCGTCAGTACGGTTACGGTGGGAACTCCAGTGGGTACGGTGCCCACGCATCGCGTTCCCGTGACTGCTACCTGAGCGGCGCATTGTGTCGCGGCTTGCGCGAAGAAGTTGTCGCCCAATTGGTCGATCTCTGAGTCGTATAACGGAAGGTGCGTGCCCTTGGAGCCGACATAGGCGGCCGAAACAAAGAAATGTGAAGGCAGTTCCCGCTGTATGTTCAAATTCCATTGCTGGACATACCCAGCAGGATGGTTAGTAAGACCGTCACCGGCTATCGCGAAGCTCTGCACCGTCTGCGTTGCGTACATTTGAGTGCCAAGCGTTCCCAAGCTACGGCCGACTGGGGGAACAATAGTCGGCAAAAAGGGCGTATTGATCGTGTTTGTGGGCACGTTACCGTTTACTGTTCCGATGAAAGACGTAGTCGCATCGTTCACTGGATCGTTGTTCGGGTTGAGACCGAAGGAAACGTAGTTGGGAATCCAGAAGATTCCGTAGCCGCTGCGAACAACGGTCTTGGGATTGATGCTATAAGCAAAGCCAATTCGGGGCGACACTTCCGTTTTGTCGAGGGGAATGTTCGTGCGCTTGCCCGAAGGACTGACCAAGAAAACGTCCCCCTTGGTACCGGGTAAGCCAGGAAGACTGGCTAAGCCTGCAGTAGCGGGCGGATTCGAGAGCCAGCTTTGCGCTGTTGAGTCAAAGAACGATTGGCGATTGAATCGCTCAGACCAAGGTCCCTGCAGGTCGTACCGTAACCCTAGATTCAAGGTCAGCTTGTTGGTGACACGGTACGTGTCGTCCACATAGAACGCTCGATAAATCTGCTGCCCAGCCACAAAGGCAGGGACTACAGCTTGACCGAAGAAGTGGTTCTCCACGCTGCTTGGGTTGTCTGCAAATCCAAGCAGGAAATCAGCGAAGCTAAAGCCAGAAAAACATGGCAGGCCCGAGCCGCAAAACGCGAAGGAGCCGCTTGCGACGTTGGTTTGCGCATAATTATCACGCCCGATCTCTAGTTGTATACCGAATTTGGCTGTGTGGCGGCCGCGCACGAGTGTGACGCTCGGAGAAAAATCGAACTGTGTGTTGCGGTCCTGGATGAAACTTTGCCCCTGCGTGCACATGATGTTGTCTGCGAAGTTAAAGACGCACGGCGTGGGCGGCGTCCTCGCGGCGGAAGGAACGACGGTGTTGTATTGCGCAGGCCAGCCAATGGTTGTGAGATCAAATCCTGCGTTGATAGGAGCGCGGTTGTACCTGAAGCGGCTGGCACTGAAGTTGATCCCAATAATGGTGTTGTTCGTCACACTATAGCTGTAGCCGATAGCGCCCAGATAGCTGTAATAAAGTTCCGAGCAGCGATCGGCACAAAGACCCGTTCCCAAGGGATCGATCGGCAGATCATTTACATTCCAATAGCTGAAGCGGAAAAACAGGTGCTGATTTGTACCAAGATTCTGATCAAACCGTCCTACCACTTGATTCTGATTGCCGCCGCCACTCGTTGCCGTCGTAAAGTTATTTGTCAAGATTCCTGTCTTGGGGTCCACCGCTCCCGCACTGTTCGGCAGCGGAAAGAATTTCAACAGCGCCAGTGATGTTGGATTTTGCCGGTTGGCCGGAATTACGTTGCCCGGAAATGTGGTTGCGGCTCCCGTGAAGCCCGGACACGCTATCGGTGTGGAGACGGTGCCACCGCAGGGGTCCTTCACCGGAGTCGGAATTGCTGAAAAATCGCCCGCTCGCTCCGCAGGCGTCGGAACAGTTGTGGTAAATGGTGTGCCGATGCGCAGACGGAAGCCTTCCCAACTGACGAACCAAAAAGTCTTCTCCCGTCCGTCATAATGTGGAATTAACACCGGCCCACCCGCGTTCGCTCCGAATTGGTTTTGAGTGAATGGCGGCCTTGGCAGGTGGTTTTTGTTCAGGAAGAAGTCGTTTGCATTGAGAACTTTATTACGAAGATATTCGTACGCTTCCCCGTGCAGGCTGTTCGTGCCGGATTTCGTGCTTAAATTGACCACCCCGCCCGAGAATTTTCCCCAGTCTGCTCCAAGGTTGCTGGTCTGTACTTTGAATTCTTGAATTGAATCCTGTACGGGGATTATCACCGGTAGGTTTATATAGCCGATATTAAGCGGCTGGCCGTCCAGGTATTCCGCGCTTTCATTTCCGAAAGAGCCATTCACCTGATAGTTGCCCCAGCCAAATGGATTTACGCCGACTGGAGTGCCGGTCGCGCTTCCTTGTGGAACTACGGCCGGAGCCAGGCTAATGAGGTTAAATACGTTGCGGCCATTCAATGGCAGTTCATTAGCCTTGCGCTCTTCGACCACCTGCCCTAATGAGGAAGTCTCCGACTGAAGCAGAGGTGTTTCCCCAGTGACCTCCACAGTCTGGGTCATATCCCCGACCTGCATCGTGAGGTCAATTCGCACACTCTGCCCCACTTCGACGATCACTTCGGGTCGCGTCGTGCGCTTGAAACCAGTTTTTTCCACTTCGATCCGGTAGCGGCCGGGCAGGACGTTCACGAAGGAATACAAGCCGTCGACCGCCGTCGGTTCGGTTCTTTTCTCCCCCGTGTCGAGGTTGGTCAGAGTTACTTGGGCGCTGGTGATCGCCGCTCCCGAGGAATCTGTGACGACCCCCGCGATAGATGCGTAGGTTGTTTGCGCAGACAGTGGCGGGCTGAAGATCAACGTAACGCAAAACCAGAGTGCCAACCCGAACGCGGGAATCGCCGCAAAACGTAATTTTTTCATGATCTGCGCTCCTGACGCGATGCTGCGCCGTGTACCAATAGTTCCTGTTGAGACAGACCACTCCGCAAGTTCCACGAGGGGAACGTTTACCGCGACACAATTCCTCGACAGTTTCCGTATTTACCTATCGATACGCGGCGCCAGGGAGAGATGTACCAGCGTTGTTGTAACATTCTTGTGAGGTGAGAATGCGGAGCGAAGAACGCGCAACGTGCGAAGTGCCAGTTTCCTTACGGCAGCGAAAGCCGCAGGCGTGGGGTCCAGGGAAGATTTACTTTGCTTCGATACATCCGCGCGAATACGGGCGAATAGTTTCTGTCGGGTCGACGCTTCGTCCCAGGTTGGCTGTTCCCCATCTTCAAAGTAAGTGGCCGCGAGAGTGGGAATGCCCTGCGCCTTTAGAATGAGATACTGTCGGGTGACCGCATGGCATTCTTCGCAGTTCTCCACGTGGGCGTTTAACTCCAACATCTTGCCTGGCGTCAGCGTGCTCGTGCCCGCTAAGGCGCTGATCTTCTTGAATTTCCCGTGGTCTTGGCAGTTTTGCCGATCGCCTAGCATCGCCTAGGTTCCCGAAGCCTCTGCACAAAGGCGCTTTTCCGCAGCCTTTCTAACCCACGATAGAAATGGTGTCGCGTATTCCCGAGTGGCTCGTTGAGTTTTTGACTGATTTCCCGTAAGTCCAATCCTTCAAAGTAGAACAATTCAAGTGTCAACCGCTGAGTCTCGGGAAGCCATTCGAAAGCTTTCTCGAGCTGCGCCCGGTTCAGTTTGGCCTCGATTTCACGGTCCAGGTCCGTCTCTCCCAACAATGTATCGTCAAGCGAGCCGATATCTGCACCAGCGTAAAACCCTCTTCGAGCCAACTGCGACTTCCGGTCAAGCGCACGGTGCACCGCGATTTGAAGGATCCAACTCTTGACACTGCCTTTTGATCTGTCAAAAAGCGTCGATTTCTTATACAGATAGAAGAACGCTTCCTGAACGACGTCTTCGGCCTCGCCGCTATCGCGTACCACACTCCGTGCAATGCCGAATACCAAACGAGAATACCGATCGAAGAGAATCTCTAAGGCGCTTGCGTCATTGGACTGCAAGCCCGCCATCACTTCTTCATCGCTTGGAATTGGGCGTTGGGGCGCACTCTGCAGGACAGCCGTGCACTCCTGGCTTTTGCCCCAAGGAATAGGAAAGGGAAGCGTGCGTCCTGGCGGCGGAGAACTCATGCCTGGTTACCAAGAGACGGTATGTCGGCGCTGCGCTCAGCGAGACTCCCGTGACATCGGTGAGCTCCCCCGGCGAAGCTCCGATGCTTTCAGCAACATAACACTAGCTGAGACCAGGGAGAAGATTTTTCGATGCGGAAGGCTATTGTTAGCCCTCAAGGCATTTCTGATGACCCTGGTACAGACGGACTTCGGAACACGTGTCACTCGAGATGACAATCGGTCGCCTGGAAAGATTGACAACAATTGCATACAGAGCGGCTGGTAACGCCTTGGTTCGGTGAGGCTTATAAATTTGGACGCAATTCCCATCCCTGCCGCCCGCAAAATTCACGTTGATTCAATCGTTGGTACATGCGACTTTCATTCGGGGTCCCTCTGCAGTCGCGTACGAAAGTCCCAGCCAGTGCTTACTTCATCGCAGTGTTTACAGCAATCGCCCCCCGGAGGTGAGTGGAGCCCGCATGCACTCCTACCGTGCTTGCGTCACGATCGCTTCCAAACATTGCGCGCTGCCTGTCGAAGTAATTCTGTTCTAAGACATACTCGAAGGGGTGCCACAAGTTGTGCGGGATAGCGGGATTTACGCATAAACATTCGAGACCGTCCCCGGAAAGGGTTCGGGACATGGTGGCAACTCTTTTCCACCGTGGTCCCGATCAGCAAGGCACTTTCTCCTCCAATCTGTTTTCTTTCGGCGCAGCCCGTCTCAAAATCATTGATCTTCAGTGTGGCGATCAACCCATCCTTGAGAATAACGGAGAATGGGGAATTGTCTTCAATGGTGAAATCTACAATCACCGCGACGTAAGAGCGGAACTTGAGGAATTGGGCCACAAATTTACTTCGCATTCGGATACCGAGACCGTCTTGAAGGCGTTCCTGGAATGGGACACAGAAAGTTTCGTACGCCTGAGGGGCATGTTCGCATTCGCGGTCTGGAATGTACCTCAAAGACGCATAGTACTGGCACGCGACCGGATTGGCATCAAGCCGCTTTATTTTTCACAGAGAGGCCCGGATCTATATTTTGGCTCCGAACTCAAGGCCATCCTCGTTCATCCCGAAATTGACCGAACCCTAAGTCGAGAAGCGCTCGATTGCTATCTTTCGCTAAATTACATTCCGTGCCCGTGGACACTCATCAATGCTATTCGCAAACTTCCGGCGGGCAACTGGATGGAGTGGAAAAACGGCAAGGTTACAACCCAATGCTACTGGCAGCTGCCGTACGGTAGCATTCGCGAAATATCTTTGGAAGATGCCAGAGAGGAATTAGACAGGCTTCTGACGGAATCCATTCGAGAACACCTGCGCTCCGATGTGCCGCTGGGAGTGTGGCTAAGTGGCGGAATTGACTCCACTACGATTCTGCATTACGCCTCGGCTGCAAGCACATCCCGCTTGAAGTCGTTTTCCATTTCGTTCAAGGGACGCAGCTTCGATGAGTCATCCTACATCCGAACTGCGGTGCGGGAATATGGCACAGATCACGACGAGATGGATTTGAACCCCGCCGTCGATCTGAGAGGGGCGATTGAAGAGTTCGCTTATTACTGCGATGAACCAAGTGCGGATGCCGGTGCATTGCCGGTCTGGTTCTTGTCGAAACTTTGTAGGACGAAGACGACAGTAGCCCTGAGCGGTGAAGGCGCGGACGAGCTCCTGGGCGGGTACTTGACCTATCGTGCCAACCGAATCTCGCGGCATCTTCGGAGACTTCCACGCTCAGTCGTATCAGCGGGCCTTTCCATGTTTCGTCACTGGCCGGTTTCCGATGAAAAAATCGGATTCGAGTACAAGATGAAGCGTCTGCTCGAAGGATCTCTAATGCCACCCCATCGCGCGCACGTCTATTGGAACGGCACGTTTGCCGACCAGGATATGCGCGCGCTTTTGTATGAGCCGCTGCCGAGGACCGTTGACTCGATTCTCGGTCAATTGTCAAACCTACCCAAGGTCGATGATGATCTGGCTCCATTTCTTTGGCTGGACCAGAAATACTATCTTGCAGATGACATCCTGACTAAGAGCGATCGCATGAGTATGGCTCATTCTGTGGAACTCCGGCCGCCGTTTCTGGACCATCGCATCGTCGAATTTGCTTCAACCTTGCCAGCTAAGCTCAAGATCCGTGGCTCGCAGCAAAAAGTTATCCTCCGCGAACTGATGAAAGGCAAATTACCGCCCGCCATCCTGAACCGCGAGAAAATCGGCTTTGATATCCCGGCGCATGAATGGCTGCGCGGGCCCCTTCGCGAATTGCTGGAAGACTCTTTACAATTTGGGTTAACGGAATACGGAGAACTTTTCCGCCGCGATGGCCTCGAACAACTTAAGAACCGCCACTTGCAAAGGGAAATCAACATCGGATATCACCTCTGGGGATTGCTTATTTTGTTCTTATGGATGAAACGATGGCGAGCGAAGATTTAGCTACCCTGAGCGATCTGCCCGATGCAGCAACGAGTGGCGCGTCGACGCCGCGTCGTCTCTACGATCGTCCTTGGTTCTTGCTGTCGCTCGTCTGCGTAATCGTAACCGCGGTCTACCTGGGTTGCGTGCTCTCGCCTCCCTCTCTCATGGATGACGTTGATGCCGTTCAGGCGCAAATCGCTAAAACCATGCTGACGAGTGGCGATTGGGTGACCGCGCGACTCGATGGAGTTGTGTATCTGGAGAAGGCTCCCCTAATTTATTGGCTGATAGCAATTTCCTATAAGATTTTTGGCGTCGCTGATTGGGCGGCTCGGCTTCCCGTGGCACTCGCCTCAACCGGTCTCGGACTCTTGACAGTTTCCTTCGGCATGTGGGCCTTTGGAGAACAAGCCGGCTTTTATGCCGGATTGTGTATCTCCACGTGCGTTGGACTATTTCTCTTTACGCGTATTCAAATCCCCGACGTGATGCTCACGTTCACCATCGCCCTTGCCCTCTGGGCCTTCCTGCGCGCCTTGGATCCACAGGAAAAGCGTCCGCGGCTCTGGGCGGCCATTCTCGCGGCAAGCTTGGGCACGGGGCTTTTGCTCAAGAGTCTCGTGGGCATTGTGTTTCCAGTCGCGGCTGCTTTGATCTATCTCTTTATCTCGAAACAGTTATTTTCCCGCAAGACATGGCAGCGGCTGCGGCCCATTAGTGGATTTCTGATCGTGCTCCTCATCGCCGCCCCTTGGCATGTGTTGGCGACACTCCGGAATCCTCCCTATTTTGCCTGGACGTTGCAGAGTGGCCCTGGCCTGTACCACGGATTCCTGTGGTTCTATTTTGTGAATGAACAACTCCTGCGGTTTCTCAATCTCCGGTATCCTCGCGATTACAATACCGTTCCACGACTGTACTTCTGGCTGCTGCACCTCCTGTGGCTCTTTCCTTGGTGCGTATATTCCCCGGCGATTGCAAAGCTCTCTTTTAAACCTGCGGATCGCGCGGGGCAAACCAGGCTTCTCGCCCTCTGCTGGGCGGGGTTTATTCTGGTCTTCTTCACGTTTTCAACCACTCAGGAGTATTACTCAATGCCGTGTTATCCGGCGTTGGCTCTTCTGCTTGGTTCGGCGATGGCAGCGCAAGGCAAGTGGATCCGTCGTGGAACACGCACTTTGGGGGCAATCACAGCTTGCGCCGCGCTAATCGCTATCAGCATCGCTTTTGCCGTGCGTAGTCTGCCCACTCCAGGAGATATTTCCTCTGCGCTGTCTCACCACCCGTCAGCTTATACCCTATCCCTTGGGCACATGCTGGACCTGACCTTCGACTCTTTTGCCTATCTTCGGCTGCCGCTATGTCTGGCGGGCGCGGCTTTTTTGCTGGGAGCCGTGGTTAACCTGCGCTGGTCAGGGATGCGCGCATTCTTGGCGACCGGATTCATGATGGTTCTATTTTTTAATGCGGCGCGCCTGGCCCTTGTCGTTTTCGATCCTTATCTTTCATCGCGTCCGCTCGCGGAGGCGCTTCTTTCGGCACCCCCTGGAAAACTCATCGTCGACCGCCATTACTATTTCTTCTCTTCGGTTATTTTTTATACCGGCCAGGATCCCTTCCTCCTGAACGGCAAGTTCAACAATATGGAGTATGGTGCGGATGCTCCGGGCGCGCCAGCGGTGTTTTTGAACGATTCCGAGTTCAAGGACTTGTGGACAGGAGAAAAGAGATGCTATTTGGTTGCGTACCATACAGGGGCAGACCGCATCTCATCCTTGGTTGGCAAGGAGCACTTCCGAATCGTCGCGACCAGCGGGGGAAAATTCCTGCTTACTAACGTCTTAGATGCTCCTGCCAGCGATCTGCTGTCGGGCGTCTACCACCCGCCTCCGCCCCACTAGTCTCCTCGCTCAGAGGAACCGATGTTCCCCAGTGATAGCACAAGAGTTACTGTATTCTGGAACATTCGGCCCCTGCGTCACATAGCTTTTCAGCCCTCGCTTGGCCATCGGAATGACCATCCTTGTTTATCTTGCAAAATCGGGCCAGATCAATTTTTCTTCTTTGACAAGCTTTTCCGCGTTTTGGAATATTCCAGTAGGCCTATTTGGTCTATTCGCGTACCTGTTTGGCCTACGCCGAATCGTCTATTGCTACGAGGAGGGGAGTCACTGGAAGCAGACAGCGGATATGTCCGAGCCGGCTCCAATTGACTGAGGCGAGCTTGCTTGCTCTCTGACTTGATGTGAATCTGGACTCGTGGAGCTCCGTGGCAGGAACCGCCATTTCCTGTCCGGAAATGAATCCCGGGGCAATGTAGGCTCGGCACCTTCGTAAATAGGAAGGCTCTAAAATAGGTGACGCTATGAAAATCATCGTTCTGGGCGGCGACGGATATTGCGGTTGGGCGACGGCACTCTACCTTTCCGCTAAAGGGCACTCCGTAGCAATTGTGGACAACTATGCACGCCGTCAGTGGGATCACGAGCTAGGCGCACAGACTCTCACCCCTATTCTTCCTCTGAGTGAGCGTCTTAGGGCCTGGGACCGCCGAACAGGTAGAAACATAGCCCTTTTTGTCGGCGATGTAACCGATTACGATTTTTTACAATCCACTGTCAAGCAGTTTGAACCGGAGACGATCATCCATTTCGCGGAACAGCGGTCGGCTCCCTACTCGATGATCGACCGAAAACACGCTGTATTCACCCAAATGAATAACGTTGTCGGTACGTTGAATGTGCTGTTCGCGATTCGGGAGCTGCAACCGGACTGCCACCTGGTCAAGCTCGGGACGATGGGTGAATACGGTACTCCGGACATCGATATCGAGGAAGGCTACATCCGCGTCAACCACAATGGGCGGAGCGATCTCTTACCCTTCCCCAAACAGGCCGGCTCGTTCTATCACCTTTCCAAAGTGCACGACAGCCACAACATGATGTTTGTCTGCAAGGTCTGGGGACTTCGCGCCACGGATCTGAACCAAGGCATAGTGTATGGCACGATGACCGATGAGGTAGCGCTAGACGAAGCCTTAATCAACCGCCTGGACTATGATGAAGTGTTCGGCACGGTCCTGAATCGTTTTTGCGTGCAGGCAGCCATTCACGAGCCCTTAACCGTCTATGGAAAGGGTGGCCAAACGCGAGGCTTCCTGGACATCCGGGACACGGTCCGCTGCATTGAGCTCGCCTGCCTCAACCCGGCCGCCAGGGGAGAATGCCGCGTCTATAACCAATTCACCGAACAATTCTCTGTAATGGATATCGCCCTAAAAGTGAAGGAGGCAGGGATGGATCTTGGATTAAAAGTGGAAATTGACCATATCCCGGATCCGCGCGTCGAGGCTGAACAGCATTACTATAACGCGAAGCACTCCAAGCTACTTGACCTCGGCCTGCAACCACACTATCTCTCGGAATCTCTCCTGGATTCCCTCATGAACATCACTTTGAAGTATCGCGACCGCGTGGATCCGACTATGGTGCTGCCGCAAGTGAATTGGCGTGAACCGCGGAATCCGCGTCGACTGCAAACAAACATCGCCGCTGGAATGTCGGTCGGTGCGGCACAGGCGTTCCCCGCGACGAGCACCAAGGGAAAAAGCCTACGATAGCGACGTCGTACATACACTAGGAATCGCTTTTAGTGGATGAATCCGGGGCGAAGGTGTCCGCACTCGCCACGAATTGACCATTTCGCAGTTGATAATCGACACTGCGCCAGCGGATCGAAGTTCGCGTGAAACTCACCAGCCAGATTAGAAACGCCAGTACATCCCAAAGCGGAATCAAGGGCATCTTTGCCCAGAGTCCTTCCTGCTTTAGTCCTTGAATTCCAATCAGCCACGTCATGCCCACGCGAAAAGCTAGATACAAACCCCAATAAGCCACCACAACACCTAAGGTGGGGTGCACACAAACTGCAAGCGTGGTCCAGGGCAACCCCCAAGTAAAAAGCAGGCCAAAGTGCCCCCATGGCCTCATGGCTCTCATGACCGTCATCCACCGCACACGCTTCGCCAGAAGCTCACCCAGACCCTTGAAATCAGGAACGGTTTTCACTGCATACGGCAACAGCTTTACTTCAACGCCTTGTTCGGCAATCAGACGTCCAAAGAGCAGATCGTCGGCGGGTCGGTTTTCCAAAACCTGAAAGCCGCCGAAGGCCCTGATGCGTTCCTTCGTCGACACCATTGTTGGCCCGAGCGCGAAATTTACTCCGTCAAGCTGCCACGCAACCAGGACCCCCGCGTAAAAGTCTGAAATCATCCCGACCGTCTGAACTTTGTCCACCAGTGAGTCTTCTCGGGAAGACACGTAAAAACAAGTCACTCCTCCAACTTTGGGGTCACGCAGCGGCTCAACCACTCGTCGAAAGTAACCATCCTCTACGCGCACATCGGAGTCATTTATGACCAGGCAGTCGTATTGCGCTTCTCGTTCCATGAGGCGCAATTTGGCCACCTTGTCGTTGATCGCGGTGTGGCCGGCGCTGTAGAGCAGCCGGATCTTTCGTTCCGGGAACTCGCGAATCAATCTTTCGATTATGGGCACGGATGGATCGGTCTGATCCGTCACGCAGAAAATGAGCTCGTACTCCGGATAATCCTGCCGGCAGAAACTCACAAAATTCTCGTACGCCTCGGGATCCAGGCCGCGAACTGGTTTTAGATTGCTAACCGGCGGCGTGAAATCGAAATTTTTTCCAGGTTGCTTTCGATTTTGCCAGAAATAGCGGCTGGAACTGTAGATTGTCAGAATGTAGAAAATAAACGGAATCGCCGCTGCGAATAGGACTGCGAGTTCTAGCAGGTTTGTGGGCACGGCATCTCATTCCGGATTCGAGCGCGACCAGTCTGCATACTCTGCCATGTAGCAGAACGGCAGCGCGGTGTCCTGCACTGAACTCCAAATTCCGAGTCAGATTCTATCTCGAATTTAGGGCTTTCTCGTTAATATCGCTGCACTGCTTTGCGGACTTTCCTGCAATTTGGCTGCAAGCGCGATCGATGGCCATGCTTTGCGGAGGCCTATTATCTTGCGAAGAGTTGGAGTTCCACGGACTGGAACTGCACGTGATTTTCCGGCCTGAGCGCAGCGTTTATTCTTCCGTTTTTGCTATTCTGGACACTCCACAAGGGAACCTCGTGACGCGTACCCGCAGACTGCACCGGAAAACGATGCCTTTGATTCTAACTAGCATCATTTTGGGACCGCTTGGAAATGTATTTCTCGGGAAAGGCATGAAAAGCGTCGGGCCGGTCACCTCGGCAAGAATTATGGATCTCCTGCCAATCATTTCTCGCGTCCTGAGATCGGAATACATCTGGTTGGGCATTCTCTGCTTGATGGGATTCTTTGTCTCCCACATGCTGCTGCTGACTTGGGCGGATTATAGTTACGTTCAGCCTGCTACGTCTCTTTCCTATCTCTCCATCGCCATTTTGAGCTACCTTGTCCTCGGGGAGACGATCTCTCCATTGCGTTGGCTTGGTGTCACTGTGATCTGCGTTGGCGTTCTCCTCGTAGGTCGAACCTCACCCAGCACTTCGGAAACCCCTGAACATGCGTGAAACGGTCCTCTTCTTCTTAATCGTTGTGGCCGGAACCGCGGGAGAGCTGTCCGTGAGTCGTGCCATGAAGAGCGTCGGCGAAGTCCATGATTTTCGCCCTAAGTCCATTTTGCGGTTCGTTCTGCAGTCGTTTCGCTTGCGGTGGATGTGGGTAGGCATTGCACTAATGACCTTGGCCTTCTTCTCTCTTCTCGCGATCCTGTCCTTCCGGCAAGTGAGTTTCGTGGTGCCAATCAGCGCTCTCAGCTATGTTGCTGGAGCCTTCGGTGCGAAACTTTTTTTGCGTGAACGCATCAGCCGGAACCGCTGGATTGGAATCGCCATCGTATGTCTGGGCGTCACTATCGTCTGGTGGACCAGAGGATAGGACCGACGGCTGCTGTGAAGGCGCGCTGGGGCACTTACCGTAGGAGAGGTGTGCGCCGATTGAAATGAAAGCAGAACCGCTTGCGGGAGTCCTAGTTTCTGTCGGCTGCGCTGAATCAGGTTGCGACTACAATATACGTTCCACTGATGCCGCCGAAAACGTCGCGACCTTTCATGCCAACAACTCCAATTTTTCGGTAAAGATTCCATTACATCCGTTCTTGGCGGATGGCGGTTTCCACAATAGGCACAGCCCAAATTAGAGAAACGACGGCGTCGCACTCTGAATGCTAAGCTAATAGAACTGAGACAACGGCTTTACCTCGCGCATTCAGAGAGAGTTCGGTGCATCCCTTCGATCCGGTCGTGCCGCTTGTCCCCATTCGCTTCCGAACATCTTTTCTTCACTATGTTTTTCTTGCTGCTGCGATCTTTCTGACCGTCGGCTCGAATTCAGTACAAGCGCAAATCTCACCGGGCCCGCTTTCCGCCGCGCACCAATCTCTGACAGGAACGACTCAGTGCGCGACTTGCCACCAATTCGGTGCGAGCACTCCGACATTCAAGTGCCTCGACTGCCACAAAGAGATCGCGCAGCGTCTTTCGGCTAACAGTGGATATCACGCGCGGCTCGGGATGAAGAATCCCAGCGGCAAAGATTGTGTGCGCTGCCATCTGGAACACAATGGGATTGATTTTGCGCTGATTCACTGGGAGCCGTCGCAAAAGCAGTTTGACCACAAGCTTACGGTATACGCTTTGCAAGGCAAACACGCAAGCGTCGCGTGCGCTCAGTGTCACACTCCGAAAAACATAAGTGGTAAGGACCGCGCACTCATCAAATACAAAGATGTCGGCAAGTCGTTTCTTGGGCTTTCGCAGAATTGCCTCTCGTGCCACGTTGATCCGCACAAGGGCCAGCTCGGAAAGGACTGCCAAAGCTGCCATAACGTGAACGATTGGAAGGCCGCGAAGGGATTCGATCATTCCAAGACGCGTTATTCGCTAACGGGCCTTCACGTCCAAGTGGCATGCGAAAAGTGTCACAAGCCCGACGTGGCTGGCGGGCCGGCGCGATTCAAGGGCATACACTTCGCCGCCTGCACTGACTGCCACACCGACCCGCACAAAGGCTCCTTCCAGCAGCGTTGCGAAAATTGCCACACGACTGCGGGATGGAAGAAACTTCTCTCCGGCTTCACCTTTGATCATTCGACAACGAAATACCCGTTGCTGGGCCAGCATGCAAAGGTCAGTTGCACCGCTTGTCACATAAACGGCGATTTCAAGAAGGCGCTTGCGTTCGCGAATTGCACTGACTGCCACAAGGACATTCACAGAGGCCAGTTTGCAAGCCGCGAGAAAAAAGGAGAGTGCGCGGAGTGCCATACCGTCGAAGGCTGGAAACCGTCGCTGTTCGGGGTGAAGGAACACGCAAGCTCGCACTACCCGCTGGAAGGCAAGCACGCCAAGGTGGAATGCGCGAAGTGCCACTTCCCGGCCGGCCAGGCGACAATCTACAACGTGAAGTTTGCAAACTGCATGGACTGCCACAAAGACGTTCATACCGGCCAGTTTGCCGCCGCTCCTTACAATAATCGCTGCGAAAGCTGCCACACCGTTCAAGACTTTCACCGTTCGCTGTTTACGATTGCCAAGCATCGAGAGACCAAGTTTCCGCTGACGGGCGCGCACGTGGCCATTCCATGTAATGACTGCCACAAAGTGGGTACCGCCCGCACGGCCGACAAAGTGGCGCCGTTCCATTTTGAAGATCGCAGTTGCACGGCCTGCCATACGGATCCGCATCATGGCGAATTTCGCGAGCGGATAGCGCGTCAGCGCAGTGATGGCCGTTCGTTTGGGTGCGAAGCGTGCCACAACACGAAATCGTGGATAGACGTCCGTGGTTTTGACCACAGCAAGACCCAGTTCCCGCTACTGGGAGCCCATCGGGCAGTAGCGTGCGATAGCTGCCACAAGGCAGCGCCGGGTTCGCATGAGATTCAATTCAAGGGAGCGCCGTTACGCTGCGATCAGTGCCACGCAGATCCGCATGGAGGCCAATTCACCGTGAAAGCGGAGAGAATCCCATGCGCAGAGTGCCACACCGCGCAGAGATGGGTGCCTTCGGTGTTTGACCACGACAAGCGCACGAAATTCCCGCTGCAGGGTGGGCACGAAGGCGTGAAATGCGACCGCTGTCACAATGCGCTTCGCTTCGTGGGCGACAAACAAGTGCTCTTCTACAAGCCCGCGCCGCTGCAATGCGTTGCATGTCACGGATCGGAAACTGTGCCACGCAAACCTTGACACCGTCACAACGACGATTTCCGAGCCGCCCCGCGAACAGCAGCCGTTCTGGCCAAAGGGTCCTGCTCCTTCGCCGACGCGAGGACGGTTGCATGGTTTGTACACTAACTGGCCATGTGTACAGTTGTTTCAGAAATGTAGGATACGCAACACTGTTACCAGGGTTCTTCGGTTCCACCCTTATTGAGGAAAGGTCGAGGACACGGGGTGGTCGCATACTACACGCTCGTCCAGATGATTTGCTGGTTCGTTTTCGCCCTGGCGCACCCGGCCTTGCCCTCGCACGCGGATCCTCAGCAAAAAAGCGCGCGCAGCCCCCACGGATCTTTGGCCATACCTTGTGAGAATTGCCACACGTCCGCGGGATGGCGCCCGATTCGTCCTGTTCCGGAGTTCGATCACAACAAGACGAAGTATCCGCTTCGCGGGATGCACGAAAAAGTGCAATGCACGCAGTGCCATATCAAACCGGTGTTTACGGATGTCGGGAAAAACTGCCAGGATTGTCACGCTGACATCCACCGCCGGAAGATGGGCGCGAACTGTGCACAATGCCACAGCGTTTTTGGCTGGCAGATTACGACGCAGCAGATCAAGGATCACCAAAACCGCTTTCCGCTTTTCGGGGTGCACGCTTCCGTGCCGTGCGAGCAGTGCCACAAAAGCGCCGCGGTGGGCCAATTTGAGGGACTCTCTACCGCTTGTGCTTCATGTCATTTAACGGACTTCCAGAAAGCAACCAATCCAAACCACGCCAGCGCAGGTTTCTCGACCACTTGCAATCTATGCCACTCGGCGGACAACTGGCTGCAGGTGAAGTTCGATCACAACGCCACAGGATTCCCTCTTACCAATGGCCACGCGAACGTGCCATGCACCCAGTGTCACGTAAACAACAACTACAACCTGCAAATTGCACCCACCGACTGCGGCAATTCAGGATGCCATCTGATCGCCTGGCAGCAAACGACGACGCCTGTGCACTCTTCGGCAGGCCCGCCGTTTGCCTTGGCAAACTGCGCGAATTGCCACACGACGAAGGGCTGGGACGCTGCTTCGTTTGATCACAGCATCACAGGATTTGCGCTGATGGGAACACACGCGTCGCCGGCCCCAACGCCCTGCACCGCATGTCACATCAGCAACAACTACACTCTGAATTCAAGCGACTGCACGGGTTGTCACCTGGCGGCTTGGAACAGCACGCCGACGTTTGGCGGCAATGTTCCTGATCACGTCAAATCGGGCTTTCCGCCGACCGCCTCGGCCTGCGTGACTTGTCACCCCATTACAAAATGGGCCGACGGGAAATTCGATCACAGCGCCACCGGCTGGCCTCTGACGGGCTTCCACCTCACAAGCACGACATGCGCGCAGTGCCACATCAACGGCAATTACAATCTCACCGCCGCGAACACCAATTGCTACGGATGCCACGTCGCGGCCTGGCAAAGCACGGCTACGCTCGGCGGAAATGTCCCGAATCACATCGCGGCCGGTTACCCGACGACGTGCGCCACTTGCCACAACACCACCTCGTGGCTGGGCGCCACCTTCAACCATACGGCTTTCAGAATCCCGCACCATGGTTCCGTATGTTCCGACTGCCACCTGATCCCAACGAACTACGCCACTTTCTCGTGCATCAATTGCCATACCAATCCGTTCCATAGCCAGGCACAAACAGACCCGCACCATCGCGGCGTAGGCGGATACGTCTACGGACCGACCACCTGCTACAACTGCCACAAGGGCGGGGGATAGCATGAGTTCGGTTGCGGTCTCTTTTTGGGCATTGCTCCTGCTTGGATGCCTTCAAATTACCTGCTCAGCGGCTTTGGCCGATGCTGGACAAGATGCGCCGGCCGAAGAAAAGTCGGCGGTGTTCCGCGTCAAATATGTTTCGGAAGGCGCGGTGTACATCGACGCCGGACGAAATGCCAATGTGCAGGAAGGGATGAAGCTTTCGGTGATCGCTGCTCCGGCGGATGGCGCGGTTACGGATGGCGTGCGGTTTCGCGGCGAGGAACACGTAGCGGAATTGCGCGTTGCGTCTGTCGCCGACTCATCGGCTGTGTGTGATGTCGTGCAGACCAACGGCGAAATCAATGTCGGTCAGGTGGCATTTCTGACGCCGGACAGCGTGCAAGACCGCCAGCAGGCACAGTCGGCTGCGGCTGTCAGCAAATATCCGATCGTCATTGCATTTACCTATGGCGACCCGTTGGATGAGGAACTTCGCGAAGTGCAGGAGCGCAAGGTGATTCAGGGGTCGCCGATGAGTCACATTCGCGGACGCTTTGGAGTCGATTACGGCGGCACGAACGAGGCCAGTGGCTTCAACAGTAAGCAGGTAGGGCTGGTGATCGACTCCGATATGACCAACTTCGGCGGAACGTTCTGGAATTTCACGGGCTACTGGCGCGGCAATTTCACGACTAGCAGTTCCGGTTCGGCTGGCCCGACTCCGACGACGCTCACCGACTTGATCAATCGGACGTACCATCTCGGCTTCACATATCAAAGTCCATATTCCGCGGTGACCATAGGCGTCGGACGCCTGTTCCTCCCGTACGCGCCGAGCCTGAGCACCATAGACGGTGGCTACTTCGCCAGGAAAATCAAGCGCATCGCGAGCGTAGGCTTCTTCGGCGGTTCCACGCCTGATCCGACCTCCTGGAGTTACGCTCCGAACCAGCACATCGCCGGTTCCTTTGTGAACTTTGAGACGGGTGGCTTCGATCGCACTCGCATCTTCAGCACTGCGGGGATCGCCGTCACCAGCATCCAGTGGCGAGTCGCGCGGCAATTCGCATTTTTCGAGAACAATCTATCTTGGAAGCACTACGTCACCTTCTACAATTCCATGCAGGTCGACGCTGCGCGAACCTCGCCGTTGCCTAACGGCGGCAGCAACCCCACCGGCTTCTCGCAAAGCTATTCCTCCCTCCATTTTCAGCCGATCAGCCGCTTCACCTTTGGCGTCAATCACAACTATTTTCGCAACCTGCCGACCTTTGACCCGCGTTTGGTCGGCACCGGTCTCCTGGATCAGTATTTATTTCAAGGTTTCAGCGGCGATGTGCGTGTCGAGCTTATGAAGCACGTCGCGGTCTACTCCAGCTTGGGGCGCAGCAGAGTCAGTACGGATACGAAGAACTCGCTAAACCAGGCTTACGGTGTCACTTTTGGCCGCCTTTGGAACACCGGTTTGCTTGCCGACTTGCACTACTCGAAATTCGACAGTGCTTTTGGCAAAGGTCAGTACGAATCCTTTTCTATGTCGCGGAGTCTCACGGAAAGTCTGCGAGTCCAAGTCCTTGGCGGGCACCAAATTTTCAATTCAAGCCTGACGACCAATACGCACTCCAATTTCGTCAATGCCGTTGCCGATTGGAACGTCGGAGCGCGCTATTTCCTGGAAGGCAATTTCGGGTGGTATCAGGGGAGCTCCCTGAACTATCGGCAATGGTCCTCAGTGTTCGGTTATCGCTTCGGGGGATATCGCAAACGATGAGCCCCCTGTCCTGTTTCTGTTGCGCTCTTAAAGAAATCTCCGGCAGGCGCTTGGCCCTGCTCCAAGCCCTTGTTCTCTTCGCGGCGTTGCTGCCTGCTTGCGCGGTTGCGCAATCTACGGATGGCGCAACCTCCGCCAGAAAAGTGCTCGCGCAAAACCCTACGGAATCTCCTGCCTCGAATACGTTGGACGGACTCACCGCCCTCGATTTAGCGCGCCGATCCGTAACTAAATATTTCGAGCAGGCAGCCAACGTTGTGTGCGCCGAATCCGTCACTCAGGGCATCGTCAATCCAAACGGCAAGGTCAATTACCATGAAGACTCTGCCTTTGAGTACCAGCTCCTGGTCGATACGAATACTGGCGCGCTTCGCCTCAGCGAGTCGCGCGAAACCCGCAAGGCCTCCTTCCGCGATCCTGGTCGCACTCTGCTGATCACCAATGGCTTCACGAGCATGCTCTTGATCGTTCACCCCGACTACCAGGACAGCTACACGTTTGAGCCGGTGCGGGAGGAAATCGTGGACGGAGCGGCGGTCTTCAAAATCAATTTCAAGCCGGTGCCGGGTGGCTCGTCGCCCGCGGCATTGCAGCTTCGCGGCAAAAACTACCCGCTTCCCCTCTCCGGCTCGCTGTGGATCAATGCACGCACCGGCTCAATCACAAAACTGGTCGCGGAAGTCGATTCAAGCCTCAGCGATCTGGGCCTCAAAGGCCTTCGCAGCGAAATTCATTACGCCACGGTTAACTTCCATGACCCCGACGAGTCCTATTGGATGCCGGTATCCGCAACGATCGATGTCGAAACGCCGCGCCAGCATTGGCGGAATCTGCACAGCTTTTCCAATTACCGCAGGTTCCGCGCCAGCATTCAGGTGGTTACCGGGGGAAAGCCATGAGCGTGCAAGCCACGATCGGAACCACATCGGGAGCCGCCGCGTTCGCGCGCGAACGAACGGAGCGCGGCCATCGCACGCGGCTTCTTCTCGCTTGGCTGCTAGCCGCTTCCGTGGTCCTGGTCATCGCCGGGTACGGCTACGACTATTACGGCCTGGGTTCTGCGCAGCGTCCGTTTTCTCCCAAGCATGAATTGCTTCGCCCCAGCGGCACTATCGGAATCAAGTTGGGCATGCTCGGGGTGCTCCTTTTCTTTCTCATCTATCTTTACCCGCTGCGCAAAAAATGGGGATGGCTGGCTCGCCAGGGAAATTCCCGTCACTGGCTTGATTTCCACGTTGTATTGGGCACCACGGCTCCGCTCATCATTGCATTTCACTCTTCCTTCAAATTCGGAAACATCGCCGGCATGGCCTTCTGGAGCATGTTAGCTGTTACCCTCAGCGGATTCGTCGGCCGCTACCTCTATTCGCAAATTCCCCGCAGCCTCAATGCCGCCGAGCTCTCCCTCAAGGAACTCGAAGACATGGAAAACTCCATGCGCCGCGACCTCGCCAAGCAGCAGTTGGCCTTCGGCTCCCGTATGGAAGCGATTTTCGATCTGCCTGACGCCAAGGCTGTTGCGAACATTTCGATCTTTGCAGCCCTGCTCTGGATGATTTTCATCGACTGCAAGCGCCCGTTCCAGGTTGCCTTTCTGCGCCTCCACGCCGTCGGCTTCGGTCGCTGGCTTATCTCTTTCTGCGGATTACGGCGGACAAGTGACGCCAAGCTCGAGCATGCGATTTCCGTCGCGCGACGCCAATCAGCGCTCTCCAAGCGCGTTCTCTTTCTGTCGCGCACGCAGCGGGTATTTCATCTTTGGCACGTTGTCCATCGGCCGTTCAGCTATGCGTTCGCGATTCTCGCTATCCTGCATATTGGTATCGCGCTGTTCATGGGATACCGGCTCTAATTATCGTGGATAACCTCATCTCATTTGGCCTGGCCGCTGGCATCATCCTCGCGTTCCTGCTTCTTCACTTTAGAAAAATAAGAAAACAGGAAGAAAGAACGCGCGCCGCCGTTGAAAAAGGCAAATTGCACTCGGAGGGCCCGCGCGCCCAGCATCCGCAAATCGATGCCAACTATTGCATCGGCTGTGCTGCCTGCACCCAGGTCTGCCCCGAAGGCGACGTTCTGGCGATGCTTGGGGGCAAGGCCGTCATCGTGAACGGCTACAAGTGCATAGGCCACAGCCTCTGCGCGGAAGTGTGTCCGGTCGGCGCAATCAAAATGGTGATGGCCAGCCCCAGTGTCGGCGCGGACTTGCCTTTTCTTTCTCCGGAGTACGAGACCTCCATCAAGAATCTCTTTATTGCCGGAGAGCTTGGCGGTCTCGCGCTGATCAAGAATGCCATCAATCAGGGCCGTAGCTGCGTCGACACGATCGCCAGCCGCGCGACCGCGCTTGGCGGCCCTCGACCGGCTTCCGATATTTACGATGTGTTGATTGTCGGAGCAGGGCCGGCGGGCATCAGCGCCTCGCTGCGAGCCATTGAGCGAAAGCTGAATTATGTGACTCTCGACGAAGGAGAAATCGGCGGCACGGTCGCGAAGTATCCTCGTCAGAAATTAGTATTGACGAGCCCCGTGGAATTTCCGGTCTACGGTAAGTTCAAAAAGAGCGAGCTCTCGAAAGAAGAGCTTCTCGCTTTCTGGAATCAAGTTATTCAGCGCGTGGATTTCAGGTTTCTCAAAGGCGAAAGAGTCGAATCGATCGACAAAGGCCCGGACGGAATTTTTACCATCGTCTCCGCGAAGAACCGCCATCGTGCCCGCGCGATCGTTCTCGCGATCGGCAAGAGCGGAAGCCCGCGCAAACTCGACGTCAAGGGCGAGGATCTCCCTAAAGTCATGTATCGCCTGATTGAAGCGGATCATTACGTTCACAAAAGGATTCTCGTCGTAGGCGGCGGCGACAGCGCGGTGGAAGCCGCCATGGGCCTGGCGCACCAAGTCGGAAACACCGTCACGCTCTCCTATCGGCAGGCGGCGTTTGGTCGCATTAAGGAACGGAACGCGCGACGCCTCGAAGAGTTCGTGCGCAAAGGGAAACTCAAGGTCATTTTCAACTCCAATCCCGTTGAATTTATTTCGGATGCCGTGATGCTCGAAACAAAAGGCTCGATTCAAAAACTGCCTAACGACTATGTCTGGATATTCGCTGGCGGCGAGCCACCCACCGCGTTTCTCAAAAAGATCGGCATTGCTTTCGGACCAACGGATTTGACCTCCGAGGGAGGCAAGGTTCGAGAATTAGAGCTCGTCCAGGCGTGAGGTACTAAGCGATCTCGCCAGGGTTCGGGGAAAAAATGAAAGAAGCTAAAGAATTCGCGGCAGCAGTATTCGCATTCTTACTTATCCTGGCAAGTGGATGCAAACACCAGGAAAGCGACGGCGACGGCATCCGCGCTGGAATTACGCAACATCTCACGTCGCTCAACACTCTCAACCTGAGCGCTATGGACATGGATGTGAGCGACGTCGCCATTCAAGGCCACCAGGCACGCGCCCAAGTTACCTTCCGGCCCAAAACCGGGGCGCCTCCAGGCGCCAGCATGCAAGTCGCCTATCAACTTGAGAAACGCGACACGACATGGGTAGTCGTCAAAACAGAAGCGGCCGGAGGCATGATCGATCATCCTGGTGCAAACGCAAATCCGCATGTACAGCCTGGCTCCGGCTCGATTCATGGCAACCTGCCGAATTTCCGAGAGATGATTCCTTCGTCGACGGCACCGAACGGCGGGACGTTGCCGCCCGGTCATCCTCCCATCGACGCGAGCGCTCAGTCAAAGCCCAGATCCTGAACCAAAGGTGGAACCAGCGTTCGTCGCGGTGATTCAATCGCCGAGGGACAGCGGCTTCCGAACTTCCGCTATCGGAGTCTTCACCGAATTCCGTTTCACCCATTCACATTCGTCGGCTGTGAAACCATGCATAAAACCGTCGAGGTACCGATTGGCGAGAATTGTAGATGCCAGCGACCGTTCCGAAATGTCATTTTTGGCGGTTAACACGGAAAATAAAGAGTGAGCTCGAAAATAGCCTGGGAGCCGATCTAGTTAAGCCGAAACTTCACTGTCACAGACAAATGCGTCGATACGGGTTGATCACCTAATCGCGCCGGCTCGTAGTTCCACTGTCGTAGCGCGTCCATCGCGGCCTGTTGTAGAGGCACCGGACCGGATAGTGGCTTCATGGTTGTAACTTTACCTGTCGCATCGATGAGTACATCGATCGTAATGTCCCCTTGAAGGCCCATCGATCTAGCAAAGGCGGGATAGGCTGGGGAAACTGACGAGATCAGACGCGCCTGTTGGATCTGGCCACTTACAGCTACGTGGGGGGCGGCTGGAACCTGCGCCGCCATATTCGCGAGAATTTCCCCTGAAGGATTTCCCGCACGAGGCGCGTCACTACTAGCAGTCCCTGAATCGATAACGAGCGTAGAGTTTTCAGTCGAAGCATTCGTTGCGGGGCGAGTCACGGTGGGCCTACTCAACTTGAAATTCGAAAGCGATCGTCGCTTTTCCTCGGTGGTCCTTTCGGCAGGGGGAGCACCAGGGTTAGCCAAGAAGGCCTTGTTTGGAGTGCTCGAGGCCGCTGCGGACAACCACGCCTCAACGGCGGACGCATCGTTGTCGAACGTTAGGAGCCTCCTCCTATTGTTCATGTCCACCGCCTCCACTTGAAAGCCTAGCGGGGTCTTGACGACCGAGCGCTCTCCTGCACGGGGCGGTGTGTTATTGCCGATGGACCGCTCTCGGATACTCTCAAACAACGCTGCCAAATGAACTCGCTGCGACAGGATCATTGTTGTTATCCCGCCAAGCATCGCCAAGACGGCAAGCCAACGCACCATGCTCATGAGTGCAGCTCGATTGATCGGAGACTTTATGCCGGATGGCTCTTCGACTGGTGGCTCGTCGAAGCCGGGGTTCCAGCGCACCTTTGGATTACTGGATTGAGTGAACTCCGTGTCCCTCAGCTGCCCCTCATCGGTCCCCTGCTTGCTTGTTTCGTGGAGTGTGAGCGGAGGTCTGGTTAACCTCGTCTCAATCGCATCGCCCTGGACTTTCTCACCCTCGGCGCCAGCCCCGGAGGAAGGTTCGATAGCAAGCCGCTGCCTTATCTGCTGTCGAGTGGCGCCGGAAATATCTACGAACTGTATCCCCACACATCTTTCACAATTGTGTGCCCATACGACTTGACCGTCTGCGTGGATTGAATCGGTGGCGTCGCCTGAACGTTCAGACGGCTCACGGTCCATGATTTCGAGAGCAAAGCTGAGCCGTTCACCGCTGGGCGGGAGTTCATAGAATTCGAAGGCCATTCCCCCTTCGCTGATATTGATTAGCTTGCCCCATTTGCCGAGGCCGAAAAAGACAAGCACAGCTCCTCTGAATGTCCCCCTCGGACAGTGACGCCGATTGTTGGACTCGATTTGTTCTTTCTGTGATGTCAGAGACATTGCCCGCTTCGCTGTTGCGCCTGTTTAGGTTCCCCGGGGCGGCGTTCGCTCTTGAGATGATCCAATATTGAGAATCAGTTCTTCACTCCTGCATCCCGTTCCAGTTCTTGCCAGACGCTTGGGAGTTCGACCTGACACCGGTTGACCTCATCGAAGAGTACAAACCCCTCCACCTTCGAAAGTCTTTGTTTCACAAAATATTTGAGCTTACTCTCAGGAGCGGGATCTCCTGGAGCGGGCCAGGCAAAAGGATATGAGATCTCGATTGCGATGTGCACACGCTGCTTCGCAGGTAAGAAGACAGGATAGCTGAGTCTAATAAGGTCTTCCTGACTCAAGCTATGGTCGGACTGGAGCCTGCTCATAATGACGACACCGGGGCCATCGACCAGGCGATAATCGCGCTCTGTGTTGTTTTCCAGGTCGTAGGAGAGAAACAGACCGGCTAGTGTCTTATCAATCTGTCTGAGCTGACTTCCGACGTAAGTTGCCTTGATGGCATCCTGGTTCCAAGATCCCGGGAGCTTTGCAGGCGAGTTGTTGAACGTTCCGCCGAAAATCAGAAGAAGCACAAGGAAAAAACCCGCCCCTGCTGAGGCGCCGACGAAGAACGCCTTTTTACGAAACGCCATATACATCCGGCTGCGTCACAGACCCAAGGATTAAGCTCACAGGAGGGAAACGGACGGACTTGAGGACCTTGGAGGTAGCTGCGCCGCGAACGAATTCTTCGCGAATATACGACCTAGGTGTGCGCATGTCAAGGCGAACTCAGCATCAAGATCAACTCGCGCGCCGACATCGGCGGCCGTTCTAGGGCACTTGCGATGAGATTCGATGGACATTGCATCGCAAATACCACTTCATATCGGAGAAACGGACCCCGGAAAACTGCAGACTGCGATCTCACCCTTAGCTTTGCATCTGGGCGGCTTCCTGCTGGCTGAATGCATAAAGCACCAGGCCCACCCTATTCGAGACACCTGTCTTTTCAAAGATGCTAAAAATGTAGTTCTTTACCGTGTGTTCGCTCAGATGCAATTTTCCCGCTATCTCCCGATTAGTAAGGCCTTCAGCCACAAGGCGAGCCACTTCCTCCTCGCGATGCGTCAGCGCGGACTTTCGATCCCGGTCAAATAAATGCAAGGGGCTAACGTGGGCAAATGCTTCAAGGACGTAATTCATCTCCCTGGTGTCCGCCCAGATCTGACCTTGGTGAATAGTCCGAAGGCACTTGCGAAGCTGCTCGATGGGTTGGGCTCGAAAGAAGACACCACGTGCACCATTCCGGAAAGCAGCAACTACCAAGTTGCGATCGGATCGGTCCAGCAGGACGACGCATTGTGTGCGCCGGCAGTTGGCATGAGTCTCGGCCAGGACACTCAATCCCGTGCGGGGGCCGTCTTGTAAGTCGACGCTGAGGACGGCGACGTTGGGTTCGAATTCGTTGATGCAGCGTAAGAGTTGCTTGGAATCAGCAGCCGTCGCAAGGACGTGGAACTCGCGATCCTTTCTTAGGGCATTCGCTAACAGTTCGCATTGCATAGGAGTAGCGTCACCAAGAACTATGCGGGGCACCGGGGTAGAACGGCCCATGGGAGGGACTCGGCTTTCTGGTCAACGGCTGGCTGGGTTGCGGACAATAACGGAGATTTCTTTATCGTCTTTGAGATAACGCAGATGAGCCACCCCTGTCAAGTGGGTAATGGCTGGTGACCAACGACCTATGCAGGGGAGTAGAAACTCTCTCTCGCCAGACGTCTCTAAAGCTTCTACAGACAGCCGTCCGAACTTCCCGGGGGAGCAAGGGTATGCGTCCCGATGACTTTCGTTCTCTTGCTCGCTGATGCTCGTACGCATAGTGTGCGTGGGTCGCCGGCAAATGTGCACTATGTCGAATCTCTTTCAGCGCCGCCATATGGCTTGCGCTCCGAGCAGGAGCGTCGTAGTGGAGCAGCGAAAGGTATTTCGATACTCAATAGTTGCAACGGCGACTTTCGAGTGGCAGGACGAGGGTGGAATGCCGCAGAGGTCCGAAGGTATTACACGAGATATGAGTGGCAGTGGCGCTTTCATATATGCGGCCGTCGGGCCTACCGAACACGTTCCCGCCCGTATCGAGTTTGAGCTACCGCCGCTTGAAGAAGGAAAAGCGCCACTTCGGGTGCGCGTCAAAGCGCGCGTTGTACGCGTCGAGAGAGAGCCGGCCGATCCGGTACATAGCGGGTTTGCGGTTAGTTACGAGGGTGCGGTCCTGCGCGGTGGCGAAGAGGAAAACGCCAACGCACAACACCGCTGAGGGTCTTGAGGCCTGGGAAAGGCAGGCGGGCCCTCAGTTAGCAAAGCCAGGTAGGGAGCCGATTTTGGAGGCGAAGGGGCGGTAGCTTACGCGGATTCATATTACTGAGAGGCTTGGTTGTCACTCATGAATACGTTCATGCCAGAGCGGGCAGTAGGCGAAATGCAGGAATTCCGCAGAGCGCCATGGTTTGCAATCCGAGTCAAGTCGAACTTTGAGAAAAAGGTGGCCACTGGCCTCCGCAACAAAGGCTTAGAAGAGTTCTTGCCTCTCTATCAGAGTCGGCGGCGTTTGTCGGATCGCTACAAGACGGTGGACCTGCCTCTTTTTCCGGGTTATCTGTTCTGCCGACTTGATCTTGATCACCGCCTGCCTCTCCTGACCACTGTAGGATTTCTCTACATCGTTAGCGTCGGAAACAAACCCGTGCCGGTTGATGAAGACGAAATAGCCGCGGTCCAATTTGTAGTTCGTTCGGGTGTCCCTGCAATGCCGTGGCCGTCGCTAGCGGTCGGTCAACGAGTTCGCCTAGAAGGCGGACCTCTTTGCGGGTTGGAAGGGGCTGTGACTCAGGTGGGAATGCGCGATCGAATCTGCGTATCCGTCACACTTCTGCAGCGAGGAGTGTCGGTCGAGGTGGACCGAGATTGGATCCGCCCCCTCAGTCCAGCCCGGATTCCTCCAACTCATAGTTCGGCTGTTCTTCCCAAGTCCAGCAATTTGTCCGCGCGAGCTTGAGGACAATCCGGAAAATCAGGCAACAATCGGAGAGAGACATAATGGGGAGCATTCTCACAAAGAGGTCGGGACGACTAGTTTCGACTGCGATTATCGTCACAGTTTTGCTTCACGGTGCACGGCTAACGGCGGGCCAAGCCTCGCCCGCGGCGACGTCGGCCCCTTCGACTTACGTTTTGGGGCGCGACGACGGGATCTCATTTCTGGGAATTGACGCCGACGAAATTGTGAATAAGCAATTTCGCATCGATTCTGCAGGGGACGTCAGCTTGCCTATGGTCGGACGTCTGCACGCTGCCGGTCTGACCGTGAGGCAGTTCGAAGAAAATCTAAACGAGCACTTGAGCACCTATATTCGCGAACCTCACATCGTGGTTGCGATTACGGAATTTCGTAGCCAGCCGATCTCGGTGCTGGGCGCTGTGAGGTCGCCCGGCACATATCAGCTCCAAGGCCGAAAAACTGTAGTCGAGGTGATCTCATTAGCGGGCGGATTTCGAGAAGACGCGGGAAATACCGTCAAAATCACCCGGGAACTCGAGTGGGGGGAAATTCCGCTCTCGAACGCCAACATTGATCCGCTCCACAATTTCAGTGTGGCAGAGGTTCGTATCAAGGAGATTCTGGAGGCTCAGAATCCAAAGGACAACATCCTTATGATGCCGCACGATGTCATTACTGTGCCGCGCGGCGAGTTAGTTTACGTGATTGGCGAAGTCAAGAAAGCAGGGGGATTCATTCTGACAGAGCGGTCCAATATGTCCGTGCTGCAAGCTCTCTCTATGGCTGAAGGCTTGGAGCGCACCGCCAATGCCGGGCACACAAAGATTTTGCGCTTGGAATCGGGGAAAGAACTACGAACAGAAATTGCAGTGAATCTCAAGAAAATCTTGGATGGCACATCCAACGATGTTCCACTTCAAGCGGGAGATATCCTGTTTGTGCCGGGGAGCACCGCAAAGAAAGCCGGAGTGCGCACACTTGAGGCGATGGTTCAAGTGGGCACAGGTATCGCGATATGGAGGTACTGAAGAGAGGAACCTCGAATGAGTAATGGACAACCGGAATTCGAAAGCCGCTTTAGCAGGTACTTAATCGAGCAAATGAGAGGTAGTGGGGAATTACTCTCACGGCGTCATGCGTATCCCGCCTGGACACAGCCTGAATTGGGTGAACTGCCAGCGCATCAAGATGTGATGGAGTACTGCCGCATTTTCCGCGTTCACAAGTTCCTGATTATGACTTTTGTTCTGGCGGGGCTCCTAATTGGGCTTATCTTCAGCCTGTATCAGAAACCAATGTATCGGGCGCACACATCGATCACCATCCAAGATCTGAACGAGAATTTCCTGAATTTGAAAGAGGATCCCACGTCGCGTAATCCGGCCGGGCAGACTGATCCGTATTTCCAGACGCAAGTCCAGATCCTACACAGCGAATCACTGCTTAGACGTGTGGTCGACAAGCCGGCGATAGCCGAGGCTCTCGCGCAACAGGAAACCAAGATTCGCGGGGTCGACTGGCGAAAGTACCTCGGCTTCCCGAAGCGCCCGGCACGCCGCGATTACGAGCAATCGATTGAGCGGATCGCCTCACATCTTACGGTGCGTTCCTCCGGCGAGTCGCGTCTGGTCGATGTGTACTTCGATGCTGAAGATCCCGAATTGGCGGCGAACTTTGCCAACACCCTAATCAAGGAATTCGTCGAACAGAGCCACGAAATGCGCTGGGAGTCCACCCAACGAACCGCGGAATGGCTGGCGGAGCACTTAGGCGACATGAAACTGAATCTTGAAAATGCTGAGGCTCAGCTCCAACGGTACGCTCGCGTGTCTGGTCTCCTATTCTCCGGACAGGGAAATGTCGCCGAGGAGAAACTCCGGCAGGTTCAGGCAGATTATTCCAGAGCACAAGTCGAGCGTGCGCAGAAACAAGCAACCCACGAATCAGCGATAACCAAGCCCATCGAGTCGGTTCCGGAGGCTCTGGACGATCCCACTGTGCGAGAGTACGGCTTCAGGCTTGCCCAGTTGCGCCAGCAGAGGGCGCAACTCACATCGACGCTGACACCGGCACACTACAAAGTGCTCGAAGTTCAGTCACAAATCGACGCCTTGATGTTAGCTCTCGAAACACACCGCGCGAATATCGTGCGGCGGACAGCCAATGAATACGAAAGCGCTCGCCGGCGCGAAGAATTGCTGGCGCAGGCATACCACCAGCAGGCGCACCTTGTCTCGATACAGGCAGAGAAAGCCATTCATTACGACACTCTCAAACACGAAGTCGATACCTCCCGCCAGCTCTACGATGCCCTACTACAAAGAGTCAAACATGCCGGTTTGGCCGCCGCCATGCGCGCCAGTAACCTTCTCGTAGTCGACCCAGCGAAGCCTCCTTTACTGCCCTATCGTCCGAATTATCCGATGAATTCGGCGCTTGGACTACTACTTGGGACCTTTCTTGGAGTGGGCGTGACTATTCTCCGTGAGCGCTTTAATCAGAGCATCGCAGCCCCTGGGGTGGCGCCTGCTTACTTGAACCTGCCTGAGCTCGGCGCGATTCCCTTGGCGGAGATCTCTTCCGCTTCTTTTGTGCGTGGATTATTCTCAACACGAAATAAACTAAATGTAGCCACCTTGCCCTTGAACGGAAGCCGGAGCGGCGAGAACCATCTGTGCAAGGCAAGTCTGAACAAAGGAGCGGCACAGAGTTCAGAACTGGTGATGATGGCAGAGGCGTTCCGCGCCACGCTTGCCTCGATCTTGTTGCCAACTTTCGGAACCACCCCGCCGCCGCGCGTTATTGTGGTCACTAGCCCGAGACCGAATGCCGGGAAGACTACGGTTACCAGCAACCTCGGTATCGTGATGGCCGAGATGGGGCGGCGCGTGTTGCTCATAGATGGAGACCTCCGTAATCCCAAACTCCACGATGTCTTTCAGATGTCGAATAACTGGGGTCTGTGCGACGTGGTGCGATCCAACAATCCGATCAGCACCTGTGGACTATTGCAGATCGTGCGCCACACCGATGTTCCCGGACTGGACCTGCTCCCAAGTGGCAAAGCTCGCGAGATTCCGTCACATCTGCTTTATTCCCCGCGAATTGCCGAACTACTTCAGCGATTACGAGAAGAATACGACCTCGTGCTGGTCGACTCGCCGCCCATGATGCAACTGGCCGATGCCCGCGTGCTTGGACGCATAGCAGATGGAGTGGTGCTCGTGATCCGATCGGGACATACCACACCCGGACTAGCACAGCTAGCCGTGCGGCGCTTCGCTGAAGACGGCACCCGTTTGCTCGGGACTGTTTTGAATAGCTGGGATCCGAAATCCAGCGGAGGCACCGAATACACCTATAGCTATCAGGAGTACGCTCAGCACTATCACAGCAAACCAGGCAACCAGCCAACCAGTTTAGGGTCTGATGGTCAGAGGTATGTTACTCAACTCGGAAAGCCTTAAACCTTTGGTCGCCGCCTAAGAGAGTGCTGACCTTGAGCGACGCGTCGCAACCAGTGACCATTCTTCGACCCGAAACTTCTTCCCTGAGCGTAACCTTCACATGGACTCTTATCGGCAACACCGTTTATTCCGGCGGGCAATGGGTCATGTTGGTGTTGCTGGCCAAACTGACTCGGCCAGAGCTCGTGGGGCAGTATGCTTTGGGACTGGCAATTGTCCTACCCGTGATCATGTTCACAAGCTTGCAGCTCCGATGGGTAGTAACTACGGATGTACACGGGCACAGGAATTTCGGAGACTACCTCAGTTTCCGGCTCCTCTCAACCGCGCTCGCACTCGTGATTATCTTCGCCAGCGCATCGTTACTCGGATACCGCTGGCACCTGAAGGCGATCATTCTGATGGTGGGTTTAGCGCAAGCCATTGAAGCCATCAGCGATATTTATTATGCGCGACTTCAGTTGCAGGACCGGATGGAACAAATCTCGAAATCCATGATTACAAGGACAGTGCTGTCTGCAGTGGGATTAGCGATTGTGGTCTATTTCTCACGCAGCCTTTTCTGGGGCATCGCCGCTATTGTGCTGGCACGAACGGCCGTGCTCTCGGGCTACGACATTCGTGGGCGCACACACCACTTGACCCAGCCATCACATGGTTTCTTTGAAAACGAGGCACTGAAACCACGCTGGAACCCAAGGGGGCAACGCGCATTGTTGAGGTTAAGTCTCCCTCTCGGAATCATTGCGGTCTTAGTTTCTCTCAACTCGAGTATCCCTCGCTATTTCATCGAACGTGCACTCGGCGAAAGAGCCCTCGGCATTTTCTCGGCACTCGCATTTATGTTGGCGGCGGGAAGCATGGCGGTGGTGTCGCTAGGACAATCTGCGTTCACGCGGTTGGCCAAGTTCTACGCTACCAACGATCTTGTAGAGTTTCGAGCACTCCTTGGCAAGCTCCTGGCCCTGGGCGCCACGCTTGGAATCTGCGGGATCATTGTGGCCAAGGTTGCGGGCCGAGGGCTTCTTACAATTCTCTTCCGGCCCGAATATGGCGAGCACGCGGATCTGTTGCCTTGGATCATGGGGGCTGCCTCGATCAACTATCTGGCCCAATTCCTGGGGTTCGGGATGACTGCGGCCGGATACTACAATCCTCAGGTTGCACTGTTTTTCGTGTCGAACTTGGTCGTTGGGCTGGGTAGTTACTGGCTGATCCCACGACGAGGACTCCCCGGAGCTGTCCTCGCGCTATTCTTCAGCGCTATCGTGCAGTTCGTCGGAAGCGTCTTCATCCTTCACAAAGGAATCGCCAAGCAAGTACAAATGATGGCCAGAGATGTTGGGTCTGAATGACTTGGCGTAGCGGTGGAACCATTTGAGTATCGTCTTCCGAGGGCAACAGCTCGTTCGATTACCCCCAGAGACAATGCGGAAAGCTGGCGGACCAGCGCAGAGGATTCGAGCAGATTTTTCGCGATTTGTTGGGGTAAGTAGCTCACCTCTGAACCGCTTGGCCTTTGGTCTGTTTTGTCTGTTTGTCTTTTCTATTCCCTGGGAGAACTTGCTGATGTGGTCGGCGGTTGTCACGGTTAGCCACATGCTGGGCTTGGTTGCACTCCCCGTGGCGGTTCTAGCAATTCTTGAGTCAGGGCAGTTGCGACGCCTGTCCGTGCCTTTAGTGCTGATGGTTTTATTCGTGGCATGGGGGAGCCTTAGCTTCTTCTGGACAGTCGACGTGGAAGCGACAAGGAAGCTTGTTATTTCGTGGGTTCAGAATCTGGGGATGGTCTGGTTGATCTGGGAACTTGCTGACCGGAGAGGAAGGCAACTCGTCTTGATGCGGACCTACGTTTTCGGGACAATGGTCTCCGCTGGCGGCACCATCTATTCTTACTTGACCGGCAGCAAGGTTCATTATCAACGCTATACTGCATCTGGCTTTGACCCGAATGATTTGGCGCTACTCCTAGCCCTGAGCCTACCTATTTCGTTTTATCTGACAACGATTCACAGGCACAGCCGTCTAGTGTGGATCTATCGCCTCCAGCTGTTGGCGGCGATTTTCGCAATCGGCTTGACGGGTTCCCGGGGTGTTCTAATCGCAACCCTTGTGGCCCTCGCGTACCTCCCGTTCGGTTCCGTAAAAATGACGTTCAGAAAGAAATGTGCTTTTCTACTCGTTGGCGTGACGGCGATCAGTTTCACATTGGCCTTTATGCCGGAAGCTACCTGGAAAAGGTGGCGAGGAATGGGCGGTGAGTTGGAACAAGGCAGCTGGTCGGGACGCAAAGCGATCTGGTCGGCTGGTCTGGAACTTGTTCGGGAATATCCCCTCCAGGGAGTTGGAGCAGGCGGCTTCCGAACAGCCACATCCTCGCCGTTAGTCGCTCATAACGCCTTCTTGTCGGTTCTCGTGGAAGAAGGGTTGGTCGGTTTCGCACTCTTCTTGTTGTTGATTCTTAGCTTGACGCTCCCTGCTCTGGGACTTCCTACAGTAGAGCGGAATCTGTGGCTCATCCTTTTGGTAACTTGGGTGGTCGGAGTCAGTTCTCTTACCTGGGAGACCAAAAAAGCGACATGGTTTCTCTTCGGGTTGGCTGCAGCTCGTCTAGCCGACAGGAGTGTTAACTCTGGGGTCCGCGTCCCCCAGCCGGCTTTGTAACCGGCACGCCGAGCACCTAAATCCCGCGACTCCTTCATCCGACTCCGCATCTCGCGAAGAGCAATCTATGAAAAGCGTACGCATCCTTCAATTCATCTCGCACTTGGGACTCGGCGGCGCGCAACGAATGATGTTCAACCTGATCACTGAACTAGAGCGATCGGGTATTGAGGTTGGCGCAGTAAGTCTATATGGTCCCAACGGCTCGGAGCTCGAGCAGAGGTTGAGAGAAAAAAAGCTCCAGACCTGGTATCTGGGCAAGCGGCCCGGGTTCGATCCGAGAATCCTCCACCGCATCCGTGATGTGGTGCGCGAGTTCCGCCCAAATCTTGTTCATTCACATTTGTGTCTGCACTATGTCTTTCCGTCCCTGGCGCGCTTTCCGAATCTCGGACAGGTGACCACGATTCATTTGCCCGCTCAGACGACTCATAAGCGAATTATGCGGGGGCTCGCGCGAATGGCTTATCGCCGAGGCGTGATCCCGATCGCAGTTTCCAGCAATGTCGCCGAGTGGGCAAAACGTGTCTTCGGAGTGCGGGACTGCGGGGTGATTCCGAACGGAATCCCAATCTCCGACTATCAGTGTCCCCGTACATCTCGGGAGGCATGGCGGAGCGGGCAGGGCTTCCAAAAGAGCGATCTGCTTTACGCCTGTGCCGCACGGCTTGCAAAGCAAAAGAATCATGCGATGCTCCTCGAGGCGTTCGCTCGCGGGCCCGCCAGAAATCGTGCAGCGCACCTCTTGCTGGCGGGTGATGGCGAATGCAGGCCCGCCCTGGAGGCACAAGTCTGTGAGCTCGGGTTGCAAGGAAGGGTCCACTTTCTGGGCCGACGGGAAGATGTTAGCGACGTTCTTGCAGCAGTAGACGTCTTTGTGCTGGCCTCACACACTGAGGGCAACCCTCTCTCTCTGATGGAAGCAATGGCTGCGGGGATTCCGGTCGTCGCAACGTCGGTAGGCGGTGTGCCAGAGATTGTCGAGGACCAGAAACAGGGTCTGCTGGTGAAGCCACACGATTGCCATGGAATGGCGGCGGCAATGGTTCGCTTGAGTCAAGATTCGCTCGCGAGACTCGAGATGGGAAGGGCTGCAGGTCGGCGCGCTAAGGTGGAATTTAGTGCTACTCGCATGGCCGACTTATACGCACAACTGTACGACGATATCTTGGCTACACAGGCCTCCGCCACAATCACGAGTAGAGAATCACCCGTTGCAAATTGCACAAACGGAAGGCACCTCGCGTAAGGTACACTCTCAATTTAAAGTTTTACAATGGTGCTAGCCTGCAAGTGTTACCGTCCGCCCTCTGAAAAAAAGCGCAAGACATGGACGTACGAGGTGCTTAGGATTCTTAAGGACGGAGCCCTTGGCTACACTTCATTTTGGAGACGACAGTCGGATCGACCCAAACGGCCGGCCCTTTTCCTCCCCGCTGGCTGCCGCTGAATCTCTTCGAACAGAGTTACCACTGGCTCGGTGCCCATGACGAAAGCTCAAAGCAGACCGCGGGTGGCGGAATCACCCGCATGCTCCAACGCAGTGGTTGCTCGAGGAGATCAAGAGGGTATCTCCTCGTCCAAGCCTACGTCTCTGAAGGTGGTGAATGCGCAAGATCAGCCCATGCGAATCGCGATGTATTCTTCTTGGGTGCAGCTTGAAGAAAGAATCGCTGCGTGGCAAAACGTGCTGAACGAAAACCCCGAATTGTCGATCTTCGCGACGCCGGAGTGGCTGGGTTCCTGGTGGAAAGCGTTTGGTTTGAACAAGCAGATGGTCACATTGGCCTTTACCAACGAAAGCGGCGAGTTACGGGGCTTGGCTCCGCTCTATCTGGATCATTCACGAGATCCGGTTTTTGGCCATCTAAATTGTCTGAGGCTCGTGGGTGACGGCTCCGGAGACTCCGACAACCTTGATTTCATCATTCTGCCCGGTTTTGAGGAACCTTGTGCGCAGACCTTTTTGCGGTGGCTCGAAGAGCAACCAGACTGGGATGTTTGCTGTTTAAATAGGCTGGCCCGGAACTCAACGGCGGAAAGAGCTTTGATACGACAAATTCAGGCAGTGAAGTGGCCCCTGCTGCTGCGGCCCTCTAGTAATGCAGCTATTTCACTGCCGGGAACCTGGCAATCCTATGTGGAAAGCCTTGGTCCCAGTTTTCGCCCGCTTGTCATTCGCTACCCGCGAAGGCTGGCAAATCGGTATCACGTTCGCATCTATCGTTGTGAAAACTTCAGCGAGCTCGCCTCTGGACTGAACATCCTTTTTTCCCTTCATCAGAAGCGATGGAACAGGATGAGTAAACCAGGAAGCTTTGGTTGCCAAGCGAGGAGAGAATTCTACTGGGATATGGCAGAGGCACTCTTGCGAAGGGGTTGGCTGGAGTTTTGGTTGTTGGAGTTGAACGGAGCGGCGGTCGCTGCCCAATTTTGCTTTCGATACCGCGACAGTGCCTACGTCTTGCAGGAGGGGTTTGATCCCGATTTTGCTCACGACAAAGTCGGCTACGCGCTGCGAGCAGCCATGCTTCAGTACTTCATTCACTTGGGAATAAAGCGGTACGATTTTCTTGAAGGTTTTGTTTCTCACAAACATGCCTGGGGGGCGCGGGCCGGTAGATACCTGAACGTGTGTTTTGCGCGACCCACCCGTTTCGGGAGGCACTACATCACCTACACCAACTTAGCGAGTGGGAGCAAAGAATGGCTTCGAGATCATTTTCCTCCCCGTGTGTGGAATGCTTTATATCAACTGAAGACATATATACGTGGAGAGGCGCTTTTTACTGAATAGAGCCCGCAGTGCGGTTCAAACTATCGCGCGGCGCCAAACCGACATGACCGCAAAATATCTGGTCCGAATCGATGATGTTTGCCCGACGATGAATTGGCACGTGTGGCGGGGGGTGGAAACTGTTCTCCTCCGATGGGGTATAAAGCCCTTGCTCGCTGTCGTTCCAGACAACCAAGATGATTTCCTAAAGAGTTGTTCTCCCGAGAGAACATTCTGGGAGCAGGTTCGCGTCTGGCGCAACTGGGGTTGGACGATCGGTTTGCACGGATATCAGCACCGCTATGTGACACGGGATCCGGGGATCATTGGAATTAACAACAGTAGCGAGTTTGCGGGCTTGGCTGCGGAGGTGCAAGCCGCCAAGCTTCAAATGGCGTTCGAGATATTTCGCCGCGAAGGAATCCGACCTGACGTGTGGATCGCTCCAGCACATTCGTTTGATCGCACAACCTTAAAGCTTTTGAAAGAAATGGGGCTCCGGCGAATCAGTGACGGATTCTTTTTGTTCCCCAACCTCGACCCTGCAGGGATGCTTTGGATACCACAGCAATTCTGGCGCTTCCGACCAATGCTGTTCGGCGTGTGGAGCGTGTGCCTGCATATCAATACCTGGGGGCCGGGCGATATCTTGCGCTTCGAGCAAGATGTCGAAAGGTATGGTCGGAAGATAATCAGCTTCGATGACGTAGTTACCTACTATGGGTCTCGACGTCTTGACTGGAAGGACAAGCTGTTTGAAGTGGTCTATCCCCACTTTCTGCGTATGCGTCTGATGCTGCGTGGCAGTTGGAAACATACGCTCACTAGTTCCATGCCCTGATGTGGCGATAGTTGCAACTCTTTCCACGTACGCTATACAGAGCTATTTTTGGAGCGTTCTCCATTCCTCCTGTTTGCATTTGCGGCAAAGACAGTTCTGCCGTGATCTGGAAAGACCGTGTCTACTGTCTGCTCCGCTGCAAGCATTGCTCACTAATGTGGGTGGAGCCCGTTCCGGATCAAAAAGAACTCGATGCCCTGTACTCCCCACACTATTTTGAAAGCTACTACCAGCGATGCGCAGGGCCGCGGTTGTGCTATTTCCAACGATGGCTCGACTATCTGGCCAATTTGAGAAAGCCCGGCCGTCTTCTGGATGTAGGTTGTGGGATCGGTTTGTTTCTTCGGGCGGCTCGCGCGACAGGCTGGAATGTGTGTGGAGTCGAGCCTAGCCTGGCGGCGCGGCGATTCCACCCAGACGGCCTGCCCATCTTGAGGGGCAGCTTGGAAAGCGTTCTCCCTTCGGAGCGGTTTGACCTAATTACGTTTTGGGACGTTCTCGCTCATGTGCGAGACCCCTTGCAACTCCTCAGGAGGGCTCGCGAATTGTTGGCGGATGACGGCGTCGTCCTCATCAAGACTCCAAATCGTACGCCTATCGATGTTGCAATCGCGCGCGCCTTGAATCCACTGCACGGCGGACGAGGGTGGCTCCACATTCCCGCGCAGCTTTTCCACTTTTCCGCGCAATCTCTGGTAGAAATTTTGGGCCTGGCAGGGTTCAAGGGTCTTGAAATACATCCAACCAATGAGGCATTCGTATCGGATCTTCGCAATGCGGTTGGAAACCCGAAGATTCTCGGCGCACAGATGTTGCGATTGTTCTTGAGGGCGCTCCGTCATCCGGAGAGCATCATAATTTTGGCAGTTCCACATAGAAGGCCTGAGAGATGCGCATCCATAACCCCCGTCGGGCTCGCTGAAACAGTCCCGGGCCAGTTGCGGCCGATCCACCCTCTCAGGGCGTAGAAGTCGAGAGTCTTGATCTCAATGCGACTGCGTCCCAGCCGCAGGATCCAATCCGCCCAAGCCACCCTCAACCCATAGCGTCTTTGGCCTTGCACACTCGATGATCAAAGTTCTGCACATTATTACGGATCTCGCTGCGGGCGGGGCCGAAACGATGTTGTATCGGCTTCTTTCGAAAATGGATGCCCTGCGGTTTGAGAACGAGGTCATTTCCCTTACCAGCCTCGGGGACATTGCTGAGAAGATCGAGGCCAACGGCGTGCCGGTTCGTGCGCTGGGAATGAAGAAGGGTGTTCCAAACCCGATCCCGGTGGCTCGCCTGTTCCGCTGGATCCGTAGATCGAAGCCGCAGATCGTTCAGACTTGGATGTATCACGCTAACCTGACCGGAGGACTGACGGCTCACCTTGCCACCAATATTCCAGTTGTTTGGGGTATTCATCACGCCAATCTGGGCCCGCGCGGGAACAAGCGCCTTACAATCTGGATCGCCGAGGTGTGCGCTTCAATGTCCAAGTGGTTGCCAAGCTGTGTTGTGTTTTGCTCCCAGGCGGCTCTGCTTTCGCATGTCAAACTGGGCTACGCAGCCAAAAAGATGGTTGTCATCCCGAATGGCCTCGATCTCAATGAATTCAAGCCTGATCCGGCCGCACGGGTTTGTGTACGAAAAGAACTGGGGATCGGCGCCGAGGCCATTGTCATCGGCATAGCAGCGCGTTTCCATGTACTCAAGGACTACCGCAACTTTGTCCAGGCCGCCGGACGGCTCCGTAAGAGGTTTTCCGATGTTCACTTCGTGATGTGCGGGCTCGGCATCACTCCCGACAACCGAGAACTGGCGCAATGGATAAAGGAAGCAGGAATTCGAACGCACTGCCGTCTACTCGGGGAGCAGAGACACATCGCTCGCCTATTTTCGGCCATTGACATTGCTACGTCTTCCTCGACGAGTGAGGCCTTTCCTATTTCCGTCGGTGAAGCAATGGCATGCGGCACACCCTGCGTTGTGACCGATGTCGGTGATTCCGCCCTGATCGTAGGCGACACTGGGAGAGTGGTTGCACCTAGCAACCCGGATGCGCTGGCGACGGCATGGTCCGAACTGATCGAAGCTGGCCCTGGGGTACGGCACCACCTCGGAATGGCCGCAAGGCGGCGAGTACATCAACATTTCGCTCTAGCATCGGTGGTGCGACGCTACGAGTCAATCTACGCACAACTAGCGAGTGAAACGCAGCAGGTTATGCCCTTCCCGGACCTTGCGGGATGTACAAGGTAGACGTACGCAGTCTCAGGATTATCGATTTTCTGCTTGGAAGCCCCAGCCAGCCAGATCTCTCCATGCTTCTGCGGTTCCCATTCCTGCTTTGAACCCAAAGCCAGTTCGAGGAAACCATGCAATCAACCAATAATTCGGCGTTGGCGAGTGTCCCTGCGATGCATGGCGGCCGCCCCCTTTTCGAGGAACGATTCCGTTTCTGCCGGCCTCTGCTGCCAGTACTGGGGGACGCTATGAAGTACTACGTGTCGGCTTACACCAACGGCACGATCACCAACGCCAAAGTGGTGGAACACCTGGAAGCGGCCGTCGCCGAGCGACTTCGTGTGAAGCACTGCGTAGCCGTCTCGAGTTGCACCAGCGGGCTGATGTTGGTCCTGCGCGCACTCGGCCTCTCAGGCGAGGTTATTATCCCGAGTTTTACGTTCTTTGCCACGGGACACGCCGTGCTTTGGAATGGTTTGCGGCCGGTGTTTGCGGACTGCGACGAGGAAACCTGGAACGTGGATCCTATTGATGTTGAGCGAAAGATCACCAAACGCACCTCCGCCATTCTCGTCGTTCACCTCTATGGCAATCCTTGTGAGGTTGAGGCACTGCAGTCATTGGCTTCGCGTCATCACCTAAAGCTCATTTTCGACGCTGCTCACGGACTTGGCAGCCTTCACCGGGACCGACCCCTGGGAGGATTTGGCGACGCTGAAGTCTTCTCGTTGTCACCGACGAAGCTGTTGGTGGCGGGCGAGGGTGGATTGGTTACGACAAATGACGCAACGCTGGCAAAAACAATTCGGGCAATGCGGAACTACGGCGACCTGGGCGCTTACGATCCGACGTGGCTCGGCATGAACGCCCGCATGTCAGAATTCAACGCTGCCCTTGCCCTAGCCGGTATGCCCCTCGTAATAGCAAAAGTCGCTCGCCGCAATCGCATCGCGAAGATATACACGAGCTTGCTTGCGCCGCTGCCGGGTCTGCGTTTCCAGAAGGTTCTCCTTGGGGACTTGAGCACCTACAAAGACTATTCCATTCACGTCTCGTCGCACGCATTCGGAATGACCCGCGACGCCTTGGCAGAGGCTCTGCTGGCAGAGAACATCGAAACAAAGAAGTATTTCTTTCCTCCTATGCACAAGCAGAGGCTATACAGCTGTTTCCACAACGTGGAGCGAGGGGACCTGTCCCGCACTAACTACGTCACTGATGGCATCGTGAGCCTGCCCATTTACGAATCGCTGCCGGATGCCACAGTGGAGCAGATTGCGTATGCCATCCAGCGTATTGCGCGATTTAAGGCCTCCAAGAAACAGGCCCTCGAGAATAGAGAGTACCAACATGTGGCCGCCGGTTCGTAACTTCGAGCCTTGGCAAGCGCTACCCCGCTTGCTGGCAGATTTCATTAATGTACATCTCTGCATGATCGGGGCCCTCGCGACGCCTGTGCTCTACCTCGCGCTCCGGCATCAGAACGATAGTGCTACAACCCGGCTGACCGAAGCGATGGCTTACTATTCTTGGTCGTTCATGCTTCTTTCCCTGTTGTTTCCGCTCGTCTTCCTGCTAAACGGTTTCTACACCCATTCCAGGGGATACATCGGCCGTTACAAGAAGCTCGTAATCCTTCGCGGTGTCGGCATCAGTATGCTTTTGTTCCTGGCAGCAAACTTTATTCTCTTTCGGCGCACGCTCGTGCCCCGAAGTGTGCTCCTTGTTTTCTCTGGCCTAGCCATGATGTCGTTAGCACTGTCCCGCCTTGTCAAGGCAGGGTTGTTGGAGCGGTTCGAGATTCGGCCGAAGAATAGCAAGGGAGATTCACCTTCAGAACGTTTGGTCCTCGTTCTCGGTGGAGCCGGATACATTGGTTCGATCTTGGTGCGAAAGCTCCTGGAGACCGGTCGAAAGGTTCGTATTTTGGATAGCCTCGTCTATGGTGACACCGCCCTCCGCGATATCCTTCGCCACCCTAACCTCGAATTAAAGGTGGGCGACTGTCGAAAAATACAGGACGTGGTTGGCGCCGTAAAAGGTGCCGAAGCTATCGTTCATTTGGCGGCCATCGTAGGAGACCCGGCCTGCGAAGTGGATCGTCAAACGACCCTGCAAATCAACTATGCCGCGACACGGATGTTGATCGAGGTCGCCAGAGGGAATGACATCAAGCGTTTTGTATTTGCGTCCAGTTGTAGTGTATACGGAGCGACCAACCTGTTGATGGATGAAAACTCCACGGTGAAGGCGGTTTCGCTCTACGGACAGACCAAGATTGATTCGGAAGAAGCGCTTTTGGAGGCGCACTCGAATACTTTCTACCCTGTAATTCTTCGCCTCGCGACGGTATTCGGCCTCTCTTATCGACCTCGCTTCGACCTCGTGGTCAATCTGCTTACTGCGCAGGCTTGCAAGGAGGGGGCGATCACTGTTTGCAATGGCACACAATGGCGTCCCTTCATCCACGTACGTGATGTGGCTGTCGGAATCGCAAGGGTTCTTGATGCGCCGCTTTCAGTGATCCGCGGCGAAGTCTTTAACCTAGGTGATATCCGGATGAACTACCAACTTTCCGAAGTGGCGGACAAAATCCTCGCTGTATTTCCGACGACCAAGGTCATGCACCTGGAGAACTCGGATCGGCGTAACTATCGTGTGTCATTCGACAAGATCCACCGTCAGTTGGGTTTTGAATGCACCCTCGGTCTTGACGATGGCATCCGGGAACTGCGCCGAGCCCTGGAAGAAAAGCAGATTTTGGATTACCGAGATGCTTCGTACTACAACCAAGAGTTTCTAAAACTGTTGGGAAGCCCGTCTTGCAAAGACGAACTGGACGAACATGTGATGGCTGCCTTTGCACAGGCCCCGACACCGAACCGCAATCCTGCGCGTTTGATGGCCCACGCAGCGGGGGCTGGGCGGTAAGACATCCGAGGCCAGCACGGAAGAAACACCTGACGTCTGCGAAATGGCCGAACCGTCAATCCATCTTCGTGCTTGCCCGTGGAAAGATTTGCGGATCCATATCCCTGGTTGGAAGGGCTGATCGGGGCGCGCTTATACCGAACCCGCGACAGTGAGCCTCGCCGATTCGCCGCGGCGGTCCTCCTATAAAAGCGCGACAAGACAGAGCTAGATAGCCATGAAGTTGAGCGTGATTTCGCCCACGTTCGATGAGGCCCAGAATGTCGGCCCGCTTCTGGAGCGGCTTAGCCAGGTTCTGTGCGGTGTAGATTACGAAATCCTGATCGTGGATGACGACTCTCCAGACCAAACGTGGTTCGTTGCTCAGCAGGCGGCCCGGCGTGATCGCAGGGTAAGAGTCCTAAGACGCTTGCAGAACCCAGGGCTCGGAGCAGCAGTAATCGACGGTTTCAAGGCGGCTCAAGGCGAGGTCGTAGCTTGCATTGACGCTGATCTGCAGCATGATCCCAGCATACTCCCGAAAATGTTGGAAGAACTAGGCAGGGGCTCGGATGTGGTCGTTGGCAGCCGTTACGTGGTCGGTGGTGGCACCGGCGATTGGAATTGGTTTCGCCGAATTGAGTCTCAGACTGCTACGGCACTGGCCAAGATCGTCCTCGGCGCTAACTTGAATGATCCGATGTCTGGTTACTTCCTGATGTGGCGCAAGGATTTCTCCCGCGTGCAAGAGCAACTAAATGGAAAGGGCTTCAAAATTCTTCTGGAGATTCTAGCCAAGCTGCATCCCGCCAATATCCGCGAGGTCCCATACACTTTTCGCTCGCGAACGGCCGGCAAGTCCAAGCTTTCGAGCAAAGTCGTGTTTCAGTACTTAGGGCAACTGTGCCAGTTGTCCAAGATAGGGCGCGTTTATTCAGAGCGTTTTCTAAAATTCGCTACAGTAGGCAGCATCGGAGTCGGCGTCAACCTACTGACTATGGCGTTGCTCCTCAAGCTGACCGATGAGCGGGGCTGGCAAGCGTCGGCAGCGGCCAGCCTGACGGCTAACGTTAGCAACTACATTCTGAACAACTATTGGACCTTTTCTGACCGCTTGCATAAGGGGTTCGGAGTCGTAAAGGGCTACTTTTCCTATCTGCTGATGACATCGCTGGGCATTGTGATAACAACCTCGGCCTACACTACACTGACCACGGGCCTGCGGCAAATACCGCTTTTCCGAGATGCCCGGCCTCCATTTAACTGGTTCACCGCGTTGTTTTGCCAAAGCCTTTCCATCGTTTTGGGTATGTACCTCAATTATAGACTTAACACAGCCATAACGTGGTCAGACCGCCCCCGACCTGAGGCCAACCAGCTTCAGCTTCATTCCAGAGCGTTTGTAGCTCGTCTTCTGGGTCGGCGAAAGGAGCCGACGCCCTAGTCTCATGAACGCAAAACTCACTCTTCTCTCGCCTCGCGTGACTTCCGAGGAGACTGCGCACCCACCTGCCGGGACATACTCTGCGAGTGGCGGGACCAGTGTTGCCGTGGAGCGAGCTTGGCCAAAACATCTTTTTACTTCCATTCCTTTCTGGTTCGTATTCGGCGCAGCTGGGGCAGCCTTCATCGCGTGGGACAGCAGACTTTCTATGAGTCAGGATGGCTTAAGTTATTACGACATGGCGTCTGAGACGATCCGCAGCGGACCAAGCAATCTGATCAACCTCCTCTGGAGTCCACTGTATCCCTCTCTGATCGCCCTTTCGCTGTTCTTGTTTCGCCCCTCGGCGAGCGCGGAGATACCTCTGATACATGTTGCAAACTGGTTGATTTTTCTAGGGGTCTCCTTGGCCTTTGCCTTTCTTGTCCGAACATGGTTCGCCGAAGAACAAGATTCCACTCCGAATGCAGAGAACGCGGCACGACACGGGATCCTTGTTCCGTTCGCGTTCTGGCTATTCTTTTGGTCTATGATTCATTTCATCCCCGTTTCGCTGGTCAGTCCTGATCTCTGTGTAGAGGGTGTCGTTTTCCTGGCCGCGGGGATCTGTAGCCAGCTTTCACGGCCCACTTCGAATTGGAAAAACGATCTCGCTCTGGGTGGGACTCTCGCACTCGGTTACTACGCGAAAGCGGCAATGTTTCCGCTAGCCCTGCTGCTGTTGTTCCTATTGTTCCTCTGGCCTCCATCCGGGAGTCGCGGCCGCTATGGAGTGCTGGTGGCGGCCGTTGTGTTTCTGCTTGTCTCGGCACCCCTGATTTTTGTCATGAGCAGCCGAGTCGGCCATCTAAGCACCGGAGGATCAGGTAGTCTCAATTATGCTTGGTGGGTTAACAAAGTGCCTCCGTATGGGGGATCGATCCGCATGGAAATGGCCATTCTGGATTCGCTCTACACGGGAAAGCTGGACACCTCGAACGGTCTGACCCATCCCCCGCGCATGCTCATGGAGAAGCCCCTAATACTTGAGTTCCGTTCACCAGTAAATGGCACGTACCCTCTCTGGTACGATCCCTGTTATTGGAATAAAGGTGCAGAGGCTCGATTCAATCTGCGACAACAGATGATCGCTCTGAAGGAAAATCTTCTGCGGTATGGTCACGCTTTTATCGAGATGAGCACTTTGTTCGCTGGGTTGCTGGTGTTGAGCCTCTTGAGGCTGAACAGGCCGATGCCTGGGAAACCGGACCGCAGTCGCTATTGGCCTTTGCTATGGTCCCTAGCTGCCGCTGCCATGTACGCTTTTGTTCACGTTGAGTATCGGTTTCTTGGCGGGTTTTTCGTGCTTTTCTGGCTGGCAGCTTATCGTTTTATGCTAGGCACGTCGGAGAAAGGCGCAGAAAAAGCCATATTGGCGACGGTTCTGGGCAGCTTGGTTGTCTCGACGATAGGGGGTGGCGAACTACTCCATCACACCACCGAACTCAAATCTCCGGATTACCTGAGGATTGCTGAAGGCCTTCGAACACTCGGAATCAAGCCGGGGGACGAGCTGGCAACCATAGGATACACATTCGACGCCTATTACGCTCATGCTGCCGGAACACGCATCATTGCGCAGATTCCTGAAGCAGAGGAATTTTGGGGGTTGAGCGCTGCGGAGCGCGAGAAGGTTAAGGAACATCTAGTCAGCATCGGCACGAAGGCTTTGGTAGCGAAGGACGGGCCCCGTGGGGTTGGCTACGCCGACTGGCAGGAGATACCTGGCACACACTTGAACCGTGTTCGGGTTCTGCTGCTCGAGCCATCATCGAAGATGGCTGTCATTCCCGAAGCTAAACGCGATGGCGCATCGTCAGTGTTAGACGCGGCGGCGCCGACATCCCACTGATCTGATCGACGACTATGTGAGCAATGTGGTTGCGCGTCCGTAGGCGCGCAGGATATCTCTGGTGCTCCGAAGAGACATGAAGTCTGTCATGGAAAAAAGCCGCTTCCATCCGGACCACCGCTTTTCGTCAACGCGGTTACGCCCCGGGAAAGCGGCATTTTCCTTCCCCAAAAAAAGACAGGTCTCCTCTTTAGTCTATATGGGAAATCCGGGTTGGCTCCTTCCAGCTCGAAGTAAAACTAGCACTCGTGTTCGATTCAAACTTGCGCAGTGGGGCCGCAGAGAAGGTTTCGTCGCCCAACCTCCGTCTTGTAGACAAGGCCGCCCAGATAGATGGGGTTGAGTTCGTCCTCGCCGTCAAATTCGGA
>Ga0137418_10000162_pt1 | contig 51746 bp, 36 predicted proteins | sample CZODoug3_1_2_16f_FD_122242 | JGI IMG/M metagenome (GOLD analysis project Ga0137418, IMG submission 122242) | Vadose zone soil fungal communities from Angelo Coast Range Reserve, California, USA - CZODoug3_1_2_16fungal (Hybrid Assembly) | ecosystem: Environmental > Terrestrial > Soil > Vadose...
CCCGAGTGGATTGCGCGGGTGCAATGCGTGCATCCCAGGCTGGGATAATTGCGGTCATGCAGAGGGTTGTAAGGAACGTCGTGCTTGCGGATGTACTGCCATATTGCTTCCGATGTCCAGTCGGCGAGCGGGTTTATTTTCACCAACTGGAATTTCGAATCCCACTCAACTTTCTGAGCATGTGCGCGGTCAGGCGTTTGATTTCGGCGAATGGCGGTGATCCAGGCTTTCAGTTCGACCAACTTTCCGCGCAGGGGTTCGATCTTCCGAAGATTGCAGCACTGATCCGGATCCCGCTTCCAGAGTGCGGATCCATGAAGTTGTTCCTGGTCTTCGGGTGTGAGGGCCGAGTAAACTCGCTCCACTTTAACTTCGTAACGTTGCTCGGCGCGCTCTATCAGGTCATAGGTCTCGGGGAATAGAAACTCAGTGTCCAGGGTGAACAAGCGAACATTCGGACGGATGCGGGAGGCCATATCGATAAGAGCCATGCCTTCCGCTCCGAAGGCCGAGGAGATGGCAACCTCCTGCTTGTATGTGTCGAAAGCCCAGCGCAGCAAGCGTTCCGGACTCCATGTTTCGGAAACCGCTTGCACGGCATTGATATGTTCCCTCACGCTTGTCGCTCCTGTTCTTGCCGCGCGTCTGGGTCGGGCGCGATAGATGGTTGTCCCGCCAGCAACGCGACGTATTCCCCCTGCGTGCTCTGTAGCTCGCTCTCAAGTCCCAGCGAAGCGTAATGGCCGAGCCCGGTCACTTCTCCGACCACAAGAAGCGTGGGTGCGGGAAGCCGAGGAGCGGAGCGCAATTCGCTCACGGTTGTGTGATAGACCTGTTGCTGAGGCGAGGTCGCGCGCGAGATGAGCGCGCATGGAGTGTTTCCCGTCATCCCGGCATCGAACAGCCGGAGGGCCGTGCCCTCGTAATCGGGACCCGGCATGTAGATCACCAGAGTGGCGCCGGAGGAGGCGAATCCACGCCAGTTGTCTTTCGTATTTTCGTCTAAACGATGGCCGGTGAGAAATACCAGCGCGGATGAAACGTCGCGCTGGGTGAGAGGAATCTCGGCGGCGGCGGCGGCGCCCAGAGCGGCGGTAACTCCGGGAACGATTTCAAATGCGATCCCGTGCTGGCGCAATGCTTCAAGCTCTTCGCCTCCCCTGCCGAAGATGAATGGGTCTCCTCCTTTGAGCCGGACCACCTGCAAGCCCGACGATGCCAGGCTGACGAGCAGGGAGTTGATTTCATCCTGCGTGATACGTTTCTGACCGCAGCGCTTGCCGACATTCTGGATAAATGCGGTTCGCGGCGCCAATGCGAGAATTTCCGCCGAGATCAAGTCGTCGTGCAAGACCACGTCCGCTGCTTGCAGGATCTTGAGTGCCTTGAGCGTGAGCAGTTCCGGGTCACCCGGACCTGCGCCTACCAGATACGCCTTACCTTTCATGAGGTACTCCGTTCCGAGCGGGTGCTTGAGGTTTGCCTTTTGTCAAATGCTTCGCGGCTTGCGAGCGCGTGCAATAGATCTCGGCGCCGATCCGCGTCGAGATCGCCGTCGAACAGCTTTTTTCTGTTTTCTCCGAGTTCTTCCAGCCAGCCGGCGTAATCGGGGGTGATCTGTTCTTCTAACTCGCGCCTGAGTCTTTGGGCGAGGGCGGGACTTTGGCCTCCGGTGGAAATTGCGATCTGGAGTTGGCCACGGCGCACCACGGCGGGAAAATAGAAATCGCAATTCTCTGGATCGTCGACCGCGTTGCACAGGATGTTTCGGCGCTGGGCTTCGTTGAAGACCAGCTGGTTGAGTTCCGCTGAGGCGGTCGCCGCGATCACCAGAAAGACGCCTTCGAGGTCGTTGGGCAGAAAGGCGCGGGGCTCCCACACGATGAGGCTGGCGCTGGCCCAATCTATAACCGCCTGGTGCGCCTGCGGGGCAATCACTCGGACGTTGGCGCCTGCCACCAGCAGACTTTGAATCTTCGGTGCGCCTATGGTCCCGGCTCCGACCACCAGGCAGGAACGGCGTTCGAGTTTAAGGAACATCGGAAACAGCGTCATTACTTTCCTTTCTCCACAACGGCTAAGTTCTGAATGGCTAGCCTTCGACAGCGTGCGGCACGCGGCCCGGCGACGGATCCCGGGCCACGGCTGAGACAAACTCTCCGGCAAGAAACTCCCGTAGTTCGGCGTCGCTATGGCGCGCGAAGAATTGGCGGAGATTCTCGGCCGGACCCTTGGCGATGAGGTAATGCCGCAACAGTCGCTCGATCGCGTCCGGAACTTCGGTTGCCAGACAGCGGTAGCCGATAGGACGAGCGATCGACTGATGGAGTCCGACCGCTCCACCGAGGCAGAAATAGTAGGCGTCCAACAAGCGCTCGCCGGATTTGATTTTTTTGCCTTCGATGCCGATATCGGCAATCCAGTGCTGGCCGCAACTGTTGGGGCAGCCGGTGACGTGGAGCTTCAGGTGCTGCTCAAAACCGGGGAGTCTTTCCTCCAACTCTTCGACCAGCCAGCGAGAAAAACTCTTGGTTTCGGTGATCGCGAGCTTGCAGAATTCCGAACCGCTGCAGGCGATGGCGCCTCGCCAGAAGGCGGATCCGCCGGGTCGCAAACCGATGGCATCGAGTTCCCTTGCCAGCGTGGCGGTGTTTTGTTGGGGCACGTTCACGATCAGCAGATTCTGCATGTTGGTGGTGCGCACTTCACCGCTGGCGCACTGATCCGCGAGTTCGGCGGCGGCGCGCATTTGTGCGGCGGTTATCCGTCCGCGGAGCACGGCGGCGCCGATGTAGAAAAGCCCTGGCTGTTTTTGGGGATGGATTCCAACGTGGTCGCGATAGACATCGTCGGGAGGCGTCTCTTCAACCGCAGGGTCCAGAGGAAAACCGAGCCTGCTTTCCAATTGGTCTTGAAAATCGCGGGCAGTCCAGCCATGCCGGAGGAAAAGGAATTTGAGCCGTGCTCGTTCGCGGTTTTCCCGGAGTTGATCGGCGTCACGGAAAATTTCTGCAACGCCCTTCACCACAGCCATGACCTGGTTCCAGCGGACGAATGCATTCAGGCGAGCGCTCAGATGCGGGTCGGTGGACAGGCCTCCGCCCACGCGCAACGAAAAGCCGACTTCGGAATGAGCGCCGGTGCCGCGGCGGATGGCGGTTAGGCCGATGTCGTTGATCTCCGGATATGGGCACCAGATGTTGCAGCCGGTGATGGAAATCTTGAATTTGCGGGGCAGGTTATAGAAATCATCGTTGCCTGCCAAAGCCCGCGTAACTTCCAAAGCTAATGGAGATGCGTCGCAAATCTCATGCGCATCGACTCCGGCGACGGGGCATCCGGTAACGTTGCGGGTGACGTCGCCGCAGGCTCCGATCGTGCCCAGGCCGCACTGCTCAAGGGCATCGAGCACGTCAGGCAGAGCCTCGATCGTGATCCAATGCAACTGAATGTTTTGCCTGACGGTGAGGTCTGCCACGCCCCGGCCATATTGCTCCGTCAACCTCGCAACCGTTCGCAGTTGGTCAGAGTTGAGCAGGCCATTCGGGATTCGTATTCGGAGCATGAAACAGGGCAGCGCCTTGCCCTCGCCGCCTTGGCCGGCGACTACGCCTGCGCCGTCTCCCTGGGTGTAGACGCCCCACCAGCGGAAATACGTGCCCAGCCATTCAGGAGGAATCGACTGGAATCCCTCGCGGGCAAAGCGGCGTATTTCGTCGAGGGCCTGCCAGGGATTCTTCTCCCTTTTTAACCGTTCGACTCGCTGTGCTTTCGTTTCTTTGACGGGATTTGCCATAAAAAGTAAAAACCCACCGCCGGCAGGTAAGGTCTGCCAGCGATGGGTTTGATCAGTGCTGAGTTGCTAAGTAATTCTTAGATCATCAGCCTCCCCATGCCAGAAGACACACGCGTACAACAACAAGTACACATGCACATCTGGATGGAAGCCGACATCATCAGGCTGATAGTAAGTGACGCCCGCTGGGCTGTCAAGACGACGCTCGGTTTGCTTGGACGCAAATTTTGGATGCAAAGAATCAAAAAACCCACTGTTCGCGACGCGTGGTTTGCGCGAGGAGGATGTCGTATCCAAGGGCTATCCGGCAGTCCGCTGCCATCAGGCACGGGAAGACCACGCCGTCTTGACCCGTAATTTGCATTCTCTGCATCGAAAATCTGGTTTGGACTTGCCTTGCCCGGACACGTAGTGATGGCTCCATGAATTGGCAAGATCCCTCTCCCGCCCTGGACCACGATGCTTGTGGCATCGGTTTCGTTACGCGGCTCGGGGCTCCGAGTTCGCGGGAAATTGTGGCCCGGGCGCTGCTGGCGCTGGACCGGCTGTCTCATCGCGGGGCGGTGGATGCTGAAGGAACCAGCGGGGATGGGGCCGGGTTGATGACGGCGATTCCGGAGAAGTTTTTCCGGCGCGAGGCCGGGGAGAAAGGGGTGGAGTTGCCCACCCGGTTTGCGGTGGGCATGGTTTTTCTCCAGGATGGGTCAGAGATTAAAGCTCGGCACCTGATCGAGGCGTGTGCCCAGGATGCCGGCCTGAATTTCCTGGGGTGGCGTGACGTACCGACCAATCCGGCCGTGTTGGGAGGGCAGGCGCTACAGTTCATGCCGCGCATCCAGCAAGTTTTTCTGGCAGCGACCGACCGGAATGCGGATCTGGAGTTACAGCTATTTCTGTATCGCAAGCGCGTGGAATCGCTCGCGCCTCGCGGAACGTATTTTTGCTCGCTGTCGTCGCGGACCATGGTCTACAAGGGCCTGCTCTCCCCCAGTCAGTTGGCTTCCTTTTATCCAGACTTGATGCACCCGGAGTACCGCAGCTCATTTGCCGTCTTCCATCAGCGGTTTTCAACCAACACGCGACCGACCTGGTCGCTGGCGCAGCCCTTTCGATTTGTGGGGCACAACGGCGAGATCAACACCATCAGCGGCAATCGCCGATGGACTCGTTCGCGAGATGGCGAGTTGCGTGCGCCATGGGGGGCGGGAGAGTGGTTTCGCAGTCTGGAGCAAGACGTCAGCGATTCTGCCAGCTTTGACAACGCCTTCGAGGGCCAGATGCGGCGCGGATTTTCTCCCGCGGAGGGGATGATGCGCATGGTGCCCCCCGCTTGGGAGGGGGACGACACGCTCAGTGAGGAAATGCGAGGCTGGTTGGCGCAACAGGCGTGGCAGCAAGAGCCGTGGGACGGCCCCGCCGCGCTGGTTTTCAGCGATGGTGCCTACGTCGGAGCCAAACTCGATCGCAATGGACTTCGACCCTTGCGATACGTCATCAGCAAAGATGGTTTGGTGTTGGCTGGGTCGGAAGCCGGCCTGGTTGACCTGGAAGAAGATGAAATCCAGGAAAGAAGCCGGCTTGGCCCGGGCGAAATGCTCTTGGCGGAAATTGCGTCCGGAAACGTATGGCGCGGCAACGAAGTCGCTGGTCTTCTCTGCTCCACCAACACCACGGAGTGCGCCACGCGATGGATTACCGCGCGCGTGCAGAGATCTGACAGGGAAAACGCAAGAGTCGAGGAGAGCAAAGGCGGAGCCGAGCACGCTCACGAGTTCGGAACCGGTCCAGTCGAGGCTGAGAAGCTTACGACTTTGAAAACTACGGCGGCGGCGCTGGGATGGAGCGAGGACCAGTTCCGGCTGTTGTTTCGTCCTCTGGGGGTGGAAGGGAAGGAGGCGGTGTGGAGCATGGGGGATGATGCGCCTCCGGCTTATCTTTCACAGCTGCGACGCAGTCTTTGGGACTATTGCAAGCAACGCTTTGCGCAAGTGACTAACCCGCCGATTGATCCGATTCGCGAAGCGCATGTGATGTCGTTGAATGTCTATTTGGGAAGACAGATTGCACTGCGTTCGCCCGTCGTCGATTCGAAGCAGATGGATGGGCTGCGGCGAGAACTGGGGCGGACCGCTGACCTTGACATTACTTTCGAAGCATGCGGAGCAGTAGCGGCTGCGCTGTCGGCGCTGGATTCGATTCAGCAGAAGGCCGCTCAGGCCGCGGCAAATTCCGGAGCAGTGGTGGTGAGCGATCGCAGCGTGAACTCGCAACGATCTGCTTTGCCGGTTTTGCTAGCGGCAGCGGCTGCGGCAAACGGAATCCGACAGTCAGGCCGGAATATTCCCCTTCTGGTCGAAACTGGTCAAGCCTTTGATGCTCATCATGTGGCCTTGCTGGTCGCCGTGGGTGCGGCAGCCGTTCACCCCTACCTCGCGTTCGATCTGGCGGGCGAAATGGCAACCGGTGGCGTGGCTTCATTCGGTTCCGCTCTCGAAGTTGGATTGCGCAAGGTGCTGGCCCGCATGGGCATATCCACTCTTGCCAGCTATCGCAACAGTTACTTATTCGAAGTGATTGGGCTCGACCGTGAAATCCACGAGCAATTCTTCCCCGATGCTGCGTTTGTTCTCCCCGGCAAGAGCCTTGCGGAGGTGCTGGAAGACGCGTTCATGAATCATGTGACCGCATTCGACGAGCGTGCGAGATCTGCCTCGACACTGCGCGACCGCGGATATTTTCGATTCCGCAAGGATGGAGAACGCCATGCTAATTCGCCTGAGCTCGTCCGCGCGATGCATAGCTTCATCAAGTCCAAACAAGAGGAGGGGTTCGACGCCTATGCCCAACTGGGCGGGACCCGCGAACCGGTCGCGTTGCGCGACTTGCTCGAGTTTGTCTGGGCTAGGGAAAACGCCGAAGCGAATCTCGGCGAAGTGGAGTCTGAGGCCGCGATTTTGCGGCGATTGAGCACGCAAGCCATGTCTCTGGGCGCGATCAGCCCCGAGGCCCATAGGACGATTGCTCTGGCGATGAACCACATCGGAGCACGCAGCAACACCGGCGAGGGTGGAGAAGACCCGGAGTTGTATCGTCGCGAACCTGAGGCAAGTAACAAGGTGAAACAGGTGGCTTCGGGGCGCTTCGGCGTTACTGCCGAATACCTCGTGCATGCCGAAGAGATTGAAATCAAGATGGCGCAGGGATCGAAACCGGGCGAAGGCGGGCAACTGCCTTCGTTCAAAGTTACGCCTTACATCGCGCAATTGCGGCACGTGGTCCCGGGTACGTCGCTGATTTCTCCCCCGCCGCATCATGATATCTACAGCATCGAAGATCTGGCTCAATTGATCCACGACCTGCGAGCGCTCAATCCCGCGGCGCGAATCGGGGTGAAGCTGGTCTCTGGCGCGGGTGTCGGCATCATCGCCGTCGGGGTGGCGAAAGCCGGCGCTGGTGTCATCACGATTAGCGGGCACGATGGTGGAACGGGAGCGTCGCCGCTGACCTCCATCAAAAATACCGGGCTGCCGTGGGAAGTGGGGCTGCGGGAAGCACACTGCGAACTTGCCCGAGCGGGATTGCGGTCAAGAGTGCACCTGCGCGTGGACGGTGGCTTGAAGTTCGGACGCGACGTCGTAATCGCAGCCTTGCTAGGCGCAGATGAATTTGGCTTCGGCACGGCTGCTTTGCTGGCCATCGGATGTGTGATGGCGCGACAGTGCCACTTGAATACTTGTCCCGTGGGGATCGCCACGCAGGATGAGCAACTGCGCATGCGTTTCAACGGCAAGCCAGAAATGGTGGTGGCTTACTTCCACGGGGTCGCAGCCGAAGTCCGGGGCCATTTATGCAAACTGGGCTTGCGTACGCTTGCCGAAGCCAGAGGGCGTGTGGATCTCTTGAAAGAAAAACGCACCCGCTATGCGCACAGCATTCGGCCGCTGCTGGAAACGCCAGAAATAACAGGCTCCCGACTTCTATCCGCCGATGTTCCCACGGGGGCCCAGGCCGGCCAACGTAGCCCGCTTGATGACGTGCCGGTTCGAAAAGGAAAGTCGCAGCTCCATCGTATTACCAACGCCGATCGCAGCGTGGGAGCGCGACTCTCCGGCGAACTCTTGCGCCGAGAGAGACAGCCGTCCCCGGCAGGCTCGGCCCGGGGACCGAAACAGCTGATCCGCCGGTTCCGCGGCGTCGCAGGCCAGAGCTTTGGAACCTTCCTGACGGAAGATGTCAGCTTCCATCTCGTGGGCGAAGCCAACGACTATGTGGGAAAGGCCATGTGTGGCGGACGGATCGTGGTGACCTCTGGGCCGGAAGCTTCTTTGCGTGGCGACGTACTGGTGGGAAACACTGTGCTGTACGGTGCAACCAGCGGCGAACTCTACGTTGCGGGCCGTGCGGGCGAACGTTTCGCGGTTCGCAATAGCGGGGCTCTGGCTGTGGTCGAAGGCACGGGGCAGCATGCTTGCGAATATATGACCGCGGGAGTCGTGTTGGCGCTCGGGCCCGTTGGCATAAACTTTGGCTCGGGCATGACGGGAGGGCTGGCCTATGTTTTGCGCGAGCATCTGCAGGCCGGGGTTTGGAATTCGCCGTCGGTCGCGATAGCAGCGCTGGAGGAACGGGAGCGAGGCTGGCTGCGGCAGGCCTTGGCTCAGCATTGGCGGCTGACAGGTAGCCCGGTGGGGCATCGGCTCTGGCTGAATTCCGTGGGGCAACTATTCGCCCGGGTTCAGCCGATCCATCTGCCGTGCGCCGTGTCCGAGACCTGGGCTCCCGTTCTAGAACGGCTGAAGAAGGCCGAAAAGCATGGCGAAAAAACCGGGAGTAGGCGACCAGTAGGCCAGACTCCGTGGCCCATCTCAACCGTCGAGGGTGACAAGCCGCGACCTCAAGACCTGATTCCTGCCTTGGATCCGCCCTGGATTCCGCTATAATCCTGCATGGATTTTGATCAGCTCCGCACTTTTCTCGAAGTTGCCAAGCAAGGCAGTTTCTCGCGCGCCGGGCAAAAGGTTTTTCGCTCGCAATCGGCGGTTAGCGCTCAGATCAGGCAAATCGAATCAGAGTACGGCGAGAGGTTATTGGACCGCTCGGGCAAGACGGTCCGGCTGACGCCGGCGGGCGAAGTTTTCCGTGAGTATGCACAGCGCATGCTGAGCCTGCGAGATGAATCCCTGCGCGCCGTCGCCGACCATGGCAATGATCCCCGAGGTGTGCTCGCTCTCGGCGCGAACGAGGCCACCTGCCTGTATGTCCTGCCCAATGTTTTCGCGGAGTATTTGCGACTTTATCCATCGGTGCAGGTGAGCATTTACCGGAACTTCAGTCACAAGATTCTGGAGCGGCTGGACAGCGGGGCTATCGATGTGGGGATCGTCACGCTCCCCGTCAAAATGCCGATGCTCAAGGTTAGGACGATATTCCGAGACCGTCTCGTGCTCATGGTGAGCGCTGACAGTCCGCTGGCCCAGCACGACAAGGTCCCCATCAGCATGGTAGTGGAGCAGCCGCTGATCCTGCCCCGCACTGGCTTTACGCGGCGGATCATGGACAAGCTGTTTCGTCCGTATCGCGACAAACTTCATGTGCGCATGGAATTGCCCAGCATTGGAATGATCAAGAGTTTCGTGGCGGCGGGACTCGGAGTCTCATTGATCAGTGAAAGCTTTGCGCGCGATGAAGTGCAGTCGGGAAAAGTGAAGCTGATCGCGCTGAAGGACAACGAACTCTCACGGGAACTCGGGCTGGCTTATCGCCGCAACCGCAGTTTGCCGCGGGCGGCGGAAGTTTTCATTGAACTTCTGCAACGCCGCACCGCGCAGGCGGGACAGAAAACGGCCCCCCGGACCTCCTGAGGGTCGGTCCAGTTTTTTGAATGACCTCTATCGAAACTTTCAATTCGCGACGCTTTAGCCCAGGTGTTTGAATCGATGCAGATTCATAGATTCAGCGGGGAAGGAGTTTCGCAATGCAATCTGAAAATCCTCCGAGCAGTCGCAAGCCGGAAACGAATGAAGCCCAGGTCGCCCCACGGGAGAGAAGCCGATTCGACGATACGGAAGAGACTTATGTGCCTTCGACGGACATGGAAGATTCTTCTCTAGCACCCACTGGGCTCGATAACCCTTTCTGGATGTAGATTCGATTTCGCGATGCCGAGCAGACGATTGTTCGGCATCGCCGATTCCCTCATCTTGAGCGCAAAGTGGCTTCGGCTGACCTCGCCGTTGGTGTTCCAGGGATCTCCGCTAGAATCCGGGCGATTGGTCCGTGTGCGCGGCCTCTGGCGTCCCCACCGAGTCCGACTGAAGCGGAGGTTCAACTGGTATCAGGCGTGGTTTTCGCTGTCCGCGGCGCCGACCGGTACTCTTTTCCGGCGCGAAGCGGGCGTGGAGGCGGCAAACTGCCTCAGTGACGTCGCGTTCGTGGATCACAAAACTTAAGCTTATTTCTGAAGCCCCCTGCGAGATCATCCGGACATTGATACCGGCATCGCCCAGGGCGGTGAATGCCCGGGCCGCAATCCCAGCGCGCCCGCGAATGTTTTCTCCCAGCAGGCAGACAATCGCTTGCTTGTCCTCGACGGTGACCGCCGCGACCTCTTGCAAATTGGCCAATAAGTCGTCTGTGCTCTGGCCCGTCCGCAGGGTGAAGGAAACGCTGGCCTCGGAAACGGCAACCAGGTCCGCGCCGCACGCACTGCGATGCAGAATGTGAAAAACCTCCTGCAGAAACCAGTGCGGCACCGAGTCACGCGGGGCAGTCAGGGTAACTGTGCTGATGTTTTTCCTGGCCGCGAGGGCGGTGAAAACAGAGCGTCCTCGCGGAGGCTGTGCCGTGATGCGCGTTCCGGGACCTTTCGGATTGCGGGAGTTGAGAACCAGAACCGGGATGTTTTTCTCCATCGCCGGCACCAAGGCGGCGGGATGGAGAACTTTCGCCCCGAACTGCGCCATCTCCTGCGCTTCGCGGAAGCTGACGCGGCGCAGGCAATGAGCCTGCGGACACAATGACGGGTCCGTCGTCATGATTCCATCCACGTCGGTCCAAATCTCGATGGAAGAGGCGTTGATTCCAGCGGCAACCAGGGCGGCGGAGAAATCCGAACCTCCGCGCCCCAGCGTGGTCGGAATGCCATCGCGGGTCGCGGAAATGAAGCCCGCCAGTACCGGAAGTTGCTGATTAATCAGAAGGGGACGAATCCCAGCTCGCAGGCGCTCGTAGGTGTCGCTGTAGTGGGGCGTGGCCCGTGTGAAATGGCCATTGGTCAGGATGTACTCGCGCGAATCCAACCAAAGTGCGGGCAACCCTCGTGCCGACAAGGCGGAGGCGACAATCTGGCTGGACATCAGTTCGCCGAAAGAAAGCAGATAATCCGTGCTGCGCGCCGAGAGTTCGCGGATGGCGGCAATGCCGCGGGTGAACTGCTCCAGGACCTCGAACTGCGGGTCGAGCTTAAGGCGCATTCCGCGGAAACGATCTTCGCCCAATAGCTCCCGCGCCGTGTCGTAGTGACGCTGCCGCAGCCCCCGTCCTTGAGCCAGCGCAGATTCACCGTCCCCAGAGGCGGCGGTCTGTCCGAGCGTGAGCAATTGGTCCGTGACTCCGTGGAACGCGCTTACCACGACGACCGGTCGGCGTCGCATCCGGCTCCGTACTATGCCCGCGACTCTCTCAATGGCTTCCGCGTCTTGCACGGATGTCCCGCCAAACTTCATGACCAGCATGGTTGCACTCCGTCATCTGAATGTGGCGAGTCGTTCACAATAAAAAGCCCACCGGAGTTGCCGGTGGGTTAGGTCGATCTCGCCTTGCTGCTTTAGCTCAACCTGATCCACCCCGCCGGGTCGCGTGTCGCACTAATGATTGCTGGGCTCATCAAAGTCATGGTCGCGATCGATACTCGGAGGGAGCGCATCATGGAGTAGTTTTTATACACCCGATGGAGGAAGAGCGGAGCACGAAAAAACCGATGTAACGAATCGAAAGTCCGGATCCTGTTCAGCCGGCGCGTGGTACCGGGCGATCGCCGGAATCGCCCCACCCTCAGGCGGCGGCCTGCCTTCTGCCGGCAGCCGGTAAGTAATTGACCCTCAATCAGTACCAACCACAAGGCGGGGGAAGCACATCCAAGGTTGGTGCATGCACAGGCTGACAAAACGCCCGAGGCGCTTCCGGTCAGTTCCTCCATACCCATGGACGTCCCTGAGGAGCAGGCCAGTTTATACCGTGAAGTCCTCACCGTGCTCGAGGACAAACGCGTGCCCTACGCTGTTTCGGGAGCGTTCGCCTTGCGTCATCACACCGGGATCTGCAGGTTCACGAAAGATCTGGATGTCTTCCTCACGGCGGAGAACGCCGCCCGGGCCCTGTCCTATTTGACGCGGCGCGGATTCCATTGCGAGGTTTGCGACCCGGTGTGGTTGGCCAAAGCCCATCGCGACGGCTTCTTCGTGGATCTTATTACGGGCATGAGCAATGGAGTCATTGTGGTCGACGATTCGTGGATTCAGCGAGCACACCCTGCGGTGGTGTATGAAGTACAAACCCGGGTATTGGCGCCGGAGGAACTGGTTGCCTCAAAGCTTTTCGTGGCCATGCGTGAGCGCTTTGACGGCGCTGACATTGCACACGTGATCTACGGTGCCCACGGCAGTTTCGATTGGGACCGGGAGATGGACCTTGTTGGGGAACACTGGCAGATGCTGCTTTGGTCTCTGGTGCTGTTCAGCTACGTCTACCCGGCGCAGAGCCATTACGTTCCATCCGGGGTTTGGCGAGAGCTGTTGCGGCGGTTCCAACAGAACTTGGAACGAAGGGATTCGAGCGCGCGATTTCGCGGCAGTCTGGTGGATGAAAAGATGTTTGCCATCGACGTGAACGAGTGGCGCCTTGACAATATTCTGGAGGAGACGCGAAAGCTGCGCTTGTCTAGGATTAAGCGAAGGATGCGAGCGTGAACCGGTCGCGAAGTTGGGCATGCGATGGTTCAGGGCTTCGAAAGTCAGGAATAAAGGAATGAGAATAGCGGCGACGGCCGATTTGCATTTCAGTCCTGAACGCTATGCCAAGTTGAAAGACCAGCTTGAGCGCGTTCGCGATGAGGCCGATATCTTCGTTCTGGCGGGGGATCTCACCAACTATGGCCAGCCCAGCGAAATGGAGCCGCTTTTAAATGTCCTGGTCCGCCTTCGATTGCCCACGGTTGCCGTGCTCGGCAATCATGACTACGAGAGTGGAAAAGAGGAAGAACTGAAGCGCATGATGGTGGCGGAAGGGATCAAAGTTCTCGATGGTAGCGCCTACGAGCGGGACGGAGTGGGCTTCGCAGGAACCAAGGGCTTTGTGGGAGGCTTTGGGCGAGGGGTGCTGACTGCATTTGGGGAGCGGGAAGTTAAGGATTTTGTGCGGGCTTCGATCGATGAGGCGCTTAAGCTGGAGCGGGCGATGTCTCAATTGCGCGCTAAGAAGAGGGTGGTCGTGTTGCACTACTCGCCCGTGGCTGAGACAGTTCAGGGAGAATCGCCGGAGATTTATCCCTTTCTGGGAACATCCCGCTTAGCCGAAATCGTGGACCGGCATGGAGCGGATTTTGTGGTCCATGGGCACGCACATAACGGAGCGCCTAACGGACGCACCGCAACGGGAGTGCCGGTACACAACGTCGCCATTACTCTTCTGCAAGCGCAGCAGCCTTCCGGGGTGTATCGAATATTTGATGTGTAGCTCTCTGCGGTTACCCTTCTCGCGTGAATTTTAGTGAAAGTCGTGGGACGTGGTTTCCGCCCGGGTTATGAACAGCGGAAGGACGCGTTCCGCCTTTACTGAAATCACATTGTCCTGATTTTGCAGAATGCCCTCGATGGCCAGGAAACGTTCGCTGGCCAGCAGAAGACGGTGCTGGTGAAAAAGATCGGGGGCAATGATCGCATTGGCTACCCCGGTTTCATCCTCCAAGCTGACAAAGACGAATCCTTTGGCAGTGCCCGGACGCTGGCGAGTGATGACGCAGCCTCCGATGCGCAGGCGCTTGCCGCTTGGCATAGTGCGGAGGTCGCTGGCACGGCGAACCCCCTGAGCGTCGAGCCAGGCGCGGCGGTAGGCGACGGGATGAGGCCCGACAGTTAGGCCCGTGCCGTGAAAATCCGCTACCAGGCGCTCTTCATGGTTCATGGGTGCGAGGGGCGAAGGCGAATCTGGCTCGGGCAGATTTTCCAGTAACGGACCGGAGACGCGTACGGCGCGTTCTACTTGCCAGAGAGCGTCGCGGCGGTGGAGCGAGGTGGAATTTCCAACTTCCAATTTCCCATTGCCGATTTTTGACTCCGAGTGGTGAGAAGCAGAGTCAATGGGAAATTGTTTGTGTTGTCTCGGCGGGGAGCCTCCCATCCTGTTCAAGGCGCCAATTTCTGCCAGCGTGGTGAGTTCGTCTTTGCGCAGGTGGGGAACGCGACGAGTCAAGTCGTGGATAGAAGTGAAAGAGGCCCGCCTGCGTGCTTCGACCAGAGCTTGCGCGGCCTCTTCACGCAAGCCACGCACATAGCGCAAGCCGAGACGAAGCGCGATTTGGCTGACGGCGGATGGCGGATGGCTGATGGCTTCGAGCGTGCACATCCACTCCGAGCGGGTCACGTCTACCGGCAGCATTTTCAATCCGTGCCGTTGCGCATCTTTGACCAGGGCTGCGGGAGAATAAAAGCCCATGGGCTGATGGTTGAGCAGAGCGGCGGTGAACGCGGCCAGGTAATGGCATTTCAAATAGGCGCTGGCGTACGCGATTAGCGCGAAGCTGGCGGCATGCGATTCGGGGAATCCGTAGAGCGCGAAAGAAGTGATCGAGAGAATGATTTGTTCCTGCGCTTGTGGTGGAATTCCATTGCGTGTCATGCCGGTGCGGAGTTTGGCTTCAATTTCACGCATGCGGGCCTCCGAACGTTTGAAGCCCATGGCGCGACGAAGCTCTTCCGCTTCGCCGCCGCTGAATCCGGCCACGACCATGGCCATACGCAACAATTGCTCCTGAAAAAGCGGCACCCCCAGCGTGCGCTTGAGCACAGGTTCGAGCGAGGGATGCGGATACGTGACATCTTCGCGTCCCTGGCGGCGCTGCAAAAAAGGATTCACCATCTCGCCCACGATTGGGCCGGGACGGATGATCGCCACCTGCACAACAATGTCATAGAAACGTTTTGGCCGCAGGCGCGGCAGGCACGACATTTGCGCGCGGCTCTCCACCTGAAACATGCCTACGGTGTCGGCCTGCTGCAAGGCGGAATAAACGGCGGGATCGTCCTGCGGCAAATGTGCAAGGTCCACTTGGTCGTGATAGTGATGGCGAATCAGTTCGAGCGAATCTTTCAGCACCGCCATCATGCCCAAGCCGAGCAGATCCACTTTGACAATGCCCATGTCGGCACAGTCTTCTTTGTCCCACTGCACCACCACGCGGCCAGGCATGGAAGCAGGCTCCAGCGGAACTACGGAGTCGAGTTGTCCCTGGCAGATGACCATTCCTCCCGAATGCTGGCCTAAGTGGCGCGGCAAGTCTTGCACGGCAATGCATAGTTCGTGGTATTTGCGCAGGCGTGGATGCCGGAGATCGAGCCCGGCATCGCGAAAGCGGCGGTCGAGCGCATCGTTTTCGTCGCGAAATTCCCAGGTGGCCACGGCGGCGGAAATTTTGTTGAGCGTCTGCGGATCGAATCCTAACGTTTTACCCATTTCGCGTGCTGCCATGCGGTTGCGGTAGGTGATGACGTTGGCCGTCATGGCCGCCCCCCGCTCGCCATAGCGGCGGTATAGATACTGGATTACTTTTTCGCGCTCATCGCCGCTGGGCAGATCGAGGTCGATGTCAGGCCATTCGCCGCGTTCTTCCGAAAGAAAACGTTCGAAAAGCAGGTCCATGCCGACGGGATCGACGGCGGTAATACCCAACGAGTAGCAAACGGCGCTGTTGGCGGCCGAGCCGCGTCCCTGCACCAGAATATTTTGCTCGTGGCAGAAATGGACGAGGTCCCACACGATGAGGAAGTAGCCGGCGAGATCGAGCTTCTCGATGAGCTTCAGTTCGCGTTCGATCTGGCGGCGGGCGCGATGTTGCGTTTCCGGCGCGGCCCGACCGTAACGCCGCGGAAAGCCTTGCCAGGTGCGGTCTCGCAGAAAAGAATTCATGGTTTCGCCCTGGGGAACGGGGTAGCGCGGGAACTCATAGCCGAGATCTTTGAGTGTGAATTCGAGACGCGCAGAGAGTTCCACTGTGTTGGCAATGGCTTCCGGCAGATCGGAGAACAGTTGCTGCATTTCTTGCGGAGACTTCAAGTAGCGTTCGGAATTGCGTGACAGCAAACGTCCGGCAGTGGCGAGAGTGCGATGATGGCGGAGGGCAGTAAGTGCGTCGCATAGATCGCGTTCTTTGGCGGTGGCATAGCTGACTCCGTTGGTGGCGAGCAGAGGAAGTCTGAGCATGCGCGCGATCTGAATAGCGGCACGATTCCGAGTTTCTTCCTCACGTTGAAAATGGCGTTGCAACTCGATGTAGACATTCTGTTGGCCGAAGATTCCTACCAAATGCTCGATTTGTCCGAGGGCTTTTTCCATGCCGCCTTGGCGCAATGCGGTCGCAAGTGGTCCTTCGTCGCCTCCGGTGAGGCAGATAAGACCATGTGCGTGATCTTCCAGTTCTTCTTTTTGGACCGCGCCTTCGCCTTTTTTAGCGCGCAACTTCATCTGGGTAATCAGCCGGCAGAGATTTTGATAGCCGGTGCGGGAGGCGACGAGGAGAGGAAGGCGGAACGGATTGTCATTCCGAGCGCAGCCGGGAGTCCCTATCCCGGTTACATTGTTTTGAGAATAGGGATCCTTCGACTCATCCTCGTTACGCAAGCCTGACTCGAAATCGCTCCGGATGACATTGTTGAGTATTTCGCACGTGACCTCTGCGCCTATATACGCTTTGAGTCGGGCCTTTTTGGCCGCTAGATGGAAGCGCGGGATGCCGTATACACCGTCGGAATCAAGCAATGCCATGGCAGGCATGCCCAGGTGGGCGCAAGTGGTAATTAGGCGTTCGGGCAGAGAAGCGCCTTCGAGAAAACTAAAAGCAGAACGGGCATGAAGTTCGATGTAAGACATCAGCTCAGTTAAACCTTTCCCCACAGAGAACACAGAGGCACTACAAAAGACTTCTCAATGTTTTTCCGCGCCTCGTGGTGAAATGCTTTTTAAATTTTTTCAGTCATACGTTCCCTCTACAAACCAGGCTCCCCCCAGCAGATCGTGTACTAGCCGATAGAGGGCCACTCCATTTTCGTTTTGCAGGGCGATGTCCCACTCGTCACGCGCCCAGGCTTCGCGTTCCCACCAATCGCCGGAGATGTGCCACGGGCCGGCCTTCCAAAGCACCTCCCCTTGCACATCTTTTTTCTTTGCACAAACTACAAGCGCAGGCTGACTGTCATGCAGGGTTACAGTCGCGTGTAGCGGTGGACGGAACAGGCGCAAGGCGGTGATTGCAGATTTTGTTTCAGCGGTGTCGGTCAACCAGGGGGAGTTCAGTTTTTGATCGGCATCGTGTTTCTGGCCGGTAGCGGATCTCTTCGGCTCTGCCTCGGCTACAAAGCGACGCATGCGAAAGCCTTCGGGACGATATGTATCCAGCAACTCCAGCGAGCCGACTTTGTTTTCCCCGACAATGCCAGCAATACGCGCCAGAGTAAGCTCCAGCTTTTCCGGCTCCGGCGAAGGAGGACGGAACAGGCCGCTCTGGGCCGAGCGTGGGCGCGAGGGCTCTGCGGCCAGATGAATTTTTACAATGGGTGCGCCCGGCGGATGCGCGTTCAAATCCAATTGCAACAACTTGAGAAAAAGTTTGGCGTCGAGCATCGGCAGCGGAAGGCGGAGGGTGCGGCAGAAATGGTTTTGCCGAGTAGAAGAAAAGAGCTGATTATGATGCGGTGCGTTTGGGGCGAAGCCGGATTTTTCTTCGTGATGCGGCGCAGCGCTTTCGCTGGGAATTCCTCGGTTCTCGATTAAATCGTGGGATTCATCACTCGCTCCAGCTCGGTAATCGAGTTCCAAGGTGAGCCGCAGTTCTTGTGCGGCCAAAGCACGTACCGCCAAGCGGTTGCAAAGTTGTTCGAGTAGTCGATTCAACAAGAATGCTAGCGGCTCCAGCAGAACGATGGGATGTTCTAACTCCATCGCTTCCTCAAATACTAACGGTGGTTCCAGCGGAACCAGCGTGGGGGAGGCCGTTCCGCGAGCTAGTTGCTGCAAGCGCAAGCCTGCTTGTCCCAGACGTTCGCTTAGGGCGACTTCGGGGAGTGCAGCCAGGGCTCGCAAATTGCGCGCCCCCCAGCGATGCAGTGTGGCCAGCAGTTGCCCGGATTTTTCTTTTTGTGTATCGCTGAGTCCATCCGCGAACATCACTTCCACCGGCAGAGGGCCTAATTGCTCCGCCTCTTTTCCCAGGGGAATTACAGTCACCCCGGGAAGGCCTCGAGCGGCAAGCAAGGCAGCATCGGCACTGGCAGCTACAGCAACATTCCCGACGAGGCCGAGATCTGCGGCACGGCGAAACATGCGGTGCGCCATCGTCGGCAGCGGCCCAAAAAGAGATTCCAGACCGGCAAGATCGAGCAGAGCGGTGTCGCAGGCAGAATCTTCCACTCGGGGCGAAAACGACTGTGCACAGTCGAGCAGGGCGGCATGCGCGCTGGACTCTTGTAAGGCAGAGCGCGGGCGCACTGCCAACTCCGAGCATAGCTGTGCTTGAGCTTTGGTCATGCCCGGTGCAATCCCGATGCGGCCAGCCTTCTCATTTACTGCCCAAACTTTTTCTAGTGGGGGTTTGCCTTCTAGCACGGCTACCGCTTGGGTGCGTAGCTCTGGTTCTGCGCGCAATCGAGCCGCCACAGGAAAATTGGGCACGTAAATACAAGCGAAAGGCATAACGGAATTCAATTTCTTTATCTTTAATCTTTATCCTGCTTTTACATCTGCCCAAGCTGTTCTGCTGGCAAAGGCAACGGCAGCGGAGCCCACTGGTTTACGCTCCGCTCGGGAGCGGATCAATTCTGCTTTAATCTCGATCTCGTCCAGCAATTGCGCGTGTGACGGCCCAGGAGATATCTCGGGTATCGGTAAACGACCGGGGGAAAAAGCGAGTGGCGATTTGGATAAATAGCCACCGCTGTCGGCTTGTAGCTTCATCACCAATGATGAGCAACTGCCAGCCATGGGCTGTGGCTCCAATGTGAGCAGCACTGTAGAGGTAGGTTCCACGGCGCGACGGAAACGAAACCATGTGGCCAGCGGAATACGGCGCGCTGCTTGTAGCGGTAGATCGGCCAGGTCCAGGGCGACCACTCCAAAGCCACCACTTTCGAGCAGCAAGTCGGTGACGCGCAGCACTTGCTCCAAACGATTTTCCGCATTCCGCCCTTCATTTCTTTTTGCGGCGGATTGTTGCCTAGTCGAAAAGTGTTTCTGTGGCGAACTTTCGCCGCAACGAATCCATAACAATCGCTCCAACTGCACACCCGCAACTGCGGCAGATTGCGGATCGAGAGCATCACTAGCGTCGACCAGGGCACAGAATTCTCCACGCTGGGTGGCGGCGGACAGAGCGGCTAACAATAAAGCAGTGCGACCCGAGGATGCGGAGCCGCATATCTCGGTTAAGCACCCGCGCGGTAGTCCTCCGCTGAGCTCATCGATCGCGGCGATTCCGCTGGAAACCATTTCCGGCGCCGGACGCACACTCAGGCGCGAAGCCGGGGTCACGCCCGCCATTGAAAATGGGCGCGGTTCCGGAACCGCTTCTGCATCAAAAACAAAATGGCGGCCAAGGGCCGCCGAAGTGGAAACCACTGCGGTGGACATAAATATCTCAAGGATTTCAGGGAACGCCGGGTAGGACTCCGGAGGCGTACTTTCGTTTTTTATTCGCCTAAAAGGATTCTGCTCCTGCCTGGAACTCGGTGTCAAGCGGGTAGTATGAGGTATTTAAAGCTGCCCTTCTAACGATATTTGTTCCAGCGGCTTACCAGCATAACTTCCATCCGTCTAAGCGAAGCATCGTGTTGCGAAGGGGGAGTTCGGGCTACCCTGCTCGGCCAAACCCTCGAGAAATCCCAATTTAAGGAGTTTTTCATGCAAAAAGTGCGTAGGCTTTTGCTCCCCGGGCTGCTGTGGTTTGCAGGTATTTGCCAGGCCCAGTCGGCGGTGCTCGACTTGCCCCGGCAAAGCCAACATGCCGTGCTTACCCAGCGCATCGGCATTACTGACATCACCATTAACTATCACCGTCCCCTTGTAAACGATCGCAAGATTTGGGGCTCCACGATTCCCTATGGGCAAGTGTGGCGTGCGGGAGCCAACGAAAACACCACCATCACGTTCAGTGATCCCGTCACGGTTGAAGGTAAACCTTTGGACAGGGGAACCTACGGCCTGCACATGATTCCCGCCGAAGATCAATGGACCGTCATCTTCTCGAAGAATTCCACTTCCTGGGGAAGTTTTACTTACCAGCCTGAAGAAGATGCCTTGCGGATCAACGTAAAACCCCAGTCAACTGATTTTCACAATGCGCTGACCTTCGATTTCGATCAGCTCAAGCCAGACTCCGCGGTTGCGACCATGCGATGGGAGAAAGTCGCAGTGCCCTTCGAGGTGTCAGTGAAAGTGAATGATGTGGTGGAAGCCAGCTTGCAAAAACAACTGCGTGGACTGGCGCAATATACCTGGGACGGATGGGATGACGCCGCTAACTATTTGCTCGCCAGCAAAGTTCATCTGGACGAGGCGCTCAAAGATGAAAACCAGTCCATCCAGGTGGAAGAGCGCTATGACAATCTGCTGACCAAGTCGAAGATCCTTGAAGCGATGGGCAAAAAAGATGAGGCCAAGGCGGTTCTCAACAAAGCTTTGGATAAGGCCAGTCCGTTGCAAATGCATCTTTATGCACGGCAGTTGCAAGGCGAAAAGCGGCAGGACGAAGCCTTCGTCATCTTCCGCGCCAACGCCAAGAAATATCCCAATGAATGGTTTGTGCACTCAGGGCTGGGACGAATCTACAGCTCGCAGGGCGATTTCGACAACGCAGCCAAAGAGATGAAGATTGCGCTCGCGACTGCTCCAGATTCGTTTAGGCCGGGGATTCAGGGATTGGTCAAGCGCTTGGAGTCGAAAGACGACATCAACAAGTAGATTCGCTTCCGCAGACGAGAACTAAAACAAGAGGGCCAGCCTAAACTGGCCCTCTTTGTATTTTGCCGTCCTTCCTTAAAGACTTTCTGGCAAGTCACCCGCAAATAACGCGCTACGATCGTGACGAACTTACCGTCGAACAATCCTGTTCAAGTCCGGTTGCAATCGGAAATTCGGCGGAAGTACGCCGACTCGTTATTCCGCAGCAAGCGTGGGGAGTGCCCCGAATGGCCAGCGGACAAGGTAATAGAGAACGAACGTGCGGCCCGCGTGCGACTCGCGCTTGATCTGAGAGACCCCGCATCGTGCCATCAAAGCTACAAGCTGTTTGACGAACTTCATCCGGCTATCTTGGTCCCTAAAAGCGTTTACCTTCACTCTCATGTCTGTTGTCTGACACGCGCCATAGAAAACATTTTGGAATCATTCGAGACCAGGTTCTACAATCTACAAGTGGTTGTTCGCCGCGCAGCTTCGAAATTGACGAGCACAGTGTCTGCGTGGCTACCGGGCCTGATCGGATCGACACGACCGATGTCGTCTCTCGTAGCAGGGACTCTGTCGAGCGCCGTATGTTGGACGCGGACAGGCCTTTCTGTCCGTGGGATCCTCGTAGGGCTGTCAATGTTCAGCCTGACGGCGTTTGGCTTTGTTGTCAACGACATCCTGGACTATCACAAGGACGTGGCAGCTGGCGTAATGCGCCCGATCGCAACGGGCATATTGTCTCGAAAAGCAGCGACGCTGTTTGCGCTCGCCTTGCTTCTCTCTACCTACGCTGTTTCGGCTTCGGTGGGCTCCGGCGGGAAGGTATTGGCAGCAACAGCTCTGGCTTTGTTGCTGTACACGCCAGCCGCTCAGTACCTTCCCCTGATCAAGGGGTTTTACGTGGCTGCACTGTGCTTGGTGCCTCTGTACTACGGTTCTGATGTCAGTCGCGCTCAATACCCGTGGCCCTCTTACGGGTTATTGGCAGTCTTCGTCGTAGGGCGCGAAGCTCTTATGGATGCGAACGAGGTCGGGGGTGATGGAAGCGCCGACATGCTCACGATCGCTGTCGTTTTTGGCGAGGCGCGCACAAAATGGATTGGTACGTGCATCATGGCTTTGTCGCTAGCTGCCGGAGTCATGGTTGCCACTGGCGGGGTTGCAAAAGCGGCGTTGAGCGCGGCGCTTCTCTCTCTCCTCTGTGTTATCAATTGGCCACACCTGAATGATAGTAGGCGCGTAGAGTTATCGCGTATTCCCATGCTGGCAGCGGCAGTGGGAATAGCGTGCGGCTAGCAGGTCCGTCGTCAATCCTTGTTTTGGGGGATCGCAATGCCTGCTTTTGAGCTCTCCAAATGGTATGCGGACTGCACCTCCGAGGAGGGCGATGCCGTAATCATCTACCATGCAGAGCTACGCTGGCGCGCGGTGACTCTTTACTACGCAAGCTTGCTCACGCACCGGGCAGGGTGCCCGCCCCGCGCTCTCTATTCATTGCGAAAGCATCCGGCGCCTGCGGTTCACGGTGATCAGCTGGTGTGGGAATCGCCGGACTGGCGAGCGGCGGGAAGCTGGCGTGATTTGAGCCCTAGTCATGAGAACGTTCTTTTTGAATCGGAATCCGGTTCTCTTGAATGGAACTGCCTGGCGCCACGGGCTGCAGCAGCGGTTCAGGTCGATTTAAAACCTGCGATCGAGGGTTGGGGTTACGCGGAGCATCTGCGGCTCTCGCTCGCGCCTTGGCGACTTCCCATCCGCCGGCTGCGTTGGGGTCGATTCGTCAATGCGACGGACGCGCTGGTATGGATTGACTGGAGCGGCCCCTACAACAGAAGGGTCGTCTATCTCAACGGCTCGAGTGTGTGCGCCCAGGAGATAGGTGACAGCGAACTCGTCCTGGCGGAAAACGCAGCAGTTCTGAATCTTGACACGGGAACGGTGTTGCGAGATGGTCTCCTGGGTTCTACAGCACTGTCTGTCATTCCCCACTTCGATCGACTATTCCCCGACTCCATCCTCAATATGCGGGAGTGCAAGTGGTTGAGCCACGCAGTGTTGCGGCGACCGGGACATCCCGACTCTATCGGAATGGCAATTCACGAGGTAGTCGAGTGGCCCTAACTGCGAAAGGTAAAGTATTCTACGCTGCGACTTTCGTATTGCTTTTGCCTCTCGCTCTCGTTGCTTGGGCGAGTTCAACTGCACGAATAGTGCGTCTTCCTCCGCTAACCTCCTTACCCCTTGGCTTATCCCTCGCAACCATTGGAGCTTTCCTCTTGCTGTGGGGGATGAGGGATCTTTGGACTCACGGCGGCGGCTTACCCATGAACGCGCACCCTCCTCCTCGATACGTCAGTCGAGGAGTCTATCGTTTTCTGCCTCATCCCATTTACACCGGATTCTGCGTGCTCTGCGTAGGCGTGTCGACCAGCGTGGGCTCGGCGAGCGGATTATGGTTCATCTCTCCGGTGGTGATGCTGGGGTGTGTGGCGCTTGTCCTCGGATACGAGCGACATGATCTTCGAAAACGATTTGGTTGCGGTCCGCGAAGCCTGTTGCCAGAGAAGAGCTCGTCGCCACCTTCCGGCTCCGACCGGCTTGCTTGTTATGCCTTCGTGCTCGTGCCCTGGTACGTGATGTACGAAGTTGTAAATTCTGTGGGTAGGTCAGTCACTGCGGTATCCGCCGTCTTGCCGACCACCGAGAGCAAGTTCCTCATCGAGGGTTCGAAGGTAATCTATGCCAGCGCTTACATTGGATTCGCGCTGGCACCTCTCGTGGCCCGGACGCAAAGTGCCCTCCGCGAGATCGCAGTACGTGGTCTTGCAGCAATGGCTTTCGCCGTGGCGCTCTTCCTCGCCGTTCCACTGATCTTGCGATCTCATCTGCCGGCTGGGCGAGTAGTGATCTGGGGGCCGATAGGGGATAACGAATGGGGGTATTTCCCATCTTTTCCGCTTATCTGGGCGTTGCTGTTCGCTGAAGCTATAGGGGAGCGATGGCCGTCGCTGCGTTGGCTCGCGCGCGGCTGGGCCATCCTGGTAGCTATCGGTTGTGTGATTGCGTTGAAATGTGGTTGGGCCGGAATACTGGGCGGTCTGGCCAGTGTCGTCCTCGCTTCTCATGTATCGGCGGCATGGCAGATGATCCGAGCAGTCGCGGAACGAGTCGCAAACTCCTGGCAGGAATGGAGAATCGGTCCGGTCCGCGTAATCAATCATGGCGGATATGCCGGGGTGGCTGCATTCCTAGCAATTTGGATAGACACGGTGTTCACGGGACCGGGACACCAGACAGCCATTCTCACCGCCGCCCTTCTGGGCGTAGTTGGTGCCGCGCTTTGGGCGCAGTATGTTGAGGGTTCACCCCAGCTACTGAGACCATATGGTTTCTACGGTGGCCTGCTTGGGGGTACTCTGGGCGCCTTAGCTGCACCCCTATTTCACACCAGTATCTGGTTGCTCCTCGCTGCTTTTTCCGTGAGTGGCCCATGGGCTCAAGCCACCGGGAGGCTGCGCTGCCTCGTGCAAGGGTGTTGCCATGGTAGGCCTGGCCCAGCCGCGGTCGGTATCCGTTATGTCCACCCAAATTCCCGCGTCTGTCGATTCACTGCTTGGACCGCCCTGCCGTTACACCCGACCCCTGTCTATTCAATTCTATGGAATGCGGTTGTGGCACTCATCCTGCTTCGGTTGTGGGAGCTACATGCATCACTCCATCTGATCGTAGGCCTCTACTTTATCCTGACCGGCATAGGAAGGTTCGCGGAAGAGGCTTGGCGCGGGGAGCCTCAGACAAAAGTGCTGGCAGGCTTGAGGCTCTATCAGTGGGCAGCCATCGTCAGCGTCGTCCTGGGAGCAATCTTTACCACTTTCGACAACGGCGAACTGGCGCCAGACCCAACCTTTCGATGGAGCGCAATATTCACCGCGGCAGCATTCGGGTTTGTGGTCTTCTGTGCCATGGGGGTCGACGTCCCGAACTCACAACGAAGGTTCTCGCGGCTGACCTAGGCAGGAAAGAGGCGAACACTTACCGTTTACCCCTGTTGACCCAGGGAGAGGCGCAGGCGTAGTTGCCGGCCCCCGGTGGCGAGGGCAAGGCACCCTGTTTCATAGTGGTCTCTTTAGCGACGACCTGCTTACGCTTCACAGGGGTCCCCCCGCCTTCGCCGGTCGAGTCAAAAACGTGGGCCCAAAGCGGCCTGAGCCCGCAACTCAAGAGTTCGCGATACTGGTGACGTTGTTCTCTCCTTTAAGTGTGACTTCCTCACCACACCCGGCAGGCATTCGCTCGGACCATGCGTTGTCCCGCTTTGCAGCCAAAGGCTTGCTGGAACTCCGCCATGTTCGAGACCACATTGTCGATGCGGAATAGGGGCAAGGAATGGGGGTTAGTGGTGACGATGAGTCGCGCAACCTCGGGCCGCACATTGGTACACCAGGAGTACGCGCTCGAAAGGAAGAATCGCTGACGGTAGGTCCAGCCGTCGTCGCCTTTGTCGTCCAGCGACTTGCCCTGCTGCTTGAGTGAGGCTTCGAGAGCGTTCAGCGCGAGATGAATCCCGCCGTTGTCGGCTGTATCTTCACCCTGAGTCAGCAGGCCATTCTGTTTCACTCCAGGCCCGGCATCGGGCACTTCCTGCGTGTATTCGTCGGAGATGCATTTGCCGCGCTCGTCATACTGCTTGGCATCTTCGGCAGTCCACCAATCCCGGAGGTTGCCATGAGCGTCGAACTTGCGTCCCTGATCGTCGAAGCCATGAATAATCTCGTGTCCAATGACCATACCGATGGCGCCGTAATTCACCGAGTCGTCTTTCCCCTGCTCAAAGAAGGGCGGCTGCAAAATGCCAGCAGGGAAGTTGATGGTGTTCAATTGTGGATCGTAATAGGCGTTGATTGTGGGCGGAGTCATCGTCCACTCGCTGCGGTCCACCGGTTTGCCGACTTTGGCCACCCAGCGCTCGAACTCAAACGACGACGCTTGTCCCACGTTAGCGAGATAGCTGTCGCGCGCGATCTTCACGCTCGAATAATCCCGCCAGTGTGACGGATAACCGATTTTGTCTTCGATACCCTTCAGCTTCGTGATGGCCTGTTCCTTGGTGGGTTGAGACATCCAGGAAACACTGTGAATGTCCTGGCTGAGCGCCTGCTCGATAGCGTGCACCATTTGCAAGGTGCGGGCTTTATTTTCAGGGGGAAAGGCGCGATCAACATAAGCCTGGCCCAAGGCCTCTCCCAGGTCGCGATCGGCGGCGCGCACGCAACGTCGCCAGCGAGGCTGCTGCTGTTCGGCGCCGGCAAGAGTGTGCGCGAAGAAATCAAAGTTCTCGTCCACCAAGGCTCTATTCAGCGCAGGAGCTGCGCGGTGAATCGCGTGCCAGCGCAGATACACCTTCCAATGCTCCAGGGGATGCTCCTCGAGGAGTCTTTGCTCAGCCCGGAAAAAGTCTGGCGAAGTGACGATGTAGTGCTCGCTGGCCGGGGCCTTTGCCGCCCTCAGGTAAACGTCCCAGTCGATCGAAGGAGTGAGTTGGCGTATCTGCGCCAGGCTCATCTGGTTGTTGATGTTCTTGGGGTCGCGCCGCTTGATGTTATCCATCTGCGCTTTGGCCAGAGCGGTTTCAATGTCGATGACCGTGGCGGCATCGGAAGTGGCTTGCGCTTCGGGCTCACCGGCCAGGGCGAACATCTTCTGCAAATGCTGGCGATATTTGCTTAGAGTTTCGACTGCCTTTGCATCGCTGTTCAGATAATAGTCGCGATTGGGGAGGCTCAATCCGCCCTGGTCAATTTGCGCCACGACTTTCGAAGCATCGTCGTAATCCTGTTGGCCGGTGAAGCCGAATAGTGGCGAATTCGTCTGATTGTCGCTCTGCTCCCAGGCGCCCGGAAACACGTGGTGCAGGTGAGCAATTTCGAGCGTGATTTCTTTCTTGGACTTCAAGCCAGCAATTCGGTCCAACTCAGGCTGCAACAGCTTCAGGCCCGCAGCTTCGATGCCGCTTTCGTCCATGCACGCGGCCCAATAGTCTCCAATCTTCTGCTGCACCGCCCCACGCTTCACATCGCTGGCCCTCGCGGCTTCTAAGGTCTCGCGCAGTAAATTCTCGTTCCACAACTGCAGGCTGCTCCCCGTTCCCCAGAACACTTGGTCGGGCGGGATCGGATTCGCCGACAACCATTTGCCACATGCGTACTTGTAGAAGTCATCGCAGGGATCAAGACTCTTATCGCTGGAGTTCGGATCGAAGTGCGCAAGCTCCGGAGCCTTGTCTTGAGTGTCTGAGGCGGAACCCGTGTTATTGCTAACCGCGCTGGTTACCCGGGCAGCCTGCCCCAGCATTACCACAGGCAGGGCTAGAGTCAGTACGAATATTGCAATTCTCGAAATGGACATTTTGCCTCTTGGGAAATGCACAATTGCGGGATAGAACAGCATTGGCCGATTGCAGGTACGCATACTGAGAGGAGCGAGTTCCATGGGTGAGGTCAAACGGCACACTCTGACCTCTTCCCGACCGACTAACATACTACAGACGAACAGCCCCAGCGGTTAGTTAGCATGCAGTTGGACCCAGGGCGGGCTGACGGAATTCCTCGTCCTAGCCGGTGTTGTGCAAACCTGAAGCGATACCGTTGATGGTTGCTCCCAGCGCGTAGTCGAGATCAGCATTGGACTGACCCTCCCGCTTGCGCCGCAAGAGTTCTACTTGAATCAGGCTCATGGGATCCACATAGGGGTTGCGCAGGCGAATCGATCGCGCCAGAACCCGGTTGCCACCAAGCAGTTCACGCTGTTTTGCAATGCGCAGAATCATGCGCCGGGTTCGCAGGAATTCGGCTTCGAGCATGGTGAAGACGCGCTTGCGCACAGCCGCATTGGTCACCAATTCGGAATAGACACGGGAGATATTCAAGTCTGCCTTCGCCATTCCCAGTTCAACGCTGCGCAACAAATCCGAGAACAAACGAAAATTCCGCATCATTTCACGTAACAACTCCTCGTGGCCGGCTCCCTTCTTGGCGAAGCCTTCGAGCGCATGGCCGACCCCAAACCATGCCGGTACAGCATGCCGGCTCTGCATCCAGCCGAAAACCCAGGGGATCGCACGCAGGTCCTCCAAACGCCTTCCCTCAGCTCTTCGTGACGGCCGGGACCCGATACGGGCGGTATCCAGTTCGTTCACCGGCGTGGCCTGCTCGAAATATTCCATCACTTCAGGGTCTTCCGCGATGCACCGGCGGTAAAACTTGTAGGCTTCTTCTGACATCTCTTCCATGGCGGCTTCCCAGCGTGGATCGTCGCCCGCTCCCTGGCCGCGTTTCCGCGTGAGCGCTTCGAGACTGGCCGCAATCATCAATTCCAGGTTCCACTCAGCCAAGACCGGTTCGGCATACTTCCAGTTGAGGACTTCTCCCTGCTCCGTAATGCGGATGCGGCCGGAGAAGCAACCTTCCGGCTGCGCCAGAATTGCCGAGTGGGTGGGGCCGCCGCCGCGTCCCACCGTGCCTCCGCGGCCATGAAATAACTGTAATTTCACTGCGCATTCGTCCGCTACGCGGTGGAGTTCGCGATGAGTCTGGTACAGTTCCCAAATGCTGGTCAGCATTCCTCCGTCCTTGTTGGAGTCTGAGTAGCCCAGCATGACCTGTTGCCAGCGACCCCACGAGTCGAGCAGCGATTGATATTCGGGCCTGGCCCAGAGTGCGCGCACGATCGATCCAGCCCGGCGCAGCGACTCGATGGACTCGAACAAAGGTACCGGCATCAGGCCGGGGTCGTGTGCAGATCCGGAGGCAACCACCCCGCACGCTTCGGCCAGGTGGAGGACGTTCAGAATATCGTCCTCAGATTCCGCTCCGCTGATGATGTAGCTACGAATTGATTGAGGGGGATAATTCTTCTTAATCTGAGCGATGGTGATGAACGTCTCGAGCACTTCACGGCTTGATGTGGATGCCGTCTCGCGAACCGGCTGCAATCCTTGATTGCCGGACAGCGCAGGCCCCAATTCGGCCCAGGCTTGAGCGTGAGCACGGGCATGTTGACGGATGTCGAGAGTGTGCAGATGAAAGCCAAAAGTCCGTACCTTCCGAATAAGAGGATCAACCAGACTCTTGGCTAGCCGCTGACCGTGATTCGCCCCTAGGCTATCTCTCATCAGCACTAGGTCTTTTTCGAACTCGGTAGCGCTGCTATAGGAGTCTGCATCGCTCGCCCGTCCGTCGCTATGCTGCAGCCGGTGCAACACGTAAGAAAGGAATCGGCGATAGCTTTCGGTCCGGTTGTGTTCTCCCCACAGTAGATGAACGCCGGGCGTCGTGCGCCCATAATCGTCCAGGCGCGCCAGCATCTCTTCTGACGCGCTTACCTGTCGTAGTGACGAACTCAGCCCGTCACTCAACTCCCGAACATCGCGAGCGTACTCTGCCAGTATCAGCAAGCGCGCAAGTCCAAGGGCATTGCAGATCGATTCTGACTTGACCAAAGGATTGCCATCACGATCGCCGCCGATCCACGACCCGAATCGCACGAGGTTGGGCACCTCGGCCTGGTCCAGGCTGATACGGAAAACGTCTCGGAAAGAGTCGATTATTTCGCCGTAAATTCCAGGAAGGGCTTCGAACAAAGCGAGCTTGAAGTAACGCAACCCCATGCGGATTTCATCGTCGACGGTTGGCTTTGCTAATCGAACTTCATCGGTCTGCCACAACGCGGTAATTTCTGTGCGGATCGCGTCTTCGCAGACGAGTGCCTCGCCAGCGCTAAGCGGAACATGATCAAGACGCTCCAACTGCTCGGCGATCCGGCGGCGCTTGAGCAGTACAGTTTGACGCGCCACCTCGGTGGGATGGGCGGTGAATACGGGCATGATCGCCAGACGTGCGAGTGCCGCAAGCGCTTGCTCGCCAGATACGCCGGCCTCCTTCAAACGCAGCAACGTTCCGTGGAATGATCCGGCTGGTGGCTGGTGTTGCCCGCCTAACTTGCCAGCCCTCCGCCTACGTTTGCGATGGTTAGTCTCGGCCAGGTTGGTCAATTCAAAATAAATTGCGAATGCCTTGGTGACTTGATAGGCCTTGTCCAGGTCCATCTGCGAAACCACCGTTCGTGCTTGGCTCAGGAGCTTTCCCGATGGATCAGCGGTAGCCTGAGTTCGCGTCCGATTCCGAATCAGCAACTGCCGGAGTTGTTCCACCAGCGCAAACAGATCCTCCCCTGCCTGATCCACCAGTACTTTTCCCAGTAGTGTTCCCAGTGAGCGCACATCTTGTCGCAGAGGGTTGTCCTTGGAGGCATCGTCTGACCCGGCCTTTAACTCGGCCAGGCGGACCTCCTGGTCCTCAACTCTCCATAATGGTTTGCGCCGATTCATGCCAATGCACGGTTCATGGGTAGTACGACAGGATAAATCAGTTTTCGGATAGGACTGATGGATGTGGCCATCTTTAATCTATAGCGCAGCGCCTGCTGCCCCGGAAGAGCAGAAACTGGAGTAAGGGACAGCGCAGGAGATCGCGGGCCGCCGGGTCCAACCACTAGCTGGAGGCCCGTTTCTTGGGTAGATGCCGCAGACTGTGGCCTTCGATCAGGCTGTAGAGTTCCTCAGCAAGGTTGGTGGTGTGATCGCCGGCGCGCTCTAGGGCTTGGGCCATTAGAAGTATTTCAAAACTGGTCGTATCGTTTTGTGGCACATTGGCAGCGAGGTGCTTTTGGAACAAAGTGTGGCAAACGCTGTCTATCTCTTTGTCCATCTGTAGGACCGAACGGGCACAATCCAGGTCGAGGCTAACGAAGCCCCGATGGATGAGATCGAGCATGTCCCGCAATGTGACGGACATCCCCACCAGTTGGCGGGTATCGGAAGCCGGCCACTTCGCGCTCCGAGACTGCACCCGCAGTGCCACACTCATCACCAGATCGCCAATGCGCTCGAGGTCGGTGATGCACTTCAGGCTGGCCAATAACTGACGCGCGCGCGCCTCATTCACTTTTGTGATAGCTGCGGGCAAGCGCTCATCGATCTGGCGCTCAATCAGGTCTAACTCTTTCTCGCAATCCTTGATCGCCAGGAAAGCCATGCGCGAAGAGTTGGTCAGCAGATCCCGCACGTTGAAGGCGGCATCGCGGGCGATGAGACAAGCTTTCAGCGCCAGACGCGCAAGGTCGTCGAGGGAATCGGCGTTTTTTGCCGCGCGCTTGCTTTTCACGGCGGTCAGAGTCTTCTGAGCTCTGGCTGCCGCAGCGCTGCTCGTCTCTGTAATCTCGGCCGCTTGCGCTGAGGTTCGGGCTGAGACTTTGCCGGGCATGTTGATGGCGACGAATGCAGATCGCCGGCAAAGATAGTATGCTTCACCGGCGCTCAGGGCAGTGTAATTCAGGCAGTGTAATCCAGAATTGTGAAAGAATGATTAAAAGCATAACGCGCGACCGGCAATCCGCCGTGAACCTTTCAGCGCTGCTGTGCGAGATACAAGGCTTGTGATGGCACTAGTCGATCACCTGCGGCGTCAGTTTGCCTACGATGATTGGGCGAACCGTGAGGTGCTGGCCGGCCTGCGCGCCTGCGCAATCACGACCGGACGGCCGGTGCAGCTGATGGCCCATGTTTTTTCCGCCGAGCGACTCTGGCTGGAGCGGTTGAAACATCAACCGCAGAGTCTTCCCGTTTGGCCTGAATTTAGCCTCGACGAGTGCCAGGCGCAAGCCGCAGAGTTGGTCCCACTGTGGCGACCGTTCCTAAATCAGACTTCACCGTCATTGCTTTGCGAGCAGATCGCATACCACAACAGCAAAGGGGAAGCTTGGAGCAGCACGGTCGAAGACATTCTTACTCACGTTGTCATGCACTCGGCGCATCATCGCGGCCAGATCGCAAGCGACATGCGTGCCCATGGCCATCCTCCCGCTTACACCGACTTCATTCATGCTGTGAGACAGGGACTGGTTGAGTAGGCTGCACCGAGTGGCAACAGACGAGCTGGCCGAAGCGTATACGTTTTTACCGCCCTGCAGTGGGTTGCAGCCGCGACTCTTTTGTGGTTTCTGATCAGTTGGGGGCGCCGTGGAATACGCAACCCGATACTCGATCAGTGCTGGTCGTCGTGGGCGTAGCCTTTGTCGGAGTGGCCCGCTGCCAGCTCGGGAAATCATTTTCCATCAGGCCGAAGGCCAGAGAACTTGTCGCTCACGGGCTCTACTCGAAAATCCGCAACCCCATTTACGTCTTCGGCTCAATGATCATTCTCGGCCCCATCCTCGTCCTGCACAAGCCAGTATGATGGGTTGGTCTCGCTGCCGTAGTTGCCATCCAGACTATCCGCGCCCGGTGTGAAGCGCGCGTGTACTGGAAGAAGCCTTCGGAGATTCCTACCGGGAGTACGTCGCAAGACTTGGTTGTGAAAACGTGATTTTGAGTAACGCTGCCCGCACTCCGGTCTTTGCCCTCGCTCCCGTGAACACGTAATATCTCAGCAATGAAAAAATTCTGTGGCTTTTTAATGCTGTTGCTCTGTGCGTCAGTTGTACTGGGTGCGAATGAACCCAAGCTTCCGTCGATGCCCGCCGCCGTGTCCAGCAATGCCGTCGCCAGCTTGAAGAATGGGCTCGAACTTTTCTCGCTGATGGGCGTCGGTCCCAAAAAAGCTTGGGATGACATCACGAATCAGGTTTACATCATGCACTTGGCCTCCGGGAAATGGAGCGAAGGCCGTCCCGTGCCGGGAGTCGCCGGTCGGCTTGGTGCGTCTGCTGCCGGGGCGAAGGGAGTGATCATTCTCCTGGGAGGATACGTGGTTGACGGTCAGGGCGGTGAGATGACGGTCGCCGATGTGAACCTGTATTCGCCGGTCGACCGCCGCTGGTACAGCGGTAAAGAAATTCCTGTCCCAGTCGACCGCGCGGTCGTCGGTGTTTTTCGCGATCGCTATGTCTACCTCGTCGGAGGCAGGTCGAATAAGCTCGTGGTGAACAACGTGCAGGTATACGACACGGAGAAAGATTCTTGGAGTCAGGCCACACCTTTGCCGGGAACGCCGGTCTTCGGCCACGCTGGCGGGCTGGCCGACGATGCCATTGTTTACGTGGATGGTGCTACGAGAACTGCCGCCTCGGGAGCACCTTATATCGCTTCCGCAGAGTGCTGGCTGGGCAAGATTGATCACAAGGATCCGAACAAGATCGACTGGAGCAAGCTGCCTGCCCATCCTGGCCCAGCGCGTTTTGGCATTGCCGCGGGTGAGAAAGAACATAAAGTTCTGTTCTCCGGCGGTGCCGCAACTCCGCACAACTTCAAAGGCATTGGTTATGACGGCCAGCCGGCTGAGGCTTCCACCGTGACTTTTGCCTACGACTTGCACGCAGGCCGCTGGGAAACGATCAGCGAAAACACACCCGATCCCCGTATGGATAGCGGTGGAATCCTTTACACGCCGTTGGGCCCGGTCATCATGGGGGGGATGGCCAAGAATCAGGCAGTAACGGCGCGCGTAACCTTGCTGCCGAAAAAATAGACGGTACCGGATGGATCGGAGAGCCACCTTCGTGCCACCTTCGTGCCGGTTGACGAGCCACAGGATTCCGTACTAATGTGGGCTTACACCGGAAAGGAGGTGGTCGAATGACAAGTTCTGAATGTGGTAGTAGTTGTGGGAGTCTAAGACCAGGTGAGGTGGCTGAGACTTAGAGCTGGTTGCTCTAAGCGGGGCTCCGGGCGCATGCGCCTGCGAGCTACAGCCCGCACACTAGCCGGTGAGTACAGATGGAGGCATCGCGTTGGTCGCGCGAAGGTCGCCGTCCTGGGACTTCGGTCTTGCGCTTTGGTCCCTGACCCGGGAGTTGCCGTGAGAGGCCACGTAGAGTGACCACCTCTTGGTCAATCCCAAACGGTCCACCGGACGGCCCGCAGGTTCACGAACTTGCGGGCCGTTTGCTTTTCTTCGCGCACTCCTGAATTACATAACTGAGCTCAATAATCTGACCTTCTGGGTGGACTGCTGACCATCCGCAAGGCACTCCAGCACGGACTCGCATGCCCATGGCGAGTTGATGGGCGGCATCAAGCTGCAAGTGCATCGGAAGACGCTGAGGGGTGGCCCAGTTGTCCATCGCTCGCTGGGGGCGCAATCCGCCACTACCCGGCAGTTGGCGGGGTGGGGCGCGGCGAAGTATCCTTGGCAACGTGAAATACCTCGATCCTGAAGAAAAAGAAGAAGAGCGCCGTCAAGAACAACGGCAGCGGCTGGCGGAAACCTATGCGGGCATGACCGATGCCGAGCTGCAAAACCTGGCGCGGCGTCCAGAGTCATTGACCGAGGTTGCGTGGGAGGCACTCGATGACGAACTCGAACACAGGAATCTGGAGCTTCTCGAGGAAGAAGCGCCGGAAGCTCGCGAAGAACTGGAGCTGCGGGAGCTTGTGACCATCCGGCAATTTCGTGATCTGCCGGAGGCGTTGCTGGCAAAGGGCAGTCTGGAATCGGCGGGCATTGAATGTTTTCTGGCGGACGAAAACCTGGTCCGGCTGGATTGGTTCATTTCGAACTTCATTGGCGGTATCAAACTCAATGTGCGCGTCGCGGATGTGGAGAACGCGCGCAAGATTCTCGACGAACCGATTCTCGAAGGTCTTTACGTGCAGGGCGTCGGACTGTACGAGCAGCCGCGCTGTCCCAAGTGCCGGTCGCTCGATGTGAACTTCCAGGAGTTGGACCGTCCCATCGCCTACATGAGCGCATTCCTGCGGGTGCCGTTGCCCGTGCAACGTCCGGCTTGGCGCTGCCATGGGTGTGATGCGGAGTGGGAGGATGAATCGGATTGACGGCGGCGGACGCCAGTTGAACCGGGGTCGCGCAGGAAGGGATCGTAGACACTTGCTCGAATCCAAAGGGCCAGGCATGCATCTACGTTGGCATGGCAAGCATGACGGAATTCAACCTGGCCGAGGCCCTCGCAGTTCTCCGCCGCACTCCCGCAGCCCTGGATGCTCTGTTGCGCGGACTGCCTGACATCTGGGTGCGCGGCAACGAAGGAAAAGATACTTGGAGCGCGTTCGACATCGTTGGTCACCTGATCGTCGGGGAGCGCACCGACTGGATGCCGCGAGCGCGCATCATTCTGGAGAACGGCGAAGCGCGCCCATTTGATCCCTTTGACCGCTTTGCGCAAGCGAAAGAGAGTCAAGGCAAGTCGCTGCCGCAGCTCCTCGACGAGTTCGCCGGCTTGCGCAGTGAGAGTCTAGCTTCGCTGCAGTCACTGAATTTACAGCCAGAAGACTGGACCCGGCGCGGAAGGCATCCAGAGCTGGGAGTGGTGACGCTGCCGCAACTCCTGGCCACATGGGCGGTTCACGATCTCACTCATGTGCATCAACTAGCGCGCGTGATGGCCCACCAGTATCGTGACGCAGTCGGTCCCTGGAGGGCCTATCTGGGCGTGCTGAACTGTGCCGGTCATAGCGCTCCGTAGGCGATGCACTTCCGCCGCTGCAGAATATTTAGCAGTGGACTCTTATTTTGGCGAAACCTTTCCGAATCACATCCAGGGTATCTGCCGCCAGTTTCAGCGCCGGCAGCTCCTCCCTGCTGAACCACCTAACCTCGGCGGCGTCGCTGCTGGCGGCGAGATCTCCCGCAACCCGGTGGCACAGAAAGTCAATCAGCACGTAGTGATATTGCACGCGCTGCTCGGCATTGCGCAGCACGCGGTCGTAGACGCCGAGCAGTTCGCCGGGTTCGACGGTGAGTCCGGTTTCCTCGCGGGCCTCGCGCACAGCGGCCTCGCGCACCAGTTCGCCGACTTCGAGCACGCCTCCGGGGATGGACCATTCAGCCTGCAGCGGCGGATGCGCGCGCTTCACCAGAACCACGCGAGCGTCTTCAATGATGATGGCACCGACTCCGACCAGCGGAATTTCAGGAAATTCGCGTTTCATCCGCTTCCTTCCAACGCAGCCTTCCAAAGGTTGATATGAGAAGGACTCAGCCGCGCCCATACAAGTTGCGCATCACGGGTGCGATTCTAAACAAAACTGGCATAAGAGAATATAAATCCGCCTATTTTGTGGAAAAATCCGCGCATCCGCGGCGTTATAATTCCCTGCAACGTCACTTAAATCACACCTAACTTCCCCGCCGGGTGGGCTGATCTTCGAGCTGCAGCGTCGGCGGGCCGGAAATCTTTCACCTTCCAAAAATGCGAAAGGAGTTTCTTTTATGTTTACGCGTATTGTGGAATTCCACGTGAAACCGGAACGAAAGGATGATTTCGAGAACAAACTACGCAACGAGGTGCTTCCGATCTTGCAGAAGCAGCCTGGGTTTGTCGACCTGATTGCTCTGGAACCGGAGGATGGAGGCGATCGGCAGCTTTCCCTCAGCTTCTGGAACAATAAACAGGATGCTGAGCGCTACCAACGCGATCAGTATACCCGCATCGTGGACTCGATCAAGCCGCTGCTGAAGCGCGATCCGCAGGTGCAGACCTACACGGTGGCGCACTCCACCCCCCATCGCATTAGCGCAAGTAAGGCGGCCGCTTAAGGCCAGGGCCCCGGTTCGGCACCGTAGCGTGCCGGGGCCCATTTCTATCTTCATTTCCCTCCTCGATTCGCCAGTCGAATCCAGCATTCAGCGGGGCTTTGCCCGCTCTCCCCTTGGCATTTCCTTAGAGTGAGTAAAATGATGGCATGGCGCTGGAAGAGTACAAACGCAAACGCCGATTCGAGCAGACGCCGGAACCTCCCCCTAAGGTACAAAAGAAAACAGAGCACCGTTTCGTCGTGCAGAAGCATGATGCGACGCGTCTTCACTACGACTTCAGGCTGGAACTGGATGGTGTGCTGAAGTCGTGGGCGGTGCCCAAGGGTCCGTCTCTCGATCCGGGGGACAAGCGTCTGGCGATGGAAGTGGAAGATCATCCGGTTTCCTATCACGATTTTGAGGGCATCATTCCCCAGGGTAATTACGGCGCCGGGTCGGTGATGGTGTGGGATGTAGGCACCTGGCAGCCACTCTCTGCGGTGCCGGTGAATGGGAAATATGCCCCGGGAACCGACGAGGAAGCGCGACAGATGCTGGCCAAGGGGGATTTGAAGTTTCGTCTCCAGGGCAAGAAACTGAAGGGAGATTTTGCGCTGATCAAGATGCGCGGGCGGCGTCCCGGCAGCAAGGGCAACGAATGGCTGCTGATCAAGAAGCATGACGACCATGCAGAAGAAAGATATGACATCGAGCAATTTGACCACTCGGTGTTAACCAAGCGAAATATGGCGGAGATCGCCGGAGATGAAGGATCGGCGGAGTGGCGCAGCAGCCGTCCGGCAGGACGAGGGAAATTGAAGGCGGCTTGGCTTGCGGATGCGGTAGCAAAGATGGATCAGAAGAGGGCCGCGGCCAGCGTGCCCAAGAAAGCGAGCCCGCAAAAAGACACGAACGCGCAAAAAAAAAAGCAAAAAAGCTAACCCAGGAGCCGGCAGAGGAAGCCGAGCCGAGTAAGAAAAAACCGTCCGCAGTGCCCGAAAGTGTCGCTTCGTCAACCGCGGCACCGGAGTCTCGCCAGAAAAAATCAAAATCCACGGTGTCTCTTGCGTCTTCTGCTGTTTCGGTTGCCGAGCTTTCCGGTGCGGTGAGGCGGCCGATGCCCCAGTCGATCGATCCCATGCTGGCGACTCCCATCGACCACCCTTTTGACGGTCCGGAGTGGCTGTTCGAAATCAAATGGGATGGATACCGCGCGGTCGCTTTCATCGAGAACGGCAAGCTGCGTCTGACTTCGCGCCATCAGAATGACCTTACCGGCCGTTATCCCGAACTGAAAGATCTGCCGAATTTTGTCAAAGGGCAGAACGTGATTCTCGATGGGGAAGCAGTCGCGCTCGATGAGCAAGGCCGTCCGTCATTCAGCTTGATGCAGCAGCGTACGGGTTTCCGCCCGGGCGGGCGGCGCATGGCTCCAAACGCCGATGTGCCCATACTGTATTACGCGTTTGATCTCCTCTATCTGGATGGCTACGATTTGCGAAAAGTGCACCTTGAAGATCGCAAGCGGACCCTGGCCTCGATCCTGGTGACCGGCGACTCGTTGCGCTACTCCGATCATTATGAGGAACAGGGGATTGCACTGTTCGAGATGGCGCGCCAGAACGGACTTGAGGGCATCGTGGCTAAGAAACGAGACTGCCCCTATCAGGAACATCGCAGCCGCGAATGGCTCAAGATCAAGATCAGACACCAGCTCGAGTGCGTCATTGGCGGATATACGGAGCCGGAGGGAAGCCGCGCATATTTCGGTTCCATCGTTCTCGGACTTTACGACAAGAAAGCTAGGCTCATCCACGTGGGCCAGGCGGGCAGCGGATTCAACCAAAAGTCGCTCACCGAAATCTGGAAGCTGCTGAAGAAGCTGGAAACCAAGCAAAGTCCGTTCTATGGGCCAGTCGAGGCGCTGCGCAAGGTGCACTGGGTCAAGCCGGAACTGGTGGCGGAAATTGAGTTCGCGGAGTGGACGCACGGCGCTTCTGGTTCGAGCGGGCCAAAGTTGCGTGCGCCAGTGTTTCTGGGATTACGCGACGATAAGAGTCCAAAAGAGTGTCTGTGGGAAGAAGCCAGTGCAGAGTTCCCCATTCCCCAAGAGCTGCGGACTGAGAACTGACCTTCCTTACTTAATATCCTTCATCGCCAGCAGCGTGCCGTAATCGCGGCCGGCGGGATCGACGGCGCGGGCCACCACGGCAGCAAAGGCCTCTCTCACTTCGGGGTACTTCGTCACCAAGGCTTTGATCACGGCGAGATTAGTTTGATACGTCTGGCCAGTGTTTGCAATATTCGCCGCCTGGTACTTTACGATCAGGTCCAGATCATTGCCCACGGCTTCCGGAAAAATGCTGATGAGCTTGTAAGTGCCGCCGGGCGCGGCCAGATCCACGGTTTTGCCTTCACCGGGGACATCGGTGGGCTGCGCGCTCTGCGATTCGTCGTAGAGTTTGTCGGTGGCCTGCGTGCTCATGAAGTCCAGCGGTGAAATTAGATTGCGGGCCTCCAGGTAGTAAAACCAGGCACTGTGTACCTGACCTTTGGCTTTAAGCTCGTGGGCGCGGGTAATGAACCAGTTAAGGTCGTGTCCTGCAATCTGCGACGACTTGATGTAGAGGCCGCCCAACTTCCAGTCATTGCCCTGCTGCTGCAGAATGAACGACACGGTGTGTGCGCTCTTGCTGGAAGGCACGTCGAAGATCACGATGCCGTACTTGCCGGGAGGAAGATTATTCAGATAAAAGACGGCGCTGTCGGCAGTTTGACCCCTCGATCCGAACACGCCGCAGAAAAACTCCGCGTGTGGAATGGGCGCGCTACCTTGGGCATCGAGTAGAAAGGGCGGTCGAGGCGCCGCCTTCGCGCCGACGAAAGCCGGTTGATTGTCCCTTACCGTCGCCTCGATACCGGAGAAATCAGAGGCCACCGCAGGGATGGCTCCCTGTCGAAGTGTGGCGCTGTCGCCTCGAGCAACCAGATCGTAGTAGCGTTGCCCCGAGGTGGTAAGAGCGGAGCGCGTCGCCTGCTCCATGTCGTTGGCTGTCAAGCAGGTCTCCCCTTCAGCTCGACCCACAAGGAAGAGCCATAGGGTCAACCCGGCGCAACTGGTGAACCATCTGAGGTTTCGGTTCCGAGGGAGAAAAGAGTCCATTGGAGAGTTTCTCGTGTCTTGAAAACCGGGTCAGTCAGCTGTCTTTCTCAGTCTAGCTCCGCAAGAATTGTACCCCACGGATAAGGGGCAAAAGTGCAACTGATTTCCTATCGCCTGATCGCCAAGGCTTCACAAAATGCCGAGTGCAAGGGCGTAAGGTCAATACGTTCTATCTGGTAAGCCGGATTGTTCGGAGGGGAGGAGGCCGCGTGTGGGGCAAAAAGCGGTGTTAGAATTGCAGGTATAAGCGTTCTGTCGCCAGCGTAGGTGAGGTTTTTGGAAGGAGTTTTCCATGAGGCCAGGATTCAAATTCGCAGCATTGGTAGTTGCGGGAGTCCTGTGCCTTTCAGTTCTGAGCGTGTCCGACACCGCTCATAAGACCCGCAAGTCGGCCAAGAAGCAACCGGCGCCCCTGCCCTCAGGACCTCAGGGGCCGATACCGCAAGTGCCTCTTGATTCCGTGCCCGCGTCGCAACCCCAAGTGAGCTACCAGAATGGTCAACTCAGTATCGTTGCGCCGAACTCCACTTTGGGCGACATTCTGCGGGCTGTGCGCAAGCAAACCGCAGCGGAAATGGATATTCCCAGCAATGCTACGGAGCGCGTAGTTACGCATCTCGGACCCGGGCCGGCGCGCGACGTGATGGCGGAACTGCTCAACGGATCGCGTTTCAATTATGTGCTTCTGGGATCTCAGTCAGACGCAAACCTGCTCACGCGTGTGGTTCTGGTGGCCAAAAGCGGAGCAGATACGCCGGGACCGAATCCTCAGCCGGGCCCACCGGGCTTAAATCAGCCGCCAATCACCACCATGCCACAAGATGCCGCTAATGTTCAGGCAGAACCGGAGCAGCCGGAAACGGCGGACGAAACTCCCGAGGAGAATCAGGATCAGGCCAACGAGGCCGAACAGCCTGCCCCTCCCGAACCACCTGGGATAAAGACTCCGCAGCAGTTATTGCAGGAAATGCAGCAACGACAATTGCAAATGCAGCAACAACAGCCGGGACAGCCCCCCATGCCGGGGCAAGCCTATCCCCAGCAGGTGCCGCCTCAACCGCCACAACAGCAACCACAACAGCAGTAAGTGTGGTCATCCGGGCCTGGCATCAATGCGGCCACCGGGAGCAAGACGGCAGGCTGACAGAACTTAAGGGTAGTTTCCGCCAGAGCGTTCCGCGGCTGAGTAGCGGGCCGATTCAGTTTGATGGCGGCGAGGTTGCGCGGCGACCTGTCGGTCATTTGCGCCCATCGCTTGCTGCAACAGGCTCCAGTCACGAACTAAATCGCTCTCCGATACTCGAGGAGTCTTGCCGCTGCCACGCAATTCCTGGCGCAGTCTGGCCTCCAGAAGCTGCTGCACCAATCGCGACGGCGTTCCGCTCGAGAGAACGTTTTTCGCCGAAATGCCAACGTCCAGCACTTGCTCCCCTATCTTGATCTGCAACGACGGACCTCCCTCTTCATCGAACTGAGGCCGGGCCTCTGCTTGCAAACGTTCCCAGGATTTTTCCATCCGGCCCGCTTTCGTCTCGGCACCGGTGCGGGCCAGGATATGCTCCAGTTCCTTTTCATACGACCGGCGATCCTCGGCTCCCAGGGGCGGTTCCAGTTCGCCCTGTGCGTTATAAACCTGTGCGCCGCGGACGGGGTCAAAGCGGCCAATTCCGCTGCCGAGATAAACTACGGCTACCGAGCCCATCGCGACCGGGCTCAATACCGCAGCGGGCACCACATATTTCTTCGACTTCAGAAAAGATTCGACCACGCCATGGACGCGGGTGCTGCGCCACAAGCTGCCCGGAACCTGAGGAATCACAAAACGAACTAATTCCAACTGGGGATGACGCTGGCCATAGCGCACCAGGGACTTGGCCATCTGCTTAGGCGTCGCGATACCGATGTCGGCGACAAAATTCCGATGCAGAGCCTTGGGGTAGTAAAGATTCAGGACGTACTCGACGAAGTCGGCGCAATTGCGCGAAACTGTGCGGAAATGTGAGTGGTTGGGATGCGAGTTCAGGGTCTCGATAAGCCGGTCGTCTTGCTCGGCGTTCGTTTGAACCTCAAAACCGTAAACCGTGCGGTCATAGGAAGATCCGACGAGCTCGTACCAATTTCCGCCGGGCGTCTCTCCATTGTTGCGGTCGGGGACGATGGCCTGCAGATATTTGCGGCGATACTGATCACGGAGGAATGAGACCATTCTGGCGTCGGCAAACAGGGGAACGTCTTCGGTGCGCTCGACGGCATACAAGTAAGGGATGAGGGGAATTGCGATCCAATCGTAACCGCTGACGCCGTTATAGCGGCTGACAACGACGCCCGGTTCTCCCGATCGACAGCGGCGCAAAACCAGCGGCGATTCGGCGCAGACCCCTGAAAAATAGACGGCAGCGTGCCCGGTCGCGGTGAACGCGCCCAGCTTGCCGTAAGGTTCCTCAAGAAGAAGCGTCGCCGAAGCGCGGGCAAACGACACCGAGCCCAGCAGCACACATAACGTGCAAAGAGCTAGCCGTGTTGCCGGTTTGCGCGCTCGAGACATAGCTTTCCTGATGATTCTTCAAAGGATTCCTCCTAAACGGAAACCCTCTGCAGAGAGATTAGTTGCGGCCGGAACCGGTTGCGAGTTACCGAAGTCAGGGGGAGATTTGGCCAAATGTTAGGGATTAGGAACGTTCCGGTGGATGTTGCGGCAAAATACTGAAAACGAATACGTTAGGCCGAATGAAGGAGCATTTTCGTGGCCCATTCAGCACTATCGGCCACCGTCTCATCTTCGTCCTTGGTAAGCCTCTCCAACAGGGGCAAGAATCCTCGATTCTTGCTGTTGCCCATCGCGATCACGGCATTGCGACGAAGACCGCTCCTTTTAGCCCGCCGGATTGGAGATCCTTTAAAAACACCGCGGACCTCTTCAGGATTTATTTGTGCCAGCCATTCCAATGCCGGATTCACCAACTCCGGCCTCGGCTCGAGCTCAGTTGCGGTGGTCGGCGGAGCTTTGCGGTTCCATGGACAGACGTCCTGGCATATATCGCAGCCGAATACCTGCTGTCCCATCCCGGATCGCAAGTCTTGAGGAATTTCGCCTCGCTTTTCGATCGTGAGATACGAGATGCATCGGTTCGAGTCCAGCTGGTAGGGCGCAAGCAATGCATCGGTGGGACAGGCATCGATACAACGGGTGCAGGAACCGCAGCGATCGGCGGCAGGCCGATCGGGCTCAAGCTCAAGTGATGTCAAGATCACGCCCAGGAAGAGCCATGAGCCGACTTTCTGATGGATGATGCAAGTATTCTTGCCGATCCAACCTACCCCGGCATATTTTGCGAACACTCGTTCGACGATGGGGCCGGTGTCAACATAGCAGCGCGTCTGGAGAGCAGGTACGGGTTGGCTCGTGCCGGGAGGAGTTTCTGTCGCGGATTTCCGAATCAGGACACGGGCCTGATCACCGCATGCGCGGTGGAGCGCCTCCTCCACCGCGCGTAGTCGGCGCATGACTGCGTCGTGATAATCTTCGTGGCCCCAGGCATAGCGCGAAATCCATCCTCGCTCTCGGTCGTTGACCTGGGTGGAGTAGGGTTGGGAAGTGTTGTAATTGAGTGCGCAGACAATGACGCTGCGTGCCCACGGGGCAGCGTTGCGCAACGCCCCTCGCTTCAGGCGGCCTTGTTCATCGCGCGCCTTCATATAATGCATTTCGCCCGCGCGCCCGGCTTCGATCCAGGGACCGAAATGCGCCAGCTCGGGAGCGTCAGTAACCGGCGCCACTCCAGCCAGATCGAAGCCCGACTCCTGAGCTGCCTGCTTCACGATCGCCGTGATATGGCCGATTCGAGACATGAGAGAGCCGTCAACCGAGTGACGATTCGCGCTTCGCGTTAGCTTTCAAGGTCTGATCCGCCAAACCGACAGTCGGCGAAACCCACTGCGAGGACGTCTCGTACCTATCCAGCTACAGGATATTGAATCTTCAACTCCTTTGCCGGACGGCTGGCAGCCGCTCAGCGGAGCAGCGTCCGTCTAGCCTGAACGCCGCGGCACGACGCGCGACGGCAATAAGGACAGCATCTGCAGGTTATCCAAAAACGCCGGCAGGCAGCCTGAGATCAACTCCTTTGAGCTTCTCTCCCATAGCCCCCGCGGCAGCGTGCGAGCTGCTTTTCGCTGGACAGGTCAAACCGAGAAAAAAGAAGGACAGCAAACCCGGGCCCTCGGAGATCGACGCCTCGACGGCAGGAACTGCCTACACTCCCAGTTTCTTCACTTCCTCGCCGTAATACTTGCGATAGAGGATGTCCCACTCCTGCGAGCCTTCGAGGATGGTGCGCTTCTGGCTCTCTATTTTCTGGCGGGCGGCTTGGTCTATTTTTTCTTCCTGGTTGAGCAGGTCTTCAAGAATCTTGCGGGTCTCCTGCCGGATGGAGTTTGGATCTTCAATAAACTCGACTTCGTCCATTTGCTTGAGAACCTCGGCCACGGCCCGCGCCAACATATTCACTTTGTCGCGGCTCAGCCTCACAGCACCGCCTTGTATTTACGCACCAGTTCGCCCTTCACTTTGCGGAACATCTCCTGATAGTTGGCGCCGCTGTTGCGCATCTCTTCGGAATAGGCCTCGAGGATCACTCGTACTTCGTCGTTGATGCGGTCTTCGAGGGATAGTTCGTCGACCAACGCCGCGTTTACCCGTGCGGTTACCGCGGCCACGGCTGCGGTCTCGATGAACTTTCCGGCAATCAGTTTCTTGGTGGCTTCGCGGGCTAGGTAGCCCACATATTCTTTGGAGAAGAGCATGTGCGGATAGGTTTTGTTGGAAACAATTTTTCTGTTTGAAGCAGAAAGTGTAACACAAGGTACGGTTGACTCCATCCCGACACCACCGCCTTTCGCTCCACTGTCGGCGCTGGGGAGAGCGCTTCGGCCGGCCCGGTAGACAGCCTTCGAGGATTCCAACCAGAAAGTATCTGGTTGACAGCGTGTTTAGAAAATCGAGGGCGGTTTCTACCCTGCAGGTTCGGGTAGTGGGCTGTTTTGATGCACTCAAGCTTTGGCTCGATATAAGACACAAAACACTGTTGGAACCGCACTGAGAATTAGCATCACCAGAATTCTCGTACTTCCCCGCAGCGACCCGTTGACAACTTGATATATCGCAGTGACAAGCAATACCCCGGTGGCCGCTAGGGAAAAAAGGCTATACGGTACTGAGTACCACCACCATTGGCTCATCCTTCTGGATACTGACGTGCTCGAAACCACTCACGCTGCCACTTCTTCTGATCTCTGTCCCAATAGTCCCACCAATTCTTCCAAGCTCCAAACGCGATCGGTTTGACAGGCGATTACGATCGGATCAAATTGCAGAACCGCCCACTACCCAGGTTCGGTCCCGCTGGCAGCTTGCTGGGGAACGGCATACAATGCTCCTTTAGCCACAAGCATATGTCTCCCACGCCCGACGATCTGACCCCTCTCAAAGACGACATGATTGCCTTCATCGAAGGCCACGGCATGCGGCGTTTCCATGGCTTCGTGGACTACGACGAGGTCCAGTGCATCATGTGGGACATGGGCTCGAATCCCGATGGCTGGAAGGATTTTGTTGAGCTGGCCAAGACTGCAGGCGCTCCCTTTCTCACTACGCACTCCTGGATGCTGGAGCGCACTGAGCTTGACGAATTGGTGCAGAGGCTGACCCACTCAGAGTTCACCGACGGTGAAGACGTTGAAGACGCGCGCTGGCTGCGTGCGTACCTGGGCAAGATTGGCTACCTGCAGTTGGGCTGGGCTTATCAGGGCTCGATGTTTATTTGCGAGGTAAGCACCGAGTGGTACGAGCGCTACCAGCGCCTGCTCGAAGTATCGGATGAATTTGGCGGCATTCCAATTGACGAGACCGACCAGGAGGAAGAGAGCTGACGTTGACCTTCCCGCCTTCGCCTCCACTGAATTCTGCCGAAACCAGCGCACCCGCCCTCAGATGAAATGGTTGCTCAAGCCCACGGACCCGTCTGCTGTTGTCACTCTTGCCGCTGCTCTCGCTGGGCGACCGGAGCTTTGCTGGGGCGGCGGACTGAGCCGGGCCGATTCCTCATCCATCGTCGCCAGCTTGCTGCTACGCCGCGGTATAACCGATTCAGATGCTGCCTTGCGTTTTCTGGCGCCGTCACTCTCCCACCTGCACCCGCCTGAGCAAATGAGCGGCCTGCGCGTCGCGGTAGAGCGTATGCAAGCGGCCATCGAACGTAAAGAGCCCATTCTCATCTACGGCGACTACGACGTCGATGGCACGATGGCCGTCATCATTCTGAAGGCCGCCATTGAGCTCTGCGGCGGCAGCGCCGACTTTCACGTTCCCCACCGCATTCGCGAAGGCTACGATCTGCGCGACGATGTCATCGAGCGCGCCGCAGCGGCGGGGATTCGCCTCATCATCAGCGTAGATATGGGCATCCGTGCCTTTGCTCCCGCCGAAACCGCGCACCGCCTGGGGGTCGACCTGATTGTTACCGACCATCATCTTCCGGGCCCTGATGGTGTTCCAAACGCCTTCGCCGTGCTCAATCCCAATCAAGCCGGCTGCCAATATCCCTCGAAACAACTGTGCGGAGCAGGAGTAGCTTTCAAGCTTGCGCAAGGACTGATGCAGCGTCTGCTCGATGGCAAAGACCAGTCGCGCCTGCTGACATCGTTCATGAAAGTTGTGGCCATCGCCACTATTGCCGACGCAGTTCCGCTGACGGGAGAAAACCGGGTTTTCGCCAAACTCGGCCTCGAAGCTCTGCGAACTGCGGTAAATCCTGGCTTGAAGTCTTTGCTTGAGGTGGCACAAATTTCACCAAAGCGCGCTCCGACGTCAACCGAGGTAGGGTTTCGGATCGCACCCCGCATCAATGCCGCTGGACGCATGGATATTGCCCGCGATGTCATCGAGCTGTTTAGCGTGAAAGACGTGGTTCGGGCGCGCGAATTGGCCGCGAAGCTCGACAAACTCAATTCCGAACGCCAGGACGAAGAGCGCCGCATCCTACAGCAAGTGGACGCGCGGTTCGCAGAAGATTCTGCCCTCAGCGATGCCTACTGCATTGTGCTGGATGGCGACGGCTGGCATCGAGGAGTCATCGGTATTACGGCTACCCGCGTGGTGGAGCGCTACCATCGTCCCACGCTGGTCATTTCTCGCGATGGCGACCAAGCCTTCGGTTCGGGACGCTCCATCCGCGCTTTTCATCTGCTGGAAGCCATCGAATCCTGTCGCCATCTCTTCACACGCTACGGCGGACATGCGCACGCCTGCGGTTTTGCCATGCCGGCGGCGAATGTGCCACAACTTCGCGGCCACCTGGACGCGTTTGCCCGCACCCGCTTGACGCTTGCCGACTTCGAGCCCGCGCTCGAGTTCGATGCGGAACTCGCGCTCGAGCAAGTCACGCCCGAATTATTTCAAGCCCTGCACCTGCTTGAACCCTTCGGCGTCGGCAATCCGGAGCCGGTTTTTGCCGCTCGGGCGGTTCGTTTAACCGCTCCGCCGCGCATCCTCAAAGAGAAGCATGTGAAGCTTAAGCTGAGAGCAGGAGGAAAGGTGCGCGGGGCGCCTCAGATGACTCCCATCGTCTCGCCAGAGGAAGGGGCCTCGCAGCGGGAACTTTCAGCAATGGCAATATCGGTTACTCCCCGGTGTCACCCCGACGGCGTCGCGATTCGTCGCCGCGAAAAGATCGCCGTGACCGCAGAAAAACTTGCAGAGGAGAGCCCTCAGCCGCTAGGCGCAGGTTTTGCGCCGAGAACGGAGAACGGGGAATTGAAAACTGGCTCTTGGCGAGCCGCGATCGTGCTTGACGCCCTTGGCTGGAACATGGCCGAGCGCTTGCAGCAGTCGCCGCTGCTTGCCGGCGACGCCATCGACATTGCCTTTGCCATCGGACAGAACGATCACCCCGAGTACGGCGGATTGGAACTCTCCCTGCGCGACCTCAAGGCAGTCCGCACCGAGAGCACGGAACTGCCCATCGTTGCGAAAGTCGCCTCCGCCGTTCCCTGAGTAGTGCCCCACAGCCCAATGCCAAACTTCCGGTTCTACAGAATCGGAGATGCGCAGGGGCGCTCGATCCTGGCCGCGTCGAGCGCTTTGGAGACTCCAGCCACACACCCGGATGAGATTACGCGTTGACCAATCTCAACGATCATGAAGTGCGCCTTCTTGTTAGACTGGACTCAGCATGCCGCGCTCCATCCATCGCCTGCGCCGCTGGCTCGTATGGAGCGCCGTACTGCTCAGTTCTGTGGTCGCCGGAATGTATTTTCTTGCCCGGCCGCACCGGCGTAACGTGCTCAATGAAGTGCCGGGAAAGATGGGGTACGGTGTCAAGCAGACCGCCAGCGGCTTCCAATTTTCCAAGTCCGAGCGCGGGCGTACGCTGTTTACCGTCCAAGCCAGGGAGGTTAAAGAATTCGAAGTGAATGGGCGCGCCGAACTGCACGGGGTCAACATTATTCTTTACGGTCGCGATGCCTCCCGTTTCGACCAGATCTCGGGCAATGATTTCCTGTACGATCCGAAATCTGGCGACATCACGGCCAAAGGCGAGGTGCAGATCGATCTTGAAGCCAACCCGGCCGGTGCCACCAGCCCGGATCAGGCGGCTCCGAAAGAACTAAAGAATGCCATCCACCTGAAGACCACCGACTTGGTTTTCAATAAGAATAGTGGCAACGCCTTCACCAACGCCAAAGTCGACTTCCACGGAATTCAAGCCAGCGGCTGGGCCGTGGGGATTCAATACGCAGGCCACAGCAATACCCTCACACTCTCCTCCCAAGTCCATCTGTTGCTGACCGGAGCTAGCCCGTCGGTGATCGATGCGGCGCATGCGGCAGTCACCGGCCAGCCACGCCAGATTTTGCTCGACCGCCCCGTGCTGCACCGCGGCGACGTCTCCGCCTTTTCAGACCAGGCGACGTTGTTTCTGGGGCCGGACAATAGCGTAGAGCGATTAATCGCGACGGGAAATGTTCGCGGCACTATGCACCTCGCGGCGAAGCGACGTACCACGGAGAAAGTAAACGCCGCAGGTTTGGTAGGTGCAGGTGGATCCGCTGCCAGACAGAATGGGTCTGTCGAACAAGATCAGTCTTCGGAGATGCACGCTCGCTCTGATCGAGCCGATCTTTACTTCACCAGTGCGCACAATGAGCTTCGCACAGCCATCTTGACCGGAAACGTGCAGGTGGATCGCATCGGGCTTCAGAACATGGAGGGTAACGCGGGGCGAGTCATCTTGGATTATTCAGGCCAGAACCTACTGCAGAAAGTCCACGCCGCAGAAAGCGTACGTCTGGCGCAGCATGCTGGCGCGAACCCGAAAGCTTCAGCAAATGGAGGCACGGGAGCGCACGACTTCGAATTGACTTCGCCAATCGTCGACTTCTATGTCGTGGGTGGACGTTTCCTGGACTACGCCGATACCACGGGCAACGCCAAGATTACGATTCTTCCGGCTCGCGATTCCGGCACAGTCTCCAGCGCCGGCAGCTTGGCGGCCAACTCCGCCGACCAACGCACCGTCATCACCGCCGGCAAGTTTAAAGCGAAGTTCGTCACAACACCCGAGGGAGGGAGTAGCCTCTCAACAATTCACGGCGCTCCCGACGCCAAAATCGTCAACTCATCGGCCGGTCAACCCGACCGCATCAGCACCAGCCGAACCCTGGACACAACTTTTGTTCCCCGGGGCGGCATCGATTCCATCGTCCAACAGGGAGACGTCGCCTACACCGACGGTCAGCCGGCCGACAAAAGGACCCAGGCTTGGGCCGACCACGCGCGCTACACACCGGCTGACCAACTGACGGTGCTCACCGGCAGTCCACGAGTCATCCAGGGAGGCACTGCTACAACGGCAAGAATGATTCACATCAATCGCGCCACTGGCCAGGCCAGAGCTGAGGACAACGTCAAAACTACCTACAGCGATCTCAACGAGCAACCGAACGGCGCCTTGCTGGCTTCTTCGTCTCCGATCCACGTAACCGCGCGCAGCATGATCGCCTACAACACCACCGGGCTTGCGCTCTACACCGGTGATGCGCGCCTGTGGCAGGACGCCAACATCGTCGAAGCCCCATCCATTCTGTTTGATCGGGAACACCGCTCCCTGACAGCGGAAGGCACGGTGACGCAGCCAGTCTCCACCCTGCTGATCCAGGCCAGTAACCCTCCCGGCGAAAAAAATTCGCGCGAGCCTCAAAAAAGCCCCCCGGATAAGCAGAGATCGGAGAAATACAGTCCCGTGGCTGTCACTGCGGCGCGGCTCAGCTACAGCGACGCAGAACGCAAAGCTCACTATGAAGGTCGTGTACTGGCCAAAGGATCGGGCTTTACGGCTGCCGGCAAAAGCATGGACGTATATCTTCTGCCGCGAAGTCAAGTATCTAAGAATCAATTAGTTGCCGGTCCTGGACAGCTCGATCGGATAGTCGGTCAGGGGGATGTCGTGGTGCAGCAGCCGGGCCGTCGCGCCGTGGGCCAGCAGCTCGTCTATACGGCAGCGGATGACAAATTCGTGCTCAGTGGCGGATCCCCGAGCATTTTTGATGCCGAACGGGGCAAAACTGCCGGCGTTTCGTTGACTTTCTACAGACGCGATGATAGGGTGCTGGTTGACGGGGACGCGAGTTCTCCCGTAGTCACCCAAACACGAGTGGCACGATAAATGCGTATCCTGGCCACCGATGAGATTGGCAAGTCCTACCGTGGCCGACGCGTCGTCAACGGTGTCAGCCTGCGGGTAGAGCAAGGCGAAGTTGTTGGTTTGCTTGGACCTAACGGCGCGGGCAAGACGACAACTTTCTACGCCATAGTTGGTCTGGTTCCCCCCGATACTGGCCGGGTCTTGTATGACGACCAGGACATCACCGACGTTCCCATGTATCTGAGGGCGCGTCAGTATGGCATCAGCTATCTCCCCCAAGAAGCCTCAGTCTTTCGCAAGTTAACCGTGGAAGAAAATATTTTAGCGGTGCTCGAGGCGCAGCCGATTTCCTGGCACGAACGTCGGGAAAAGATGGAGACGCTGATCGACCAGTTGGGGTTGGAATACATTCGCCAGAACCGTGGATTTGCTTTGTCCGGAGGCGAGCGGCGGCGGGTTGAAATTGCGCGCTGCCTGTGCATCAATCCCACATTCATCCTGCTGGACGAACCGTTTTCCGGCATTGATCCTATCGCCGTCCTCGACCTGCAAAAGATCATCAGTGGGTTGCGGACCAGCGGAATCGGAGTGTTGGTTACCGACCATAACGTGCGCGAGACACTCTCGGTCACCGACCGGGCATACATTATTGACGATGGCAGAATCTTCCGCCACGGTCCGCCAGCTCAGTTAGCGAATGACCCGGAAGTCCGCCGCGTCTACCTCGGCGAGAGTTTCTCGCTGGTGTAATGCCACAAAGTACAACAAGGATTGCCTGAGTGATACGTAGGGTCTTTCGTGGTTAGAGATTCAGGGAAGTAACCGAGCGACCATGGTCCTGCTGCAGCACAAACTGAGCGTCAAGCTATCGCAACGGCAGATCCTGACCCCGGGCCTCGTGCAAATGGTCTCTGTCCTGGCGCTCAACAAGCTTGAGCTCAAGGACATGATCACCGCGGAGATGGTCGAAAACCCGGTTCTGGAGGAGCTCGAGGAATCCGTTCCTCTGCTCGATGAAGTAGGACGTAAGGAGGAAGATCGGAACCGCGCCGCGGCCGCCAGCAACGAAGAAAATCCTGCCACTGCGGCAGAAAAAAAAGATCCGTTTGAGGAAATCGACTTCGGCTCGTTCTTTCAAGACTATCTCGACCCAGGGTACCGCACGCACGGGGAGATGGAGGAAATCGAGCGCCCGTCTTTCGAGAATTTTCTCTCCAAGCCGACCAATCTGACTGACCATCTTGCCTGGCAACTGGGGGCGCTAAGCCTGGCGCGCGAAGTGCGCGAAGCGGCCGAGCTGATTATCGGCAACCTCAACGAAGATGGCTACCTGATCGCCAGCGATGATGAAC
>Ga0137418_10000163_pt1 | contig 51637 bp, 50 predicted proteins | sample CZODoug3_1_2_16f_FD_122242 | JGI IMG/M metagenome (GOLD analysis project Ga0137418, IMG submission 122242) | Vadose zone soil fungal communities from Angelo Coast Range Reserve, California, USA - CZODoug3_1_2_16fungal (Hybrid Assembly) | ecosystem: Environmental > Terrestrial > Soil > Vadose...
TTGGTGGGCGCTATAGGATTCGAACCTATGACTTCCACCGTGTGAAGATGGCACTCTACCGCTGAGTTAAGCGCCCACGTGATGCGGTAAGTTATTCATTATACACAAGTTCGCCGCCCAGGGTCTTGCTATTGGATTTTCAGTGGCACCCGCGCTGGGACCCGCACGTCAGCTGGAGCGGGCACCAGGTGCTGAAGTACTTTTTCTTGAGCTGCACGTTTCGCCTTGCGCTGGCTGTGGGCGTAGCACAACGTCGCCGCGGGCAAGATCATTGCCCAATGCCAACCGCGGCATCGGCACCAGGAGTTTCTACGTTTCCTGAAGCAGATCGACGCCGCCACCGATCCCACCTTAGATATCCACCTGGTCCTGGATAACTACGGCACGCACAAGCATCCCGAAGTGAAGAAGTGGTTCCGCGCACACCCTCGCTATCAGGTTCACTTTACCCCGACCAGCGCCTCCTGGCTGAACCAAGTCGAACGCTGGTTCGCTGAGATCACGCGCAAACGCATCCGCCGCGGGACCTTTCGCTCCGTGCGCGACCTCGTCAAAGCGATCCAGGAGTACATCCGCGAAAACAACAAGAACCCGCGACCGTTCCAATGGGTGGCGAGCGCCAACACGATTGTTCGGAAGGTAAGAAAGTATAAACGGACTTTAGAGACAGGAGACTAGTGGCGGTTTTTGTGTTCCTGCTGCAGCGACAACAGTTCTTCAAGAGAACTCGGGGAGCCTGCCGCTGTTGTCCTTCCAAGTGCACGTAGAACCACCAAGATGGGGCAATTCTAGCTGAACCTTTTGGGCGGCTGCATTCCGCGCCGTCGTTAGCTACGTGAGACACGTCGAAAACGGCTGTTTTGGGTCGCTCCGTTTGACCATTGCCGTGCTTATGTTGGATATTGAGACGGGAATGGACACCGAGCAGACCATTGCCGAGATTGAGTGGCTGGAGCGCACTTTCGCGGTGCCCGACACCCGACCGCTGAGCCTAAGCGACCTCTCGGCTGCTAATCGAAGGCACGACGAAATGCTCGCGCACAGCCCTTGGTTTCGGCTGTGGCAGCGATATGGCGTTTGCTGCCGAACCTGAGCATCCAATCATCCAACTACCAGAATAACGACATTACGAACCCAGCAGAACACCTCCTGTGCTCGCCTAGTGCCGATGCTGTCACAGCTGTGCCTCCCAAAAACAGGGTCGTCCCAGCATAGCGGTTCTCCTAAGCCCCGAAAGCTACTTGGCGGCCGCTTTCGTCGCAAAGCTGAAGATCGTGGACACGATCTGCTTTATCTCGTCCGACCGAAGTCCGGCAATTGGCATACTCGGTCGCTTTCCTCCTCCCGAAAATGGGACCAGCGAAGACAGCGATGCTCCGAAACTCGTTGATGAATGCTTCAGGTACGCCCGCCTTAAGTGAGAAGTCAAACGGGAAATCTAGGCGTTGCCGAATCATTTCGCCAGGTGTTTCACGCTGCCCGAGAACCGAACCCCACCTCTCCTGAATGTGACGCTCCCTCCAGCGAGATTCAGTGACTCGTATGCCATACTTGCGAGTAGGTGAACGAAAGATGCTCTTCAATAAATACTCGATTCTCGACGTTCTCCCGGCACAAAAGCAGAAGCTCAAAGAGAAACTCCAGTCCTTCAAAGCGGATTCTTTGCTCAATGCCAGTGAACAGAATTTGGTTGCTTAGCTCGTTGAGGATTTCACATTGAATGCGCCGACGATTGATGAGTCGAAGATCGAAATGGATTATCGCGAGAAGCAGATTGACGTGAGTGGAGACCCAAATCGGATGTTTTTCGACCACAGCGGGCCATTCTATGATGCAGGAACCGAGTTCACGTTCATTCTCCCATTCACCGGAGACGCGGCTTTCTTCGATGTGCACCCGCAGAATTTCACGTACAGCTTATCTGGTTTGGCTAAAGGCTGTTTTGAATTGCGCCGGAAATCCCTTTTACAACCGAAACTCCGATGATGGATCGCGCACACGTCGGGATGTACGTTGCCCAACCCAATTTGCCCGGACTCGCAGTCAGCTTCGTCAGTTGGGACGATGCTTTCTGGAGGGTGAACGTGTGCCGAGACAAAGGAAGCCTACAAGAAGGGCTTAACTGTAACGACTGGGCGTGACAACCTGTTGGAGGAAAAGGCCGAGCACCGAATCGCTAGTGATTCGGTGCTTTGTGCTCGTGGCGAAAGAAAAGGAATCTATGGCGAAAAAAAGGCGAATACTGCTATGATGCTTTCCTGGGAAATTGTAGTCTCAGGGCTTAAGGATTCCACAGCGAAGGTAGCAAGTGTGGAAATCTCGTGCGAAAAGCAATGCGCTACAATCACTTGTCCTACTCAAGCACCGATGGCGAGCGAATCGCGAAATTCCGTTGATGAACTCGGTGCCAGACTAAAAGCCAAATGGATAGCGATTGAAGACGCGCGAAACAGAGCAAAGCAAGCTCGCGAGGGCGTCTCAAAGTTGCTGGATGAAATGAAATTTGTCTCTGGCGACGCCAGCGTAGTCGTGTTCGGTTCTCTAGCGCGAGACGAATTCACAGACGAGAGCGATTTAGATTGGACGCTGCTAGTTGACGGGCAGGCGAACTCGGATCACCTGCGCACAGCACAAGCCATCCGCAAGAAACTGGCTGTCGCTGGTTTTGAGGAGCCCGGAAGAACTGGTGTATTCGGGAATACAACTTTCAGTCACGGACTGATTCATCTCATTGGTGGTGAGGACGACACAAATCGTAATACGACGCAAAGAATCCTGCTTCTCCTAGTGTGGGTTCCGGAAATTCTGGCACGCGAATTCCGGAAATTCTGGCACGTCCTGCTGCCGGCAGCAAGGCCTCCTCTAAATTTAGGTGACGCGTCCGCCCCGAGGGCCCATCGAGATGGATAAAGCGTCCGCGCTCCAAGACGCGATCCAGGATGGCGGCTGCCAGGTCTTCATCGTGCAACACCTTGCCCCACTCGCTGAGCGGCTTATTGGTGGTAAAGATCATAGGGCGTTTTCTCAGGTGGCGATCATTGACCACATGAAACAAAACATTGGCGGCATCGGGGCCGTAGGTTAAGTACCCGACTTCATCGACCACCAAAACATGAGGACGGGTATAGGTTAGCAATGATTCCTGTAAGCGTCCCTTCTTGCTGGCATTGGAGAGCTCTTCCACGAGTTCTGCGGCAGTCGTGCACAAGGTCTCGAAGCCATTCTGGATAGCGCGATAGCCGATGGCTACAGCCAGATGGGTTTTGCCGCGGCCGGTCTTACCGTAAAGAATCAGCGAGCGCCCTTCGGTGACGAAATCCGGCCCTAGGTAGGAACCGAGCAGGGACTGACGCAGTGTCGTCTGCAGACTGAAGTCAAACTCATCAATGGTCTTGAAGAAGGGGAAGTGGGCCTTGCGGGTAAAACGTTGCAAGCGCGTTTGTGTGCGATGCGCCACTTCTTCGGCCAGCAGAAGAGCAAGAAAATCACGATAGCTCCAGTTTTCTTTCTCCGCTCGATCCGCCACGTCCTGATAAATACGACGGGTATAGGCCAGGTTCAACCGTCGGAACAGAGCCTCCAGCTGCCCTTCGGCGAGCTGCGGATTTTTCGGGATGGGCCCTGAGTTGAGAGTACTCGCATTCTTACTCATCGTGGTTGCCTCCGTTCGGGCCGACATTTACCTGTTCGGACCGTTTCCCCGTTTTCCAAAGAAAAATATCGCGCCAGGATCGCCTAGGAACGACGATCCTCGACTCGGTCGACCCATAGCATCCCCCGGTTTGTGCTCCTTCCGTACTTCCCAATGCGCTCGCACACCCGTGGCTTCGCCGACCTGGCAGTTTTCCATTTTCATTGCACCACCTCCGGAAAGCTCAACTTTGATTGGAGAGATCGCTCCACGTAAAACGCACCGAACACTTGTTCCTTGAGGCCAGCTTCCATCGCTTGCCGCAGAATCTCCGCACCATAACTCTGCAAGATCTGGTGCAATCGATCGACATCCTCGTACCATTGCCGTGGCCGCCGGTGCACGATCTCGGTGAGATAACGAATCGCAGGCTCTCCCAGCTCCAACAACTGCTGCCGCTTCAGATAGCGCTTGCCGCGTTTTCCCGATACGGCTGCCACCAGGGCGGCCCGATGCTCGGCCAGCGAAGACCCTTCGTGCGCCACGAATTTCCTGGGATGCACCGCCTCATAACGACCCGCCACGATGCGCACTCGTTGTCCGTACAAGTACAACGTGGCCGGCATACTGATCGCCTCCGGTGGCATCGAGTAAGCATGGCCATCGTGCAACACCGTTCCGGTGGGGCCCACGTAGACAGGAATACGCAGAGCCAGCTCTTCCGGCTGTACTTTCAAAGGCCGAAGTCGAGCTCTCTCTTCTGCCCAGCGTAGCGCTGGAATCACTCCGGTCGCGCGGCACGGGCGCTCCTGGTTCACTTCCCGATGCCAATCCTGCAGTTGCTGGCGAACATCTTCCTCATCCTGAAACCGGCGTACCTTGAAGAAAGAAGACTTTACGAATCCCACCAGGTTTTCCACACTTCCTTTTTGCTGGGCTCGATAGGGCCAGCACAACTCCACTCCCACCCCCAGCTCCAAGGTGGCGTAGGCAAAGACCGGATTCCATTCCGTGACCTCGCCATTTCTTTGCCACTGGAGAGCGATCGTCTTAGGCCGATCAAACACGCATTGCAGAGGCACCCCACCCCAACTGGCCAGATGCTCGGCCAAGGTCCTTACCAAACTCTCGACCGCCTCATCCTGGACCAAACTGACACACATGAAGCGAGAGTACTTCAGACGCGAGGCGAAGAAATGAATCCGCTGGCTGCTGCCATCGATAAACTCCACTTCCACTTGCCCAAAATCGTGCTGGCTGAACTCCCCGGGCAGACCTTCAAATCGAACCAGCGGCTTGGTCGACCGCGGGCGAAGGGAGGCCACCAGGGCGTACAGTGCGGTCTTGCCTCCCTCGTAGCCTGCCTCCCGCACTCGCCGCAGAATCTCCAACGACGCTAGATCGGGTGTTTGCTGCAGAATCTCAAGAATCGGTTTCCGGAAATTCACGACCGTACTGGGTCGGCCGATCTGTCGTTTGGCGCGCTCCGCGGCGTCATCGACGTGCACCACCGAACTCTCTTCCGCGATGCGTTTTACCGAGCGCAGCGAAACGCCGCTCAAACGCGCTACCTCGGTCTTCGGATGGCCAGCCTTCAGCAAAATCTCGACTTCGTGTCGTTTTAGCATCCCCAACATCCTCCTCCCTCCGCTCCTGGCACAGCCGGAGCACAGGGAGTTTTCTAACCCTTCTTGAGGTCCTTGAGCGTGCCAGAATTTCCGGAATGAGGGGGGTCAGAATTTGCGGAACCGACACCTAGAATCACGAGGAATCAATTGTGGGGAGACAGACGCTTATGGACGGGTGTTGACAGGAGTCTTGAATCGCTACTTGGAAGAGGAAGCTAATCTGACTCAAGGGCAGAGCGAACAGCAGAAGAAACGATACAAGGTACCTAGATTTCTGTTGAACGATATTGTTCGATTTTGGAGAACCATGGCTGTAGACTTCGCAAGCAAGCAGCGAGCCCGAGAGGGGGAAGAGTGGGGTCTCAAAGTCACAAAGTTGGCAATGTCGAGGAAGCTGATCTTTGCGTCTGGGCTTCTAGTATGTTTCGGTTGCTCTTTAGATGCTGACCTCTCCAAGGAACTCGAAAAAGCTGATAAGCCAGTCGTTCCTCTCCTTGGATATTTGAGATCACTCGTAAAATTCACGCCTTTAGAAATTGTTGCCCGTGCTTCTCTCTCCTACGCCAGCGATTCGGCAGCACATAAAATCTTTGATTCGTATGACAGTTTTCTTGCGATGATCGCAGACCCGGAGAAGAGAAATCACTTGAAGAACGTTAAGCCAGAGCAGTCGCGAACAGATAAGCTCTCCTTGGAAGCACGAGACATCAGTCGCACCTTTCAGTCGGGGCTTGAGGAGATATTCTTCGACAACCCGGAAGTTCAAAAATTAACTCGAAAGTATGGGGTTTTCTAATGCGGGCAACCGGCTTCTCGACAGGATCACTGGCATACGGAGACTTCAAAAAGGGTCTGGCAATGATGCGTGGAAAAACCACTGTCAACGCCGTTGAGCTTTCGGCGTTGCGTCAGCCAGAACTAGCACCCCTCGTCGGTTCTCTTGAGCAATTGGATTTGAGAGGTTTCGTTTATGTCTCCCTTCATGCACCTAGCAGAATGAGCGCAGAAGAAGAGCGAGAAGCAATTGTTCGGCTACGTTTTGTTGCACAACGCCGATGGCCGATCATAGTCCATCCTGATGCAATCAGCGATTGGAGCCTGTGGAGGGCACTTGGCGAACAACTTCTAGTTGAAAACATGGACAAGCGCAAGCAAACGGGAAGAACCGTGCAAGAGCTTTCAAAGATATTCGAGCAATTGCCTGATGCTTCGCTGTGTTTCGACCTCGGTCACGCTAGACAAGTAGACCCGACCATGACGGAAGCTATCCTGATCCTGAAGCAGTTCAAAGATCGCGTAAAACAACTGCATGTAAGCGAAGTTGACAGCGAAAGCAAACACGACAGGTTGAGCTTCGAATCGATTCTTGCCTTTCAGAAGGTGGCTAACTTCCTCCCGGAGAGCGTCCCCGCTATTTTGGAGACCCCGGTGAGGGAAGCGGAACTCGAAACAGAGGTTGAGATAGCTAAACAGGCTCTTTCTCATGATGCTACCGTGGTCAAGCTTGAAGCCGCAATCAAGGGCGTCTTTAGCGGGTCGGCTCAACGCAGGCATCGTCTCACTGCGTTCTTGAATACGTTACGATCGGCACGGATCACGTTATACGATGTCGATCTTGTAATTAGCCACCTGCCAATTGGTGAGCCGTTCCAGAGAGGGAATGCATTTCGAAATCCGATGGATTTGTACGCCATCCTGCCTGATGTCGAGAAGCGTGAATTGACCGAATACTATTTCGGTTTGGTGCAGAGGATAGCAGCAGAAGATGCCGACCTCACGCGTCAGTTCCCTGAACAATTTAAGCCCTCGCCAGTTTCAAATCGAGTTAGCGGACAAGCTGCACTCTCTGGAGGAGATTAAGTAATGACCGGGGACTTCGAGTTCACGAGATTCGCAAGCGTTCAGCGCACCCGCTATAGCACCCGCTCGCTGGTACGGCCACCGCGTATTTCGAGGTATTTGGCAGTCCCCGGTAGCCTGTTTAAGTCGTTGAATGTATTGGATAGGGAAGAAGTGTGAAGATGGCACTCTACCGCTGAGTTAAGCGCCCAACCTTTTATATTCAAACATTTACGGCTACTTTTGGCAACTGCTCGGGGCCACGCGGGGCCAATTGGTTCGCAGTGGGGCCAATAAGCATCCGAACGACTGCGTTCTGAGCAGCTGGCGCTAGGCGGGCGTGAAAACAACAACTTGCAAATTCGCGGAACTTGTCAAGGTGGTACCACTTTGGCCCATGTTCGGCTTTTCTGGACGCTCGTCCAGATTCTTCGTCAGCGCCATCTGAGCCCTGCCTGGCTCGTCAAGAATGTCGCTAGGCGCTATCCGCCTACAACCAAACTGGTGACTGGGTGTTTGCTTCACCGGACAAGCGCGGGGCCGAACCGTACTGGCCGACCAGGCAATAGATCACTCCGAGGAACATCCACCTCGAAGAAGATCCACCTCGAAACAGCCGGCGAGGTAACCGTACGCCTCGAAGTCCTTCCGTAATCTCCTGCTCTTCCATGCCACAGACCATACTCGGATAGGCCCATGACGCCCCAATCGCACTCGATTCAGCGCAGTCTCCGCGTTCGGCTCCCGCGCATGACTCCAGCCGTCCTTCGATCTCAAGACGGTAGCCGCAGGCAGGGGGAATTGGAGATGGTTTCTCTCACGGGTGGTCTCCTCTGCTTGCCCAAACCACTGGATCGTGGTTCCCGCGTCAAGTTGATGTTCATGATTCAAACGGGAGCGATACTTGGCTCAGCGGAAATGCTGAAGCCCGTCTCTTGGAATTTGCAGCCGTTCCGGTTCGTGACACTCGATCGAGGCGATCAACGCAAGCTGAGAGCGGCCATCCAAATGTACTTGGCTCAGGACAGCGTTGGAGAAGAGTGGATTGGCAAGCACCAAGCCAAGCTAGTTCATAGGACTTTTTTCGGTGACCTTCTCGGCTATGACCTCGATGGAGACGACCTGCTGGGCGCGAACCGCGATCCCGAGCAAAACTGCCCGATTTGTGGCATCGCAGGGCACAATCACACCGTAAGGATGACCAAGGAGTGCGCTCGCAACCTGCTGTGCGGGGATGATCAAACGGGGAATTCGAGTGTCCCGATAGACACAAATTTGAGGAAGATGCCGACAGCGCAAAGGCTGCTTGGAATCCATCCCCAAAGGATGAAAGGCTCAAAATGAGCCGATCCGATGCCCGCCTGCTCGCGTGGCTTGACGGGTCAGGACCCCGGAATCAGAATTGGGACCTCGCCGGTGCGACCGGCCACCCTCCCCCGCCAAAACCCCGACTCGAAGGAGGTGGTTTATGGCCACCCTTTCTGAACTTTGAGTAGCCGCTCAAGGTAAAAGACTTCGCACAGTATGCAGTGATGTTCGCGGCCATCCTGGTGGTGGCAATCGGCGCAATCTGACGCGTAGTGCGCGAACAACGTCTTTTCGCAGGTAGCTAGTGCAGTGCACAGAGGAGTCTCAGGGTCGGGTAGTTGGGTAGCAGGCAAGCGTGCTGTGCGCCGGCGGGCCTTGGACTCGGGGGCCCAAGGCGCGCTGTTTATCCCTTATCGGGCTATGAGGTAATGATCGAGTAAAATCGAATAAGTCAACCGCCTGCCCGTGAACTGACGGATGTACTCTAGCCCTGCCGTGGACTCCAAGCCTGCCATCCTTGCCAGATGACACCCGCCTGCTGAAAATGTGATGCAAAGCGTGGGAACGAATCAGGGAACGGAACCAATATCTGACTGTTCTTTCGATGTTCCTGGGTTCCCTACGTACCTGCTAAGTGCTCCGTCGGAAAAACGCCCAGCACCGCTGGCGCAGCGGCAAAGTCTGTGGTCGCTGTCCTGACGTGCTGGGGCTCCGGCCACCGATAGAGGTACGCTTAAGCATGTACACCACGATTAGGAAGATGGCAGGCGGCACTGTTATGACATGCAAGGACTGCGGGCACGCGATCAGCATGGACAAGATTTGTGAGAAGCCAATTCAGGCAGCAACAGACATGTTGAAGCATATGGCTGCCCACAACGCCTCCCGCGCCTTCGCACCGTTTGGGCCCGTCCTCCGACCGGAACCGCAAGAAGTCCCTTTAGTTGAACTAGCCCGCGCTCTCGGCGTTCCAGCACCAGTGGATCGGTTCACGCCCCAAATCACCCAACCAAACCCGTTGCCCCAGAACGCAGACTCGCCTGGATACTCCTTCGACCAGTTGAGGCTCTCCGAGTCTCTGTTAACCGTGTAGGAGTTGCCGGGCCGGATCGGCCGACCAAGCGGCTAGCCTGCCGCCCAAGGCGAAAGCCCATCTGAGCTGCCGTAATCTTGCTATATGTGGGCGTTGTCGACTTTCGCGGAGAAAGCTGAAAACGAAAAAAGGGTCACGTCAAAGGTGAACCCTTTTTTTCTTGGAGTCTGTTATGCCACACCTGTATTGCTTAGCTTCCGCCTGAGGCTGCACCCGAAATTAAGGTTGCGGCATGGGATTTCTCGTTGGCCTTGGGTGGTCTTGAGATGCCGGGCCGTCAGAATCCCAGCAATGACGCCGAGCACGTGTTTTCGTCCTTCGTCCATCCCGAAGCAATCTAGCATCTTCGATTTTTATTCGCCACAGCGATTCATGCCAAAATGCAAGTTTATGCGGGAGGGTAGCCCTTCATCGATAGGGCTGGCCCGATTGAGCACGATTCAAGTGGGTGATAGGATACTCGTACACTCGATACTCCTTCACCTCTGGGAGGCGGGTCGCGTTGCCTCCTGGGGGAGGCGAATCGTGTCCATGCACCAGAAGGAACATTGGCGGGAACTCTGCGAGCAAGCCGCGAAGGAAGGTAACCCAGAAAGACTTCTGCAGCTTGTAGAGGAAATCGTGCGTGTCACAGAACCCCTACGGCGGAAAACGCCTGACAACAATTCCGCAACGCAAACCGACCACTAGCGGGTACCTTGCTTCGCCTTGTCCCGGGACGGGAATCCCGCGCCGGTACAGGGGAGGTTGGGGTGAACCCTGCATTCAGCGCGGGGGTTTGCAACGCTCGTTGTCGAAGACTTGATCAAAGCCTACTTCTAGGCAGACTTTCCAGCAATACCGTGAACCATGTAGCTGCCACGATGCCTACATTCTCCATGGTATTGACAGGTCTACAGTCGCACCTAAATACTGTCAGGTTGATCATTTGCGCCGCGAAGGAAGTCGTGTTCAATCCTGCCATCATAAGACGTGTATGCCAGCAGTTAGCGACGGAAACCGACCCTCAGAGAGTCCGCGACCTGCTGTCCTTGTTGCAGGCGGTTGTGCGGGATGACCAAGAAGAAGTCCGGTTGCGATTGCATTACCTCGCCAAGCGATACAAACCCTTTCTGCAAGACGAAGAGACCATAAACCAGTTACTGGAGAACGGCGCGGCATGAAACGCCGCCTCTTCCTTCGCAAAGCACTGCGCGCGGTAGGAATATTTTCTCGCGGCCTGCGTCGCGCTAAATCGCCGCCCGACTTGCGACGTTACATCCGGATCAGCATGATGTAGACGCGTGTACGCGCACCTCCGACCAGGCGGGACCACAAACGCGTCGTCGATCTCTCGCTCGGAATCGAGCCTCAGGCCGATTCCACATCCGCCGAGGGATGCATTCGAACAGCAGGCAGGAGACGTCCTCAAGGTCCGTCACTCGGCCTGAAGGACGCTTGCGCTGGTGTCGGCAGGGCTTGAGGTCGAACTGCATTGTTAGCCCTTCTTTTGTGCCTTCCGCCACTTTGCCCAGCGTGCTTTCTGTGCAGCCGCAATCTTTCTCCGGGCGGCTGGGGACATCGTGCGTCCTTTGCGGGCAGGGATGGAAACAACCTCTTTCCCTTTTTGTTTCGCCCATCTTGCGCGTTGAGCGGCTGCGATTCGGGCACGACCGGCAGCGGACATTCTTCTTCTCGTGCTGGTTGCGCTGCTGCGTGCACCGTTCAGCGCCGAGATTGCGTCATTGAGACTTTCAAGTTGAGACGCGAGACGGATGCGTTCGTGCTGGAGTTGATTGAGCACCGAGGTGAGATTGGGCATGGCAGACATGGTATTCGAGGCGTGTCATTCAAGGCGGTGCCGCGCCTGAAACTTGCGACGCCGTTCCCTGACGAGATCAATCGCAAATTTCACGCCGAGCCCAAATGCACCGACCAACAAGACCAGGCTTGTCGTGAACGAGATCATGCCTCACACCACCTCCGATCTTGACAGTATTGCGCAGCAAATTCACTTTTCGGATCGAGTGAACGCTGTATTTAGGTATGGCTGCAACTGTAAGAATCGGAACGCCCAGTTGGGTGCTGTCATGGTCAAAAGCATCCCCCAAATCGTTGAAACATTCGCGGAGTTGATGAGGCAGCAGATCGATGTGTTGAGGGCAGTTAAGCCTGGAACCGTTAGCGAACACGATCTCGCGGCCTATCATTCTCGCGATCTAGAAATTCGCTATCTTTTCGACGAACTGAACGGTCAGCGGACTGATAGAGAGCCGATCCCGCCCCCCCAGTGAGGCGACTGCTCAGGGCGACAATTGGGTGCGCATAGATACCGATCGATAATAGATAAACGAAGCGCCCCAGACACGTGCTCCAAACTCTGGGACGCATCGCCGAACGGCCTCTTTCCCCAAGTTAACCGTTCTGTTCCGGCGTTACGATGAGGATCTCTGACCAGACGGCGTAGCGCCGTGCCTCCGTTTGGGCGTGCGAGAGTCTAGACCTGCACCGCCAGGAGTTGCTACCCCCAAACCGATGAGATGGAGCAGGTTGACGGACGCGAGAAGTCGCGGCTTATCGGACAGGCTGCGGTCGATCTGCTCCATGACCTTGTGCGCCCACTGAACTGAGGCTTAGATCAACTTGTCACTCTCGGGAGGCCCGCGGGCGACGTCGCACGGGTGCGCCGGGTTGGCGCGGCCCCTAGCCAGATTGTTCTGGCTCTCCCGCCGACGCAATCGGCGACATGAAACCACTTGGGCCAGTTTTTGCATTTGAAAATTCGCTTGTTGGGCCGAATACGATTGTGTTTGCGAGTCGTCCCGCTGGCAGGCTTCGATATCGACGGATTGATCAATCTACCGCTGAGTTAAGCGCCCACTCCGTGCGGTTCACAGATTGATAGCAAACGACCCGTTCTCCGTGGACGGGTGCCCGTGGTAGCCTTGGGCGCAGCAAGTAAATACCGGCCCGCCTGGCTGGGGCGTGCCCGATGCTCTCAAGTCTAGGTTTTCGAGGCCGATGGCGTTCCCGTCCGATCCCCCGCGACCGCCCGTAAACCCTTCCTCCAAAGGGACTTCCGACGACTTGCCGGACGAGCAAGACGTGCAACTTTCTTCCTCCGGCGGGGTTGATACCGATGTGAGCAGCGTTGCCATGGACCGGGGACTCCTCGCTATGGGTTCCGTCGGGCCCCAGCCCACGGCCGAGACCCATACCCCCCTGCCTGGATCTGCCGTTGGGCTCACCGATGCGGAAATCATGTTGCGAGTGAAGGCGGGCGATGAGCCTGCCTTCGAGTATCTGGTGCAGAAGTATCGCCGGGCGATGGTGGGCTTCATGTTCCGTATGTCGCATAATGCTGCGGCGGCGGAAGACTTGGCCCAGGAAGTGTTTCTGCGGGTGTATCGGTCGCGCTCGGGATACGAAGCGAGCGCGAAGTTTACGACCTGGTTGTATCGGATTGCGACCAATCTGGCCGTGAATCATGCCCGCGATACCCGGCACGAACGGCCGGAGAAACTGGTCAGCCTGGATGAGCCGGATGAGGAGACTGGGACCACGATGGATGTGGCCGACAGCTCCCTTACGGCGGAGCAGGCGATTCTTCGGCGCGAGCGCATGGCGGCGATTCGCGCGAAGGTGCAAGGCCTCCCCGAGCGACAGAGGCTGGCAGTCATCATGCACAAGTACCAACAGATGGATTACCGCCAGATTGCGGAAGTCCTGAAGCTGAGTGAATCGGCGACCAAGTCATTGTTGTTCCGCGCGTACGAAACGCTGCGTGAACAACTGAGAGAGTTTGCGTAGAGGGAAGTGGAATCATGAAGTGCTCTGACATCAAGGAAATGATGCTGGATGTAGCTACGGGTGCCGGTGAGCCCACGCCTGCGATGAACGAACACTTGCTCGGCTGCCCGGATTGCGCTGGCAAGCTGGCAGGGATGCGCCAGACCATGACGCTGCTCGATGAATGGAAGGCGCCGGACCCTTCCACCTATTTTGATACGCGTCTCGCGGCCCGGATGCGCGAGGAACGAGCGAAGCCGGTGCGCGCGGGATGGCTGTCGTGGTTCCGCGCTCCAGCGCTGGCAGGCGCGTTGGTTTTGATCTTGATGGCGGCAGGGGGTATTCGCTGGTATCCCGGGAACCCACCCGCTCCTCCTCCGATCGCTCATCAGCTACCAGCGCCTCCCGGAACCGCAGTAGGCGATCTGCAGGCGCTCGACAAGAACGAAGACCTCTACGCAAACTTCGATTTGCTGGATGATCTGCAGGTGCAACCGGACGTGGATGCGGATCAGAACGAGACTCCGTAGCTGGGAGCCAGAAGTTAGTAGCCTAGGAGCTGGGTTGTGAAGAACGGATCCATGACGGGGATGGTGGCGGCAGCCGGCTTGCTGCTGGCTATGGCGTTGCCTTGTCTTGGACAGCGTCGCAACCGCGACCAGGCTCCCACGCCGCGGCGGGAGTCTCCACGGGTGCGGCGGCAACGCCCCGCGCAGGAGAATGCTCGTCCGGTGCGGGAATTCCGGCAGCCCTCAGAGAGGACACCTCGGCCAAATGCCCGGCCTGAAATCGAGAGACGCTCGCCGGGGTACATGCCCGGGCAAGGGCGCGAGACACCGCATCCGCCGTCGCACGTTCAGCCGCGTGAGCAAGCTCCGGTTTCGTCTGACGTGCGGGAACAGCGGCGCGAGGTGCCTCGGCCACCGACGCGGGGCCAAGCGCGTTCGCAGGGTTCAGGGTTTGCGCAAGAGCAACGGCGCGAGGTGGCACATCCGTCGTCACAACCTCCATCGTATCCGCAGAGTCAGGGGTCTGCTTACGGACAGGGACAACCGCATGAAGTGCCGCGCCCCCCACAGGCAGGGGGTCAGCAGGCGCATGAGGTACCGCGGCCACCGGGATTGGGTCAACAGCGCCACGGCGGGGACTGGCTGCGAACGCATCGAGAACTTCCTCTGGCGGATCAGCAGAAAGCGCTGCAGAACGATCCGCAGTTCCGCAAACTGCCGCCACAACAACAGCAGCGACTGGAGAATCGGCTTCAGCACTTCAACAGCTTGCCACCCCAGGAGCAGCAGCGCCGGCTTAGTCGGATTGAAACATGGGAGCACCTGACGCCTCAGCAGAAACAGCAGGCGCGGCAGCTTGCTCCCCAGTGGCAACAACTTACCCCGCAACGTCGGCAGATGATGAAGACGGCGATTGGCGATTTGCGAGCGATGCCTCCCGATCAGCGCGAGCGGGTGCTCGACTCTCCACGTTTCAAGGGCATGTTCTCAGACCAGGAGAGAACCATGCTACGGGAGACCACCAAACTACCTCTAGCGCCGGCGGAATCGGGGGCGCAGCAGTAGGAGGCGAGTTCTCGATTCTCGGTTCTCGGCAAAACCTTCGCTCGGGCAACCTCAAAACGCCAGGACAAGGTCCTTTCGCGCCACCCTTCCCCGCATGGGGAGCGTAAAGACGCTTCTCCAAGACGACAAGCGGATGGAATTCCTTTCTGTGATTTCCTAAAGCCGACCACCACGAAGGACGAGCGGGCGGGCGAGTTAAGAACGACCCGACCGCATCTCTGCCTGAATTCCGACCGCTAGTTGCGCAACAGGTTCCTCGCGATGAAAAAGACATTGGCGGGGCGCTCGGCGAGGCGGCGCATGAAGTAGGGGTACCACTCGGTGCCGAACGGGATGTACACCCGCATGCGCCAGCCGTCCCGCACCAGGCCTTGCTGCAGATCTCGCCGGATGCCGTGCAGCATCTGGAATTCGAAAGCATCGCGTGGGATGTTTTCAAGCGTGGCAAAAGCCTTCGCCTCTTTGATGATGTTCTCGTCGTGCGTGGCCAGCCCATGATAGATTCCGCTCTTCATCAGAATCTTCATCAACTTGATGTAGTTCCGATCGACCTCGGATTTCCTCTGGAAGGCGATCTCGGGCGGTTCCTTGTACGCTCCCTTGCAGAGCCGGATACGGATGCCTTCGGCGAGAAGCTTTTCGATGTCCGCCTCGGCGCGCAGCATGTAGGACTGGATCACCGTGCCCACGCAACCGGCGTGACCTGGCGTGCGATGGAGTTTGTGGACGAAATCGAGCGTGCGTTGGGTGTAGGGCGAACCCTCCATGTCGACCCGCACGAAGTTCGGCGGGCTCATGCTGGCGGCCTTCTGGACAAGGCCGGTCACGAGGTCGCGAGCGAGGTTCTCGTCCACGTCCAGACCCATATGGGTGAGTTTCAGGCTGACGTTAGCGTCAAGCTTGCGTGCAGCGATCTGGTCGAGAAGCTGGTGATAGAGCTGGGCGCTGGCGCGTGCTTCCCCGGCGTTGGTGACGTTCTCGCCCAGGTTGTCAACGCTGACGGTGGCGCCTTTCTGGTTGAGCTTGCTGGCGACTTTGAGCACGTCGTCGACTTGCGTCCCCGCCACGAATCGGCTGGAAAGGCGCTGCCCGATGGCCGATTTCTCGGCCGCGGCGCGCAGCGTTCGGCTCTCCGACAGAGAGATGAACAGGGCTCTCAGCACGGGTGACCGTCCGAAACAGAGGTTGTAAGGTGATTCGCGCCTGGGACGTACATGAGGCTCACAGGAAGTTGTATCACAAACCCCCCAGCTACCGAGGTGTGAGGGGCATCACCGTCAGCGGCCAGCCGCGTCCTGTCCGCGGAGGGTCATACAGGTGCTGGAGGCTCGGGCGACCAGGCTTCCCTTCTGGTCTGTCACATCGCACTCGGTGAGGCCAATCGTGCGGCCGCGTTTAACCACCTTTCCTTCCGCGGTGAGCTTGGCATTCCAGACTGGCTTCAGGAAGTTGATTTTCAGCTCGAGCGTCGTAAAGCTTTCGCTTTCTCCGAGCGTAGTGCTGTAGGCCAGCCCCATGGCGGCATCCGCAATGTCGCACAGGATCCCCCCGTGCAGCGTGCCTCGTGGGTTGGCGTGCTGCGGTCCAGCGTCGAATTCAATTCTGGCACGGCCCCGGCCTACAGTGGTGAGAGAAAAACCGATGAGTTGTGCCACCGGAGGTTGCGGGGCCTCTCCGCGCACCACCGCATGGAGGTAGTCGATAAATCGCCCGTTGGGCACTTGTCTCTCAGGCATGTGATTGCGTCAACCCGTCACAGGAAAACTTCGTCTACGTAGCACCAGCGCCAGTCTTCCCCTGGCTCAAACGATTGCACGATGGGATGCTTGGTCTGATGAAAGTGTTTCGTGGCGTGCTTATTCTTGGAGGAGTCGCAACAACCGACGTGGCCGCATTCGAGGCAGAGGCGCAGGTGAACCCAGCTGTCGCCCATCTCGAGACATTCCTTGCAGCCTTTGTCGCTGGGAGCGACTTTCTTGATTTCTTTCAGGTGTGTGCAGGTCTTGCTCATGAATCACCTCTTCTCTAGTCCGGGTGTTCCTCAAGAAAGCGCTCCGATTCGATGGCGGCCATGCAGCCGGTACCGGCTGCGGTGACGGCCTGGCGATAGCGGCGATCGACCACGTCGCCGCAGGCAAATACGCCAGGAACTCGCGTAAAAACATAATCGAGCGTCTTCAGATAGCCGTCGTGGTCCATGTCGAGCTGGCCTTCGAAGATCTGTGCGTTGGGTTCGTGGCCAATGCCGAGGAAGAGTGCGCTGGTTGGGAAGTCGTAGCTCTTCTCGGTTTTCAAGTTGCGCAGCTTCAGGCCAGTGACTTCCTTCTTTCCGACGTCGTAAACATCCTCGACCACGGTGTCTGTGACAAAAGCAATCTTTTCGTGTTTCCTCGCCCGGTCAAGCATGATTTTCGATGCCCGGAAACTGTCGCGGCGATGGATGATGGTGACCTTGGTCGCGAAGCGAGTCAGGAAGTTCGCTTCCTCCATAGCCGTGTCGCCGCCCCCGACCACCACGATTTCCTTCCCGGAGAAAAAGAAGCCGTCACAGGTCGCGCACGAGGACACTCCGTGGCCGATGAGCTGCTGCTCGTGCGCCAGTCCGAGCCACCGCGCCGAGGCACCGCTGGCGATGATCAGAGACTTGGTGTGGACCTGGTGCTTGCCTACGTGCAGTGTGAGGGGGTGAGTACTCAGGTCGGCGCTGCTGACGTGGCCCATCTGGTATTCGGCTCCGAAGCGTTGCGCCTGCTTGCGCATGTTCTCGATCAGCTCGGGGCCCTGGATTCCATCCGGGAAGCCCGGAAAATTTTCCACCAGTGTGGTGATGGAGAGCTGGCCTCCGGGTTCATGGCCTTCGATGATGAGCGGCTTCAGGTTGGCGCGCGCGGCGTAGAGGGCGGCGGTGTGTCCGGAACAACCGGAGCCGATGATGACCACGTTGCGAATGTCCATAGTGTCAGGTTCTTAGATTGCGAATTTTGGAAATGGTTTCAGGAGCACAACGGTGGCACTCAACTTCCGAGTTATGCATGCGACCGCAGACCTCGAACCGCATCGGGAAGAAAGGCCGCAAAGAACGCGGAGCTTGAGGTTGTGCAGGACTCAATTCTTGTCTGGATTCTGCTTTTCTGGGCTGTGCGCCCGCTTACCTGTGCCCGCCTTCCCCGGTGGCGACTTCCCTGCCGGCTTTTGCCCCGTCGCCGCGACCGCACTGACTCGCGACAACTCGTCCGGGACGGTGTGTCGCGCATTCAGCGAATCCCGGTAACTCGTCAAGATGGCCGAGGCGCTCGCGAACAACGGCTCGTAGGCGTTCTGGTCGGGGGAGGGAGCGCCCTCCGAACCACTACAACGCGCCAGCACGACCGATGGCTTTCCGAAGCGCTCCAGCTTGATCCGGCTGGCGGGCGAGGCTGCGCCCAACATGGTGGCAGGACTGGTCACCGCCGAGGCGCTGTCCTCGATCGAAAGCTGCACCAGGTCTTTCGGATCGCGCACGTGCAGAACCAGGGTTTCGATCATGTTTTTGCCGTCGTGGCTGAAGGAATACTGCACGGTCGAGAACACGGCCTGCACGGCAAATTCGCGGCGCAGGCGTACCCAACGGGCCACAGACGGTTCGTCCGAAAGCTGCGCGCTTTGGCCCGCCTGGAGGAATCCCGCTCCCTCGGCCAGGCTCGAGCGCCCGCGCGCGACTTCGAAGTCCTGGCTGAACAGCGGCTGCTTAGGCACCCGCGCGAGCGCCGAGGAGATCTCCTTCTGCTCCTCGGGCGAGGGCGAGCAAACGTTCAGGACGTTGACCTTCACCTGCGGAGGTTGCTGGGCGCAGACCCTAGTCACACTTGACAGTGTGATTACCGTGACCAGAAAGAGGATTTTGGGGAACACGCGGGACATTCTAAATGAGCGGACGGGAGCGACGCCCTAAATTTCGAGTGCCCACTCGGAGCAGTCGAGGAGAGGACAGATGGGGCCGGTTTGTCTAGAATCCGTGCATGGCGAATCTGACATTAGTTTACGGCCTGCGACTGCTGCCTTCCGATGAGGTAACGGAGGTGGGCGACGCGACCGTGAAGTTGAAAAGCGGCCGCCATGCCCACGTCACCATGCACGTGCTCGAGGGCAGCAAGGAAGACATCGAGAAGCAGTTAAAGACGAGCTTGGAGGCGTTCTTCGATTTCTATCCGGAGATCTAGGGGCACCGGAAACCCTCGCCACTGGGTCGAGCCGGTCCTCGGTTCGGGTGTCGGAAACGAGCGATGGACTGGGTTGCTACCAAACCATGGGTGGAGATGCCGTGCTGGGAATTGCGAAGGCGCCGTAGGTGGCCAGGCCCAGACGCCCGCACTGGGCTAGTCCGGAAAAGTGGTTGTTTAGCTTCCCAGAGAACCCAGCCCATCAGGGTCACGGCACGTGGCCCGGTCCACGAAGAACCTTCCCTGGCAGCGCTCCGGTCATCTTTCCCTGATCAATCACAGCCGCCCCGTTCACCAGCACGTACTCCATCCCCTGCGACAACCGGTTGGGCTCGGCGAAGGTCGCGACGTCTTTGACGGTCATCGGATCGAAGACAACGACGTCGGCCCACATGCCGGCCTTCAGGACTCCGCGGTCGACAAGGCGCATGCGCTGCGCCGGTAACGCCGAGAATTTGCGGATCGCATCTTCCAGCGTGAGCTTCTTTTCTTCGCGGACGTATTTACGCAGGATGCGGGGAAACGTCCCATACGCCCGCGGGTGGGGGTGCTCCTGCCCGAGGATGCCCTCCGGTGAGGTGCCCGACGAATCGTTATCGACCGAGATCCAGGGCTGCTGCAAGGCCAGCGCAACGTCAGGCTCCGACATTCCGAACACCGCGACGCTGGTGAACGCGTCGTCTTCGATCAGCAGATCGAAGAGCGCATCCATCGGGTCCTTGTTCCAGAGCTTGGCCACGTCGGCGAGTGTTTTGCCCTGAAGCGGGAGCAGCTTGGGATTCTGAACCGCACAAACGATCACGGCCTCGGGCCCCGGGATTTCGTGCCATTCGTTGTCCCAGTCGTTCGACGGCGTCAGCATGTCTTTGCGAATGCGGGCGCGGGTCGCGGGATCTTTGAGGCGCTCGATCAGCTTCGCGTCGCCTCCGTCGTGGGCCCACGGCGGGATGAACGCCGAGAAATCATTCGACCATGCCGGATAGGCGTAGGTGTCGGCAGTGACGTCCATGCCTTGCGCCCGCGCCCCATCGAGCTTCGCGACAACCTCAGGCATTCGGCCCCAGTTGGTCTTGCCCGCAACTTTGAGGTGCCAGATCTCCACAGGGATTTGCGCTTCCTTGCCGATGCGCAGGGTTTCGTCGAGGGCCGTCATGATCGCGTCCCCTTCGCTGCGCATGTGGGTCGCATAGACGCCGCCAAACTTGGACGCCTCAGCGGCCAGTGCGATGATTTCCTCCGTCCTGGCATAGGGCGCGGGAGCATATTCAAGGGAGGTGGAGACGCCGACGGTTCCGTCTCGCATGGCGTCGCGCACCAGCGATTTCATCTGCTCGAGTTGAGCGGCGGTGGGCTGCACGTCGGCGTCGCCGAGAATCACGCGTCGGACCTGCGTGGCGCCCACGTAGCTGGCCAGATTGATGCCCATTCCCTGCTTCTCAAGCCGCGCAAAATATTGTCGAAAGCTGCGCCAGTCGGGAGTGATCTTCAGGTGGTCGTATTTTGTCTTGTCGGCCGTGATGATCGCGTCATTGAGAGGAGCAATCGAGCCGCCTTCGCCGGTGATCTCCGTCGTGACGCCCTGATAGATCTTGGACGGCAGGCGCGGATCGACCAGGATGGTGTCCTCCGACTGCCCCAGCATGTCGATGAACCCGGGCGCGACGACCATGCCTTTAGCGTCGAGCGTGCGCTTGCGGGCCGCCTGGGAGAGATTCCCGATGGCCGCGATTTTCCCGTCGCGGATCCCCAGGTCGCCCGAGTACCACGGCGAGCCCGTGCCATCGATGATGTGTCCATTGGTGATGACCAGGTCGAAGGAGGGCAAGGTCTGTGCAGAACAAAGCAAAAACACGCCGAAGACGTCGAGAACGAAGAATGCTGCCCGGGAAGAACGCATTGAGATTTTCCTCAGCCTGGTTATGAACTCCAAAAATCCTCGTTCTAGGACGCCAGCGGCCGCCCGCGCCCTCGCCATCCCAGAATGGCGCCGAGTATGACCCAAATCGCCAGCGCCAGCCATTCGTAGCCCGTGAAATGTCCGGGCACCACCGGAAGCGCCTTCATCAGGATCATCATGAGGCAGACTGCGAGTCCGAAAAGCGCGATCAGCCGTTCGCGGGGTGCGGGACCCATGGCGTAGTAGGCCGCGCACGTCGCAAGCCATCCGCTGGCCGAGGCGACCGACCCGACCTCCGAAATCGGAACCAGAATCGCGTCGCCCAGGAACATGCACAGCGCGGTTGTCAAGCCCACACAAAAAACGGAAACCGCGGGCGTCTGATTCACGGGATGCACCGCAGCCACACGTGCGTCCAGCAGGCCGCGCCGACCCATGGCAAACAGCAGGCGGCTCGCGGCCACGAAGTTTCCATTAAAGCACTTGAAAAGCGAGAGCAAGGCCGCTGCCAGGATGATGTTCACGACCGAACGCGAACCAACCGCCCGCTCGAACGCAACGGCTGTCATGAATTTCTCGCCCGTGAGCTGTTTCCAGGGCGCGACGTAGCCGACGGCGGCGATCACGATCGTATAAAAGAGGATGCCCACGACAATCGCCATCCAGATGGCTTTGAAGAAGCTGCGCCCGCGGAAGTCCGGGTTGGCCTCTTCCGCTGCTTTGCTGACCGATTCGTATCCGGTCATGTAGTAGGGGACGATCTGCATGATCAGCAACATGGAAATCAACGGCGTGTGCGTAAAGAGCGGCGGGAAATTCGCGGGCGAGCCCCGGCTGACGCCGAATGCGACGAAGACCACAAACAGGCCCAGGGTTCCGAACGCCGTCCAGTTCTGGAAGGTCGCGCTGAGACGAATCCCGCGAGCGTTCAGCAGCGTGAGCAGACCCGTAAGCGCAAGTCCGACCATGAGGCGGGGCAGGAACACCGGCTTGCCGGCAATACGGTACAGCTCCATCGAGTCGAGAAACGGAAAGATGTAGCTCGCGATACGGCCCACCGCCACCGCTTCCCAGGGGCAAACGATGAAGTAAGCAAGCACCATCATCCAGCCGGTAGCGAAGCTGACGGGCTTCGGAAAGACCTTCGCGGTGTAGGCAACCTCCCCCGAGGCGTCGGGCATCGCCATCACCAGTTTGCCGTAAACGTAGCCGATCGGCAGCAGCAGCATACCGCCGAGCGCGAATCCCAGGATTCCACCCAGCGGACCGCCACGCAGCAACCAGTCGTCCATCACGACCAGCCAGCCGACTCCAACCATCGTGCCCCAGCCGAGAGTGAAGTAGTCGGTGACGCGGAGCCTGCGGGCGAGTTGAGGCGGGGGCGCGGCGTCGGACCGAGTCGCCGAGTCGCCGAGCGCAGCGCGGGATTCCCCGGATTGGCGGTTATCGGTCAAGTCAGGCCCGGTTCAGAATAAACAGATCAACTCGTAGAGCAAGTTTGCTGCGAGCAGCGAAGTGATTTCTCCCGTATCGTACGGCGGCGAGACTTCGACCAGGTCGCAGCCCACGATATTCATGCCACGAAGACTACGCACCAGGTCGATGATCTGGGCGCTTGAGAGTCCGCCGACCTGCGGTGTGCCGGTGCCGGGTGCGAATGCCGGATCCACCACGTCGATGTCGAGGGTGACGTAGACGGGTCGCCGGGAGAGTTTCTTAAGGTGAGGCCCCACCCAAGCGACTCCGGCGCGATGCAATTCTTCCGAAGTCACCACCGTGAAACCGTGTTTGCGGCCGAAATCGAAGTCATCTTTCGAGTAAACCTGGCCGCGCAGGCCGATTTGCAACACGTCCTTGGTCACCAGCAGGCCCTCTTCCACGGCTCTGCGGACCGGCGTCCCGTGCGAGTGCGGACTGCCGAAATAACCGCCCCAGGTGTCGTTGTGTGCGTCGAACTGGATCAGGCCGACCGGACCGAACCGCTTGTGGACTGAGCGGAGTATGGGCAGCAGAATGGAGTGGTCGCCGCCCACGCAGGCCGTGCGCGCACCCGATTTCAGAACTTCGTCGAGCTGCCGGGTGATTCGCCTGAACGTGACTTCGATGGACAGCGGATTGATCGAAAGATCGCCGAAATCGCCGATGCGCCACTTCTCGAACGGATTGAGGTGGAGAGCCGGATTCCAAGGACGAATGATCGAAGACTGGTCACGCACGTGGCGGGGCCCGAACCTCGGCCCCGGGCGGTACGTGGCGCCACCGTCGTAAGGAATCCCAATGATCGCGATGTCAAGTTCCTCCGCGCGCGGAACATAAGGCAGGCGCATGAAGGTGGCAATGCCCGAGAATCGCGGATAGAGCAGCGCGTCAACCGGCTGCGGACGCGCCATCCCGGTCTTGTTTGGTCTTGAGGACTTTTTCGGCTTCATCAGGCGGGCGAATTATAAAGCATGGCATCGCGCCGCCAGATTTGAATGTGGGATGAACCGGGGCGCTGCCAGGACTGCACAACTCGAATTGCGCTCGAGCACACAACCTGGCGCGACCGGGGTAACCGTGAAGTTGATTCGACTGAGGGACTCTTGGAAGCGTGGCGCGTGGAAGAACCGACTACGCCACGGCGCGATTCACAGTTTGGTCTGCGTGATGCGAAGTGCAGAGGATCTCCACCGCATCGTCCACCGACGAAATATTGAACACGCAAGACAGCCGGGTGCGCTCCAGCATTTCGCGCACGAAGTTCGACGGATTCACCAGCTTCAACTGAATCGCCTGGTCACGAGTCCAGCGATGCAAAAAGACCAGCATACCGAGCCCGCCGCCGTCGAGCATCTCGACTGCTGACAAGTCGAGTACGACAACTCGCGGCTGCTTCAGACCGATCACCGCGTCCTTAAGAAAATGGAGTGCCTCACCGCGCACAACTCTTCCAGCACACTGCAGCACCGCCACGTCACCCGTTTGCTCGCTCTTGATGTGTAACGACATAACTTCCTCGTGTGGCTGGCCGGACAGTGGTTGTGGGTTACTCTGCTTGCGGAGCCTTTATATTAGACGAAGCAAGCCGTGGAAGGTTTGCTGATTGAGCACATCGCACTAACCTCTTTGCTTCCATCGAGTTCAGAATCTGCGGAAAGGTCTCCGGTCGCGCGCTTGCCGGTCGAGGCAGGGTAAGAGGGTGCCACGTCCTCTGCTAGAATCGAGTGCAAACTCCGCATGAACCTGAACGGTGTAGACATTGTTGGCATTGTTTTCCAGCTGATCGCATTTCTGTTTGCGATCAGCGTGCATGAGTCGGCGCATGCCTGGACCGCCAACCGCTGCGGTGACCCGACTGCTCGCATGCTGGGGAGAATTTCGCTGAATCCCATTAAACACATCGACCCGGTGGGTACCGTTCTGTTGCCGCTGGTTGCGGCGTTCGCACATGTTCCTGTGCTCGGCTGGGCAAAACCGACGCCCGTGGACCCGAGAAATTTCAAACACCCGGTGGCGGACGACATCCTGACCTCGGTGGCTGGGCCGATCAGCAATTTTCTGGTGGCGGCCGGCGCCCTCGTCGGTATGTTTCTGGTTGCCAAAACGTCCGCGCTTGGCCACGGACTGGTGCAGACCATGCCCTCCACCTACACCCAGGGCATGGTTGGCGCGGAATCGTCATCCTTCCTGGTGCCGGTTACGCTCTTCCTCTATGAGCTGATGTTGATCAATGTTGTGCTCGGCGTTTTCAATCTGATTCCCGTGCCACCACTCGATGGCAGCCACGTGCTGCGCCACTTCCTCTCCGATCCGGTCCGGCGCGCCTATGACACGATCGGGATCTTCGGCCTGATCGCACTGGTCTATTTGGGCCGAGGGCTGCTCAACCAATTGATTTCGCCGCCCTTGCAATTCTTCAACTGGATACTCACGAGATTCTGATGCCCACTTCCAACCAACGCAAACGCGTGCTCAGCGGCATGCGCTCGACCGGGAAACTGCACCTTGGGAACTACGTCGGCGCCCTGCAGAACTGGGTGCGCATGCAGGACCAGTACGAATGCTTCTTCTGTATTGCCGACTGGCACGCACTCACGACCGACTACGCGGACACGTCCAAGGTGAGAGAGAACTCCGTCGAGGTACTGCTCGACTGGCTGGCGGCTGGGCTAGATCCGGAGCGCTGCACGATGTTCATCCAGTCCCATGTGCCGCAACACGCGGAACTGCACCTGCTATTTTCGATGATCACGCCGCTGGGCTGGCTGGAACGTGTACCCACCTACAAGGAACAGCGCGAGAACATCAGCGAGAAAGACCTGGGGACCTATGGATTTCTCGGCTATCCGGTGCTGCAGGCGGCCGACATCCTCATCTACAAGGGCGATTTTGTCCCGGTGGGGGAAGACCAGGTGCCGCACGTAGAACTGACCCGCGAGATTGCGCGACGCTTCAACCAATTTTACGGCAAGCAGGCTCCGGTGCTTCCCGAACCGCAGCCCTTGTTGACCCACGCTGCGAAGTTACCCGGCACAGATGGCCGGAAGATGTCGAAGTCTTACGGAAACACGGTCATGCTGACTGATCCCGAGCCGGTGGTGCGGCAGAAGCTGAAGACCATGGTCACGGACCCGGCGCGCGTCCGGCGCAGTGATCCCGGAAATCCCGACGTATGCCCGGTGGGCGATCTGCACAAGATTTTCAGCAGCCAGAAAACGATGGCCAAGGTGGACGAGGGCTGCCGATCGGCTGGGATCGGATGCATCGAGTGCAAGGGGTGGGTGGCCGATGCCCTGGTTCAGGTGCTCGAGCCCATGCAGGAGCGTCGCAAAAAATACGAGGACAATCCGAGGCTTGCCTGGGATATTCTGGAGGCAGGCTCGGCGGCGGCCGGCAAGGTGGCCGACGCCACGATGTCTGAGGTACGCGCCTCGATGGGCATGTCGCTCGAGTACGAACCTGCGCGCAAGTCCGACAACGCGAAGGGGTGGGGACGATCACAAGGATGAGTGAAGAAGTAAAGGCAGTATCGGGAGTGCTGCTTCCCTTCGAGCCGGGGGGGGCACCGGCCGCGCATCAGCCTTCGACGGCCGGCAAACCGGGCGCGAGGAAAGGCGCCAGCGACTCCCCATTCGCCGTAGCGGTCGGTGATGTATACGAAGGCCCACTTGACCTGCTGCTCGACCTGATCCGCAAGCAGGACATCGATATTTACGACATCCCCATCGCGCGCATTACGGCGCAATATCTCACCTACGTCGAGCGCATGCGAGAACTGGATGTGAACGTGGCGGCTGACTTCATCTATATGGCCGCAGTCCTGATTCACATCAAGTCGAAGATGCTGCTGCCGCGGGATCCGCTGGCCCCTGCCGAGGCCCAGGACGATCCGCGCAGCGAACTGGTGAACCGGCTGCTGGAGCATGAGAAGTTCAAGTCGGCAGCCCAGATGCTCCTGCAAAAGCAACAGATCGAAGATGCGGTCTGGTCGAACCCTGCGCTGCGGGAGTTTAAGGACGCCGAAGGGACCGAGCCCGAGTTAGCGGCGGACGTCATCGACCTGGTGAAGACGTTCCAGCAGATTCTCGACCGCGCCCGTTCCCGTCCGATCCTCGAGGTAGATGAAGACACCGTCACGGTGGGACAGATGATCGATTACCTTCGACGTCGACTCTCGCTCGAAGACAAGCCGGTGCGGTTGAAGCAGATGCTGCGCAATATCGAGTCTCGTCCAGCGTTGGTGTGCATGTTTCTGGCGATGCTCGAACTGGTGCGCTTGCAGGCGATCCAGTTGCGCCAGGAGCGCTTGTTCGGAGAGATTCTGATTCGCAAGCACGTGGGATTTGACGCCCTCATGAACGAACAGGCCGCGGTGCGGGACGATTGGAAATGAAAAGCGGTGGTCCGTGGTCATTGGTTATCTATGAGCCTGAAAGCCAAACTCGAAGCGATTGTTTATGCCGCCGAGACTCCGGTCACGTTGGACCAGATTGCCCAACTCGTGAAGGAGTCCGTGGTCGCGGAAAACGGTTTAGTTGACGACGCCGAAGTGAAGTCTCGGGTGCGGGCGTCCATGGAAGAACTGCTCGCCGAGTATGGGACTTCCGAGCATGGGATCGAGATCCGCCAGGTTGCAGGCGGCTATCGGATGTCCACGAAGCCCGAGCAGCACGATATGGCGCGCGCTTTTGCGAAGAGTCTGAAGCCGCCGATTCGCCTGTCGCTGCCGGCGTTGGAAACGCTGGCGGTGATTGCCTATAAACAGCCGGCCACCGTGCCCGAGATCAGCGAGATTCGCGGCGTCGATTCCGGCGGGGTGATCGCGACCCTGCTTGACCGCAAGCTGATCACGACGGCGGGTCGCAAAGCTGTCATCGGCCGGCCGATTCTCTACAAGACCACCAAGGAATTTCTGCTGCGCTTTGGACTGAAGGATGTGGGCGAACTGCCCAGCATGGAAGAATTCGAGAAGCTGGTGGCAGAATCTTTCCAGAGCGATCTGCTGCCGTCCGACACTGCCGAATCGGCTCCGACGGGTGCCCCTGAGGGGGAGCCCACCTCGGACTCCGAAACCGGAGACCTCGCCGAGGCCAGTCGAGAAACCAGCGTTGATTCCAGTGCCGCCCAGGAATCCCCGGATGAAGCCGTGGAGACGCACGCCGGGAAGCCGCACGACTAGCGCCTTCCCGAGTCGCTGACATCTGACCTTATCGGAGCGTGCATGCCCGCCGAACGCCTGCAAAAGATCATCGCCGCTGCCGGAGTTGCTTCTCGCCGAAAAGCGGAAGAGTTGATCACGTCGGGGCGTGTGCTGGTGAACGGCCAGCCCGTCACGGCGCTGGGCTCAAAGGCCGATCCGGAAAAAGATCACATCCGCGTAAATGGCAAGCTGCTGCTGGGTGCGCAGCGCCACGTCTACCTGCTGTTGAACAAACCGAAGGGATTCGTGACGACCGTCAGCGATCCGGAAGGACGCCCGACTGTCATGAGCCTGGTGCGCGGGGTAGGCAGCCGGGTTTACCCCGTGGGACGCCTCGACTATGCCAGCGAGGGGTTGGTTCTGATGACCAACGATGGGACGCTGGCCCATCGGCTGATGAAGGCCGCCTCGCATGTCCCGAAGACTTACGTAGTCAAAGTCAGCGGCCAACCCAGTGTAGAGGCGATCGCGAAGCTGCGCGGAGGCCTTTCGATCGCCACCGATGACGGGAAGCGTGTTCGCACATCGCCCGCCAAGATTCGCATCGTCAAGGAAGCGGCCAATCCCTGGTATGAAATCACGCTGATCGAAGGTCGGAATCGCCAGATTCGCCGCATGTTCGAAGAAGTCGGCCATCACGTGGAAAAAATCAAACGCGTGAAGTATGGGCCGCTCGCGCTGAACGTACCCCCGGGAAAGTTTCGCCCTCTGACGTTGCAGGAGGTCGATCGGCTGCGGACTGCGTCCGGCCAGACGACCCAGGCCGCCCGGAAGCTGCGGGACGCGGCTTCCTGACCCTCCCCATGGGACGGTTCTTCGATCTCGTCGCTGATCCCGTCCGCTTGCTGGGCGAATCCACGCCGGAAAAGCCCGAATCGTCCACAAAATCTGATCGAGCCGCTCCTGTCCTCAAACTGAACGCCAACGAGAGCCCCTATGGTCCCTCGCCCAAGGCAGTGGCCGAAATGCGCGTGGTGCTCGACGGTTCCCACTTATATTCGGATGATGACGCTCGGGCGCTGCGCCAGAAACTTGCAGAGGTGCACAGCGTACATGCCGAACAGATCCTGATTGCCAACGGAACGACCGCTCTACTTGGCGTGATGGCACGCACGCTGCTGCGGCCGGGACTGAACGCCATGACCAGTGCGTGTTCGTTCATCTCCTACCCGATGGTCACGCAGGCGGCGGGGGCGGTCCTGATCCGGACGCCGCTGCGAGACGGTGGATACGATCTCGACGCGATCCTGGCCGCGATCGATGACAAGGTCCGCATCGTGTTCGTCGCGAATCCCAACAATCCAACCGGAACGCTGCTCGATGCGGTCGCGGTTGACCGCTTTCTGAAGCGGGTCCCTGCGCACGTGGTGGTGATTCTCGATGAGGCCTACTACGATTACGCGCAGTATTTTGCTGGTTTGCGGGGCGTGGAGTATTCCCGTTCCCTCAACTATGTTCGCGAGGACCGGAACGTGGTGGTTCTACGGACGTTTTCGAAGGCGCACGGACTAGCGGGACTCCGGGTGGGCTACGGAATAGGCCCTGCCGAGCTGATGACCTACTTCACGCGCGTCCAGGACATGTTTGCGGTTTCGTCCGTGGCCCAGGTGGCGGCCTTGGCGGCGGTGGGAGACCAAGCGCATGTGCGATATGCCGTCGAGAATAATGCGAGGCAGGCGGAGTGGTTGGCCGGACAAATATCAAGACTGGGGTACAGTGTGATTCCCGCCTGGACGAATTTCCTGTGCCTCGACGTCGAGCAAGATGCCCGCGAAGTTGCGCGACGCCTGCGCACAGAAGGCGTGCTCATTCGGCCGCTGGCGGCATGGGGTGCGCCCACTTCGATCCGGGTGACCATAGGAACCGCGGACCAGAATCTGAGATTCCTGCAGGCGTTTCAAAAGACGATACGGTAGCCGTCGTCGAGGCTGAGAACTCGGCTCAGGGTCAGCAATGCGCGCCCTGGGAGCGGACCATGGGCAGCCGGGCGGCACCGAACAGTCCAGCGTCGCTCCCCAGCAAAGCCCGGGTGATGATCGTCTTCCGGCCTGCTCCCGGCTCAACCTGCCCCGAGGCACCCGATGACATGCGGAGCGGATCGGAGGGCGCGGTTGCGGCGTACACCATGGAACGCTGGCGCAACTCTTCGAAAATGGAGGGGGAGAAGGCCTCCCATGCGCTCGAGACTCCGCCGCCAATGACGTACATCTCGAGGTTGAGCCCGTTCACCATCGTGGCAAGGGAGATTCCCAGGGCCCGGCCGACCCGACGGAAAATTCGACGCGCCTGCTCGTCGCCCTGAATGGCGAGGTTGTGGATTTCCTTGGCGTTGAACTCGACGTCCGAATTTGCTCCCATGGCCAAGCCCGGGGCGGTACCGGCCGCAATCGCTTCCCGCGCCATGCGCATGACGGCGGTTGCCGACGCGTACTGTTCGAGGCAGCCCCGATTGCCGCAGCCGCACTGCTGCCCTTCCGGTTCGACCGTCATGTGCCCGAACTCACCAGCCATGCCGGTCATGCCATGCCAGATTTTTCCACCCAGCACAATTCCCCCGCCGACCCCCGTGCCCAACGTGAGCATGGCCATGTCGCCCACATGGCGTCCGGCTCCCAGCCACTTTTCTCCGAAGGCCGCGACGTTGGCGTCATTTTCGAGAATCACGGGCGCGCCCAGGCGCCGTTCGATCTCGGACCTCACCGGATAGTCCGCCCACCCGGGCAGGTTGGGGGATTCCCGCATCATGCCGGTTTGTACATCCATGATTCCCGGCACACCGATGCCGACGCCCAGCAGTGTCGCGGTCCCTTGGTACTTATTCGAAGCCTGCTGGACGGCCTCGCACATGTCGTTCAGCACGTGGTCACGGCCCAACACGGTCTTGGTTCCGAGCGTGATTTTTTCCATGAGCCGCCCCTGCTCATCGACCGCCGCGATGCGCAAGTTCGTCCCGCCCAGATCCACACCAATGGAGAAATTAGGCATAAGGCAGCAAGGGAAACCAGAGTACACCGGGCAAATTCGATTGTCGATTTTCAGCGGCCCATTGCACAATTGATAAGAAGCGAGCTTGGGGTATTCCATCGACCATTGGAGAGCGGCCATTGAAAATTTCTTATTTCTGGCATTTCGGACAGTAGTGGCTGCTTCGCCCCACGATGACCACGCGCTTCACGACGGTCTTGCAGACCAGGCACGGTTCTCCCTCGCGGCCGTACACGCGGTGCTGTAGCTGGAAGAAGCCTTCTTCACCATCGGCGTCGACGTAGTCGGAGATCGAGGACCCACCCAGCGCGATGGCCTCTTTGAGGACTACCTGCACCGCCAGATGGAGCCGCTCCAACTGCGCGCGGGGGATGGTGGAAACGCGGCGCCGTGGACGGATGCCCGCACGGAACAGCGATTCGTCGGCATAAATGTTGCCAACTCCCCGCAGCAGCTTCTGGTTCAGCAGAGCGCTCTTGATAGGCGTGTTTCGGCCCCGAAAGAGCGCGAGGAAGCGCCCCTGGTCTACCTCAAGCGGCTCCACGCCGACGGCGTCGAAATCGCCCTTCCGAGCAACACTGAGGCGCCCGAAGCGGCGCGGGTCCACGAAGCGGAGCTCCCGGCCCGAAGCGAGCTTCACGATCGCGTGGGTATGCTTGACGACCTCAGCGTCCGGTTCACACAGCAACATGCGACCCGTCATGCCAAGGTGGACGATCCACTGGGAGTTGGAACCCCGGGCAGGTTGGAGTGTTCGGCTTTTCGCAGGCGAAGACCGCGCCGCGCCGGCTCGACCCGACACCTGCTCCAAACCATTACGTTCCAGTTCGAAGACAATGTGCTTGCCCATGCGCCGCACCCGGGCGATGCGGGTGTGTTCCAAAGTCGTCGCGATCTCCGCCGGCGGCGACTTCATAGTCTGCGGCTTCGCACCCAGCCACACGGACTCAATGGCATCGCCGGCCACGCGCTGGTGCAATCCACGCGCGATGGTTTCGACTTCGGGAAGCTCGGGCACGGAGAACAGTTTATCGCCGTTGGTCTTGAGTCGTCAGCTTCTGGCCGCAGAAAAATCTTGATTTTCCGGTCCAAACCTGCGGCTTGCCGACGACCAACTGCCAATGACCAACGACCGAATTGCCCATCCCGCCCCGGCAATGTATTCTTACCTGTACACACCCGCTCCGCTCAAATCCCAGCAATTTCGAAACTGCGACGAACCCGCGGGCGGAGAGAGTGTGTGCGACCCCGGAACCGGAACATCTTCTGCAGGGAGCTGGCATTGAAAAAGGGTAAGGCTGCGGTCATCGTGGGCGCGCAATGGGGCGACGAGGGCAAAGGCAAAATTGTCGACGTCCTCTCGGAGGGCTTTCCGGTGGTGGCGCGGTATGCCGGTGGACACAATGCCGGCCACACCGTCATCATCAGCGGCAAGAAATTCATCCTCCAGCTGGTTCCGTGCGGAGTGCTGCGTTCGGGCTGCTGCAGCGTGATCGGCAATGGCGTCGTGCTCGACCCAATGGCTTTTCTGAAGGAAGTGGGCGCGCTGCGCGAGGCCGGCGTGCAGGTCGATGGCACGCTGTACGTCAGCAACCGAGCCCAGGTGATCCTGCCCTACCACCGCATGATCGAACTCGCTTCCGAGAACGCTCCCGGCCGCGTGAAGATTGGAACCACCTCGCGCGGGATCGGGCCCGCCTATGAAGACAAGATGGGCCGCCGCGGACTTCGTGTGGCCGACCTGCTCGACCTCAAACTCCTGAAGACCCACATCGAAAACGCCGTGCGCGAGAAGAACATGATCGCGCATGCGCTCTTCAACTCCGAGCCGCTGGACTCCGACAAGATGTACCTGGAATATGCTGCGGCCGCCGGGAAAATCGCGCCTTTCGTCTGCGATACTGCCGCGTATCTCAACCGGGCGCTGGCGGACGGCAAGTCGATCATTTTCGAGGGCGCCCAGGGGACGATGCTCGACATCGACCATGGAACCTATCCGTTCGTCACCTCATCGAGCGCCACCTCCGGGGGTGCAGTGATCGGCACCGGCGTGGCACCGACCGCAATCGACATGGTGATCGGCGTGACCAAGGCATACTGCACGCGGGTAGGTGGCGGCCCTTTCCCGACCGAAGCCCTCAACGAACAAGGCGACCTGCTGCGCGCCCGCGGTAATGAGTACGGAGCGGTCACGGGGCGCCCGCGGCGTTGCGGCTGGTTGGATTTGCCACTTCTGCGTTACGCTGGCATGATTAACGGAATCTCGTGGCTGGTGGTGACGAAACTGGACGTGCTCGACGAACTTGCGGAAATCCCGGTTTGCATCGGCTACAAAATCAACGGCAAGAGGACCGAGGAGATCCCGGCGCAGGCCAGCGGCTACGACAAGATTGAAGGCATCTACGAGAACAAGCCGGGGTGGAGGACGTCGACCCAAGGCATCACGACGATGGACAAATTGCCCAAACAGGCGCAGGAGTATCTGGCATTTCTTGAGAGAGCAAGCGCAGCGCGGGTTGGCATGGTATCGACGGGCCCGGACCGGAACCATACGATCTTTGTGGAGGAATTCGCCGCAGAGATGAAGGCGGCCGCCGGGCGGCAGGTGGAAGCGAAAGCTTAGACGGAGCGAACGGAGCTAGCGATGGTCGTCTTGGCGGTGACGTGGATGGCAAAGGTTGGACATGAGAGCGAAGTGGCAGCTGTCTTCGGCAAGTTGACCGAAGAGTCTCGCAAGGAACCTGGCTGCGTCATGTACGTCGTTCACCGGCACAAGACTGAGCCGCGCCGTTTCTTCATCTACGAGCAGTACAAAGACGACGCTGGCCTCGAAGCCCACCGGGCCGCGCCCCACTTCCTGCAGTTTGCCAGAAAAGAACTACCCAGGATCGCAGATCGGGTCGAGGGTCAATTGTTCGAGCCGCTGTCCTGACGGCGGGGGGCGGGGGCGGGTACTCTTGCCCGCGCAACGACTCAGCAGCCAGTTCTGCAGTCACTTGTTCTTGTCAATCATCAGCACGCCGCCCGAAGCGTAGCTTTCCTTCGAGAGCTCGAGGAAGGTGACGACAATCGCCTCCCGCCGCGCCCCCGCCTCTTCCACCATGGCGTCGGTAATGCGCTCGGCGATCTTGCGCTTCTGTTCGACGGTACGGCCTTGGAGCATGGTGACCTGGACCAGAGGCATGAATGAGCTCCTAGCTCCGGGCTATTCGCCTTTCGCGTGCGAGATAGTTCACTTCGCCTGAAGGGGCGGCTGATTGGGCCCACCACAATTATTTTGCCAGTTCATAGCCCGCGAAAAAATAGCTAAGTTCGAACCGAGCCGTCTCGTCGGCGTCCGAGCCATGGATCGCGTTGTGCTCGATGCTGCTCGCCCATTTTTTGCGAATCGTGCCTTCCTCTGCGTTCGCGGGATTGGTAGCCCCCATCAGCTTGCGCAGATCGGCGATGGCGTTCTCCTTTTCGAGCGCCAGCACGACGATCGGACCGCTGGACATAAAGTCAGTGAGTGAATTGTAGAAAGGCCGATGCGCGTGTACCGCGTAGAACTGCTCCGCCTGGTGCTTGGAGATTTCCAGCATCTTCATGCCGAGGATGCGGAACCCGTTCTTTTCGAACTGCTCGATGATGTCGCCGACTCCATTTTTCTGAACGGCATCGGGTTTGATGATGGTAAGTGTACGTTCCAGCGTCTTCATTGTTAGTCGTTGGTCCTTGGTCGTTGGTCGTTGGTCGTTAGCAAAATTCGGAGTGCTGCACAATTGCAAACTGGCTCGTGGTATATCTGAACCGGGTTCTTGCCGAGTACTCAGTGCTCAGCGCTCAACTACGCTTTCCCGACGCTGGCGCCCAGAACCGACACAAGCGTTTCGGCAATGACCGCGGGCGACTTCGCCACTTTGATACCAGCCGCCTCCATCGCTTGGATCTTTTCCGAGGCGGTGCCCTTGCCGCCGGAGATGATCGCTCCCGCGTGGCCCATGCGGCGTCCGGGAGGCGCGGTCTGGCCGGCGATGAAGCCGACCACGGGCTTTCTCATGTGCTTCTTCACGTACTGGGCGGCACTTTCTTCAGCGTCGCCGCCGATCTCGCCGATCATGATCACGGCCTCGGTCTGCGGATCCTTGTTGAACAGTTCCAGTGCATCCGTGAAGTTGGTGCCGATGATCGGATCGCCACCGATGCCAATCGCCGTGGATTGTCCGATGCCGCGCGTGGTGAGTTGATAGACCGCCTCGTAGGTCAGTGTGCCCGAGCGCGACACGATGCCGATCCCACCTTCCTTGTGAATGTGCGCCGGCATGATGCCGATCTTGCACTTGCCGGGCGAGATGATGCCCGGGCAATTCGGCCCGATCAGGCGCGAGCGGCGGGTCTGCAGAAATTCCCATGCGCGCACCATGTCGAGCGCCGGAATTCCTTCGGTGATGCACACAATCAGTTCGATCTCGGCGTCGGCCGCCTCCATGATTGCGTCCGCGGCGAATGGCGGCGGCACGAAGATGACCGAGGCGTTAGCGCCCGTCTTGTCGACCGCTTCCTGCACGGTGTTGAAGATCGGCCAGCCTTCGTGGGCAGTCCCGCCCTTACCCGGCGTGACGCCTCCCAGCACGTGAGTGCCGTAGGCCGCGCTCGCCTTGGCGTGAAAAGTACCTTCGCGTCCAGTCAGGCCCTGCACGATCAAGCGCGTATTCTTATCCACCAAGATTGCCATGATTGCTCTCTTTTTGGGAACGTGGACGACCACGATTCCGATAAACTTCGAGCGCCCCGGGGCGGCTCGCGCTCGGGACAGTAGGCACGACGCCAGCGCTATTTAGCCCTTAGCGGCCGCTACGACCTTCTCGGCCGCGTCTTTCATCGTTTCCGCCACAATGAAGTTCAGGCCAGAATCTTTCAGGATCTGGCGGCCGGCCTCGACGTTCGTGCCTTCCAGGCGCAAGACGATCGGCAAGTGGATATGGGTCTTGTTTGCGGCTTCGACCACGCCGGTCGCCAACGTATCCACGCGCAGGATGCCGCCGAAAATATTAATCAGCACGGCCTTCACGTTCTTGTCGCTGAGCAGGATCTCAAATGCGTGCGTGACCTGGTCGGCGTTCGCGCCGCCGCCCACGTCGAGGAAGTTCGCGGGCATGCCGCCAGCGTACCTGATGATGTCCATGGTTGCCATAGCCAGGCCCGCGCCGTTGACCATGCACCCGACGCTGCCGTCCAGCTTGATGTAATTCAGGTTGTACTTGGAAGCCTCGACTTCGAGCGGATCCTCCTCGGTGATATCGCGCAGGTCGCGCAGATCGGCATGCCGGAACATCGCGTTGTCGTCGAAATTGATCTTGGCATCGAGCGCGAACAGCCGGCCGTCGGTCGTGGTGATGAACGGATTGATCTCCACCAGAGAACCATCGGTCTCTTGGAATGCTTTGAACAGGCCGGTCATGAATTGGACAGCCTGGTGGATCAGTTGCGGCTTCAGGCCGAGGCTGAAAGCGAGTTTGCGGGCCTGGAAGGCTTCGAGGCCCATGCCCGGGTCGATGTACTCTTTGAGGATCGCACCGGGATTCTCGGCGGCGACCTGCTCAATGTCCATGCCGCCAGCCGCGGACACCATGAACACCGGCTTGCCCTCGCCGCGATCGACCAAGATGCCAATGTAGAGCTCCTTCTCGATGGGCAACGTCTCTTCGACCAGCAGCCGCCGAACGATGCGCCCTTCAGGCCCGGTCTGATGGGTGATCAGCGTCATTCCCAGCATTTTGGCTGCGAGTTCGCCGGCCTCCTGCGCGGACCGGGCGATCTTCACGCCACCGCCTTTGCCCCGGCCTCCCGCGTGGATCTGCGCCTTGAGCACGACCCCGGTCGCCCCAGCGCCGAACAAACTCTGCGCCGTCGTCTCGGCCTGCTCCCGCGTTTCCGCCACCTCGCCGCGCGGGACGGCAACTCCGTACTTCTTCAGGATTGCTTTCGCCTGGTACTCATGAATTTTCATAATGATTCCCGATCCCAAGGATCACGACCGTATTTCTGGGCAGGGTCCTGCTTGCGGCTTTCAACTGAGGGCAGCAAACTCCTGATTCTATAGAACGGCTTTGGATACAGCAAACGGAAGAGGTCACATGGGGTTGTGATTCGGGTCGAACGCGAAAACGATGCTAACCTGTAGCTGGATGATCACCGGCGTCCTCCATCGCATTGTCAATCACCGCCAGTCGCTCTCTCGCGAAGAGGCGCATGCGGTCATGTCGGAAGTGCTCACCGGCCAGTGCACCGACGCCCAGATCGCGGCCCTGCTCGTGGCTCTCCACATGAAAGGCGAGACGGTCGAGGAGATTGTCGGCTTTGCAGAGGCGATCCGTGCCGCAGCAGTTCCGCTTGCAGCGGCCGGTGATTCGACAATCGACGTCAGCGGCACCGAGCGCGATGCCCTGGTCGACACATGCGGAACCGGCGGCGACGCCAGCGGCACCTTCAACATCTCAACCGCAACCGCCCTGGTCGCCGCGGGCGCGGGCGTGCGCGTGGCGAAACACGGAAACCGGAGCGTGACCTCGAAATGCGGATCGGCTGACGTGATGGAAGCCTTGGGCGTAAATATCAACCTGCCGCCGACGCGGATCACGGAATGCCTCAAAGAAGTCGGCATCGCCTTCCTGTTCGCCCCCGCCATGCATTCCGCGATGAAGTACGTACAACCAGCGCGACGCGACTTGCGCTTGCGCACGGTCTTCAATCTGTTGGGACCGCTAACGAATCCCGCGCAGGCGTCGGCCCAGGTGGTAGGTGTTTACTCCGACGACCTGGTGGAAAAGTTGGCGGAAGCCCTCAGCATGCTGGGCTTGCGAAGGGCTTTGGTAGTGCACGGCTCGGACGGACTCGACGAAATCACGATCAGCGGCCCGACGCGGGTAGCCGAGGTGCGTGATGGCCAGGTGCGCAGCTACCAGGTAACGCCCGAAGAATTCGGCCTGGCGCGTGCGCCGATTGAGGCAATCTCCGGTGGAGACGCGACCGCAAACGCCGGCATCATTCGGGAGACTCTGTCAGGCAAGCGATCTGCCTGCCGCGACGTGGTGCTGTTGAACGCGGCCGCTGCACTGGTGGCCGCGGGCAGGACCGATCATCTTCGCGAAGCCCTGCCGCTGGCCGCCCAGGCCATCGACTCAGGGGCGGCGAAAACAAAGCTGGATGCGCTCGCCGACTTCACCCACCGGCATTTCCAGCCACCCATCCGCAACGATTCGCCCTCCCCAAACTTTTCATCCTGAGCGGACTCGACAGCGTCGAAGCTTTCGCAGTAGACCGCTGGGTCGCACTGATACCGGCCTGCAAACCCGTCGAACTGGCCGGTCTTGGGCTTCCAGACCCGGCGCTCTATGTTGTTCGTTACGCCGATGTACAGCGTGCCACTCAGGCTCGCGACCATGTAGACCCCAGTACTCGTGTTTGATGGTGGAACTGTTCTTCGAGGCCTCAATTGCCGTAAGCAGACGCGCGCTCCTCCGACTCTGTCCGGCTTTCGCCTCACTCCGCCCGGGATGACGAAGGAGGGGAAGACTGTCAGGGACTTGAGGGCTTCAGGTCTACCCACTCTCCGTCATTGGGAATCGCCACCTGCTCGATCACACGCGCCGCTTCAAGCTGAAACGCCAGGTCCGCACGCGTCAGCAGGCAGTGGTTGATCGCTTCCATGTGGACGGCGACGACCTGCGCGCCGGGCGCGGCTTGGCAGGTTGCGATCACGTCATCGGCAGTCATCGTGATGGGGGCGCCCTCGAGGAATTGCGCTGAGCCAGTGTTTACCACGATGATCGCCGGTTCATACCTGCTCAAAGCGTCTCTCACCTCAGGACACCAGATTGTGTCGCCAGCGATGTAAAGAGTTGGCTCCCCGCCGGTCCGAAGCACATATCCCGAGACGGGAGCCATCATCTTGCCGATTTCGCCCTTCCCATGCTGGCAGCCGCTCCGATTGATTCGGACGTCATAGATACGGGCCTCCTCGGCAACCGGTCGGAGATCGATAAATCCAAGCGATCGAAACATCCCTTCATCTTCGGGCTGGCACATTAGAGGTAGATGTTTTTTCAGCAGTAAACTTGCATTCGCGTCCCAGTGATCACTGTGCGTATGGGTCACGAGCACGGCCTCCACATCCATCACGACCTGTTCCGGAGGAAAAGGCAGGGGTACGAGTGGGTTGTTGCGAGGATTTGGAGAATTCTGGATGGGCGGACGTGCACCCGGATCGTCGAGCATGGGATCGACCAGGATGACGTGGCCCTTATACTCGACGACCAGCGTGGCGTGCCGGATCAGGCGGAGGCGCATGCTCATCTCGCTCCAAACACTTCCTTCGCCGCCAGCACCGTATTGCAGTGAATGGTAACGGTATCGTCCACCTTGCGCGCGTACCCGCCCGCAAATGTCACCATCACAGGAATGTCGCGCGCCCGAGCAACGCGAAAGACCAGCTCATCCCGCTTCTTCAGCCCCTCAATCGTCAGATTCAACCCGCCCAACTGGTCTTCGCGGTAAGGGTCAGCTCCTGCGACATAGCAAAGCAACTCCGGCTGGAACTGGCGCAAGCCGGAACTCAGTGCGTTGTCGAGCCAGGCCAGGTAGTCGTCGTCGCCGATCTCATCGGGCAGGTCGACGTCGATCGAGGAGGGTGGCTTCCACGCCGGGTAGTTGTTTTCCTGGTGCAGAGAAATCGTGAAGACATCACCCGCGGGTGCGTTCCGGATCTTGGCCGGGCGAGACGCAGTGATGGTCGAAGCACCCGTCGATGGCAGCGGGTCGCTTGGCACGCGCGCTCCCGCGAAAATCGCTGCCGTGCCGTTCCCTTGGTGAACGTCGCAGTCGACGGTCATGGCAGTGCGGATCTTGTCGTCGTGCTGCATGCGCCGGATGGCGATGGCCACGTCGTGAAGCATGCAGAACCCTTCGCCGTGATCCGGAAAGGCGTGGTGAAACCCGCCGCCGATGTTGAAGGCGATGCGGTTGTTCAGCGCATAGTCAGCCGCGAGCATCGATCCACCCGCTGCCAGCCAGAAGGCCCGCACCAGTTCGGGCGAGTAGGGGATCTCCATCTCGAGCTCTTCGCGAGCGGAGAGCGTGCCGGTCTTAAGCTTATGGACATACTGGGGAGTATGGACAAGAAGCACGTCCTGGTCCGAGGCGGGCTGAGGAGAGACGAAGTCTTTCCGCTCTGCCACCCCGCTCTCGAGCAGCCGCTTGTGGATGCGCTGGTATTTCTCGGCGGGAAAGATATGGGAGCCGATGGGGAGGTAATAGTCGTCGCTGTAAACGAGCTTGAAAGGAAGCATGGAAGCAAGCGGTGAGCTCTCTGCCCTGAGTCCTCGTGGGCAGAGAACTGAAAACCCCATATCATACGCTTGAAGGCCGAGCCCCCCAACCTTGTTCGTCGCACTGCCCGGGTCCGCAAGCTGGCGACCCAAGGCTATGGGACCCGCGTTACATGGCCTTTGGGCGCCGAGTGACACAATGAGACCGCACTCCATTGGCAGGAGAACCTAAGCGCATGCTGCTCCTCTCTTTGTAGCCGCCCGCCGCAACGGCAAATCCTCAGGATAAGCGCAACGATGGCGCCTCTGGGGGAACGCGCTCGGGTCTTGATAACAGACAGCAAGCATCGCGGGCCGGAGGCGCGGGCTCGGCTTTCGGCGGAGGCACGCGCGGTGGCGGTCGGCCATAGACTGCCGAGATCATAAGACTCTTGGCGAACCATGTGTCCCCACGGGATCGTCAGCGACAAACAGGAGAAAACGGACTAGGCCGTGCTTCTCGACCACGAAGGAGGCGTGCTCCGGGACAACAAGGTCGCAGTATTCAATTAAGGATGGCGACGCGATCACGAACGACGGGCCAACTGGCCGTGCGCATCCAGATGTTGCAGCCAGGTCCTCAAGGCGAAAGCGGAAGAACGCGACAGCGACCTCCGCCGAGACCAAAACAGAAGCAGTCTCCACCCCTCCCGGTGCGGACATCGACTTGGATGGCAACTTCGTGGGGAGCACGCGGTCTACTCTGGGCGTTGCAGCGGGACCGCATCAGGTCGTTCGAAAGAGCCAGGGTTTCAGGCCTGGGAGAGGAAGGTGAAATTCACGGCCTGGGCACGTAAGACTGGGGGCGCAACTGTAACCAGCCAAATAAATCTTCGACGCGCGGTTCGTTCCTAAGCGACCTTACGGGACGGCGCCCTCGTTCCTTACCTCTTCTTTCCCGTCTGCGCCGGTGGCGCCACCATCGGCCTCCGCAACGGCACGATCGCGCCCTTTGACGGATCCGCAGCGGCCGACGCCCGGCTCAGCACTTCCTGCTGGATGTACTTCACGAAATCCTGGATCTGCCGCTGCATCTCTTCCATGCGCTCGCGCATTTGCAGAATGATGGCGATCCCGCTGATGTTGACCGCCAAATCGCGCGCCAGCGTCAGGATGAACTCCAGCCGCTGCAGGTCTTCGTCGGTGTACAGGCGGGTGTTGCCCTCGGTGCGCGAGGGTTTCAACAGGCCTTCGCGCTCGTAGAGCCGCAGGGTCTGGGGATGGATGCCGTACATCTCGGCGACCGAGGAGATCATATAGGCACCCTTGGATTTCCGCTTGGTCATGGTCTTGTCCGACGCCCTTCACTGTATAACAAACAAAAAAACCGGGACAGCTTCGCTGCCCCGCCCATGACCTCAAAAGCGCTTACGCGGCGATCTGTGGCTTCTCCCCAGCCGGAATCCAGCCCTCCGGCTTCACAGCCACGTTCAGGAAGTAGGCTAGGACGCCCGCTCCCATCAGGATGATCCCGAAGGCGAACGAACTGATGCCGAAGATGGTTTCGTGCTGGCTGCGGACTACGGAGAAGCCCAGCAGCAGCATCGGTGCGATGCCGATCGCGATGGCTCCGAACATCCCGCCCGGAACCCGGAAGGGCCGTGGCAGTTCTGGTTCACGCACCCGCAAACAGAGGAGAGCTACGAATTCCAGCAACACGCTGGCGCCGTAGAGCAGGATGTCGATGGTCACCAGCCGCTCAAAGCCGAGGCCAAGGCAGCAGGCCCAGCCCACCGCGAGAACAATCACCGCCACCCAGGGTGCCCGGGTTTTGGGATGAAGCTTGCCGAATACCTGCGGCAGCATACCGTCCTGCGCCATGGCCAGCGGCAGCCGCGAGTAGCTCATCACCAACGCGTTGAACATGCCGAAGGCGCTGATCATGCCACCCAGCACCAGGGCAGCTCGCAGCACCGGTCCGCCGACCAGGCTCGCGATTTCCGCCCAGGAGCCGGTCTCCCACGCACCGGGCGCGAGGCCCGTCATCCACATGGCGCCGACCGGAACGATGTAGGTCAGCGAAACAAGCGCCACGGCGGCCAGCATTGCGCGCGGATACGTGCGCTGCGGACGCTCCACTTCAGTGGCGATGGTCGAAGCGTTGTCCCATCCCATGTAGTTCCACATGGCAATGAGCAGGCCGCCGATGATGTCGACGGTCGAGGCAGTGGGCTTGGTCACCGCGTTCGCTAGCGCGCCGATCTTGAAGGGCGCCAGACCGACAATCACGATGAACGGCGCCGACAGGGCAAAAAACAGCCACAGCGAAGTAGTCGAGACCACCTTCACTCCGGCGATGTTGAGGATCACGCACGTGGCCACCACCGCCAGTCCGACCATCACCCCACGATGTCCTTCCTGGAACCAGGGGAACATGCGGATCATGTAGGCCACGAACAGGGTGGGGTAGATCGCCATATCGAAAACCGACGCAGCCAGCGAAAGCCAGGCTTCCTGGAATCCCCAGAACTTGCCCATGGCGCGGCGCACCCAAGCGTAGTACCCGCCTTCTTGCGGCAGGGCGCTCGAGAGTTCGCCGATCATGAACGCAGTAGGCAGACTCCACAGGATGGGAGTCAGCAGCAGAATCAGTACAGCTCGTCCGTAGCCGGCGCCGTGCACGACGTCTTCCGTGCCATACGTGCCGCCCGACACCATAAAGAAGGTGGCGGCGACCAGGGGCCACAAGGTGAGCCTGCCGAATTTTTTGTTCTGGGGAAGAACGAAGGGCTGTTTCTGTTGGGCTGGCGCGCTAGCGGTTGCCAATTTCTATGGCTTCCTCCTCGAGCGACTCACTCTCACCACCCCGTCTCCGTTGTTGCAGGGCTCGCGGTTACTGCGATTCCGCGGATTCGGTGAAGTTGGTTCGCAGCACAGAGAATACGGCAATATAGATGCTCCGCAATAGAAAAATCGGGATTTTTTTTGGCGGAGGGTGCGGTACGGAGGTAACGCGGGCGGGGGGACTCAGACGCCGCAAGACTGCTGGCGGCCGAACGCCGGCTCGGACCTCTGGCGGGTCCGAAAAGTTCGGCGTATAACAAGTGCGGGTCCATCCCGATCCGTTTCTCAAAGGAGAAGAGAGTGGTGAAAAAAACCATCGTCGTAGCCGTGTGTGCGTGCGCCGCGCTGTTGTTCGCTCACTCCGGCGGGTCTCAGAACGCGTTTGCACCCGATCAGATCAAGTATGGTCCGCCGCCGCCGTTCGTCGCGCCGGGCGCCCAACTGGCGGTGCTGGAAGGCGACCCCGGCGCGAGCTCAGGCGACTTCACCATCCGGCTGAAGATGCCCGACGGCTATAAGATCGCACCTCATTGGCATCCCAAGCGCGAGAACGTCACCGTGATTTCAGGAAATTTCAAGGTAGGAATGGGGACAAGTTCGATGCGGGCAAGATGATGACTTTCCCCGCCGGAAGCTTTGCGTTCCTCGATCCCGAGATGCACCACTACGCCATGGCTTCGAGAGAGGTAATCGTGCAGGTCCATGGCATGTCGCCCCTGGAGTTCAACTACGTCAACCCGGCAGACGATCCCAGCAAGAAGTGACTGTTCGGCCGCAGTCAAAGCCTTGAAACCACACGAAGGCACACGCAGGAATCGCACTTCGCGCTTTCCTTCGTGTCCCTTTGCGACCTCTATGGTTTATAGCCCTTGACTCAGACTTCCTTCCAAAGCTCCGACCGGGGATCTTCCGGGTTCAGCTGGGCCAGTTCGCGTAGCAGTTCCTTGGTCCGCTCGTCGCGAGGCATGGGGACGGTCACCTTGATCTCGACGATCTCATCTCCGCGCACGCCGTCCTTGGTCGCCGAGGGCACACCCTTCTCCCGCAACCGAAGCTTCTGCCCCGACTGCGTCCCCGGCGGGATCTTTAGAAGAGTTTTTCCGTCGATGGTGGGCACTTCGATCTTAGCGCCCAGCGCCGCCTCAGTGGCGCTCACCGGCACGGTCAGACGGATGTCGTCGCCTTCCCGGTGGAAGATCGGGTGGTCACCCGTCTTAATAATCACGTAGAGGTCCCCGGCCGGGCCTCCCCGCAACCCGGCGTTGCCTTTGCCAGCGATGCGGATGCGCTGTCCGTCCCTGGTTCCGGCCTTGATACGGATCTCGAGCGGCTCGGTCCGCTCGACGCTTCCCTGCCCATGGCAGGTCGGGCAGGTCGAGATGTTCTTGCCCGTCCCATGGCAGCGAGGGCACTGGACGTTGAACTTCATGCGCCCGCCGGTCTGCTCGATCGTACCCTTGCCCTTGCACTGCGGGCAGGTCCCCGGTGACTCGACGAATCCCGAGCCCGCACAGGTCGGGCAGGCGTCGCGCCGGCTGATGTTCAGGCGCATCACCCCGCCCCGGATGGCTGTCCAGAAGGGCACGTTGACCTGGTATTCGAGGTCGGAGCCCGGTTCGGGACCTTCCTCGGCCCCCCCACCGCCCCGCTCAAACATGCTGGAGAAGATGTCGCGGAAACCGCCGCCTCCGGCGGAAGCCTTCTTCCCGCGCCCGCCGCTTTCGAAGAGATCCGAGAAATCAAAGCCGCCAAAGTCAAAGTGCACGCCGCCCGCGCCGGCTGAACTCGGGTTCCCCGGCTGTCCGCCCGCGCCAGGGGGAAAGCCCCCCGGGCGACCGCCCTGGCGTGCGTAAGCCTCAGCCGCCGCCGGGTCGATGTTGTCGGAGTAAAACCCGAGCTGGTCGTAGATCTTGCGCTTCTTAGGGTCGCTCAGGACTTCGTTCGCTTCAGAGAGGGTCTTGAACTTCTCCTCCGCCGTCTTATCCCCGGGATTCACGTCAGGGTGGTACTTGCGGGCGAGCTTGCGGAAGGCCTTCTTGATCTCGTCAGTCGTGGCGGATTTCTTGATGCCGAGTGCCGCGTAGTAGTCTTTGGTTTTGGTAGACATCGTCAGCTATTAGCTCATAGCTCCTGCGCTCTTAGCGAACGGCCTCAGTGTACGATCTTCTTGTTGTCTTGCTCGGGCGCAAACGCAAAATTCTCAAACGGCGCCGCGTCCATCGCGACGGGAATGCGAATCATTCCTTCCTCCGTCGGTGAAAACACGTACCAACGCCCCTCGTCCGGAACGAAATTCAAGAAGTACACCTGATTATCAATTTCGAATTGCAATTCTATCTTTCTCCTTTGAGCCTACCCCAGAGCGCCTCGGATCTTACGAACCGCGACTTCGACTCGCCCGCGACCCCCACTTCGAAAGCCCTGTCCAAGATCGTAAGGGCTGCCCTCACGAGCAGCCCCAGCCGACTTCTTGCTGGACGTCTTCTTACTTTTTATCCTCAACGTCCACGTACTCCGCGTCGATCACGCCCTCATCTTTCTTGGCCTCACCGTTGCCACCCGCCGACGGCCCTGCTCCGTCACTCGGACCGGCTCCCGGCGTGCCCTGCGCCCCAGCCGCCTTGTACATCTGTTCGGCCAGTTTGTGCGAAGCCTGGGTCAGCGTTTCGCGCGCCCGATCCATGCTTGCCTTGTCGCCCGACTCTAGCGCCTTCTTCGCGTCGGCGATCGCGTTCTCCACCTCGCCGCGCTCCGTGCCTGAGATCTTGTCGCCCGACTCACGCAGCATCTTCTCCATCTGGTAGACCATCGAGTCGAGCTGGTTCTTGGCTTCGATCTCTTCGCGCTTGGCCTTGTCTTCGGCCGAGTGTGCGTCGGCTTCCTTCGCCATCCGCTCCACTTCTTCCTTCGACAAGCCGGAAGACGACGTGATCGTAATCTTCTGGTCCTTGCCGGTGGCGGTGTCTTTCGCCGTCACGTTCAGGATCCCGTTGGCGTCGATGTCGAACGTCACCTCGATCTGCGGTACTCCCCGCGGAGCCGGTGGTAAACCCGTCAGATGGAACTTGCCCAGCGTGCGGTTCTGCGCCGCCATCGGACGCTCGCCCTGCAGCACGTGCACTTCGACGGAAGTCTGGTTATCGGCCGCGGTCGAGAACGTCTCCGTCTTCTTGGTCGGAATCGTCGTGTTGCGCGGGATCATGGGCGTAGCCACGCCGCCCAGCGTTTCAATCGCCAGCGACAGCGGAGTCACGTCCAGCAGCAGCAGGTCCTTCACTTCGCCCTTGAGCACGCCGCCCTGGATGGCGGCCCCAACCGCGACCACTTCATCCGGGTTGACGCCCTTGTGGGGCTCCCTGCCGAATAGTTCTTTCACCAACGCCTGGATGCGCGGCATGCGGGTTTGTCCGCCGACCAGCACGACTTCATTGATCTTGGTGGCGTCGACGCCCGCGTCCTTCATGCACTGCTTGCAAGGCCCCACCGACCGCTGAATCAGGTCTTCGACCATCGATTCCAGCTTAGCCCGGGTCAACTTCTTGACCAGGTGCTTCGGCCCGGTCGCATCCGCCGTGATGAAGGGAAGATTGATCTCGGTCTCCATCGTGGTCGAAAGTTCGATCTTCGCCCGCTCGGCCGCGTCCCGCAAACGCTGCAGAGCCATCTCATTGCCCTTGCCGCGCAGGTCGAGTCCTTCGTCCTTCTTGAACTCGTCGATCAGCCACTCGACGATGCGCTGGTCGAGGTTGTCGCCGCCCAGGTGCGTGTCGCCGTTGGTGGCCTTCACTTCGATGACGCCTTCGCCGACTTCCAGGATCGAAATATCGAACGTGCCCCCGCCGAAGTCATACACGGCGATGGTCTCGTCCTTGCCCTTATCAAGTCCGTACGCGAGCGCCGCCGCCGTCGGCTCGTTGATGATGCGCTTTACGTCGAGCCCGGCGATCTTGCCGGCGTCTTTGGTCGCCTGGCGCTGCGCGTCGTTGAAATAAGCCGGAACCGTGATGACGGCCTCGGTCACTTTCTCGCCCAGATAGTCTTCCGCGGCCTTCTTCAGCTTCTGAAGAATCATTGCGGAGATTTCGGGGGGGGTGTACTTCTTGCCCTGCGCGATCACGGCGACGTGATCCCCGTCGCGCTCCACCTTGTAGGGCACCATCTTCATTTCTTCGTTCACTTCGTCGTAGCGGCGTCCCATGAAGCGCTTGATCGAATAAACCGTGTTCTCGGGATTGGTGATGGCTTGCCGCTTGGCCACCTGCCCGACCAGCCTCTCGCCGGTCTTGGTAAAACCGACCACCGAAGGGGTAGTCCGCCCTCCTTCTTCGTTCGGGATCACCTTGGGCTCGCCACCCTCCATCACGGCCACAACCGAGTTAGTCGTTCCCAGGTCAATTCCAATAATCTTGCCCATAACTGAGCCTCCTGAACCTTATAAGTGCCGTATAATCAGCCTCTTTGGCTGCTGCAGACACCGCATAATAAGACTTGAGTGTATCGTTGTCAAGGTTTAGATGTCGGGAATGGACCGCAAGGTGCAGAATCTTTCGGGGCGTTGTTTGAGCTATTCCTATTAGGATCAACCGTTTAGCGAGTTGCGTTGGTTGCACTTGAACAGCCAGTGCGCAAGCCTTGCAGCCCAGCACCGCCCGATGCCTGTGGCGGACGGCTCAACGCCGGCAGCTCGAAGCTCGCAGCCATTTCAGCGGCTGCCGATCGCCCTCGCAAAACGCCCCGCGCTGATTCTGATTCGCCGCGAGCCCGGCGCCAGTCGCAACTCCAGATACTTTCGCGATCTGCCCTCGAACTCAGGCGAAGGCGGAACTGCCAGAGCGTTTGGGTCGCCAGTTCTTGCAAAGCGGGCCCAATTACGCCTGCATGATGGCGGAGGTTTGCGGTCGGACTCCCATCGTTCCCGGACTGGCTTCCTTTGGAATACAGATTGCCGAACAAACTAAGACAAGTCGTCCGGAATGCCCGCCTTGGTCTTCGGCGGAATCGCGCGGTCGAATGGTCCCCCCCTCTGGATTGCCGGCCGCCCGAATGGCTCCCCCGGTCACCAGTTTCACCCATTTCCCCTCGGAGTTGATCACCGACTTCCACTGGTGCCCCAACGGCAAAACCCTGGCGGTCATCCGCGAACCCGACCTCGCCGAAGTCGTCTTGCGGAAGGAAGGGAATCCGTGAGTTGGCGAACGCTTCGCGTCTTAGCCAACGCTTGGAGCCAAGTCGCGAGACAAGAGACCGGACGCCCAAGATCCGCTCTTCATCAATCGTATTTCTCGTACAGAGTCGCCTTCCGATCCCATCCCAAGCTCTTCAGCAACTCGCGATTCGCGCTGACCATCTTATCGAGCCCACAGATGTAGGCGTGCCTGTCGGTGCGGCCGTTGGCGAGACCCGCCACGTGCTCCTGTACGTAGCCGCGCAGCCCTTTCCATTCTGGGCCGGCTTGGCTCAGGGTCGGTAGGTACTCGAAGTTCTTGTGCTCGGCCGCCAGGCGAAGATACTCATCGTGATAGTAGATGTCCTTCTCGAAGCGGCTCCCGAACACCAGCCAGAACCGCTTGCCCCGATGTCGCGACGGGTCCGCAAACAACCACTGCAGCATGGACCGATAAGGCGCAATTCCCGTTCCGGTCGCAATGAAGATGGTGTCGCGCAACGGCGGCCGGAGAATGAAGTTGCCGAAGGGCCCCTGCGCAGAAATCTCCGTGCCCACCTGAAGGCCGCACAGGTAGCCCGACATAAACCCATCCTGCACGCGGTTCAGGCAGAGCGCGAAGCGGTTGCCATCCGGAGGCGAAGCGATCGAATAGGCCCGCGTGATCTCTTCCCCATCCGGCTTGTTCTGCTTGAGTGAGAGCCATTGTCCCGGTACGAATCCAAAGCATGGACCGGCGACGACTTCGAACTCAAGATGCTTGGTGGACTCGGAGAGCGCAACGCTGCGCGCGAGTTTGACGGTCAAAGTCTGAAAAGGTGCCATCCCCTGTATAGATGACCCCACGCCCGGTCCGGTCGCGCCCGGTCCCTCCGACAAATCCCCTGGAACACCGGTTCACGGTTGCCGGCTATTCCCTCCACGTGGGCGGTGTCGGGAGTGAATGTGACAGCAAAATTCGTGGAAGCCTCCGGAACCTCAGTCCCGTGAGCCCGCTTCCATGATTTTGTTGATTATCTAAGAGCTAACGCTTGAAAATGGATTTGCACGGTGTTTCATGTACGTCGATTGGCAGCGGCGTGGGAAGGAGCCTCAAGCCAAGGGGCAGGAGCCAATCGCTTTTTATTCCACGGTCACCGACTTCGCCAGATTCCGCGGCTGATCCACATCGCATCCCCTTCGCACCGCGATGTGATAGGCCAGCAGCTGCAGCGGCACGATCTCGAGGATCGGCGCCAGTTCTTCCGGCGCGGGTGGAATGAAGATCACGTGGTCGGCGGCCTCCCTGATATCTTCGTCGCCTTCGGTGGCGAGCGCAATCACCTGTCCCGAGCGCGCCTTCACTTCCTTCAGGTTCGACATGGTCTTCTCGTAGCGCACCACCGAGAGCGGATCCCTGGGGTCGCGCGTCGCGATGATCACCACCGGCAGGTTCTCGTCGATGAGCGCGTTGGGACCGTGCTTCATCTCCCCAGCCGGGTAACCCTCGGCGTGAATATAGGAGACTTCTTTCAGCTTCAACGCGCCTTCGAGCGCGATAGGGTAATGAATGCCGCGGCCGAGAAAGAGAAAATCCCGCGCACGCGAGTACAGCTTGGCGAGCTCTTCACACGCCTCTTCCTGCGTCAGGATGTGTTCGAGTTTGCCGGGCAGTCGGGTCAGTTCGTAGACTTCGGCTTTCGATTGCTCAGGCGTAGTTGTGCCGCGCACCTGCGCAAGATAAAGTGCGAACAGGTAGAGGGCGGTCAACTGCGCGGTAAACGCCTTGGTGGAAGCGACCCCGATCTCCGGGCCGGCGTGCGTGTAGATCGTACCCGACGCCTCGCGCGTGACCATGGAGCCGACCACGTTGCAGATCGCAAGAGTCTTGGAGCCCTTGGCTTTCGCTTCGCGCTGGGCGGCGATCGTATCAGCCGTCTCGCCGGACTGCGTAATCAGGAGCGTGATCGTCTCGGGCGCGATGATCGGATCGCGATAGCGCCACTCGCTGGCATAGTCGACTTCCACCGGAATGCGTGCGAGACTCTCGATCATGAACTTGCCCGCCTGTCCGGCGTGCCAGCTGGTTCCGCAGGCGGCGATGTTGATCTTCTTTGCGGCGCGGAATTCGGCTTCGGTAATCTCCATCTCTTCGAGGAAGATGTGTCCGGTGTCCTGCGAGACCCGCCCCAGGGTGGTATCGCGCACGGAGCGCGGCTGCTCATAGATTTCCTTCAGCATGAAGTGCTTGAACCCGCCCTTTTCGGCCATGATCGGGTCCCAGGTCACATGCTGCACTTGCCGCACGATCGGCTTGCCATCAAAGTCGGTGAGCTGCACGCCATCGGGCGTGATGACGGCGAGATCGCCGTCGCCGAGAAAGAACAAGTCGCGCGTGTGATTGAGAATCGCTGGGACATCGGACGCCACAAAGTATTCGTCCTTGCCCAGTCCGATCACGGCGGGCGGGCCATTGCGGGCGGCCACGATCTTGTTGGGCTCGTCGATCGCGATGACTGCGAGCGCGAACACTCCAGTGAGTTCCTTCACCGTCTTCCGAACCGCTTCTTCCAGCGATGGCCGATGACCGTTGCTGGCTTTCAGGAAATACTTCTCCACGAGATGCGCAATGATTTCCGTGTCGGTTTCGGTGACGAACTTGTGGCCTTCTTCGGCCAGCTTCTTCTTCAGCGAGAGATAATTTTCAACGATGCCGTTGTGAACGACGACGATTCTGCCCGTACAGTCGCGGTGCGGGTGCGCGTTCTCTTCGCTGGGACGTCCGTGGGTGGCCCAGCGGGTGTGTCCGATTCCGTAGGTACCGTCGAGCGGCTTGAGCCGGATTGCTTCTTCCAGGTTGCGTAACTTGCCCTCGGCGCGGCGGATCTGCAACCCGTCGCCATTGCCAGCAACAGCGATCCCGGCCGAATCATATCCGCGATATTCCAAGCGCCGCAGGCCATCGATGATGACCGGCACCACGCGCTTTTTCCCAACGTATCCAACGATCCCGCACATGCGACAAAACTCCTTCCGTTCCGGCTGAGCCGGAACCCACCTTACACAATTGGAACAAGGCTTGCGTGCGCAAGCCGGTCGGTCGATCGGGGGATTTAATCTTCGAGGGAGTAACGATATTCCTCGATCACGGGGTTGGTCAGGACTTCGCGGGCGATGCGCTCCACCTCGGACCGAGCCTCGGGCTGGCTGAGCTGGCCGTCGAGCGTGAGCTCGAAATATTTGCCCTGGCGAACTTCGCCTAACCCCTTGTAGCCCATTTTCTTAAGCGCGCCCTGAATGGTCTTGCCCTGCGGGTCCAAGACACTCTTCTTGAGCGAAACGTAGACGTAGGCTTTCATCGATGCTCTCATTATACGTCAGGGGGGAGCCTCAACCGCCTGGGTTTTGCTCTCGCCCGACCGGCCCTAACGTGCCCCCGCGCTGTCGCCTGGTCCTCCAGGAGGATGGAACGGATGATCAGGCCTGCTCCAGAATGCGGATCTGCCTGTCCAGTTCAGCGAGAGCCGCTGCGAGCTGTTCGCGATGGCGGGGATCGTGCGTGGTTTCGAGCTGCTGAAGGACTCGAGTGCGGGACAGCCGCGCTCCCTCGAGCTGGCGGAGCAGTGCTGCTTGCTCCGCGGTGAGCCGCGTCTTGGGTTCCTTGGCATCTTCCGCAGCTTCGGACTGCTGGGCTTCGACCGACTTACTCTCCCATCGGCGAGCCATCCGGGAATTATACTCAGGCACTTAGTCCCATAGTCGGCG
>Ga0137418_10000164_pt1 | contig 51592 bp, 29 predicted proteins | sample CZODoug3_1_2_16f_FD_122242 | JGI IMG/M metagenome (GOLD analysis project Ga0137418, IMG submission 122242) | Vadose zone soil fungal communities from Angelo Coast Range Reserve, California, USA - CZODoug3_1_2_16fungal (Hybrid Assembly) | ecosystem: Environmental > Terrestrial > Soil > Vadose...
GTGTTCAATCCCGTATTTCCCTTCGGGAATCCCGCGTCGCCGGGATAAATCAAGCCGGCCGGCGCGTTGTGGAACACCGTGCTGTGGACGCCCTTCAGGAAGTTGTCCATCACGAAGATCGTGACGGCGTCGTTCACGACCTGCTGACCGAAGTACGGCTCCCACCGCAGGCCCGCGTTCACGGTGACGCGGTTCGATGCTCGCCACGAGTCCTGGCCGTACCACCCCGTGTACCAGTTCTTGATGTTCAGGATATTCGGACCGCCATGCTCGACGCTCGCGATGCGGCCGATCATGAAATCCGCCAGCGAGTTTCCAGTCACATGACCGTCAACGATCCAGTTACCGCCGGTGCGCGAGGACGAGGTGAAGTTGCCGTGCCAGAATTGAGCAAGGCCGCCGAAGCCAAACTGATGGCTGCCTTTGACCAGCGTCACGTCATCAGAAAACGCGTACACCGTGTTGAACTCCTCCCGCTTGGTCGCCTGTCCCGATTGCAGTGAAAAGGCATTGTTCACCGTCAACGGGAACTGAGCGCCGGGCGCATAGCTGAAGAGCTTGATGCCGACGTCGCTCGGCTGGAACAGCGGGTTCTGATAGCGCTTGACGTGCGTCCAGTTGATGGTGACGCGCGCCGCGTTGACGAGCGTGGAGCTCAATACCATCGTGTCGCCGATGCTGGCCGAGTGCATCAGGTTGTAGCTGCCCGCCGTGTTCGACGTCAGGATGTTTTTACCCTCGCCGCCGTATCCCGGCGGAATGGAAATCCTCGTTCCGAGATACCTGCCGAAGATCGACTGCTTCTGGCTCAACTGGTAATCGACCCGGACGACCGGCTGATGCTCGTCCTGATTTTCCGAGCTTGCATACGTGGTCTGGCCGCACGGGTCGGTCGTGACCGGCAGTCGTTTGACGAGATTCAGCGCGGCCGGACTGAAGAGCGCCGGATTGATGCGGTTGCCGGAGAACGGGCCAGTCAGGTTGATCTGGCGGCCACCGTTGCACGCCGGCGCGGCGAACGCCGTAAAGTCGCCGGACACCATCTGCGGCGTCGGGACGAACATGATGTTATCCGCCGGAAGCTGACGCCTGAGCGTGCCCTGATACGCGCCGAAGAAGAACAGCTTGTCGCGCAGGATCGGCCCGCCGAGGGTTCCGCCGAACTGGTTGCGCTTCAAGCCGTCGTCGACACGCTTGCCGTCCGGGCCAATCGCCGCGAACGGGCTGGTCGCGTTGAAATGGCGATCGCGGACGAACTCGAAGACGGTCCCGGCAAACCGGTTGGTGCCAGACCGGGTCACCGCACTGACGCTGGCGCCCGAGTGCATGCCGTTCTCGGCGGACAGACCGCTCGTCGACACCCGGAATTCCTGCAGCGCATCGGGAAAGGGCAGCGGCAGGTTGGTGTTGCTCTGCGGGTTGTTGTGGGTCGCACCATCCAGCGTGTAGGCCACGCCAAACGGCAAGCCGCCCGCGACCGCGATGTTCACGCCACCGGGCACGCCGCGCGCCGGCGTGCCGGTCTGGACGGCGGCGCCGGCGAGCACGAGCAGATCGGTGACCTGGCGTCCCTGCAGGGGGAGCTCCAGGATGCGCTCGTTGTCGACGACGTTGCTGATGCCAGAGCTGCGGACGTCCACGAGCGGTGCGGCGCCCTCGACCGATACGGTTTCTTCGACATTGCCGACCGCGAGCACCGCGTTGATCACCGGTGTCGCACCGACCTGCAGCACGATGCCGGTCTGTTCGTAGGTTCGGAAACCCTGCAGGGATACCTGCAGCCTGTACGGGCCGGTCGGAAGGTTCGGCAACAGGTACGCCCCGGTCTCGTCGGTCACCGCCGTGCGCGTTGCACCAGTGTCGACCTGTGTCACCGTCACGGTTACGCCGGGCAGCACGGCGCCGCTTTCATCGCGAACCGCGCCGCTCATCTGCGCCGTCGCCTGCGCCCAGACTGCGGACGCGGTCAGAAGAAGGATCAATATGCCACGCGAACAGCAGGTCAGACACGTCTTCATGATGGGAACTCCTCTGTCCCTGGGTAATTCCGGCCGCGCGGGCGAACACCTCCGGCGATCCTGAGGGTCTCCGCCCTTTCAGAAGGCCTCCCCTTATATCATTTAGGGCCCGCAGTGCAGAGCTAGGCATCCGGCCGCCGCCCTGTTAAGGTTTCCGCTTTCAATAGATTTTGGTCATGTATTTCAAGGTCATCGTCGCGGCATCGACCATCGCGGTCTTCACCGCGCTCACGCAGGTGTCGCCGGCGCAGCGCCAGGGCACCGGACCGGCGCCGGACGTCATCTACTACAACGCCAGGATCGTTACCGTCGACGACGAATTTTCCTACGCGCAGGCTGTCGCCATCGCCGGTGACCGGTTCTCGGCAGTCGGCACGAACGAGGCGGTGCGCCGCCTCGCGGGGCCGAACACGCGGCAGGTCGATCTGCGCGGCATGACGGTGGTTCCCGGGCTCACCGACAACCACCTTCACACCGCGGGCGGCGGACCCGGTGTCGATCTCTCGCGCACACGCACCATCGACGACGTGCTGAACGCGATCGCTGGTCGGGTGAGAGGTGCCGAACCGGGCGAGGTCGTCGTGTCGAACAGCGACTGGCACGAGGCGCAGTTGAAGGAACAGCGTCTCCCGCTTCGGCGCGACCTCGACAAGGTGGCGCCCATGACGCCGGTCGTCATCGTGCGCGGCGGCCACGAGTACGTTCTCAATTCCGCGGCACTCGCGAAGTGGCATATCACGCGCATTACGCCGCAGCCGGCCGGCGGCCGCATCACGCGGTACGCGGACGGCGAGCTCAATGGCGAGCTCGTGGATACGGCCAAATCGCTCGTGACGCTTCCTGCCGACAGACCGCGGACGCCGGAGCAGCGAATCCAGGATCAGATCGCCGAATACAACAAGCTGCACGCGGTCGGTCTCACCGCCGTGCGGCATCCGGGCGATTCGATCGACAACTACCGGATGCGGAAGGAGATGGAGCGGCGCGGCCTGCTCACCATGCGGGTGACGCAGCTGCTGCGGCTGGGCGGCGCGCCGGCGGCCATCGAGCAGACGCTGAAGTCGTCGGGGCTGTCGCCCACGGACGGCGATGCGCTCCTGCGCCTGGGCGGCATGAAGATGGGCGTCGACGGCGGCTTCGAAGGCGGGTACATGAGGGACCCGTACGAGGAGCCGTACGGCGAAGGCGGGACGTTCCGGGGGCTTCAGACGACACCGCCCGCGCAGTTCAACGAGACGGTGAAGCTGTACAACCGCCTGGGGTGGCGCGTGTTCACGCACGCGGTCGGCGACGCGGCCATCGACGAGGTGCTCGCCGGCTATGAGGCCGCCAACGCGGAGGCGTCAATCGTCGGCAGGCGCTGGGGCATCGAGCACGCGTTCATCGGGCGGCGCGACCATCTGCCGCGCATGAAGACGCTCGGGCTGTTCCTGTCGCTGCAGGACCACCTGTATCTCGCCGGGCCGAGCCTCGTGAAGTACTGGGGCAGGCAGCGCGCATTCCTCACGACGCCCGTGCGGATGTACCTCGATGCAGGGTTGCCGGTGTCGGGCGGCACCGACTCGAGCGTCGTACCCTATTCGCCGCTCTGGGTGATCTTCCATTTCGTCACCCGCGACACGATTTCCGGTGGACCGATGGGCACGGACCAGAAGATTTCCCGCCAGGACGCGCTGCGGATGGTGACCCGAAACCACTGGTACCTGACATTCGAGGAAGCGACGAAGGGAATGATCGCCCCGGGCTATTACGCCGACCTGGTGGTGCTCCCCGAAGACATCATGACCGTACCGCCGAAGCGCATCGAGCAGATGCGGGTGATGATGACGATGGTCGGTGGAACAGTGGTCTATCGCGACGCCGACTTCCGCCACATCGGCACCGAATAGCCAATCCGAGGCTGTCGAGCGCTGAATCCCGCGGCGCGGCCGCTTCGTATAGCTCCCCATGGCGTCCACACCAAACGTTGGCCGCATCGCCGGCGGCCTGTTGCTGGTGCACTTTGTCGTGGGACTGATGCTCCCCTACAACCTCCTGGTCGGCGCGATCGGCACATCCGATGGCTACCAGTTCCTGGACCAGGCCGCACGGAACGCCGCCTCCCTGCGGGCGTCGGTGTTTCTCCTTTTGTTCGGCGCTGCGGTACGGCTCGGCATCAGCATCGCGGCCTATCCCGTGCTTCGGGAGTCCAGCCGCAGGCTGACGATCGGCGTCCTCGCCCTCGCTGTCGCGAACGTTCCGCTGCAGGCGGTCGAGGGCGGCATGGTCCTGTCGATGCTGGCTGTCAGCCAGCAGTACGCCGGGGCCGGGGCCGCGGATGGCGCGACGCGGGTCGTGGTCGCCGCCATCGGGTCGACACATCAGGCGATCCACTACATGCAGCTGCTGACCATGGTTGGCTGGATCGTCGTGCTGTGCGCCGCCCTGTGGCGTGCCGCCCTGGTCCCGCGGGTGCTCGCGTTTGCGATGTTCATCGCGTGCGCCCTGCAGATTGCCGGCGTGCCCGTGCGCGGATTGCTCGGCTATCCCGTGCTGATCGAGATGGGGCTCCCGCTGGCTCCAGCCTACGTGGGGGTGGCGCTCTGGCTGCTCGTGAAAGGGTTCGACCAGCGCCGTCCGATTTCGTTGGCGGCGGCACCGACATGAGTTAGGATGCCGCCGTACCGTCGAAGTCTCGCAGGAGGGACGCCATGACGCGAAGCCAGCTCCGTGTTCGGGTCGGCATCATGCTCACCGTCGCGGTCGCAATCGTCGGCGCGTGCCTTGCCAGCGCGCAAAGCCGTACGCCGCCGAAGTACGTGGCCGACGTCAACTGGCCGAAGCCGCTGCCCAACCAGTGGATCCTGGGCGGGCTGGGCGGCACCTGTGTCGACGCGGCGGGCCACGTCTTCATCCTGAACCGGCAGGACGTGCTCGACGGCGAGTTGAACACGGGCCGGCTCGCGCCGCCGATCATCGAGTTCGACGCCGACGGCAACGTCGTGAACTCGTGGGGCGATCTCAAGCAGCTGGATCCCAGGCTCCACTCCTGCCACGTGGACAAGGACAACAACATCTGGATCGGGAGCGCCCCGTCGGGGATGGTGCAGAAATACACCCACGACGGAAGCAAGATGCTCCTGCAGATCGGCAAGAAGGGTGTCGTCGATTCGAGCGACGGCACCGTCAAGGGAAAGCCGCTCAACTCGAGCGCGGCCATCTTCTACATGCCGTCGAGCATCTACGTCGATCGACAGAACGGCGACGTCTACGTCTCGGACGGAGAAGGCGCCGGCGGCAATCGCCGCATCGCCGTGTTCGATTCCGGGGGGAAGTTCCTGCGCCAGTGGCAGCCCGCCGGCATGGAAACGGTGCACTGCATGACCATCGGCAACGACGGTCTCGTCTACGTCTGCAACCGGAACGGCTCGGCGATCCAGGTGTCCGACAAGATGGGCGCAGTCAAGCGCACCATTCAGGTGCCGTGGACGCCGGTGACGCCGCCGGCCGGCGGCTCGGCGGCCGCGTTCGGCGGGGCCGTGGTGGCGATCGACTTCTCGCCCGATCAGAACCTGATCTTCGTCATCAACCAGAACAACGCGCAGATCGACATGGTCGACCGGGGGAGCGGGAAGATCGTCGGCAGCTTCGGCCGCTCCGGAAACTTCCCCGGTGAGTTCAACCAGCCGCACGGGATCGCGGTCGATTCACGCGGCAACGTCTACGTCGCGGAGAACCGCGGCAGGCGGATTCACAAGTTCACGATGGCGCGTCAGTAACGGTTCGTGCGAGGCGCGCACCGCGCGCCTCGCATCGCATCGCGGATCGCTCGTCTCCCGCGCGATGTCTCACGACAGTTACCGGCCGAGCGCGAAGACCGCGCCCGTAGTCACGCGCAATCCGTGCGTCCGTGCCCCGGTCTGGGGTGACAGCAGGTTCGACCCTCCTGTGAAAATGAGCTCGTAGTCGCCGCCTATGCGCAGGCCGACCCGGTGGCGTGACCAGGCGGTGACCCCGCCGCCAAGATGGAACGTCGCGTTGGTCGAGCGTTCGGGCCCATGCGGCTGGTAATGCGCGACGCCGATCAGAAACTGCCCGAACACGGTTTGACTCGCCAATCGCCTGTTGAACCGCGGGCCGGCCGCGAACTCGTAGGCCTTGACGTTCTGGCCGCCGACCTTCGTGAAGTTCACCGCGCCCTGGCCCACGAGCGAGAGCAGGTCGGTTTCGTTGGCCGCCGCTTCGGCGTACACACCGTGGAGCGTTTCCTTGACGCCGGAGAGATCGACGCCAAACCCGCGTTGCACTCTCAACAGCCGGTATCCAGCGGACAACTCGACTGCCGGTGCGTCCTGCGCCGCCGCCGGCAGCGCGACGCCCAGGAAGCCCGCACAGAGCCAGACCACACGCATCGCGGTGACACCGTCTCGTCGTGACATGACCACACCCTCCTTCAGACCTGACCGTCGGGAAAAGAGCACGAAGAACGGTCCTTCGATTCTCAGAAGCTGTAGGTCAACCCCACCTCCCCAAGGCGAGGCCGTGTGATCGCCGACGGCACGTTGAAGTTCGGTCCCGACAGCGGCGTGACGGCGGTGGCCGTGTTGATGTTCAGCGCGTTGTAGACGTTGACCTGCACGGCGATGCGCTGCCCGTTGCGCACGCGAAACCCCTTCTCGCCGCGAAGGTTCAGGATGTTGATCGTGTCCAGGCGTCGAGCACCGATGTTTTCCACGCGCTGCCTGTTCTGCGGGATCGTCCGTCCCCCCGTCACCGACACCTGTCGCGCCCACGGATCGCCGCTCCGCTGCTCGAAGTTCGCCGAGGCCGTCACATCCCACGGGAACACGTAGGCGCCCGACAACCGGCTTATCCATTCCCACGTGTTGTTTTCAGCGAAGATCTCGGCGTTCGGATCGAACGTCGCCAGGATGACGGTCAGCCCGCCGCCTCCAGTGAAGTCGGTCAACCCCGCGGTGTTGGAGACGAACGGCACGTGGAGCTTCGTGGCCGAGTACGACGCCATCATCATCCAGTGGTTGGACATTCGCTTGGTGGCGGCAACCTCGACGCTCCGGTAATTGCCCTCGGACCGCTTGTCGTTGACGAGCATCGGCTCCTGGAACGCGGCTCCCTGATACGCGACGGGGTACTCGAAGTAGGTCACCGTCGTCCCAGGATCGTCGGCGGTGCCGAGCCGGCCATCCGGGCCGGGATCGCGAGCCGTGATGGGGATGTTGTACACGTCGTAGGGCCGCTTGTTGTTCTGGACACGATACGTGTTGTGTTCGCGCGAGTAGATGCCGGTCGCCCTGAGCGCGAGGTTCGGAATCAGCTGCCGCTCGAACGACAGCGAGAACTCGTCGGTCATCGGCTCCCTCTCGTTCGGGTTGGGCACGGCGCCCGAGAGCGCCTGGCCGACTTCCACGCGCCGGGCGACGAAGTCCGGCCCGTTCGAATCGAAGTTCACCTCGCCGGGGTCGAACCGCTTGTTGGCGTTGGTGTCGTGCCAGCTGTAGGTCGCGACGCTGTCGGCCAGCGCGTTCCCCATCTGCAGCTCGTCGATCCCGCGCTGATGGACGTACATCCCCCAGCCTGCCTTGAGCAGGGTCTTGCCATCGCCGGTCACGTCATACGCGAAGTGCAGCCGGGGCGAGACGGGGTTCCAGATCTTGAACTGGATGAACGGAAAGCACTGGGCCGGAAACACGACGTCCAGCGGAGGCCGCGACGCCACGCGGCACTGCTCCGGCAGGAACCCGTTGTCGCGCGCGTAGCGGAGACCCAGGTTCAGCGTGAGCCGCCGCGCAATCGTCCAGTCGTCCTGCACGTACGCGCCGAAGTAGTTGACCGGGCTCGAGGGATTGGTCGGGTTGCTCTTCGCGTCGAGCTGGAACGGCACGCCGTTCCTGAAGATGAGGATGTAGTTCTGCGCGGCCCCGCGATCGACGGTCGATCGATCCGCGTGGGCGCCAGGCGTGTCGTCGAACCCCACCTTGAAGTCATGGTTGCCCCAGAGGAGTCCCGGCTTATACCAGTTCATGACCCCTTTGACGCCCTTGCGACCCTCGTGCTGCCGCGTCGCGGCAACCGAGTTCATGCCGGTGATGATGCCAGTCAACTGATCGCTGGTCGCGACGTTGTCCGAGGCGCCGTTGCGCCGGTAGTACCAGTTCCAGAACCCGTACTGGAACGACATGAACCGGTTCCCCCTGGCCATCTGCCATTCCACCTTGCCCGTGTGAACGGGAACGTAGGTGACCTGGCGCGATTCGTACGCCGCGAACTGCGTGGCGGCGCCGTCGGCCGTCTGGCCCAGGTGCTGGTAGAAGCCGACGATCTTCGTGGACGGGCTCACCTGGTTCGACAGCTTGATCGTGGTGAACCGTTGAACCTGCTTGCTGATCGACGGTGCGCCGTCCGGGTTGAACCCGCCCAGGCTGAAGTTGTCGTCCCGGCGCTCGCGTGCCTGCGCATAGAACCAGAGCTTGTTGCGGACGATGCGGCCGCCGACTTCGCCGGTTCGATCCCATCGCGTGGCGACCGGGTTGCCGCTCGTGATGCCTTGGGCCCTCAGCTTGTCATCGAGGTTGTCGGCCTGCATCTTCTTGCCCGACTGAATCAACGTGCCGCTGCCGTGGAAGTCGTTGCCGCCCGACTTGATGACGATGGAGACTTGAATGCCGCGGCTCGGGGCTTCCGCCGAATTGGCGACGCTGGTGATCGAGGCCTCCTCGAAGACGCTCGAGTCGAACCAGTTGCCGCTCTGGTTGCCGCCCTTTGGTGACGTGGTCACCACGCCATCGAGCTGCTGCCAGGAATCGCCGTTCTGCCCAAAGGCACGGAAGAGCGGGTTCGCGGTCGGCTGGCCGATGTCGAGGTTGGTGCGCACGCCGGGCGCCTGCACCATCATCGACTGCAGGCCGGCGCGGCCGGTCGGAATCAGCTCCAGCGTTTCCCTCGTCAGCTGCGTGCGCGTGGAGGTGGCCGCCACGTCCACGATCGGCGCCTCCCCCGACACGGTGACGGTTTCCGCCAGCGTGCCGACTTTCAGCGCAATGTCGATTCGTGCCGTAAACCCCGCCGTCAGCCTGATGTCCTGGCGGCGCAGCGTCCCGAAGCCCGCGAGCTCGTACTGCACGGCATAGGTGCCGATCGGCAGCGCCGTCAGGCGATATTCGCCGACCTCGTTGGTGACATCGGTGACCTGCGGGACCTGGAGGGCCAGGCTGGTTGCCGTGACGGTCACGCCCGGCAGCACGCCGCCGCCTTCGTCCGTCACCTGGCCGATGATGCTCGCGTCCTGCGCGAGTGCCTGGCTGGCCGGTGGGCCGAGACAGACCACGGCGAGAACAAGCAGAAGACGCTTGTTGATGCCGACGAATCTACAATCCATTGGGCCTCCTCCTGCACGCAGTCGCGCGTTGACACCGGTGGAAGCGAAGCGACGCCTGGGCAAACCTACGGATAGTTGTTCGAGGAAAAAACCGCGAGGCGGGATCGATGGGTCATCGATGCCTCTTTCGTGAGATTAGTGGAGCAGAGTATCCCGCCCGGTGGAGCGGCTGTCAATCACGGAGTCGTCCGGCTCCCTCCGCCGGCGTCCCACAGCGCCTGCATCCGCGCGTCGGAGCCGACGAAGAGATGCTCCGGGAAGCGGCGATACGCCAGCATGTCGGCATAGATGCGGTCGTTCTGGAACAGGTTCATCCCAAGGCCGGCGAGATACTCGAGGCGCAGGTCCCGATCGCGGTTGATGACGGCCCCGGCAAGCCACTCGCCGAGATCGGCGGGCCGGCCGGCGTAGGTGGCCAGCAGTTGCACGGCCGACGAGTAGCCGACCTCGCGCAGCGATTGGGCGACTCGCGCGTACGCGGGGCTTGCGAGCCGGCCCTCGATGTCATCGAGGTCGATCCGCAGCGGTTCGACCTGTCCGACGAGCACGAGGTCGTAGCCGCGCCCCTCGCGCGTGTTGCCGAAGACCGCGCTCTCAGGGAACACGTCGAAGAACGTCGCGATTTCACTCTTCACCGCGTCCGGACTCGTCTCGTACAGCTGGACGAACATCGTGACGATGCCGCCGCGGTTCAGGTGATCCCGAACGGTCTCGAAGAATTCCCGGGTGAAGAGCGCTGCCGTTCCCTTGACCCAGGGGTCCACGAGGTCGGTGGTGACGGCGTCGAACTTCTCGCCGCTCGTCTGGATGAAATGCCGCCCGTCGTCGAGGCGGACCTGGAGCTTCGGGCTGTCGGCGACGTGCTGGTTGACGTCGCCGAAGTACCGTGACACGACCCGCGGAACGAGCGGCTCGATCTCCGCGACCGTGATGCGCTCGACTCGCGGATCGATCGAGAGTGCGCCGGCCGTCACGCCGGCACCGTACCCGACGACGAAGACCGAGCGCGGATTGGCGGGCAGCAGGGTCGTGAGGTGGCCGAGCATCCGCTGAAGGCCCATGTCCTGCGGGGTGCTCGACGCCTGGACTTTGCCCGATGCGTGGTACTTGAGCGCACCGGTGGCATCGCGCGACACGGCCACCGACGAGTGCATGCCCTCGCCGACATAGATGATGTCGGTGAGCCCGACCCAGCCAGGTGCGAATCGGCCGAAGGCGACGAGCCACGACGAGACCGGGGGCACCGTGAGCGTCAACGCGAGGAGAGCGGCGAGCGCCGGGATCAGGACAACGGGCGACGGCGATCTCCGCGTGGCGGGGTCGGCGGCTGGTCCGCGAACCAGGAGGAGGACACCGGCGATCGCGCTGACCACCATCAGCAGCTGCTGCGCGTGCTGCGATCCGATCCAGCCGACGAGGAGAAAGCTTGCGCCGAGCGCGCCGGCAATCGCGCCCACCGTGTTGGACGCGTAGACGCCGGAGACGAGCGCCGCGTGATCCTGCGCGGGCCTGTGTGCCGCGGCCGCCGCCAGCGCGAGCGGAAAGCTGGCGCCCCAGAGCAGCGCCGCCGGGAACAGCGCCAGGACGGCGCGCGCGACGTCGAGCTGAAAGTTGAACGAGATCGCCGAGATCGACGGCGCGATCGGCCAGTACGGCAGCGCCGCGTTGACGAGGTACGCGGTCCACGCGATCGCGGCCGCGAGCAGGAGCTGGCAGACGCCGAGTGCGGATGCGGCGTCGGCCACGACGTGCCTGCAGAGAAAGGATGCCACCGCGCTGCCGGCGCCGAGAGCCGCGAGAAAGACCGCGAGGATGATCGCAAAGGCGTAGACCGAGCCGCCGAAGAGGAGCCCGAGCTGGCGCGTCCAGATGACTTCGGCCGCAAGCGCGCAGAACCCTGACAGGCCGATGACGACATGGACACGCCAATCACGCGGGTTCGCGAACGCCACGACGGGGCCGGATGCTCTGCTGCCGGGCGCGACGGTGGCGAGCGCGAGCGCGACGACACCCACGGCGGCGTTCAACGCGACGGCCGCATACGTCGCGACCGCGGTGTCGGAGACCCGCAGCAAGTAGAACCCGGAGAGAAGGCATCCGCACACGCCGCCGGCGATGTTTCCACCGTAGAGGTATCCAAGCCACGACACACCTGCCGGGGTCGTTTCGATCGAGCGCGCGACGGCGGGGAGCGTCGCGCCCATCAGCAGCGTCGGCGGCAGCAGGCACAGCGCCGCAACCGCGCCGCGCAGGAACACGCCTGTCAGTCCATCGCCGCCCCACGCGATGTAGACGCGCCCCACCAGCGGCATCAGCCAGAGCACGAGGACGCCGACCGCGCCGATGCCCAGCTCGATCGAGGCGTACACGCGCAGTGGATGGTGCCGTCCTGAGACGAGGCGAGGAAGCAGGAGGCTGCCCGCGCACATGCCGCCCATGAACGTGCCGAGCAGAATCCCCAGTGAGATGGCCGAAGAGCCGATGACCAGTTGCAGCAGCTGGAACCAGGCGATCTCGTAGATCAGCGCGGCCGCGCCGCTGGCCGCGAACAGCAGCAGCAATACCGGGAGGTACCGCGGACGCAGCGCCGGCTCGGGGAAACGCACCTCACCCTCGACTGCCGGTGCGCGATGCCTGCGTACTCCACGACGGTCGTTCCTCTCTCGGCTCGTGCGAATCCTCCTTCTAGAACGCGTAGGTCGCGCCGAGCTCGGCAATCCGCGGCGGCACGAGCGCGCTCGGCTTGAGGAAATTCGGTCCCGACAGGAGCGTCCAGTTGGTCACGCTGTTGACGTTCAGGACGTTGTAGACGTTCAGCCTGACCGAGATCCTGTGCCGCGATGGCAGGCGGAACGATTTCTCGGTGCGCAGGTGCAGGATGTTCAGGTCGGGCCGCCGGATGGTGCCGATCGGCTCGACGCGCAGCGTGATCGACGGAATCTGCTGGCCGCCGGTGAACGACACCGTGCGCGCGTCGGGATCGCCGCTCCGGCGCTCGAAGTTCGCCGACACGAGCACGTCGGAAGGGAACACATAGCTGCCCGATACCCGGCCCAGCCACTCACGCGTGTCGTCCGCGGCGTTGATCTGCGCGTTGGGATTGAAATCGGTCAGCAGCAAGCCGAGGCCGCCGCCGGTGCTCGGGACGTACGGGACATGTCGCTTCGTCGTGGAGAACGAAGCCATGAACTGCCACCGGTTCGCCAGGCGCCTGCTGGCGGCGGCCTCGAAGCTCGCAAACGACGCGTCGGAGGCCCGGTCGTTGATCAGCATCGGCTGCTGGAACTTCTGTCCGGCCAGCGACGCCGGGTAGTCGTAATACGTCACGAACGTCCCCGGGTCGTCCGCCGTCCCGACTCGCCCGTCGGGCCCGGGGTCGGGATTGGTGATCGGAACGTTGTACGCGCCGTAGGGACGCAGATTGTTCTGAATGCGGTACGTGTCGGTGTCCTTCGAGTAGATGCCGGTGACCCGGACGGCCAGGTTCGGGATCAGCTGGCGTTCCAGCGAGAGATCGAACTGATCGGTCTTCGGCGGCCTCTCGTTGGCGTTCGGCACGCCACCGGCCTGCGCGCCGCCGACGAATACGGTGGTGTTGACGAAATCCGGCCCCTCGCGGTCGAAGTTCACCTCACCGGGGTTGAACAGCCGGTTGTTGTCGAGATCGCGCCATCGGAAGACGGTCTGCAGGTGAGTGTTGAGATTGGCGATCGCCATCTCGTCCACCTGCCGCATGGAGCTGAATCGGCCCCACCCGCCCTTGATCACCGTCTTGCCGTCACCCGTCACGTCGTACGCTGCGTGGAGGCGGGGCACGACGGCGCCAAATTGCTTGAATTGGATCTTCGCGTAGCACTGCGCCTGGTACAACGTGTCGAGTGGAGGCGCCGCCGGCCCCCGGCACTGCTCGGGCAGGAACCCGTTGTTGTAGGAGTAGCGCACGCCCAGGTTCAGCGTCAGCCTGCGCGCCATCGTCCAGCTGTCCTGGCCGTACGCGCCCACGTAATAGATCACGTTCGCCGGCTTGATCGGGTTGTTGTAGGCCGCCAGCTGGAATGGCGCGCCGTTCCTGAAAATGAGCTGGTAATTGGTGGCGGCTCCGCGGTCGCTGGTGGACCGGTCGCCATACGACTTGTGGTAATCGACGCCGCCCTTCAGCTCGTGATTGCCCCAGAGGACGTTCGGCCTGTAGTGCGTGATCGTCGCGGTCGTCTGGCTGCGCCCCTCGAAGTTCAGCGTCTGCGCGTTGGTGTTCATCCCGGTCACGCGCGACGTGATCTGATCGACGGTCGCCACCTGGTCGGTGAACAACTCGGAGCCGGGCAGGCCGCGATCGATCCGGTAGCGGCGATACCCTTGCTGCACCGAGACGAACGTGTTGCCTCTCGTCCCGTCCCATTCGAACTTCGCGTGGTGCAGGCCGTAGATGGCGCGCACGCGCGCATCCCACGTGGTGAACTGCGTGATGCCCGTCAGGTTGTTCCGGTACTGGTACTGATGAAAGCCGATGAACCGGTTCGACGGGCTCATCTGGTATGTCGTCTTCAACGTGTAGAAGGTCTGCAGCGTCTCGTCGGCCGCGCGCGAGCCGTCGGGCCTGAACGCCCCGACGATGATGTCGTTTTCGCGGCGCCCGCGCACGGACGTGTAGAACCACAGCTTGTTGCGGATCACGCGGCCACCGAGCTCCCCGCTTCGATCCCACCGCGCCTCGACGGGGCTGCCGCTCGTCACGCCCTGCGCCCGCAGCGCCGCGTCGACGTTCCGGCTCTGGAGCCGATCGCTCGTCTGCGACCAGAACCCGTTGCCGTGGAAATCGTTGCCGCCCGACTTGACGATCACGCTCAGCTGGATGCCGCGGTTGGGCGCCTCGGCGGAATGGCCGACCGTCTGCACCGTCGTCTCCTCGAACGACGCGTAGTCGAACTGGTTGCCGCTGCCGTCGAGAGCCGACCTCACCGAGGTCGTGGCGATGCCTTCAATCGTGGTCCACGACTCGCCGGATTGTCCGAAGGCACGGAAGCTCGGGTTGCTGCCCGTCGTGTTGCCGCCGATGTCCAGGTTGGAGACCACGCCCGGCGCCTGCGCCATCACGGCGATCAGGCCGCTGCGGCTCGTCGGCAGCACCTCCAGCGTCTCTCTCGTCAATTGGGTGCGCGCGGCGGTCGCCTTGACGTCGACGATAGGTGCCGCTCCGGAAACCGTGAGCGTCTCCGCGACGCCGCCGACCGCGAGCGACACGTCGACCTTCGCGGTGAAGCCGGCCGTCAGCCGCAGGTCCTGCCGCCGCACGGTGACGAAGCCGGGCAGCACGTAATCGACCGCGTAGGTCCCGATCGGGAGCTGCGTCAGCCGGTATTCGCCGCGCTCGTCGGTGACGCCCGTGACCTGCGGTACCTGGAGCGCCGGGCTCGTGGCGGTCACGGTCACGCCCGGGAGGACGCCGCCGCTCGCGTCGGTGACCTGGCCGATGATGCTGGCTTCCTGCGCGCTGGCCGTGTCCGCGAGCGGAATGAGTACGAAGAGGGCGAGTACAAAAAGGAGGGACGGCCAGTGGAATCGACGCCTCATCGAAGCTGCCTTCCTGGATGCAGTGGACCGACACCAGAGACGAGAGGAGCGCCGCGCGAGTATCCGTCCGGCCTCACCGAGTGTCAACGAGGGAAACGACGGGAATGCAGGCTAAGTGGTGTATAAAAGTGCCGGCGCGGAACGGCCAGAGTGGCCTCGGCTTCATCTGCGAAGGGATGACTTATGGATTCGAAGAAACCCAGTCGACGGAAATTCCTGGCGAGTGGCGCGGCGGTTGCCGGCGCGGCCGCTGGAGCGGCACGGTCTGCGAGCGGACAGACGTCAACACCCGCCGCGGCCGAGCCCGCGAAGAAAAACATCAAGGAGCTGATCGCCTACGGTGATCGTTCGCGCTTCGTCACCTCGTTGCGCGAGGCATCGGAAGGCCGGCCGTCGCCCGATGCCTTCGGGCTGACGTTTCACGTCGTCACGCCGCTCGGCGAATCGGTCGGCAGCATCACGCCGTCCTCGCTCCACTACGTCGCGGCCCACCGCGGCTTCTACGTCCCGGACATCGATCCGAAAGAGCATCGGCTGATGATCCACGGGATGGTCGACCGTCCGCTGATCTTCACGATGGACGAGCTGAAGCGCTTCCCGTCGGTCACACGCGTGCACTTCGTCGAGTGCATCGGCAACCGTTCGACACCTCGACGAAATACGGTCGCGCAGACGCACGGGATGACGAGCTGCAGTGAATGGACCGGGGTGCTGCTCTCGACGCTGCTGAAGGAAGCCGGCGTGCAGAGCGGCGGGGCGTGGATCGTGACGGAAGGCGCGGAGGAAGTGAAAGGCGCCTCGAGCGTGTCGATGACGAAGGCGATGGACGACTGCCTCGTGGCGTGGGGCCAGAACGGCGAGCCGGTGCGGCCGCAGCAGGGGTTCCCGCTGCGGATGATCGTGCCCGGCTTCGAAGGCATCTATCAGACGAAGTACCTGCGCCGGATCAAGGTCGTCGATCGCTACTACATGACCTACAACGACTACGGGCATCTCCAGAAGGATCCGAAGGTCGTCGCGCTGACCAATCAGATAGGACCGAAGTCGGTCATCACCTTTCCGGCAGGCGGCCAGCAGCTGCACTCGCCGGGTTACTACGAGATCAGCGGCCTGGCCTGGTCGGGCGGCGGGGCCGTTCGCAAAGTGGACGTGTCTACCGACGGCGGCAAGACGTGGAAGGTCGCCGAGCTGCGAACGGCGGCGCATCGGATGGCGCACACGCGCTTCGCGCTGCCATGGACGTGGGACGGCAAGGAGTGCGACATCATGTCGCGCTGCACCGACGAGATCGGCACGGTGCAGCCGACGCGAGCCGAGGTGGCCAAGTTCTGGAACGAGCCGCTGACCCCGCAGTTCACGGTCAAGGGCGCCGACAACACGGTCCAGGTGTGGAAGATCGCGAGCGATGGGAGCGTGCGCAATGCGAACTTCCTCTAGCGCTCGACTGGCTTTCGTGCTGATCTTCGGCGCTGCGCTCAACGCGCAGTCGCCGACGTATCACCTCGGACGCGCGCCGACTCCGGAAGAAGTGCGCGCGTGGGACATCGCCATCAGTCCGGACGGCCACGAGCTGCCACCGGGGCACGGCACCGCGAAAGAAGGCAGGGATCTCTTCATCGAGAGGGGATGCGTCCAGTGCCACGGCCGCAACGGTGAAGGGGGCAAGGCCCCGACGTTGATCGTCGCCAAGGGTGCACCGACGAACGCCGGGAGAATGCCGGGGATGGACATGGGCATCCAGGCGCCGGGCCTGATGGCGGTGAGCGCGCCGTACGCGACCGTGATGTGGGATTACATCAACCGCGGCATGCCCCTCGGTCGTGAGGGGAGCCTCAAGCCGGACGAGGTCTACGCGATTACCGCGTTTCTGCTCTTCAGAAACGACGTGATCAAGAGCGAAGACGAAGTCCTCGACGCGCAGAGCCTGCCGAAGATCATGCTGCCGAATCACGATGCCTATCCGGGCCATCCGGAATGGAAGCACGGGACGCCGCGGCTGCGCGACTATCCGTGAGGTGCCTCGACGTCGCCGGCACGCCGCTGCAGCCACGCAGCAGCGTGCCGCGCGGCAGGCGCTAGCGTTTCACCGGCACGAACTTCTGAATTCGCTTTCCGGTTTCCACCTCACCCGTGTAGATGTTCCCCTTCGAGTCGGCGGCGACGCCGTCGATGAAGTGGAACTGCCCCGCCATGCGCCCGTTGTCCCCGATCGAGCCCACGGTCATGCCCGACTTCCGGTTGACAATCCAGACCTTGTCGTTCGCGCCGTCGGCAACGAACACGAAGTCCTGCCGCGGCGCCGGGGAGAAGGCGACGTTGAACACCGTGCCGCACGGCCCGTACTTGTCGCTGCCCGGTCCGCCGCACTCGCTGCCGCGGGCCGGCGTCGACGTGTGAATCCAGAACTGCGTCACGAACGTGCCCTGCTTCGTGAAGACCTGCACCCTGTCGTTGCCGCGATCGCAGACGTAGACGAGGCCATCGTTGGACAGGTGGATGCAGTGCAGGACGTTGAATTCCTTGATGTCGGGCGGCGGCCCCGAGGTGTCGTACGGCGGCACGCGCTCGTTCGGAATGTCGCCGAGCGGCACGCCCTTCCCTCCCCAGCCGCGCTTGAACGCGCCCGTATCCATGTCGAACACGAGGATCCGCTTGTTGATGAACTCCGTGTCGGCGACGTACAGCTCCCGCGCGTCCTCGTCGAAGTCGAACCCGGCAACGCCGCTGATGAAGACGTCCGTCTGCTGGTTGTTCTCGACGAGCGGCGGCGGCGTCTGCCCTGGAGCAACGGACGCCGGTCGATGGCCGAAGTCCTTCAGCAGCTTCCCGTCACGCGTGAACTTCAGGATGCTGTCGCCTCGGCCCGTTCCCGAGATCCAGACGTTCCCGTCGCGATCGACGTTGATGGTTTGTTCTCCGGGCCAGCCCGGGACGTATCCAGGGCCGCCCCACCCCTGAACGAGCTTTCCTTCCGGATCGAATTCGAGGATCGACGGTCCCGCGACGCAGCAGTCCGTGCGTGGCGGGCTCGTGGACGCGCCGTTCTCGTCGGGCCGGATCTGTCGCGACCGGTTGAACACCCACACGTGGTCGTCGGGACCAACGGCGAGCGTCGGTACCTGCTGCATGATCCACTTGTGCGGCAGCGGCTTCGGCCAGAAGGGATCGACCCGGTACGTCGGCGGCGCCTGCGCCCGCGATGAGGCCCCGGGGAGCAGCATCCAGATGGCACAGACGACCAGCGTCCACACCCGCAAATTCCCGCGCCTTGTCGGTCCCTGGATCGCCATTTCGAGTGCCATGGCGCACAGAATATCCCGTTTGACAGGCACCAAATCCAGGCGCTATGGTTGCCGGACTCCACGGGTACAACCCGACGTATGACTGCTACCCGACGCCGATACCGGGACTGATCCTCCCCCAGCGTTCGTCGGCAACGCCGGAGTGCTGGAAACCGTAAGCAGATCATCCGTTCGCCAGGCGTGAACCCGGGATGGAGGTCCCTGATGAGCACCATCCGTGATGTCGTCGTCTCCGCGCTCGTTCTCGTTCTCACCAGCACCGCAGCCTGGGCCCAGGCCACGGCCGAACTGAATGGCCGCGTCACCGACGAGAGCGCCGCCGTACTTCCGGGCGTCACCGTCGCCGCCACGCAAACCGCCACGGGATTCACGCGCACGGTGGTCACAGACGCCGCGGGCACGTGGCTCATGCCGAACCTGCCAATTGGTCCCTACAGGCTGGAGGTGTCGCTGCAAGGGTTCCGCACGTACGTGCAGACCGGTATCGTGCTGCAGGTCGACGCGAGACCGACGATCAATGTCGCGCTCGCCCTGGGCAACGTCGAGGAAACCATCTCCGTCGAAGGCGCAGCGCCGCTCGTGGACGTCCGCAGCGCGGGCATCAGCACCGTCGTCGAACAGGAACGGATCGTGGAGCTGCCCCTCCAGGGCCGCCAGGTCACCGACCTCATCGTCCTCGCCGGCGCGGCGGTGGAGACCGGCCGGCCGAACAGCCGTAACTTCCAGGGCGGCGTGAACATCTCGGTGGCGGGCGGGTTGCAGTTCGGTGTGGCGTATACGCTCGACGGGGCGGTCCACAACGATCCGCAGAATTCCGCCAGCCTCCCGCTGCCCTTCCCGGACGCGCTGCAGGAATTCCGCGTGGCCACCAGCGGTCTCTCCGCTCAGAGCGGCATGCGCTCGGCCGCCTCGGTGAATGCGGTGACCAAGTCGGGCACCAATAGCTTTCACGGAAACCTGTTCGAGTTCATTCGTGACAAGCGATTCAACGCGAAGAGCCCGTTTGCGGCGATCGGTCCCGACGGAAAGCGGTTCGACGACGGCCTGAAGCGCAACCAGTTCGGCGGGACCGCGGGCGGGCCGATTGTCCGCGATCGGCTCTTCTACTTCGCCGGATATCAGGGCACGAGAACCCGTCAGACGCCGCCCGACCTCATCTCCTTCGTCCCCACGGCGGCCATGCTGGCAGGCGACTTCACGACGTTCGCCTCGCCTGCGTGCCAGGGCCGGCAGGTCAACCTCGGCGCCGGGTTCGTGGGCAATCGCATCGACCCCGCGCGGTTCAGTCCTGCCGCGAAGAAGATGGCCAGCTTCCTGCCGACGACCACGGATCCCTGCGGCCAGATCACGTACAGCCAGCCGGACGATCGCGACGAGGGACAGTACGTGGGCCGCATCGACTATCAGCTGGGTGCGAACCACTCCGTGTTCGGACGCTACATGGCGTCGCGCGACAAGAAACCGTCGGCGTACGGCACGACGGGTAACGTCCTGACGACCCTGAATCCGTCGATCGACAACCTGGCGCAGTCGCTCACGCTCGGCGATACGAAGATCTTCGGCAGCAACACGGTCAACGCGCTGCGGTTTGCGTTCAACCGCACCGCCGTCAACCGGGACAACGACCCGTACTTCGATCCCCCCTCTCTCGGCATCAAGGCCTCCACCTACGTGCCGGGCTCGATGATTGTCGTCGTGACCGGCGGGTTCCAGATCGCGGCGGCGACGGCGACGAGAGGAATTGCCGACAACAACTCGTTCCAGGTGAACGACGACCTGACGGTGGTGCGCGGCAACCACCAGATCGGGCTGGGCGCAAGTGTCGCCCGCTTCAGGGTGTCGTTCAGGACCTGGGCGCGCGGCGGCGGACAGTGGAACTTCACGGGCCAGGCATCCGGACTGGGCCTGGCGGACATGCTGCTCGGACGCGTGGCCACGATCGATCAATCGGGGCTGTCCGGCGTCGATTACTACCAGTGGTACCAGGGCGTCTACGCCCAGGACACGTGGCGGGCGACCAGCCGCGTGACGATCAACGCGGGCCTCCGGTGGGAGCCGTTCTTCAGCCAGAACCTCACGCGTGGCGCCAACACGATCTTCGACCGCACTCGCTTCAGGCAGAACGTCAAGAGCGCGGCGTTCCACAACGCGCCGGCGGGATTCATCTACCCGGACGACCCTGGCTTTCCGCCGGGGACGTCGGGGCTGGACAAGAAATGGTGGAACTTCTCGCCGCGCGCGGGCGTGGGCTGGGACCTGCGCGGCGATGGCCGCCTCGCCATCCGGTCGTCGTACGCGCTGATGTACGACTACCCGGGCGGCGAGTACTTCAACAACCTCGCGGCCGCGCCGCCGTACGGCAACCGCACGCTGATCAGCGACCCGGCCGGATTGTTCGACGATCCATACCGCGATGTCGGCGGGAATCCGCACCCGATCGCCGTCGGCCCGGATACCGTCTATCCGGTGGGCGGAACGTTGTCGTCCATGGATCCCAACATCAACGCGCCGCGCATCCAGTCGTGGAACGTCAGCGTCGAACAGCAGATCGGCCCGGACTGGGCCGCGTCCGTCAGCTATCTTGGCAGCTACACCGACCGGCTGTGGGGTCTCGTCGCGCTGAATCCGGGCGTGTTCCTCGGTCTTGGTCCGTGCGTCCTCCAGGGCGTCTCATTCCCGGTGTGCACCACCAACAACAACCTGAACCAGCGGCGTGTGCTCTCGCTGTCCGGCGAAAACCCGGCATCGGCGACGCTCATCAGCAATCTGGACAGCCACGCGGCGGTAGGCACGCAGAAGTATCGCGGCCTGAAGCTCGCGGTGCAGCGGCGCTCCGCCAACGGCGTGAGCATGAATGCGAACTACACGCTGTCACGCTGCGAGGGGCTCGAGATGGCGCCCAATGCGCAGTTCGGGATCGGATTCACCAATCCCGCCGACCCGAACGCGGATTACGGCCGCTGCGAGGGCGACCGGACGCACCTCGCCAACGGCACGGTCGGATACATGACGCCGCATGTGAACGGCCCGGTCGGCCTGCTCGCATCCAGTTGGCGGCTGTCGGGCATCCTCAACGTTCGGTCCGGCACCCCGCTCAACATCCTCAGTGGGCGCGACAACGCGTTCAACGGCCAGGCCAATCAGCGCGTCGATCAGATCTCCGACAATGTGTACGGTGAAAAAACGCTGACGAACTACTTGAATCGAGCGGCCTTCGCCCAGCCGGCGCCCGGAGCGTTCGGCAACTACCAGCGCAACAGCATCGACGGGCCGGGATTCTGGAAGATCGACCTCGCCGTTTCGAGGCTCGTGTCGATTGCGTCGACGCAGAACCTGGAGCTGCGCGTGGAGGTGTTCAACCTGACCAACAACTTCAACTGGGACGTTCCGAACCTGAACTTCGCCGCCGCCACGTTCGGCCGCATCACGACGCAGGCCGGCACGCCGCGCATCATGCAGTTCGGCGTCAAGTACGGGTTTTAGGAGCAGACACCATGAAGAAGGTGTTCACGTGTCTCGTCCTGGTGCCGCGGTCGCGATGGCGGCGCATCATGGCCGCGGGGCCTCGTTCGACATGAAGAAGCAGGTCACGCTCAAGGGGACCGTCTCGCAGGTGAAGTGGCAGAACCCGCACGTGCTGATCTGCGCGCCGATGAACGAGGTCGACACCTACAACAAGCTGTTTCGCGATCCCACGAGCAAGGGTGGTGGGAAAAAGTGAGGTTCGAAATGCGCAGGCTGATCGCGCTCCTGTTCTCAATCGGGATCGTCACGTCGCTCTCGTCGCCTGTCTCGCTCCAGGAAAGGAACCTTCGCGGCGCCGGCGGCCCGCCGCAGGGCGGCTTCGTCGAGGAACGGGGCGGCTTCGACATCAGCGGTCCCTACGAAGTCGATCCGAACTGGCCGAAGAAGACCTGGCCCGCACCGGGATACATCTGGGGCTCGCAGGCGGGCGTGTATCCCGAATCCGCCGACAAGGTCTTTCTCGTCAGCCGCGGCGAGATCGAGCTTCCCAAGGATCTGAAGGTTCCTCCCGGGTTCCTGGGTAACTGGGGCGCGCTCAATCGCGGCGGCGCCACGGGGGAAGTGCCGGTCTTTCGCAACACCGTCCTCACCGTCGATCGCCAGGGCAATCTCATCGACTCGTGGAAACAGTGGGATTACCTCTTCGAAGGCGGCCGTGGCCCCCACCAGATCTATGTCCAGCCGTACGACCCCGAGCGTCACGTGTGGATCGTCGATGACATGAATCACGTGATTCACAAGTTCACCAACGACGGCAAGACGAAGGTCTTCACGCTCGGCGAAATGGGCGTGTTCGGTCCCAACGACGACCTGCAGCACTTCAACAGGCCGACGATGATCGACTGGCTGCCCGATGGGACCTTCTTCGTGAGCGACGGGTACGCGAACAGCCGCGTGGTCAAGTTCAGCAAAGAGGGCAAGCCGTTGTTGTGGTGGGGCTCGATGAAGCCCGGAAAAGCCGACGGCGAGTTCACCGTGCCCCACGGGATCGCGGTGGGCGACGATCGCCACGTGTACGTCTCGGACCGCTTCAACCGCCGCATCCAGGTGTTCGACGAGAACGGGGTCTTCCTGGACAAGTGGCCGAGCGGCTACTGCCATTCGCTGTCGATGAGCCGCGATCAGCACCTGTGGTGCTACGACGGCGACCACGAGCAGTTTGTGAAGTTCGACCTGCGCGGACACATTGAAACCGTCTTCGGCCGCTACGGCGTCTATCCCGGCGCGACGTGGGGCGTGCATCAGATCTCGGCTGACTCGGAAGGAAACCTGTACGCCGCCGAAGTGTTCGGCGGACGGACGCAGAAGTTCGTGCCGAAGCGGAACGCGAACCCGCACGACCTGTTCTTCGGCCGTGAACTTGCGACGAAAACGCCGGTCCCGCGCATCTCCACGGTCCGCATGGCATCGCCAAACCCCGTCGCGGCGGCAAGGCCGAATCCGAGCGCCCCGATTCCCAGCTTCGCGGGAACGTGGAATTTCGACAAGTCGAAGAGCCAGATGGCGGCGAGCGGAGGCATGGGCAACGGCGTCGCGGAACCACCCATCGCGATGACCATCACGCAGAACGCCGGCCAGATCTCGGTGGCCATGCAGTACGAGGCCGAGGGCGCTCCGCGCAACGGCCGCCCGACGAGCGCGGTCTTCACGCTGGACGGCAAGATGAACCAGGTGCCCGACCCGGAGGATGCGAGGCCTGCCTACAACTACAAGCGGATTGCGACCTGGGATGGGGCGCGGCTGGTGCTGCGCACGATTCACGGCCTCAACAACGTGCGCGAAGTGTGGGTGCTCGAGGGGAACGTGCTGAAGTTGCAGCGGGCCGCGCAGACACCAGGCGGCGCGGATTCGGCGACGCGCGACCTCGTCTACAACAAGGGATCGTAAGCGCGGCGCTGTTCACACCCACGTAGGCACGGAGACACGGAGATGTATTTGAAAAAATCTTCTGCGTGCCTTCGCGTCTCCGTGGCCTCGTGATCGTGAACAGCGCTACGACGTGATCCGAAGCGCCTTCATCGCGTTTCCGCCCAGCATCGCTTCCTTGTCGGCGTTGCTCAGGAACGGCGCGTTCAGGACGAAGTCGATGCCGACCGGCCATTCATACGGGTAGTCCGTCCCGTAGACCATCTGCCCGACGCCGACTTCGGCGACCAGGTGCCGGAGACCCTCCTCGTGAAAAATCATCGTGTCGATGAGGATCTCCCGCTTGAAGTACTCGCTCGGCTTCTTCTTGAGCGCCCGGCAATCGTCGCCGTTGGCCTGCTGGCAGCCGGCATCCGAACGGCCGCTGTATGACGGCAGGTATCCGCCCGCATGGGCACCGCAGATGCGAAGCCCCGGGAACCGATCGAAGACGCCTTCGAAGATCAGGTGCGAGAGGAACACCGTGGTCTCCAGCGGATTGCCGATCCTGTTGCCCAGCCCGCCCTTGCCGTTGAGGCGCGTGTTCGACGTCGTCCCCGGAGCGTTCTGCGGGTGCATGAACAGCAGCACGCCGAGCTCCGACGCCTTCGCCCAGAACGGATCGAACTTGCGATCGGAGAGCTCCTGGCCTTCGACGCTGCCGCCGATGGCGGCGCCCCGCAGCCCCAGTCTCTTGACGGCGTAGTCCAGTTGATCGGCCGCGAGGTCCGGGTGCTGCAACGCCAGCGTGGCCATCCCCACGAATCGATCGGGATGCTGCGCAACCGCCGCCGCAATCTTTTCGTTCTGCAGCTGAATGAGGTCGCGGGCCAGCGCGCGGTCCGCCGAGTAGCCCCAGGCGTTGACGTTGATCGCCTGGTAGTCGATGCCCTCTTTGTCCATGTACTGCAGCCGCGTCGCCGTGCCCGGACCGAGCGCGATGGCTCCGGTAAGGTTGTTCCTGGCGTTGGCGGCCAGCGGCGTGTCCTTCACCAGATCCCACACCTCGGGCACGAACGTGTGCGCGTGCACGTCGACGACCGTCACGCGACGGCCGCCTATCGCGGCTCGACGCCTCGCAGGCGCGGGTGCCTGGGCGGCTTCGAGCACTGCATCGGCGAAGCTGCGACCTCCGATCACCACACCCGCCGCCGCGCCTGCAACGTTCTTGAAGAAATCGCGTCGATTCGGCACGTTCCCTCCTCCGCTCAGAATTCCAGCTGCATCCCCAGCCGTACCAGGCGCCCACCGAGAATCTGCGTCACGTCCTTCCAGACGCCGCCAGGAGGGCTGTAGGTCGTGTTCATGTTGAGGACGTTGCCGGCGTTCAGGATGTTGTAGATGTCGACGTCCCCGCGCAGCTTGCGCGGGCCGAACTGGAAGATGCGGGAGAACCGCAGGTCCACCTGCTGGAGCCGCGGCTCGAACACCGAGTTCGGAGGGATCAGTTCGACCGTCAGGTTGGCACTGCAGGTCGCGGCGCCGCGGCACGAGCCCAGGTTGCGTCCGAGCGACGGCAGGATCTCCGCGTTGGTCGCGACGTAGCTGGCGGTGACCGGAATACCCGAACTGTTCTGGTAGATCGCGCTGGTCTGGATGTGCCACGGCAACGGGTACACCGCCATGAACTTCACCTGCGTCGATTGCGACCACGGCGGCGCAACGTCGCAGAATGCCGCCGATCTCGACACGAGGGCGCTGGTCGACCCGACCACGCCGGGGAAGGCCTGTCCTGTGAGCAAAGGAAAGCCCAGCACACCGGGGAACGCCTGCGCGGTCAGCGAGGGATCGCCGTTCTGGTAGCAGTTGTTCGTGGCCGTGCGCCCCGTGCTCAGGCCGCCGGAAAACTGGCCGCCCTGCCCGAAGCGTGCATTGAGCGTGACGTCGACGCCGTTGAAGACCTGCGTCTGCTTGCCGTAGCGCGAGGCCTGGGTCACGAGGTTGTCCACCGACCCGAAGGCGCCAGGCTTGATGTCGTAGAGTCCGCACAGCCGCTGCCCGCTGTTGGGCAGGCGGGTGTCGGTCGGCACGGTGATGCAGAACGGGTCGTAGTCCGACGCTGACGCCAACTGATTGTCGGTGACGAGAAAGCCGCCATACCAGGTCCGGAAGTACCCAACATTCAGTCCGACTCCAGGACGCAACTGGTGTTGGAGCGACACCGAACCCTGCCAGTTGTGAAACTGATCGTTGAATCCGCTCTGCGCATCGGCCGCATAGCGCGTCTCCGCGTTGGCCTTCCCGAAGTTGAGGTTCGACCAGGCGCCGCACTCGCCGTTCGTCGCCGGGTTGAGCAGGTCGCAGTCCGGACGGAAATTCGTGTTGCCGTCGGTCCAGTTGCGGCTGGTCGTCCGCGTGAGATTGACCGCCGGGTTCGCAGACGCTTGTATGACGCGATCCGGATACTGGCCGAAAGACGCTTTCACCGCGGTCCGACCGGTGCCGAACAGATCGTAGGCAAACCCGATGCGCGGACTGAGATTCCGGTAATGCGGAATGTCGTCAACCGGCGCGAACCGCCGCTCGGGCACGAAGAATCCCGCCCCCAGCACCTGTTCCGGCGTCCGGGCCTTTGCGTCGCTGTACCGAAGACCGGCATTCAGCGTGAGCCTTCTGAACGTCCATTGATCCTGCACGTACAGCGCGATGTCTCGCACCGATTCTTCGAAGTTCCAGGGTGCATCGGTCAGCGTGAGCTGGTTGGGTACTCCGTTCCGAAAGCGGTAATTGATCGAGCCGTTGTGCATGAAGAGGTCATGACCCAGGTTTGCGATATCGCCGATTCGGACCTGTCTGACCGTCGCACCCGCTTTCACCGTCTGCGAGGCCGTGACGCGCGACACCGCGAACCGGTTCAGGTACTGGCGCCGGGGAAGCGTCCGGGTCGGGATGTTGCCGTAGATCAGGTTGAGGCCCTGGTCGGTGACCTGAATGTTCGTCTGGGAAAACCCAGGCTCTCGCGTGTCGTTCTGGTTGATCACGTAGATCGTCGTGCCCGCCTCGAGCAGGATTCGGCTCGTGGCGGGATAGGTCCATGACGCGCTCGACAGGTAATGCGGATCGTAATGGTGCTCCCCCGTTGCTTCAGGTGTCCGCCTGGCGCCCGGATTCAACAGGTTGAATCTGCAGTTGCAGTTCGGCTGCATCGAGTGCATGAGCACGATCTTGTGTTTCTGCGCGGCTTGCCAGGTAAAGCGGACGCTGACGTCCCGGCTGTAGTCGTTGCTGTTCACCGGCCTGCTGAGATCGGGCTCGTAGAGGAAGGACTGCGGTTGTGTGAGCTTGTTGAAGTACAGACCTTCTGCATACTGTTGCGTGACACCCTCGCGAAACGAGGCGAAGAACCAGAGCTTGTCGCGGCTGATGGGACCTCCCAGAGCGGCTGCCGAGTCCCTGAATTTCTTGATGGAGCCAACCCGCTTCGGGTCGAGATGCCGCGCGAGCAGCTCGTCGTTGATGTTGCTCGTTTCGAGACTCGGGCCGACGTACGCGAAGGTCGCCATTCCGGAGAAGGCATTGCCGCCGTCTCGCGGAATCATGTTCAGCTGCATGCCTCCGGTATCGCGATCGGCACCCACACCGCTGGTTTCGACGACGACTTCCTGGATACCGATCTGGTTGTAGACGAATACGCCCGATGTCAGGCTGGCAACCTGGTGATTCACCCCGTCAACGACAGGCTGCGCCTCGGGAGCGCCATGGATGCTGTAGGCGGTCTGCGTGCGATCGCTCAGGCCGCCGACACCGCGGTCGCTTTCGCGGCGCAGCGTCACGCCGGGAATGATTGACGGGAGCGTGGCGAGCCGGCCGGTGCCGGGCAGTGACTGCAGCGTTTCCTGCGCGAACTGCACCTGTGCGCGTGAGCTGCGCAGGTCGACCGTCGGCGCTTCTCCCGAGACGGTGACCGTCTCTTCGAGCGCGCCCACCGCGAGATCGCCGTTGACCGTCGCGGTGAACTCCGCTTGCAACTCGAGCCCTTCGCGCTTCGACGTGCTGAAGCCCGTTAACGTGAAGGTAACGCTGTAGGTGCCGGGTCTCAGATCGACGATGCGGTAACGACCCTGCGGATCGGTCACCGTCGACCGGACCTTTTCGATCAGCGCCGGGCTCGCTGCCTCAACGGTCACGCCGGGCAGGACTGCACCCGACGTATCGCGCACGACACCGGTAATGCTGCTTTGCGCCCACGTGGAGGCCGGCAGGAGGAGGAACGATGACGCCAGGACGAGAGATGGGATCCACCGGGTCTTCATCATTCCGTTCCCTCCTCGTTCGAATCAACCAGATCGCACTAGAACCCTCGTCTTCACTACTGATTCAGTCGACCGCGTGCGCCAATCAGCGCTCGCTTTCGGGCGTCTCACGCGCGGGCCGAGTGCCCGCCTCGCGCGCCCGGATCTGCGCGCCCTTGACCACGTTCATGACGCCGTAATTCTGTTCGTGGCAGGCGAATTCAAAGAGTCCCGGCTCGATGCGCGGCCAGATCACTTCGGCCGACCACGGCCTCGTCCACGTCGTCGAATCCTCCACCGTGAACTCGTACTTGAGCGTCTTCGGATCGGTGATCGTCAGGCGCTCGATCAGATGCATGCCGCTTGTCGAGCCGCGCCACTCCCGATCGGGATGGAAGTTGGTCGTGTCGATCACCAGCGTGTTGCCTTCCCAGTGGCCGACCGAATCGCCCAGCCATTTCCGGACGCTCGAGGGCACGTGGGGACGGCCGTCCGTCGGAACGATCCGAACGTCGCTGTTCGACTGCATGATCAGAATGACGTAGCCCGGCGTCTGCTGGATCTGCGACTCGGCGTCATGGTTGCCCGGCAGCCTGGGCGGTCCCTGGTTTCCGGTGACGCACCGCTCGTACAGGCCGCGGTTGTTCACGTAGATGCCGCGCCCTGCGGCCTCCTGCCGCTTCCTGCCTTCCGGCGTCATTGGCGGGATTCGTCCAGTCGGCGGATCGACGATCAACGACGTACGGAGCGTGGGCCGGATAGGACTCTGCCACGCGTCCATCCCGTACTCTTTCCAGTCGTAGTGAACGGTACGGGGATCGACTTCGGCGTCTGCTTCGACCGCCTTCTTGAACGCGGCGAGCGCTTCCTGCTCCGTGTAGAACGGTTTGTCGGCAAGCTCCCTCGGCCGTTCCAATGGCGTGTAGCTGAGGTTGAGGAAGTATCCGCGCAGGTCCGGATCGCCCCAGGGCGTCTTCGGCGGCGTGAAATTCCTGCGAGCGACTTCAGCAGCCTTGGCCGTCTCGGCCGCCGCCTTGATGGCCTCGTCGGTATTGGTGATCTTGGGATCGAACGACTTCGTGCCAGAGGGCGCCTGCGCGATGAGCAGCGCGCCCCACCATCCGACCGCCACGATCACAGCAGCCAACCGCATCAGCATCCGGGTCCGCATGCGAAGCCTCCTCATCTTGTCAGCGCGGTCTATAGCACGCTGGTATGGGGTCGTCAAGCCACGACGCGATCGGTCACGGTTACGCTTGATGTGCTGGCCATACCCTTGGTGTCGAGTTGCAGGCGCCTATGTGCCATGCCCGCAGACTGCTTGAACCGCCGAATTCTGCGGCGTAATCTTGACGCGCATTTCTCGTCGTCGAGCACGTCACCACTCCGGAGTCAGGGCTGCGTAGGACCGCGGGACAACGGCCTTCGTTCGCTGACAGACCGCTGGCACCTCGAATCCACGCGCAGATCCGTCGGTCGTAACTCGGTGTTTGCCGCGAGGTCGCGACAGGAGGATCCATGTTTCGTTTCGTCGGCTGGTGCGTCGTCCGGCGGTTCTTCATCGTCTGCGCGATGCTCGTGCTCCCGGTGGCGGGGTACGCGCAGGAAGCGACTATCAACGGCACGGTGACCGACTCCACGGGCGCCGTCCTGCCCGGAGTGACGATCACGGCGGTGCACGAAGCCTCGGGTAACACGTTCGAGGCGGTGACCGGCGATCGCGGCACGTTCCGTGTTGCCGCGCGTGCGGGAGTCTTCAGAATCACGGCGGTGCTGCCGGGGTTTTCGACCGTGACACGGACGGCGCTCGAGCTGCTCGTGGGGCAGCAGGTCACGGTGAACGTCCAGATGACGATCTCGACGCTGCAGGAGTCGGTGACGGTGACCGGAGACGCGCCGCTCATCAGCACGACCACGTCGAGCATCGGCGGCAACGTCGATCCGCGCCAGACGCAGGAACTGCCGGTCAACGGCCGGGACTGGATGGCGCTCTCCACGCTCGCGCCAGGGATGCGCGCCAACGCGACGGACCTGGGGCCGACGACCGGCGAGCGAAACGGGAACCGTGAATTCCAGCTCAACATGGACGGCCAGGAAGTGTCGGTCGCCCAGGGCGGCAACCGCGGCCAGCCGCGCTTCAGCCGCGACGCGATCGCGGAGTTCCAGTTCCTCGCGAGCCGGTTCGATGCGACGCAAGGACGGTCAACGGGCCTGCAGGTGAACGCGATCACCCGGTCGGGCAGCAACGTCTCGGCAGGGTCGCTGTCCGGCTACTTCCGCGACGACGCGTTCAACGCGTCGGACTTCATCGCGAAGAAGGTCCTTCCGTACTCGAATCAGCAGATCAGTGCGACGTACGGCGGCCCGATTCTCCGGGACCGGCTCCACTACTTCGCCAATTACGAGCGCGAGCGCGAACCGGGGACGCTCACGTTCAACACGCCATATCCCAGCTTCAACGTCCCGCTCACCGGCACGAAGCGAACCGAAATGGCCGGACTGCGTCTCGACTACCAGCTGTCGTCGCGTACGCGGGTGATGGTGCGTGGGAACACGTTCACCTACAAGAACCCGTACGAGCTGCAGAGCACGCAGGTCGGCAGCCATCCGGCGGCGGTGGAGAACTTCAAGCGCCGGAGCGACGAGCTCTTCGCGAACATGACGCGCGTCATGACGAACCGGGTAGTGAACGAGGTCAAGGTCGGGTTCAACAGCCACCTCTATCGAACCAGCAACTACACGTACCGGCCCGACCACCCGCAGGCGGCCAACGGCATCGTGTACGGGCACCCCCGGATCACGCTGCGAGGCTTCGCGATTGGCGGCAACGTGCGGACGCCCCAGAACAACAGCGCGAACGTCTACCAGCTTCGCGACGACTTGAGCGTCTCGTTCGACAAGGGCGGACGTCACGACATGAAGCTGGGTGTCGAGGACCTGTACGCCATCAACGCGGCGTTCAGTTGTCGCTATTGCATGGGGAACATCGACGCGCAGGGCGGACCCGTTCCTGCCAACATCGAGGCGCTGTTTCCCGTCTGGAACGACGTGTCGACGTGGAACCTCGCGGCGCTGTCACCGATTACCCGGCGCTACAATTTCGGCAACGGTCAGTTCCGAACCGCGCTGCCCGAGTACAACTACGCCGGCTGGGCGCAGGACGACTGGGCGATCACCTCGAAGCTGACGCTGAATCTCGGCCTTCGGTACGACGCCGCCCTGAACGTCTGGGCGAATCACTACGGCCTGGCGCCGATCGTCGATGACAATCGTCCAAACGACATCAACAACTTCCAGCCGCGGCTCGGCTTTGCCTATACGCTCACGCCGCAAACGGTCATTCGCGGCGGCTACGGCCGGTATTACGGCGATCTCATCACCGGCCTGGCCGGTCAGATGGCCGGCATTACGAGATCGGCGGTGGTGGAAGTGGCCAACGACGGACGACCGGACTTTACGGTCAACCCGTTCAACGGGCCATGGCCGAGCCAGGCGCAGCTCGAGGCACGCTTCTGCTCGACGGCGCGTACACCCACGTGCGTACGGCGCGACACGGGCCAGGATTTCCTCGCGCCTCCCGCCGAGTTCACCAGGATGCCTTACAGCCACCAGGCGTCGCTCGGCCTGCAGCGACAGCTGAATGCCACGACGAGCTTCGACGCGGACTATGTCTTCGTCGGCGGACGCGACGAGCGGACGACTCAGGGCACGCAGTTGAACAACATCAACCTCAGTTACGACCCCGTGACCGGCGCGAACTATCCATTCACCGACATCAGCAGGCGGCCCTTCCCCGACTTCGGCGCGCTCGCGATGAACGTGATGGGAGGCCGGTCCAATTCGCACTCGGTGCAGACCGCGTTCACGAAGCGGTTGAGTCATCGGTGGCAGGCCTCCGGGACCTACACGCTGTCATTCCTCTACGACAGCTCCGCGCCGGCGGTGAGTGGTACGAGCGTCGTCCCATTCCCGGTCGCACCGGATCTCGGTGGCGAATACTCGCTTGGAAGCACCGATCAGCGGAACCGTGGAACGTTCAACGGCATCTGGGAGGTCGGACGCGGCTTCCAGTTGAGCGGACTGTACTTCTACGGGTCCGGTCAGCGCTTCGGGAACTCGTACGGCGGCGACCTGCGGCAGTGCGGACAGGGATGCGATCGCCTGCGTCCGGACGGTACGATCGTGCCGCGGAACTCGTTTGTCGGCGGGTCAATCCACCGTGTGGACCTCCGTCTGCAGCAGCGCATCCGCGTCAGCGGAAAAGTGTCGCTGGCGGGCATCCTCGAGGCCTACAACCTGTTCAACCACGAAAACTACGGCACCTACGAAACGCGCGAGAGCAACGCGAGCTACGCGCTGCCGATTCCGAACCCGAGCCTGGTGTACCAGCCGCGCATGCTGCAACTGGGCTTCCGCACCACGTTCTGACACCACGAAGGGCGCGCTCCGCGCGCCCTTCACGAAGCGCACGAAGACGTGTAGTTCGGTCCTGACGTGGCCACGTAGAGGCGGACCTTCAGGTCCGCCTTCGCGCGATCGCATTGAAGCTCTTTGCGAGGTGCTCGGCGGTGCGCCAGGCGAGCGCCTGCGCCGTCAGCGTCGGGTTACGCGCGCCGCTCGTCCCCATCACCGAGGCGCCGAGCACGCCGAGGTTCGGCGCCTCGTGTGAAAACCCCCACCGATCGACCACGTTCGTCGCGGGGTCGTCGCCCATGCGCGTGCCGCCGTACGCATGCGTCGACGGTCCCATCGGCCCGACGGGCGCCCGCTCGACCGCAATCGCGCCGGCCGCGCGGTACCACTGCTCCATCTTGTCCTGGATGAACGCGGCGATCTTCCGTTCGTTCTCCTTGTACTCCGCCGTGATTCGGCACACGTTGAAGCCCAGGGGATCCTTCACGACCGGATCGAGATCGAGGTAGTTCGCTTCGTACGGCAGCGTCGTCTTCTGGAGGTACGACGTGTTGGTTCGATCCGCGTTGTCCGTGATGAACGCCTTCCACTCGGAGCCCCACGACTTTGCGGTCCTGCCGAACGTGCTCGTGCTGGCCGCCGCGATCGGCCGCCTGTCCGAGTAGACCCACAGGTTCCCGCCGCCGATGAAGTCGACGCCCGCGTGATCGAAGTTGTCGTCGGCCCAGTCGTCGACGGCCGTCCCCTGCGCCGGCAGGCCGTACCAGCTGTTGGTGTTCCATGGGAAGAGCGCCGACACCCCTGCTGTCTGGTTGTGGCTGAAGTAATGCTTCCCCACCTGGCCGTGATTGTTCGACAGCCCGTTCGGATACGGCTTCGACTTCGACAGCAGCAGGAGCCTGACGTTCTCGTACGTGTAGCTCGCGATCAGGACGACCCTGGCGGGCTGCTGAAACTCCGCCCCGTCGACCAGATAGGTCACGCCGGTCGCGCGGCCGTCGCCGTCGACGTCCACGTTCGTCACGTGCGCGCGCGTCACGACCTTCAGCCGCCCGGTCGCCTGTGCCTTCGGGATGGTCGTGACCGCCGTCGACCCCTTGGCGTCGACGTGACACCCGCCTCGATTGCAGAACCCGTGATACATGCAGGCCGCGCGACTCTGATAGAGGCGCGAATTGATCGCGGCCGGGCCCGGAAACGGGTGCCAGCCGAGCGTCCGCGCCGCGGCCGCCATGAGGTCGGTGAAACCCGTGCCGCGGAGCGGGGGCATCGGAAATTCGCGCCGCCGCGGCGCTTCGAAGACATTGCCTCGTCGATCGATGGTCCCGTTCACGTTGCCCGCCGCACCCGATACACCGACCTCGACCTCGACCTTGTCGTAGTAGGGCTCGAGCTCCTCGTACCCGAACGGCCAGTCTTCGACGGTCGACCCGCCCGGTATGCGTGACGACCCGTACCGCCGCGTCGTTTCGCTCACCACCTTGAAATCCCACGGGTTCAGCCGCCAGCTCTGGGCCCAATAGTGGAGCGACGTGCCGCCGACCGCGTTCATCATCGGATGGATCGCGAGGCGCGGGAGCGGCGCAGACGAGGCTGTCGCCCGGTGCGTGGGGATCTCCTGGTTGGCCTTCTGCGCCGACTGCGGCCAACCGCGATAGTTGTTGCGCAACTCGTCGGGAGCAAAGTCGCGCTTCGTGAGCCAGGCGCCGGCTTCCAGGCCGACGACGTCGAGACCCGCCTGCGTCAGCGGCAGCGCGGCAACACCGCCTACCGCACCCAAGCCGACGATGACGACGTCGGTTTCTTTCAGCCTAGTCGCCATGAGTCATGGCCCCGAGCGGTGCTGCGCTTGCGATGGTCTTCGTGAACATCTCGTAGTCGTACGCCGACTTGTGATTGAACGGCACGTCGGCGCCGAGCCGCTGATCGTCTGGCGTCACGAGCGTTCTCACGCCGGGATATCCGATCAACTCCCATCCGACAAAGCCGGCATTGCCTCCGTAGTACGGATCGCAGAAGGTCCCCTGGAGGGTGTGTGCTCTCACGAGCGCAAAGAACGCCGCAGCGCCGGCGACACCTTGAACCGTTCCCGCTTCGAAGCTGGACAGAATCTCGTCCTGTTCATCAGGACGAAGATCCTTGAACGCCTTCCCGCGGGACGATTGCGCGGCCTGCTCGACCGCCGCGAGACCGGCGGCGTAGAGCGGACGAGACGACGCAAGCGCGCCGCCCAGCGCCCGGTCGATGTACCGCGCCGCTCGCGCCTCTTTCGCGCCGGGGCCGTGCGCGTCGCTCGGAATCAGTCTCTCGACAATGGCTTCGAGCACATCCGACTCCGTCGCTGTCAGATGCTCGAGCGGTTCGCGAGCAGGTGCGGCCTGCGGAGGTGCGAACGCCACATCACCGTGGGGCGGATGGCGTGCGCCTGCCGGCACGACAGCCGCGGCGCCGATGACGCCCGCCCGCTTCAGCAACTCGCGGCGAGAAATCAGCTTCAACATCATTGTTTGTAGAACCGATCGAAAATCTGGACGCCCGACTCGGACAACGGTCTGGCTCCGAGCTTCAGCAGCAGGTCGGAGGTGCTCTTCCGGACGACGCGCGAGCTCTGGTAGTAGGCGTCCTTGCTGCCGGGCGTGATCACGGCGTTGGCGATGCTCAATGGTGTTTGCCCGTACTCGTCGAACACCTCCAGGCGTGCGCCATGGTCGACGAGAAACTGCACCACCGCATCCACACCCTTGTATGCGGCTCCGTGGAGCGCGGTCCATCCGTGCTCGCCGGTCGAATTGACATCGCTGCCCCGCTCGACCAGCAGCCTGGTCACGTCGAGCAGGTTCTTCTTCTCGTCCTCCGTCCAATCCCCGGCGTAGGGGCTGCCTCCCCACGACGCCACGTGCAGCGGCAAGGTCCCCTTCTCCGTCGACATCAACGGATCGGCGCCGCCGGCGAGGAGCGCGCGCACCGTCTCGACGTGGCCGCGCGACGCAGCAAGGAACAACGGTGTCGCTCCGGTGAGGTTCACTCCGGCGTAGACGTACTCGCGCGAATCCCTCGTGGTGCGCGGATTGGGACGGGCGCCGTGCGTCAGAAGCGTCCCCACGATGTCGGCGCCTCTCTCGTCCAGCGCCGCGTAGTGCAGCGCGGTAAAGCCACCCTCGTCGGCGAGATCGGGATCGGCCCCCTTATCGAGGAGCAGGGCGGAGAACTCCTTGCCGCCGCTGGCGGCGGCAACGATCAACGGCGTCTTGCGATCGTTTCCGCTGCGGTCGTTGACATCCGCGCCCGCTTGCAACAGCAGCCGCCCCGACTCCACGTCTCCCTGCTGCGCGGCGAACAGGAGCGGCGTGAAGCCGCGCTTCGAGCGGGCGCGAGCGTCGGCGCCGTGTTCGAGCAGCAGCGTGACGATGGCCGGCTCGCGGTTCACAGCCGCCCACATGAGGGCGGTCTGACCGCCTTTCGTTTCTTTTGCGCTGACGTCCGCACCATGCGCGAGCAGAAGCCGTGCGGCCTCGGCGTTGCCGGCATCAACGGCGGTCATCAACGGCGTCTCGCCCGACAGCAGCGCCTTGTTCGGATCGGCGTGCCCCTCGAGGAGCAGCGTGATCAATGCGCTGTTGCCATTCGAGGCGGCAACGGACAGCGCGGTGGCGCCGTAGTCGTTCGCCGCGTTGACGCGCGCCTGCGCCCGGACGAGGAGCGTGGCGAGCTCCACATCATTGCGTTCCACGGCGAGCATCAGCGCCGTGGAACCGTCGGCCTGGGCGCTGTTGACGTCGGCGTGGTTCCGCAACAGCTCGCGGACCGCGGTTCGATCGCCTCTGGCCACCGCATCGAGCAGGCGGGTGTCCACAGCCGCCACGCCTGACGAGGCGACCGACAGCGAGATCGAAAGGAGGCCGGCCGCGATCGTTTTCATAGAGCGACCCGGCCGGTGCTGTCGCCGAAGCGTTCGATGTCGACGCCGAGCCTGTCCAGCAGCGTCAGATAGAGGTTCGCCATCGGCGTATCGTCCGGATATCTCACGTGACGATTCCCCGCGATCCCCGTCGCGGCGCCGGCCACCAGCAGGACGGGCAGATCCCTGTAGAGATGCATGTTGCCATCGCTCAACGGGCTGCCGTAGACGAGCAGCGAACGATCGAGCAGCGAGCCGTCGCCGTCGGGAATCGACCGCATCTTCTCGAGGAAGTACTGATAGAGCGTCGCGTGAAAGACGTTGATCTGAATGATCTTCTCGATCTTCGCCTTGTCGCCCTGATGATGCGTCAGCGAATGATGCTGGTCGCCGAAGCCGAGCTCAGGGTAGGCCCGGCCACCCATCTCGTGGCCGACCATGAACGTGCTGACCCGCGTCATGTCGCCCTGAAAGGCGAGCACCTGCAGATCCAGCATCAGGCGGGTGTAGTCGGAGAATTTCTCCGGGATGCCGATCGGCTTCTCCATGTCCGGCAGTTCCTTCGGCGCCTGCTGCTCCGTCACCTGGATCTGCTGCTCGACGCTGCGAACGGCCTCGGAGTACTGATCGAGCTTCAGCCGATCGGTTTGCCCCACCGACCGCATCAGCCGCGCCAGGTCCTGTGAGACGAGGTCGAGGATGCTGCGATTCTCACGGAGGCGCGCGGAGCGCTCCGCCGGGTCGGTGCTGTCGCCGACGAGCCGCTCGAAGACCGCGCGCGGGCGGTTCTCCATCGGCATCGGCGTTTCCGGACCTCTCCACGCGATGGTGTTGTAGTAGACGCAGCTGTAGGCAGACTCGCACGCGCCGATCATCGGCGTCTCGAGCCCTATTTCGAGCGACGGCAGCGGCGTCTGCCTGCCAAGTGCCTTCGCCGCAACCTGGTCCACGGAGACGCCGCAGTGAATGTCGGCGCCCGACGTCATCTTTGGATGCGTCGCGGTGAGATAGGCGCTGCAGGCACGTGGATGGTCGCCGGCGATTTCGAATTCCAGCTTGCGGGCTTCGTTGTTGGCCAGCCCGCCAATCACCACCATGCGGTCGCGGAAGGCCGCCAGCGGCTCGAGGACCGGCGTCATCGGGAAGCCGCTGCCTGCCGCGGTGGGCGTCCACTTGTCCATGATGATGCCGTTCGGCACCGCGAAAAACGACAGGCGGGCCGGGCGCGTCGCAATGACTTGCGCCGCCGAGGCAAACGCCGGCACCATCGCGTCGAGCAGCGGCAGCGCGAGCGCGGTACCCGCGCCGCGCAGGAACGTGCGCCTCGGAATCGCTTTCCGGAAGACCATCATGTCAGCGGGCTCTCCTCATCTGAAACGGCACGCTGGTGACGACCCCCATGATGATCGACGACCAGCGGTAATCGCGGGGAGCCGCGTCGCGCACAATCGTTCGCACCGCAGGCATGTCGTACGGCTCGACCCCCCTTCCCAGCGCGTAGGTCAGCAACCGTTCCGTCGCCGTCGTCACGAACTGATCCTTCTTGTCGAGCAGGACCTGCCGCAATCCGACAGGGCCGTCGATCTTCGTGCCGTCGGGAAGCACGCCCGACGCATCGACGCCCGCGCGCCACCTGCCCAGACCATCGAAATTCTCGAGCGCGAAGCCGAGCGGGTCCATCCTCGCATGACAGCTGGCGCACACGGGGCTCGCGCGATGCAGCTCCATGCGCTGCCGCATCGACAGCTGGCTGACGTCCTTGTCCTCGTTCAGCGAGGGGACGTTGGGCGGCGGCGGTGGCGGCGGCGAGCCAAGGAGATTTTCGAGGATGAATTTTCCCCGCAGCGTCGGCGACGTCCGGTTCGGGTATGACGTCACCGTGAGCACGCTGCCCTTTCCGAGCAGCCCCTTGCGCTCGTCGTTCGTCAGCGTCACGCGCCGGAACTCGGTGCCACGAACGCCGGCGATGCCGTAGTGCCGCGCCAGCCGCTCGTTCAGGAAGGTGTAATCGGCACTGAGCAGCTCCAGGAGGCTGCGATCGTCACGGATCATGCTTTCGAAGAACAGGTCCGTTTCCCTGCCGAGCGCCGTGCGGAGGTTTTCGTCGAAATCCGGGAACGCTGACGGGTCTGGCAGCACCGCGTCGATGTTGCGCAGATAGAGCCACTGGCCGACAAAGTTCGACACTAGCGTGTGCGCGCGCGCGTCGGCCAGCATGCGTGCGACCTGACGTTCCAGCGCCGCGCGATCGTGCAGCCTGCCGCGCGCGGCGAGGCCGAGCAGCTCGTCATCGGGTCCGCTGCTCCACAGGAAAAACGACAAACGCGATGCGAGCTCGACGTCGCCGATGCGATAGGCGGAACCGGACGCCGCGCCCGCGGGATCGACCTCGACCCGGAACAGAAAGTCTGGCGAGACGAGAATCCGCTGCAGGGCCAGCCTGATCCCGTTTTCGAACCCGCCGTGTTCGCGTCCCGACCTGTACGGGATCAACAGCGATGGAACCTCGTCCTTCGCGATCGGACGCCGGTACGCACGCCGCGCCAGCGCCGTCACGATCGTGGCCGCGCACGCGTCCTCGTCTTCGCGCCCTCGCGGGCGGCACACGAAGATCTTCCTGCGGCTTGCCGTATCGCCCGGCCCGGTCGCGCCGTACGGACCGGCAATCGACACGCCGCCGACGCCCTCGAAGAACGCCTGATCGCCGGCGGTGTACAGCACACCCTCGGGCTTCACCGTGTCTTTCACGAACGTCGCCGCAACGAAGTGAGATCCGGCGGTCACCGGAACCCGAATCTCGAGGCCCTCATCGCTGACCGGAGACGTGCCTCCGACTGAGAACAGCTTGATTCGACGGCCGTCCAGGCGGACGTCGAGTTGATGCTCGTCGGACATGCCGACAATCGTCGTGGCGTCCTTCCCCCGTTGCAGGCGTACCTTGACGACGTACTCGGCATCGAGCGGGAAATGATGGTGGACGGCGAGGCCACCACGCGAGCCGATCGGCAGATCGCGATTGTCGCGCTCGGACTGAACGGTGGCCGGCGGAACCGCGTAGTCGGTCGACGTCGGCGCGATCGCGGGATCGCCGACCGCCAGCCGGCTGACCGTCGCCGCCGCGGACAGATATTTCTCGAGCAGCACCGGCGAGACCGTCAGCACGTCGCCGATGTTGTCGAAGCCGTAGCCCGAGTCGTCGGCGGGGAGAAGCGCCGCGGCGTCGATCTCGAGCCCGATCAGATCGCGAATCGAGTTCGCGTACTGGAACCGATTGAGGCGGTACGCGCCCGGCCTGCCGGGGTTGGGATGTGCCGCCGCGGCGGCGTCGAGCGCGGTTTCGAGGTAGGCCGCCAGCCAACTGTAAGTCGCATCATCGGGATGCGGCACGCCAGCCGGCGGCATCTCGCGCGCGCGAAGCTTGTGCAGCACCTTCTCCCAGACCGCGGCGTCCGCCTCGGGACGGCCGACATCCGCCTGGTCCAGCAGAAGTCCGGCCGTGCGAAGCCTCGCGTTGTGACAGGTCACACAGAATCGATCGAGGACCGCCCGATGCTCAGGCGCGGCAGGGCGCGCGGCCGGCGGCGTCTGTCCGCCGGCGGCCTTCAGACGCAGAGAGGCCGAAGGCCAGACGAAGCCGAAGGCGAAGGCGGTGAGCAGGACTGCGATCGAAACACGCAGCGGTGTCCGCACGCGGCGTGATTATCGCTCCGTACCGGAGAATATGAACATCGTTGCTCCGGAATGCCTTGACACCCCTGCCATCCCCCCCTACAGTAACGCCCGCCAAGGTGCCGACGTGACTCCACGTCTTCGAATGCTGCTTGTGGCGGCGGCGCTCATCTGGTTCGGTGCGATCAATGGCGCCGGCGACACAGCAAAGTCCAGCCTGACGGGTACGGCAAAGGGCGCCGGGGGCGCGGCGCTCGAAGGCGTCGTCGTCTCCGCGCGCGCGGCCGGCAGCAACATCACGACGTCGGTGCTCACCGACGAGCGCGGCGAGTACGTCTTTCCTCCGCTCGACGGCGGCCGGTACGACGTCTGGGCGCAGGCGACCGGCTACCAGGTGGCACGCGCGAGCCTCGCGATTGACGGCGGGGGGCGGGCGCGCCAGGCGTTTGCGCTGCCCACGCTCGACGACGTCACGCCGCAGCTCAGCGCGTCGGAGTGGTTCTCCGCGATGCCGGAGGACACGAAGGAGCAGCGGCGGATGAAGGCCATCTTCCGCACGAACTGCACCGCCTGCCACGGCCCCACGCACGCCCTTCAGAATCGCTTCGACGAGAACGGCTGGCGCGCCATCGTCATGTTCATGGAACGCATGACAGGCACGGGCGGGATCAACCGGCACACGACGGTGGCGCACTACCGAGACGAACTGGCCCGCTATCTCGCGTCGCTTCGAGGACCGGCATCGCCTCCGCTCAAGTTCACGCTGCAACCACGTCCGACCGGTGAGGCCGCGCGCGTCGTCTTCACGGAGTACGACATCCCGCTCGCAGGCTCGCGAACCGAGCGCGCGTGGCACGACGGAAGCGACTGGTCCACGGGATGGCCGACTGCGTCGATGGACGCCCGGTGGATTCACGACATCGTTCCTGCCGACGACGGCAACGCCTGGGGCACGAGAGATCGCGGCCCGGCGGACATGTCGCTCTTCAAGATCGACACGAAGACGGGTGACGTGACCGGCTACGTCATCCGGGACGGCAAACAGATCCGGCGATCGCATTCGATCACCAAGGATCGCAACGGCATCATCTGGTTCGACGGCGGCAACGGCCCGCTCGGACGGCTCGATCCGCGCACGGAAACGTTCGAGATGTTCACGCCGCCGCTGAACATGGGTGGTGGACAGCTGACGACCGTCGACGTCGATCCGCAGGGCAAGGTCTGGGGCGCCACCAACAGGGGCGCCAACCGGTTCGACCCCGAGACGAAAACCTGGATGCACTTCGAGAGCCCGACGTGGAGCAACAACTTCGTCTATGGGACGGCCACCGACGCCGAGGGGAACGGGTGGTGGACGCAGTACACCGCCGACAAGGTGGTGAAGGCCGATCCGAAGACCGGCAAGACGTACGAAGTCGGGATGCGGCCGCCGTGGGTGAACGTCGACGATCTGACGACCCCCGCGGATCGAGAGTGGTACCAGTCGATGGGCGTGATGACGTGGGGCAACATCAACACGGTGCCCTACGGCCAGCAGCCGCGCCGCATGGGAGCGGACAAGCGCGGCGAGTACGTCTGGGTGCCGAACAACGTCGGCAACAACGTCGCGCGGATCAACATCCGCACGCTCGACGTGAAGTACTACCGGGTGGACGGCAACCCGTACTTCGTGACCGTCGATCGCAACTCCAACGTCTGGACGAACCTGTTCAGCGACGCGAAGGTGGCACGGCTGAACCCGCGCACCGAACAATGGACGTATTACACGCTGCCAAGCCGCTGTGAATCGCGCAACATCTCGGTCGACGACATCCGCGGCGACGTGTGGGTGCCGTGCGCCAACACGAGCCGCGTGATTCGCATGCGGCCGCGGACCGCCGCGGAAATCGAGGCGTTGAAGTGACGCGCGCGCGTCACGTGCTCGCACTCGCGGTGGTGGCGGTCGGCGTGACCGCCGCCGCGCAGACGCAGCGGAGCAACGGAGAGGCGACCTCGTCCACGCCCACCGTCGAGCGAGTGCCCTACGACACGCGCGTGTTCATGGCGCCCCTCATGCTGACCGAGGCGCAGCTGAGGGGACGACGCATCGTCGCCCAGCGGTGCGCCAACTGTCATGCCGGCAATCCGCGGCAACCGGGGCCACCGCTGGGCAAGCAGATCGTCGAGAGCCGCGGCGAGGCGTTCATCCGCGACAAGGTGAAGAAGGGCTCGACACTCATGCCCGGCTTCGAGTACACGCTCCAACCGGATCAGATCGACGACGTGATCGCGTTTCTCAAAACCTACTCGCCGCCGGCGCGCAGCCCGGCCGCCCCGGAGGACTAGCACGGCCAGGCAGTAATTCCATCGGCGGTTCACTTCTCGGATCGACCAGCACGCGCGGATCCTGGAGTACGTCTGTCAGGCGTTCCTGTACTGAAGGAGGGTCTCATGCTGACGTGGCGAACAGATCGTGGCGATCGTCTGGCAGCGCTGGTGCTCGCGGGCCTGCTCGCGATCGCGGCGCCGGCAGCCGCACAAAACGTGGGAGGAATCATCAGCGGCACGGTACGCGACGCGCAGGGCGGTGTGCTGCCCGGCGTCAGCCTGACGCTGCGCAACGTGGCCAGCGGGGTCGTCCGCACGGCGGTCACCGAGGCGAACGGCACATATCGTCTGCCCGGCCTTCCGCCGGGACGCTATGCGATGGCCGCGGAGCTCCAGGGGTTCGCGAACGTCGCGATCCCGGAGCTCACGATCACGATCGGCCTCGAGCTGAATCGTGACCTGACGATGAGCCTGCAGGGCCTGCAGGAAACGCTCACGGTGACAGCCCAAGCGTCGGTCGTCGAGGTCACGCAGACGCAGGTCGCCGCGGTCGTCACGCAGGAGCAGATCGAGATGCTGCCGGTGGCCAACCGCCTGCCGATCTCCCTCGCGCTCCTGCTGCCCGGCACGAGCATGAACAACCTGTCGGGTCGCCGGCCCACCGCGACGATCGGCGCCGGCGGCGGCAACGGCGGCCAGATGAATCTCTACTACGCCGACGGCGGCATGAACACGTCCAACAACTCCGGGCAACAGCACCTCGAGGTGCCGCAGTCGGCCATCCGGGAATTCAGGGTGAACATCAGCCAGTCGTCGGCCGAGTTCAACGCGATCGGCGGCGTCGTCCAGGTCGCCACCAAGAGCGGGACGAACCGCATCAGCGGGGAGGCGTTCGAGTTCTTTCGCGACAAGAGCCTCAACGCGCTCGACAGGTTCGAACAGGAACTGCACGACCGCACCGGTGCGCCGAAGCCCGAATACCGCCGGCATTCGGTCGGCGTCGCTCTCGGCGGCCCGATCGTTCGCGATCGACTTCATTTCTTCGCCGCGTTCGAGCGGTCGCGCGAGGAGAAGCAGGCCATCGTCAACACCGGCCAGCCGCAGTTCTTTTCGAAGCTCGAAGGGACGTTTCCGCGCTCGTACATGCGGCGGGCCTGGTTCGCGCGCGTCGACTACCAGATCAACCACCAGCAGACGTTCTTCTGGCGGTACGTCACCGACCTCGAGCACATCCAGTGCGAGGACTGCGGTGGATTCAACGCCGCCAACGTCGGCGCCGACGTGTGGTCGCCGCGCGACTCGAACCTCCTGGCCCACACATGGGTGATCGGTTCTCGTATGCTCAACGAGGCCCGCGCGCAGATCCCGCCCTCGCACCTCGACAATCGCAACGCGCCGCCCGGTGTCGGCTTCTGGGATCCCGCGAAGAAGGGACAATTCCCGGCCGAGCGGTTCGCGCCGTACACGCCCGCGATTTTTCAGTTTCCAAGCCTGACCTGGGGATCGAACGCGCTCTCCATGAACTGGACGGACCGGCAGGAGTATCGCGACGATTTCACCTGGTCTCCCGCGAACCACTCGTTGAAGATCGGCGGCGCCTACGTGCGGCTCTTCTCTCCCGAGGAGCAGGGCATCAACCTGGGCACGTGGGTCTTTGCCACCGACCAGTTCTTCGACGGCACCGCGGCGGCGATGGCGACTCTCCGCAATCCGATCCAGTTCACCGCGACGTTTCCGCCGCTGCCGCGCAACCTGCAGAACCACTGGTTCCAGGGCTACGTGGCCGACCAGTGGAAGGTCCGGTCGAACGTGACCGTCGATGCGGGCTTGCGATACGACACCCAGTACCACTCGTTCAACACGCACATCAGCCTGGCGGGCCGGGAGCGCCTCGGTGAGCTCGTGCATCCAAAGTCGCGCGGCGACTACAACAACGTCGCACCGCGGTTCGGCGTGGCGTGGGATGTCGTCGGCAACGGCCGGTCGGTGATTCGCGCCGCGTATGGCTGGTATTACCAGTACCTGATGCAGAACCAGCTGCGGCCGGAGCTGACGACGCTGCTGCAGAGCTCGGTGAACATCCGGAACCCGTCCTATCCCGATCCGTACAACGGACTGTCGCCACAGGCATTCGTCACCGTAGCGGCGACGCCGAACGTCACCATCGTCGACGACAACATCGAAAACGCGAAGGCGAAGGGATTGACGCTCGGTTACTCGCAGGAACTGCGCGCGAACATGGCGGTGCACGTCGACGGCATCTACACCAACGTGGACCAGATGACACAGTCGGCCAACATCAACACGCCGGATCCCATCACGCGTGTGCGTCCCATCGCCGGGTGGGGCAACATCGTCCAGTTGCGGTCAGCGGGGTTCCACGAGTACCGGGCCATGCTGGTGCGGCTCGAGCGCCGACTCGCCCAGCGCCATCAGTACATGCTGTCGTACACGCTGGCCAAAGAGACGAACGAGGGGCCGACCGGCACGATTACCGACTTCTACAATCCGGGTCTCGACAAAGGACCCGGCAGCGGCGATCGACGCCACGGCTTCGTGGCGAGCGGATCGGTGGTGCTGCCGTACGACATCAGCCTGGGAGGCGTCTGGACCCTCCGCTCGACGATGCCGTTCAGCGCGCGCGCGGGAATCGATCTGAACAACGACGGCGCCGCCGGCACCGACTACGTACCTGGCACGACCAGGAATCAGGGGAATCAAGGTAATAACGGCACCTTCCTGGCCGCCGTCAATGCGTGGCGGGCGCAGAACGGGCGCACGCCGATTCCTGAGAGCCAGCTAGACGCGAACGCGTACAACCGCTTCGATCTCCGGGCGAGCAAAGCGGTGCAGCTGGGTCCGAGGCGCGTGGAGTTCATCGCGCAGGTCTTCAACCTGTTCGGGACCGACAACCTGGGCATCGCGGGGACGTGGCAGGAAAACGCCCTGTCCAATTCGTTTGGACGGATCCTCGAGGTCCAGCCGCGGCAGCAGGCGGAGCTCGCCGTGAGGTTTACCTTCTAACGCGGAACAAGGCTCAATGCTCAATGCCCAGCTATTGGGCATTGGGCATTGCGGCAGTGCGAGTGAATCCGGACGGGATAGTGGTATCGCCCGTGCCGCGTTCGTCCTTCGACGCCACCGTGAATTTCCACGCGACCGCTCTCTTCGTGCAGTTCCTCGAGACGCCGCACATGCCTGCCGCCACTCGCGCCGTGTACGTTTCCCCCGGTTTCAGGAAAACGCGGTCGGGAAACACCCCCCACGTCCCGTCGCCAATGTGATGCACGGAGGCCGGTACGCGGACGCCTGAGCTGTCGGCGAGGGTGAAGGTGCTGCTGTCGATGCCCGTGACGGGCGCCGAGAACACCGCTTTGGGAACGACGTCGTGGTAGACGTTTGTCGCTCCCGCCACCGGGTACGTTGCGACGAGTGCAGGTGGAGCGTCGACTGTCGCGTCGCCGTCCAACGCGATGACGAGGTTCTCGACCTCCATGGGCACCGGCGGCGCGCCCTCGACCACTGCCGGCTCGCTCGCCGGACGACGGCCGTCGCATCGGCCGCCCAGCACACATGGTTCGAGCACGAAGTCGGTGTCCGTGTCAGCAAGATTGCCGAGGAACTTCTTCGCGACAATGGCCTCGAGCGACTGGTAGTAGACAGCCGCCGATACCGCAACAGGGCCGCGTGTGCCAGGCGGAACGACGACGGAGTATCGATCCAGCATGACGGTCGCGCCGGCGTTCGGGAGTGCACGCAGCCGCGTGTCTCGGAGGAACGAATCGTCGAAGACGTCGCCGTTGCCGTTCAGGTCGCGGAAGATCGGCAATCCAAGCGGATTGTTCTTGTCGATGACGACGCCCCTGGCGTCGACGGGCAGGCCGTTGGCGTTGGTGACGAGATTGCGGGGCGTTGCGTACACGAGCTCCAGCGTCGGGCAGTCGTCACCGAGCGTCGCGACCGCTTTGAACTGATAGGCGTACGGGTCTGGAGACCCCGCCGGGACCTTCCAGTCGCACCGCGGGAACGTCGGATCGATCATGTCCGTCGTCGTGAGCTTTCCTACGCCGGTCGACGTGCGGTTCCACACGGAATCGTGGATCGGCAGTTCCCTTCCAGTGGCGAGATCGAACGCGGAGACTGCCAGCCACGCGATGCGCCCCTCGGGAAACCCGGTCGGGAAGTTATGACCGCTGCCGCTGTTGGTCACCGAGATCGTGATACGCGCGCTGCCGCCGGCCGACGTCTTCGCCGGTCCGGTCACGTGCAGATCGAGGACGTTGCGCAGCCGATCCCAGGCGAGGCGCGCCTGCTGACTCGCGGCACCGCGCCGATCGGTGTTCACCCAGTACGCACTGGAGTACACGCTCTTCTCGTCGGCCGACGAAAAGCTGAAGGCGGAGAGTTCGGGATAGGGCTCGACGCTTCCGGCGTCATCGAGACTTGCGCCAATCAGTCCCGGCACGTACGCGTTGCCACCGATGAAGTGGTGGCTGAAGTAGGTGCGCACCGGGCCATCCGTGGCCACGGCGCCGGCGAGTGGCGGGACGGGCGCGCCGTCCTTGTAGAGCGTTTGCGCCGTACCGGGCCGGCCGTAATCCTGCTGCATATGGCAGGTCTGGCAGTCGCGCTTGAAGGCTGGATCGAAGGAGAGGTTGCCCGGACGATCGGCATACCGGCTGCTCGACCACTCCGCGTACGTCCGCTCGATCGGGAAGCCGCCCACCCACTTGCCGAGACTGTTCTTGATCGTCAGCGCGTTGGTGACGTCGTGGCACGTGCTGCAGAACTCCGCGCGCGTCGACAGCACCTGGCGATAACCCTCGTGCTTCGGCGAGGCCATCGGCTGAGACGATTCCGGTCGCTTGAACACCTCGCTCAGGTACCCGTCGCGCTCGGGTGGGCGCTGCGGTGACGAGAGCGGCCCGAGACGCTCTGAAAACGCGATGGCGTGAGGCGACAGCCGGTACGCTCCGCCGCCGACGCTGTACCCGAGAGTGCCCGCGTGCTGGTCCGGCACGTCGAAGATGTCGCGTTCGGCCGGCGCGAGGAGTTGAGCCCTCGGCCGGAGTCCCAGCGCTGGCGTGTATCGGCTCTTCGAGGCGCTGGCCTGGTTGTGATACGGCGTGTTCCTGGTCTCGGCGAGGCTGTGGCACACCATGCAGAAGACGCCGCTCTTGCCCGAGTCGGTGTTGCGCATCTGCGCGTCGAGGGTGGCAAACGCGAGCCCGGTCCCGTTGTGCGACGTGGGATTGAAATTGACGTCGACAGCGCCGTTCTCGAGCCCGGAGACCGGATCGATCGTGACGTTGTGCAGCGGCACGTTGTCGACGTAATTGGTCGGCATGTGACACCGGGAGCAGAAGCCGTCGACGAGCGATCCCGGGTGGTCCATCGCCTGACGGCCGCTGCCGAGGTCGAATCGCGACTCACACCCGTCGCCGACCGCGAACGGGTTCTGCCGGGCCTTCATCGTGCCGTCAGGCGGTGCCGGCGTGTCGCAGTTCCCGTGCGTCGAGATCTGACGGGCCGACAGCAGAAACGCCGCGCGCCAGGCGGGATCGCGCCAGGAGTTGGCCATCATCGATCCCTTCCACTCGTCGAAGATCGCCTTGTGGCAGTTCTGACATTGCGCCGGATGATCGCTCCCCTGCCAGTACTCCTCGAATGGCGGCGCGGCGAACGCGGCCTCCGCCGTCACGTACGGAGCCGGCTCGGGAATCCGGTTCCTGAGCTCGTTGTCCGCCGCCGCAGGCGGATAGACCAGGGCGGCCGTCGCGAGCGCCGTGCCCACCGCGATCGCGATCGTGACGACGGGGCGGAGAGAAGTGCGGGCACTATCAGGCACGGCGTGTCATCTCCTCGTGGACGTGGGGGCGAGGCTCCCGGGGACCGAGGGCGTTCAGGGGCACCAGCGGCGCGCTCGCCAGTGCCCGGGTGACGATCAGGAAAAGCGCCCCCGCATGCCCCGCGAGAATGAGCACGTCGAGCGCACGGACACCCGGCGCGGCCATCGTCGCGGGCATGATGACGAGATACAGATCCAGCCACCGTCCCGCGAGCACGACGATCGCGACCCATTTCAGGATCGTCGCGTTGCGCTTCGCCGCGCGCGGCATCAGGGTCACGAACGGCACGACCCAGTTCACGACCAGGTTGATCAGGAACAGCGTCATCCATGGCTGGCTGGTGCGCGTGATGTAGTACGTCGTTTCTTCGGGGAGATTCCCGTACCAGATGAGGAGATATTGGGAGAACCAGATGTACGCCCAGAACGTGCTGAAGGCGAACAGCAGGTTGCCCAGGTCGTTCAGCTGATCTCCGGTGACGACATCTGCCAGGTACCCACGGTCGGCGAGCAGGACGACGCCGAGCGTGACGGCGGCAATGCCGCCGACCAGCACGCCGGCAAACGTGTAGAACGCGAAGATGGTGCTGCTCCAGTGCGGCGTCAGCGTCATGAGCCAGTCGAAGCTGGCGAGCGAGAACGAAATCGCGAACACGACGACGAACGCGGCGGAATCGCGGACGAGGCTCCGGTGATGACGCGGCGCCGGGTCCTCGTCCTGCTGCAGGGACGTACGTCGCAGGCGGCGCGCGAACATCACCCAGACCGTCAGGAACAGCACCATGCGTCCGAAGAAGAACGGCGTTCCGAGGTACAACGCCCTCGCCCCCTCGTCCGTGGGCGCACCGGAGCGGGTGGCCGGGTAGAGCCAGTCGCGCCCGAAGAACAGGATGAGCATCAGCATGGCCGCGACTGGCATGGCCGCCATGAGCGCTTCAGGAATCCGCCGGAGGTTGGCGCTCCACGCCGCGCCCGACAAGCACTGCAGCGCGATGAACACCATCCCGCCGAGCGCGAGCGCGGTCACGTAGAAGCCGTTCAGCAGCAGGTCCGGCCACGTCCGCTGGGGCGAACCAGCCACACCGAGCGCTGCCGCGACGATGCCGATGATCGTCAGGCCCCACGCCACGTTGCGCGCCGTCACGCCGGGCACGAACGGCTGACGGCGATTCAACGCTGCGCCTCCGGATTCTGCAGCGTCTGTACGTGTGCCGCGATCAGCCACCGATCGTGCTGCGACAGTTGGGACGCGTACGAGGGCATGCGCCCCGAGCCGAACGTCATCACGTGAAAAATCTGGCCCGCCGGCATGCTGCGTACGCGCGAGGACGTGTAGGCCGGCGGGTTCGGGATCTTCGGAACGAGCGGTCCGTCGCCAGCCCCCTGCCTGCCGTGACAGACCGCGCAGTACGTCTCGAACAATGCCTGTCCCTCGGCCGCTGAACGCGCGGTCGGCGACACAGGATTCTGGAGCTCGCGCCCGGCGCGCTCGGCGTCTTCCGCCGTGGCGGTGTAGTGAAGCGGCAGATAGCCGCGCGGAATCGAGCCGCGGACGGGCCGCTGCAGCGTCAGTCGATCCCTGGTAACCGGATTGGGCGCGAAGCTGTCGTAGGCGAGCGAGTACACCATGTTCGGCATGTACTCGAAGCCCCGCTTCTCGGCCGCCGGCCCGCAGGCGGTGACGGCGGCGGAGAGGGCCGCCAAGACCAACAATCGCCAGGCATTCATAGGTCCATCACCATCTGCCTGATGTCGATGGCGCCGCTGTCGTGAAGAAGACGCTGCGCTTCGCCGGTATCGAAGACGCTCGACCTCCACCGCAATGCGATCGCGAATTCGTCGTCGGTCACTCGTGGTCCCGCCAGCCTCGCCGGCGCGCCGGGGAACAGGCCGCTGCGCAGGAAGAAGGCGCCCGCCGTGGCCAGCCCGGCTGAGAGCACCGTGATCTCGAACGTGATAGGCACGAACGCCAGCGTCGAGTTGTCCGGCTTTCCGCCGACGTTCAGCGACCAGTCGAACACTGCGGCATAGAACTGGAACAGGATCGCCGTCACCAGCCCGAGCACCCCGGCCACGAGCGTCACGTACGGCAGGCGCGATCGGCGGAGGCCCATCGCCTCATCGAGACCGTGCACGGGGCACGGGGCGTAGACGTCGTAGATTTTCAAACCGTGCGCCCGCAGCCGTGTGACCGCGGCGAGCAGCGCGTCCGGTTCGGCGAATGTGGCGACGAGGTACTCCCTAGGCACGGTGCGACTCCGCATGGAGTGGGGAACGTGCATCGGCCTTGACCTCCCACATCGCAATCATGGGCAGCAGCCTGGTGAAGAGCAGGAAGCTGGTGAAGAACAGACCAAAGCTGCCGATCAGCGTACCGACTTCGATCATCGTCGGCCGATACATGACCCAACTCGACGGCAGGTAACTGCGGTGCAGCGACGTCACGATGATGACGAATCGCTCGAGCCACATGCCGATGTTGACGAGAATCGAGAGCACGAAGAGCGCGGCGACGTTCGACCGCACGCGCCGCAGCCACAGCACCTGCGGCGCCACCGCGTTGCACGCGACCATGGTCCAGAAGCACCAGGCATACGGCCCCGTCGCGCGCCCGTAGAACGTCGCCTTCTCGTACAGGCTCCCGTTGAACCATGCCGTGAAGAACTCGGTCGCGTACGAGAAGCCGACGATGGAGCCGGTCAGGAGTGTGACCTTCGCCATCGCGTCGAGGTGTCTCAGGGTGATGTACGTTTCCAGGTGCATCAGCGAACGCGTCAGGATGAGGAGGGTCAGCACCATCCCGAACCCGGAGTAGACGGCGCCGGCGACGAAGTAGGGTGGGAACAAGGTCGCGTGCCACCCCGGCAGGATCGACACTGCGAAATCCATGCTGACGATCGAGTGCACCGAGATCACGAGCGGCGTCGCCAGCGCTGCGAGAATCGTGCTGAGCGTTTCGTACCGCGACCACGTCCGGTGCGACCCGTTCCACCCGAGGCTGACGATCCCGTAGAGCGTCTTCCTGATGCCGGCGTCCGCCCGGTCCCGAAGCGTGGCGAAATCCGGGATCATCCCGACGTACCAGAACACGAGTGAAATCGTCAGGTAGGTGTTGATGGCGAAGACGTCCCACAGAAGCGGCGAGCGGAAGTTCACCCACAGCGGTCCGCGCGAGTTTGGATAGGGAATCACGTAGAACGCGAGCCAGGGGCGCCCCATGTGGATGAGCGGGAACAGCGCCGCGCACATCACCGCGAAAATCGTCATCGCTTCAGCGGACCGATTGATCGACGTCCGCCACCGCTGCCGGAAGAGCAGCAGGATGGCGGAGATGAGCGTTCCCGCGTGGCCGATTCCGATCCAGAACACGAAGTTGGTGATGTCGAAGGCCCATCCGACGGTCCTGTTCAACCCCCACACGCCGATGCCCGTGGCGACCTCATACGACACGCAGGCGATCCCCACGGCCAGCGCCGCGGAGGACACCCCGAAAGAGGCCCACCATCCCAGTCCCGGCCGCGCGTTCAGC